>Ga0187784_10000720_pt1 | contig 25020 bp, 30 predicted proteins | sample 1015_SJ02_MP15_2_FD_132964 | JGI IMG/M metagenome (GOLD analysis project Ga0187784, IMG submission 132964) | Tropical peat soil microbial communities from peatlands in Department of Meta, Colombia - 1015_SJ02_MP15_20_MG | ecosystem: Environmental > Terrestrial > Soil > Wetlands > Peat | place... | reverse complement strand
TTTCGTTGGCAGTTACTTCATTTATCGATGTTGTAGCCTTAATTACTTCGTCCAGCTTGCCGATTTCTTGTTCGCCGAAAGAAAGCTCCTGATGCGTCTGGAAAAGCGTTTCAGGGTCAATTTTGGTTAGGCATCCCCAAACAATCAACCGCTGGTTATCTTTCAATTGCTTCTTAATGTTATGGATAGAATGAATCGAATTTAACTCTGAGGACTCCGTCAACCCACAGGCATTGAACAGGACAATGTCTCATCTTTGACATTATCTACGATTTGCCACCGATTTTCTTCTAAGTAAGTCTTTACGCGGGCAGAATCCAACTGGTTCTCCGGACAGCCATTTGTGAGAACACACGCCTTAGCCGTATATAATCTCCCACCTGGTGAACCCACATGATCCTCTGTGTAGTAGTATATGAAGCTGAGGACGCAGGCAATAATGGTCCTGTTTCACGCTCCATTAAACAAGCCTAAAAATCGAATGAAATAAAAAAGAAGTTATGCGTGTTACGGATGCTTTGACAGAAACGTTGGCTAGAAAGATGCAGTCGCGCTAAATGATGTGGTCGGGGCAGTGACCTCCAGAATCGATAGCTTTTTTCACCTCGAGGGCTGGAGGGTCACTCTCTTTGTTCGATGTGCAAAAGGTTAAGCAGGGTTGCAAAATAATCTTGCGGGAGCGTCGCTTGCTGGGCTCGAGGTCACTTGGCAGTTGTCCATACTGGGCCCCTATAGTTTGCGAAGACGCATTACTTATAAAGCGCTTTCTGTGCTTGCAGCACTGCACAAATCCTTTCTTAGCAACTTTTTTTTGACACTGCTCATTCCACCTGCACGTTCGACGCATGCAGTTAAACCGTTATCAAATGTGGGCTGCTAAATTTGATTTTGTAAGAGGCGGTTATAGATGAGCACATTTGTTTTACAAAACTACAGCTGTTCTTTAGGGCGTGCGTCGAAAACGGTGCATCTACACGCTTATCAAATAGCGCATATTAAGCGACCGATTTCCTTGTTTCTTTCACGACGGATTGGGTCTGTAATTCGGCAGCAAAACCAATTACTAACCGAATTCTCAAGCCTCAGCTCTGCATAGTGCCAAACTGAATTAGCGATCTCACGTTAAGAGAGAGAATAACTTGCTTCCCAGTTCGATGCTAAAAAGAGGCGGCCTCTGCGTCAGTCACATCCCTACCAAATTACTTGGTTTGCCTGTTCGATCGACGTGGCAGGCGCGATGTGTGCCACGTCATAGCTGCTGAACGGCCCCGTGATCTTAAGTAACGACGTTTCGTCGGGCGCGTCAAAAATCGCCACAGACATATGTCTCCCGATGAGCACGTAGCGACCGATAACCCTCACTCCTTCGGGGTACGTGAACCTCTTCCATAGCTCGCGGACCCGCTCTGTGTGGTCAGGGTCGAATTTAAACCACAAGACAAATAGCATGTTTCACCTCCTGCTGTAGCTTTCAACTAGTTTCTCACCCTGCTTAAATTCACATTGAGGGTGTCGTGCAAATCTCTGACACTTTCTATAAATGCCAGGCGTTGCCGCGCATAATCATAAAAGTGGTCGTTTCATGCAATAGCGTTTCTCCCTTTATTGTGGATTTTGGCTTTATCACCGTGACAACTGCAAGGCCGATCTTAGTGCCATTAAAGCACTGAAAGAAAAGATTTTAACCGTGTGCAAGCGAATCTTATGAAAACGAATGAATAGCTTATCGAGGCGGGGACGTGGCTAGGCTCATTGATGACAGGAATTACGAAATACTGCTTCACGACATAAGCTTCACAGAAGGTGCCAAATACATCGAGGAGCACGCAGAGGAGATATTTTATGTGGAACCAGGCTACAAGATCTTCGGTAAACATCTCGTGGCAGCAGCGCCTATTCCGATCGGAGTAAGTCGCGATCGCATGCTCCTAATCTATATCACACCGCCGTACTACCGAGGATATTGTTTGGCATTGCCTCGGGATGAAGAAGAAGTTAATAAGCTAAAAGAACTGAACAACTCGTAGTAATAACTTTTTTTGTTGATCCTCGTTTGTTTTTCAAGCGAGCGGGCACGCACGGATTGCTGAACACTAAGAAGGTGCACTAACGATACTGAGCCGACCCCTCCTTAGGTGCAAAAAGATGAGTTTGGGGAGGTTTAGCCAAGAAATTGCCACGTTATGGAATGGCAAACCAAACAAGGGCAGCGTGGAGGCAAGCATTCTCTCGCCTGTCGTTCTGATCTCGAACGGCCATCAGGCGGCAGTTGCCTGGTAGATAACCGCGAAACCAATCACCTAAATACTGTTTGGGTAAGCACCATGTTAAGAGTCACGCTCGAAGGAAATGACACATATGTTTCAGGTTGCAGAAGGAAAGGAAATCTTGGAAGGGAAAATAACCGACGTATATTTCGTCCGAACGCTCAAAATTCTGAAAAGTGAGCACGTTGACTGCACGGTACGAGCAGAGTTTGTCGCGAAAAAATTGCCTGACAATTGGCCGTGGGCGGTCTTGACGGGGCTGGAGGAGGTTTCCAGCATTTTAACGCGATTGCCGGTGAAGGCTCGAGCGATGCGAGAAGGGACCATATTCTATCCTGACGAGCCTGTGCTGGAAATAGAAGGGAGTTACCTGGACTTTTGCCTCTACGAAACGGCGATATTGGGGCTGCTTTGCCAGGCAACTGGCATCGCTACCAAATCGTCGCGTTTCAAGAAACTGTGTGGCGATCGACTTCTGGTAAGTTTTGGTGCTCGGCGGATGCATCCGTCCATAGCTCCAATGATAGAACGAAATGCCTTCATTGGAGGATGTGACGGCGTCTCTGTGATAAAAAGCGGAGAAATCGTGGGAAGGGATCCTATGGGTACTGTACCGCACGCCCTGATACTCTGCATTGGATCTACCGTGGAAGCATTGAAGGCGTTTGACAGGGTTTTAGAACCTGAAATTAAACGAGTGGCCCTGATAGATACTTTCAACGACGAAAAATTTGAATGTATTAACGTCGCCGAAGCTCTCGGTCGTAAACTCTACGCGGTGCGTTTTGACACGCCTTCATCCAGAAAAGGCGATCTCCTGTACATCTTAAACGAGTGTCGATGGGAACTGGATCTGAGAGGGTTTGAGCACGTAAAATTCTTTGTCAGCGGAGAGTTGCGGGAAGGAGACATTGCTCGACTCGACCCCGTCGTGGATGCTTTCGGCGTAGGCACTTCTATTAGCAGCGCACCTGTTGTTGACTTTTCAATGGATATCGTAGAGGTGAACGGAAAACCTCGAGCCAAAAGAGGCAAGTTGTCGGGCTCAAAACGTGTTCTCAGGTGTCCCAAATGTCATGAGCACAAAGTCGTGCCCCTCGGCCAGCGTATCGAAAACTGCGCATGTGGCGAACCGTACAGTGACGTGCTTTTGCCTTTTGTGGAGGGCGGCAAAGTTACGGCTGGGATTTCGAAACCAGAACAAATCAGAAAGTACGTTTTGAAACAGATCGCAAGCCTAGCTATTTAGTCAGCAACCGTATAAAGCATTCAAGAGCAGAAAAGCCTTGGCGCAGGTTTGTCTGGGCCGTCGTTGATTTATCCGCAATTCTTCTTGCACTGGCGAACATGTAAAAACGCGAATCACAAGTCTGCGAGGTCAAGACTTGGGAACCACTGACCGGCCCAGTGAACGCAATAATTTCGTTATGAAAGTCTAAGCAGCTTTCAGCTTTACTAAGTTTGGATCGGTCACGAAAAATCCTTAATACTAGAGAAACCGCTCCGGTCTTCCCTTGTCGACAACCAAAAAACCTGTTTGCGATATTTAGGGCCGGTTAGCAGTCTTTGTTGTCTCTCGTTCGTTAAGTGTAATGGAAGTTGCTTCTCATCTTGACTCCCTAGCAGGTTACGTATTAGTGTCGAATGATTCCAAGCTCTCGTGATTCGGCTTCTCTTCAACAAATACCGTTTCACGCTTGAAAGACTTGTGAGAAGAAAGACTTGTGAGAAAGTCGCTATCGCAGATATTGAGTCTGTTGACGTAAATAAGGATAAATCGCCCGGATTCGGTCTGTGGAGACACATATCGGCTTTCCAGTGACAAGTTGCCAGCGAGCCGACTCCGTGATTCATCGACCTGAAGCAGGCGCACTAGCTTGAGGTATTCAAGGAGTCCTGAAGATTCTTGGTGAGCAACTGATGATGAGCAGATTCGAACTTACAATGCCGCGAATAGCATTGGAGTACTTAGGGATGATCGTGTTGCTAAGAATATTCGGAAAGAAGACTATAAACGTGGCAGCGGGAAAGCTGCTTAATAAGTGTGGATTTTTGGCAGCCTTCATTTAGAACCGAACACCTGGCCAGGTGTCCACAGGGTCGGTCGAGTTGACCACATGCATGCCTGCCCCTTCGAATTCGCCAAATGCCTTGACTTGCTCACGAGTGTAGTCTGCAAGCACTGCTCCCGCGGTGTCGCGAACGACCACCGGCGATGTGCAGTCTCGTAGAATATAGACCTTCTGTGCGAGCTTGGGATCTACGCTCAGAATATGGGTGAGCAGATCCTTAGTGGTCCAGGCGAGGCAGTGACTCGCCGCTTCTCCGGCGATTACGACATAGTCGCTTCGCAAGAGCGTGTTGAGCAGAGCCGTGTTCCTCCTGATACCGGGGATTGCACGTCCGTCCCAGGTTTTCGAGACCTCAGGCTGAAATATGCTGTAATGCTCTGTAAGCGGGTTACTTCCCTTCATTGCGAGGTTGTTAGCCGCGCCTCGAGCGAAGCTATGGAACAGCCGGGCCTCGCCGATAAGACCAGCGAGCTCGTGCCCGTGACTGCCGATAAGGCAATGGTACGGCCACAGTGAAAGCTCAAATTTGCCGCTCTGCTTGAGTTGAGCGCAGTACCAAGTGAACTGGCGGTTAAGCCAAGTCTGGGTGACACCTAAGTGAGCAGCCATCAGGGGTTTGCGTGGAATGTGCCCGAACGGTAATCCTCCTCGGTAATAATCGTGAAGGACCCAGGGTGGCTACCGTCTCTGAACACGTGCGCACTCGGAAAGAACACCTGGTATGGAAGGTGGCTATCCATAGTGCACGTGACTTCACTGATGATGTGAAGATGGCGATAAATGAACTCCGCAAGCCTCACCGTGTCATCAACTGCACCAGTTCCTGACTGTCCACCGAGGAACAATGACCCTTGCGGGCAGCTGAAGTCATACTGCTGGTCAAGGACCAACAGGTGAATGCGCTTGCGGTCGTTATCGACTGGCTTGATCGAATAACGATCAACCCACGCTGCAGCAGTAAGCTGCAAGTCGAAGACGTCGTGGTTCTGGAAGTCGGGCTGAGCGTTCCCCGCCCTACGAAAATACGGGGGCAGTGGAAGCATCTGGATTGACATGATGAGTGTAGCTCTTTTTCTGCTTGTTCATATTGTTATTCAGACTAAAGCTCGTCAAATAGATTCAAGAGTGGCTTGCGACCGCCTTGTTTTTTGTTTAAACTTGTTCAATATCGCCGCTGCCATCCACGTCTTTTTTCGTAAGGAGGAATTCACCGTTACCTTAAAAATAAAAGGTCGCGAATAGAACGCTTTGGTATTGTGTGATATCTTCGGAGCCCTACGCAGGATATCCCCGTTTGTATCGGGCTTTGCGTATGCTTCGAAGTTACATTCAATTGCTGCGTCTTGTCGCGTGTTCACGTTAAATCCTACGCTGCGTTTTGCTTCAAAGTGGTATATGCTTGGTTGCGAAAGGCTCTCAGCGATGTTGCACTGTGCTTACTACCTTGTTTTTCGGCCGCCACGCTGAGAAGGACTATTACGTCGGCGATCGGGGCTCGAGAGGCACAGTTGCCGTTTGCCATCCCAGCGTCGACTCAAGCGGACTAGTGCATTGAGGATGCCTTGCTCGCCGGCGTGCTGCTTGCACTACGATACTGAGCTCGGCGCCGAACGAACGTTCGGCAAGCGAGATCCGGCCATCAAGAACAGTCTCGTCGTTAGCTCGACAAGATGTGGAAGCTTGTAGGCGAGACGCTTAAAAGAGGCGCCTCTCTCGACGGAGCCGAAAAACATTCACACTCAGGAGTCTGAGTGATTACTGCTTGAGTGTGCGCACGGTTATTTTTCGCTTCAAAGCGCTTCTTGCTGAAAAGCGGGCGGAATTGCTTTCTTGTATCACAGGATTTGCCGTAGCTCATTCTACGGACGCAGGAGAATGCGGTAGCTCTCTCTAGCGCTAGGGGCCATGCTACACAGGCAAAGAATTGCGTGAAGTTTGAACTAACCGGCAAGGAAGCTATAACTTGACTACTATCAGTAGACGAGGAGTAACCCGTATGACTTCAAGTTCGTGTGGCTAATCATTCCGTAAACGTTCCCCTCGCACGGAATTACTTCGATGGACACGCCCAGCTTTCTGACGGTGGCAGACAACTCCGACAGCTTCCATCGAGTTTCGAACCTTCTCCGCGTGCCTACAAGCTCGCTTGAGCGAGAGGTCCACAACTCCCTCTGATTGCTCAGCCACGCGCTCATCATAGTAAATGCACGGGTACGACGCGAAGGCCAGCGACTTATAATAGCCCTGATAAAACGAATGCTGCTCGAGCCCACCCACTCACCACGATCTCACGTGGGTCAATCTCATAAATTGTGGCGTTATTTTTCTTGGCTAAGGCCCATAGGTCGTTTTCTAGCGTCTTATCGTCCATATGCAACCTCTAGAGCTTTTTAAAATCGATCGCAAGCCTTCAGGATCATGAATGCATTTCTTACTAGTTTGATTATTACTTGCTTTATTCTTCAACTGTTTCCGTTGCCGAAGTTATAATCTACAGCATCTGTTTTGAGCGCGACGAGTTATTCGCTTATATGGCGCGCTTAACACAAGTTACAAATGAAAACTTCAGTTATTGTAGGAATGGGGCGTAATAAATACACTGTCACGCTAGATACATTCGATAATGGGGCATCGCAGGCCGTCGAAGCCTGCAAAGTTGCTTGGTGGCGCTCACAAAATGTTTCTTCTTGGGAGCGTGCCTGACGTCTCTCTTTTCCCTTTTTTGAGAACATCGCATCCTTCTGAAGCCCAGAGCCCCTCGAGAAACTGTCAAAAAGTGATTAGCGCGCGAGGTTAAACATCATTTTCTAGGACGGTTTTACGCAGTTACTATACGGGTTTTGATTCATTCTCCCTTCGTACAGATGACCCACGGCAAGAAAGCCGAAATCACGAGTTACATATGTTGCGTCGATTCTGGTAAGAATCGTGGCCCGCGAGACGCCGAGAGACTACTTTATAAGACCTGCGACGCATAGGGGATCTTCAACACTAGACACGCCACCGCAAAACAGAGCGGAACGGTGATCACCGCGGAGAGGCCGAACTTGAGCAGGTGTGACGTTTTAGAGTTTAAAGCAGCCGAAACCATGAACTATAGATACTTGCTTAAAATCTACAGGAAATACTAGCGCCGTTATTTCCAGTTTAAGCTATCCTTTGTCCGTTTAAGGACTTTTGCAACACGGCGACTATTTTGTGACACAAGAGAATTATGCAACAAAGCCTCAATTCGAGAAATATTTTTATAGCATTAACGCCGTTAATTAACTGGTGAATACCATGAACGGTGTGATTGCTGAAACAATTTCGAACAACGAACCCTTCACAGAGAGACTCAGAGAATATCCTCCAAGCGCAAAATTAGTCTTTAAGACGCTGGAGAACAACGGAACAATGACATTGAGCGATATCGAAAAAGAGACATATTTGCCCTATAGAACGGTAAGATACGCAGTTAAGAGACTCAAAGACGGAGGATTTGTAGCGCGCATCTTTCACATAGAAGATGCAAGACAAAGCCTCTATCGCCTCGCTAAGTAGTTTTGGTGTTTACGATAATGTACAGGTACGTAAGCAACCTGTCTTCCAGTTCGTTCATGTGTAGTTCGCCTAGTTTTGCTTTATTTTTTGGTGAATTTAGTTTCACACCCAGTGTCATCCCTTTTTAGCGAGCAGCCTTTTGCAAAAAGCGACTGTCCCTCTGACTACGGCTCGCTTCTCAAGGTGCGTCGATTTCCGCCTTTAACTTGGTGTGGGATCCACCGTGCACGTATTTGACATTCACAGCTCTTATTCGGGCTCACACCCCTGCTGTTCTGGAGCCGCGAAGAAGAGTCTGAAGGGGGGTTGAGTCGGGCCTGGCCGGCTATGTTGCCGTCTGAAGCACGTCAGCTTGCCCTTCCTGCTCTTCAGCCATTGCTCTAAGAATATCCAATAGCACAAATCGGTGGCTAGGCCAATCCTTCTCGCGGCTATACAGTAGAATGGTATATCCTCGCCGAGCCCTAGCTAAGATGCGGTGAAGTTCTGCTTGTGCCTCAGATCGGCCAGCTATTTCTTGCCGATAGCGTTCTTCGTAGTTTGTGAGGCTCCACGCATACAAGCGAGCATTCTTTTTTACCTCTTCGGAAGGGCTTGACCCTGCGACCTGCAAATAATCACAGGCAAAATGCATGAATTCAGCCAAGAGCGGTTTACTAGGCCCCAAGGGGCTTGGATATGCGACGCTGATCTTCTCATCAGCTCGAATACTGCCTTTGACAGCAAGATGACCTTGCTTGATGTGATCCAAAGCGCTGAGCTGCTTAGTAGCCCTCATGGTCTTAGCTGAAGTCGTTTGCGCCGTATCGTTATAGAACAATGGAAGCAGGCCAAATTTGCCCTCTGTCCCTTGAGTCGGTAGGCTAGCCTTTGTTCCTCTGCCGCCCTTCGCCCAGCAAGGGCTGTGTCTGCGTTCACCTCACCTGCTCGAATATGGCCTGCAGTGAGACCGATTAGCCTTCGATTAAGCGTGCTTCCTGGGCGCATTTTTGACTCGGCCGTAAAAGTTATGAGGCTGAGGGCCTCAGGAAAAGCACGATGAAAGACAGACACGTGATGGAAGCATTGGGAAAGTCGTACATTGTGGTCGAAGATGGACACGTCGTTGAAGTTGGCGAGTCGCTGGTTGAATACTGTCCCATTTTCGCCAAGGCGCGCGGCATAGAACGAATTGACCCAGACGTCGTAAAAGCGAATATCGAGTTCCGGATCCGCGATTTTGGGATGTGCACCGGCGAACGTGACATAGAGATGGAAATCTTCGTCGGATTTGGAGCCTCGGAGGTCATGATGACGGGCTTGCGGCGGGAGTTGATCGACGCCAGCGTAACGGTATGTGAGGGCGTCGGCACGGTCATCACGTCTAATCCCACCCTCACTCAAGGTATCGGGGCACGGATTTCAGGAGTCATCGAAACGACGCTGATACCAAAGTTGAAGCGAAGAGTAGAAGAGAAAGGAGGAATTGTGCTCGACGGGAAGAATGCCATTATTAATCAATCATTAGGCGTCGCGCGCGCGATCGAGCTGGGCTTCAAGAACGTAGCTGTTACCGTTGCGACGTTAAGCGACGCTCAGAAATGCCGTGAAATAGAACTAGAAACCGGCGCTAACGTAATTATCATCGGCGTACACGTGACCGGAATGGGGGATGATGATGCGAAGAACTTCGTCGATACCGTGGATATAACCACCGGGTGCGCATCACGAGCCATAAGAGGAGTAGTAGCGGATAAAGCCCTCGCTCAGGTTGGAACGAGCGTGCCGCTTTTCGGGTTGTCTCAAAAAGGAAAGGAACTGTTGCTCGAGCGAGCGAAGGAGGTCACGACGCCGATACTTATTAACACTATGAAACTGCCCGTATTGCCGGAAGATAAGCAACCAACGCCACTCGTGTGACTGAGTTCGCGATTTTTTTAATGGTAGCCTCAGCATATTGCTAGCGTGATGGAGCGGATGTATTAAGCGCTAACGCGTTTCGCGGCCTGATCCGTTTGACCGTTATTGCAGACGACGCCTTTGTAGGCGCGTGCGCTTGACCGGCACAAGCTGAGCCGCTTTCCGCAAGCTTGGCTACTATACACGTAGTCCGTCACACGCTGTTTCTTTCCCTTTTTACGTGCAGTAACGACCACCTTCAGAGCAAGACAGCACGAAAGCGCTCGCATGATCAAGACGGGATCCCAAAATGACGGGGATTGGTACAATCTTTCGAATCAGACTAGAGAGTTAGACGCTTTGAAGAGCTCGTCAGTCAGTGCGGTGTGCATGTGCACTGCGCCTCACAACTTCTCTTCCCTTCAAAGTCATTTCACGCTAGCTGATCTTCAAGCTCTGGGCCCCGGATACGCTTCTGCGCTTTATCGATTTGGGTCACGAGTGAAGCTTGCCAGAGCAATCGCCGAGTCGCGCTCGAGAGCTTACGCTTGCGCCGGCATATTTGTCACGCCAGTTTTTGCCGCGAAAGAAACTATCATATTGTTGTGCGCGCTACTCCAACCGAGGTTAGGCTTGAGCGTTTGCACGTTTCAAGTCGCATTTTTGGGTCACCCATGAAAGAAGATCAACCTGGGAATCTGCAGGAGCTGACAAAAGTTGTCGCGGGTCGCGCCATTTACCCGGATGGCAAGATGCTGGACAAGCGCAAATCGTTCGCCGACCACGTCGCAGCGTTTCACAACGATGCTGAGCTCCCGCTTCGCGTGGATTACAGAGGAATCGTGTTGATGTCGGCCCACCAACCAAATCTTTTTCCGTACAGTGGCGTCGTGCGAAAGGCGGTGCTCGTTCACGAGGTTGCCGAACAACTGCGAAACGAGCTCGGCTGGCCCGTCGCCGAGCTCTTTTGTTTTGCGGACCAAGACTTCGCTGACGAACGGTGGTTCCGAGAGGCAGAGCTCCCGAGTGTCAGAAGTCGAAACGGTACGCTCCGCTTGCGGTTTTCGGTCGACCAAGTGTACAACAATAAGATCATGTGCTCCGTGCCAAAGCCAGACACTGAGGAAATAGATAAGATAAAAAGCGACATTCAACGCTGGACGATCGAATCAAGAGATTCAATCACGAAACACTGTAAGCATTTGGGACTACAGACCCCAGATGTTGATCTCAGTACCCATAATGTGTTTGATGTGATCGATCGAGCCAACGAAAGAAGTACCAATGCGGCTGATTTTAATGCCTTTTTCTTTGCGTACCTCATTCAGGAGTGTGGGTATAAAACAGCTTTCGCTCGGTTTTCGCAATGCCAACAGGTGTTCAAAGAAGAGATCGCCTTTATGTTGGAGCACTTCGATCAGTACGCAACACTGATGATCGAATCGCAGAAAAATCCAGTTACGAAGACGCCCGCCCCCATTTGGTATCATTGCCCTTGCAATGGTAAAGCTGACGTCGAGGTGGTACGCTCCCCTAATCGCAAGCTCATCGCGACGTGCCGCGCCTGCAATAGAATGGTAGAGTTCACGGGAGACATACGTCCAGCGCTAGAACAGATGTTGCCAAACGTATCGCTGAGGGCGGAGTCTATGCTGATCGCTTTCAGTGGCATCGGAATTACTTTTTATGTGGGGGGGAAAGGCGGCGCTGAGTATCTCAGCCGAGCCGGCAGGATAGCCGAACAGCTCGGCATGCAGTTTCCCGTCGTTTCGACTTGGAGGCCGAGAGACATATATGGAGGTGTTGGGCAATTGGATGCGATTTTAGAGCTGCTACGGGTGAGATCAGAATACGGTCTTATGCGGGATGACGTTGCGTGCGACGCGGCAATCATCGGCAACGAATTAGATAGTATTCTCGCGGATATCGATGAGGCAATCTTAGCGTTAGACAATCTCAAGCGCGTGATCGCCACCCGGAAAGCCGCTAGCTTTAAGGAGCAGATAGCGTTTATTGTCGGCACGCAAAATGATCTAAAAACGCGATTTGAACGGAACAAAATCGCGAGAGACAGCTCAATAGTGACACAGACAAAAAACACGGTCAGAATGATTCCATCCATAATCGACCACGCAATCAACGTCGGAATGCGGTCGACCGCTGCCCAGTGGTCCAAGGCGCTCGAGGAGAACATACACTTTGATGAAGACCTGCCCTTAAAGACGAATACTTCGATGGACGCTCTGTTCGATACGATCAAACAGTTATGCACCAATGATTTGTTTGGGTAATCAGAGCCTAAGGACCTGTCGTTGCCCTCGATCACGAACTCGGGTCACCAGCTAGTGTATCTAAAGAAATGCCTGTGCGCATGGTCGCGATCGCCCCGATCCCGTAAGCAAGTTCTGCGTGATAAGCTAGCTCCTATTTGGAGATCTCGCGGTGAGAGGATAACAAGGGTCAGGCATCGCGATGAAAGAAGGAGCACCCTTCGTTTGTCGCTGAAACTTATACGAATACGCTCTCAACAAATGCTGAGACGGGCACGGTTTCTGGTTGCGAGCAAGGATCAAAACTAGCGACATCTCGTTTCAGCTTCTGGGTCGTTCATCGAGCGATTAATCGATGGCTGCTCATTTGGAAAAAAGCCTGTCGGTAATACACGGCTATGGACTACTCTCTAGTGTTTGTGCATCACCTACAAGAACGAGGTTCTAGCCTGCGGCCCCTCCACTCAATGCGAACGGAAAACTAAGCAAGATGAAAGCTCAGAATCAGAATTAATCTACGTCTACGCAAACGAGCGTGTCAGAAGGAGAAAAATGAGAGCCAGTCCCCGGAATTGAACCGGGATACGCCGCTCTGCAGGCGGCTGCGTAGCCATTCCGCCAGGCTGGCATTGTCGACACTATAGTGTAGCCGTTCAAACGTTATAATACGTCTTATCGTGACAAAGTTTGCTTGCTCTCGCTTTTCGACTGATTCACACGGCTCTCGTGCTGAAGGCCGGATTGAAACAGATGCTGAGCAAGAACGCGCAACGTGCCCCTTAAAATCCCGCCGCAAAATCACAGATAGTTGACGCAAACAATGAACAATACCGCGAGGCAATTGCTAGTGAGTTTGACCTGCGACTTATTTAACAGGCGTAATGGTGCGCGACAACTCGGAGAGGGGATGTCCTTTGCACTTGAGACTGAACGATTTGTACCACCCGAAAGGAGCCCTAAGCACGTCAAATCCGCCCAGCAGACGTTCGATCTTTTTCATTATTTCGACGGCGTTTTCTGCTGAAGCCAAATCGGAGCTCAGATGTGCATACGGGTACAACACGACCTTATCCGTCGCTACTTTGGTCGCTACATCTCGTATTACGTCAGCTGCGTCCTGCGCAACGGCGTCTATGGCCTCTTCGTCGCTCCGCTCTGCGGCAGCGAATACGACAAGTGCTTCCTCCATTCGTCCCTGCCTCGAAGAGTCATCCACGGCCTCTGCGTACTTGGTTGCTTTTGTCACTGCATAATCGATGTAGTCGACGTGCAAGAGCAGTAGTCGCATGAGAAGGCTCCATCCTTGCTGCATCGTGAAGCTTCGGCACGACGTGCGCCGTTTTTAGTGCCACAGACGAGTGCTTCAAGCCAGCGCCGGAAATAAGCAGGAGATTCGCGATTGAACCCCCTGCCTTCTCTGGCAGATGCCGATTTGCTAGGAGTTTTTTCCGGAGGTGCTGACGCAAGTAAATACAGGCACGCCAGCTTATTAAAAGTCGCTTTCGCGGCAAAAAAGGACGACAACGAAGAGGAAGCCTTTAAGAAAAGACATGCCATGATTTATGACAGAAATTTGCGGAGCGCACAATGTATGAACGCTCTTATCGTATACGCACACCCCGACCCGCACTCCTTCAACGCAGCCATGCGCGACGTGGCAGTAGATGTGCTGACAGAAGCCGGAGACTCAGTACAGGTATCTGACTTGTACGCGCTGCATTTCAAGGCGGTGCTAGACGAGCACGATTTCAAAGAGCGACAGAATCCTGACGTTTTCAACCGATCGCCGAACAGCACCACGTAGCCATGACCGACACGTTTGCGGAAGATATCAAGCGCGAAATCGAAAAGGTGCGGTGGGCAGATGTTATAATCTTCCAATTCCCTCTGTGGTGGCTTTCCTTCCCAGCGATCTTGAAGGGCTGGTTTGACCGTGTGTTTGTCAACGGAGTGGCAGCAAATTTTGCCACGTATGAACCGCTGCTCACAGGGAAAAGGGCTATGCTCGCTTTTACGACTGGAGGCAGTGCTGCTGCTTATTCTGCTCACGGACCGATCGGAGACATTAACGAGCTGCTTGCCTACGTCACTCGCGGCATCTTCCGCACCGCCGGCCTGAACGTCATAACGCCTTTTATTGCTTTCGGTGCGTCCTCTATCTCATCTGAGCAGCGGCACGAGCTGTTGCGCCGGTATCGTCGACAGCTGTTGACGCTCTGACTTTAGAATGTATTTCGGAAGAATGAAACGGCGGGCAATAAGCAAGACTTGACAGCCTTGGCAATCGATCGATTAGTCACAACCTCGGCTTGGGTCCGGCACGACTGAGTGAGCAAAAACACTAGCCTAGCGGCCCATACACCGCTAGCGGAAACTCGGTCTGTACACGAAGCAGTGACTCAGTAGTTGTGCGAAATTCCGACTACGACCACGCTCACACCGCCAAATGTTTAAATATATCGCAGCTGAGAGTACCCACTCAGTTGCACCGCTCCGCTCGTGCCTCCGTTTGAGGATAACGACTATCATTTCTTACGGCACGCGGATTTGTGCAAGATAACCAGGATTTGAAACGTGCTCGGGTCAAAGCGTGACTAGCGAAAGGATCGCATCCTCGAAAAGCTTTCAGCGGCGGCGTAGAAGGCAGCTAGCGATAGTTCGGTTGCTAAAAAAAATGCACCGGGGCGGATTTGAGCCAAGCGCTTTCGAGATCGGCAACATTGACGTGACCATTCCCGACCTCGATCCTGCGTTTCGTGCGTACCGGATTGCGTGTATCGCGGACATTCATTTCGATGAATGGCTCAACGCGCGGCGTTTTGACGAGGTGATCGACCTCATTAACCAGCAGCATCCTGACGTAGTAGCAATTGTCGGCGATCTCTTCTCGTACGAGGTTGACGGACTGGCTCAGCAGATGGTCACCTCATTGAACAAACTGAGGCCAAAAGACTGCAGTGTTGCGGTGCTCGGCAATCACGATCACTTAGTCGGAGCGACGGCGGTTCGTGACGTATTGTGGCAAAGCAACGTTATCGACTTGAGCAACGACGTCACGACGGTGAACAAGGGACGAGCGACGTTGCACGTCGCCGGCGTTGATAGCGTTACATTGCGTAAACATCGGTTGGATAAGGTACTGCAGAAGCTCCCGCCGGTCGGACCAGCAGTCCTGCTGGCCCACGAGCCTGATTTCGCGGACGTAAGCGCGAGCACTGGGCGATTTAGCTTACAGATTTCGGGACATTCGCATGGAGGGCAGTGGATAGTGCCAGGAATAGGGCCTCCAATTCGCGGCCTGTACTCTCGAAAGTACCCCCTCGGACGATATCGCGTCGGCAACATGACGCACTACACGAACCGCGGAATAGGGACGAGCATAATCCGTCTGAGGATCAATTGCCCGCCAGAGATCACGGTCTTCACCCTAACGCCCACGAGCAGTCCATAGGCAGGCAGCTTACCGCAGCAGGGGCTCGCTTCGACCGGCGTTCACAGCGGGAACCTCACCGCTTGCCTTCCGCTGTTCAGTTCCGCTTCGACTCACCAAACAACAATCGCAGGCTGAGTGAGCTCTTAAACGCATCAAGAACGCCAATCGGCACCCCGTAGATCACCGGTTGCCTTTAAGTGTCGTATCAACATAATTAAGGCGGCTATGAGCTACAGCAAACGGTTCCCTAGAATAATGATGGATTATGACGGCGGCCAACATCCGGACTACGATGACGTAGCTGTTGAGGATAGCCTCACACTGTTTGTTAACGACGTCAGGATCGCGACGCTCATTGCGTCGCCAGAACAGCTCAAAGAACTTTGCATCGGATACTTGATTTCAGAGGGAGTTGTCTCAAATTTCGACGAGATTCAAAGCATTGAAGTTGATAATGATAAGAACGAGGCCTATATGGTTGTCTCGTCCTTTGATCAGGTCGAGCTCTGGCAGGAAGTGCGCTCTTCAGGCTGCATCGGAATGAAATGGTGGACTAATGAAGATGTGCGCGTTGAGTCCACAGCAACGTTTGAAAAGATGGCCCTAAAAAAAAGCCTGACGCATCTCGACACTCAAGCGCGCAGACGGACGCACGGCGTCCACGTCGCCGGGCTATTTGATGCAACAGGCAAGCTGCTGGCACAAGCAATCGACGTTGGAAGACACAGTGCTTTTGATAAGGTCATTGGCATATACGCAGGCAACGACTTCTCTTACACGTTCCTATTGTCATCCGGCAGGCAACCCGCAGGAATGGTTTTGAAAGCGGCTCGGGCAGGCATACCGTTGGTCCTATCCAAAGCAGCGCCTATTAGCACCGGTGTGGAGGCAGCCGTTCAAGCTGGGGTGACGCTCATATGTTTTGCTACTGGGCGTCAGTTTGCGACGTATTCGCATCCAGAGAGGCTTATCTAACATTCTAAACGCTGCTTGTGGCCGAGAGACAAGCGCTGCGGAGACCGAACATTGGCATGCGCCCGGTTGAGCCGCTCATTCGAGATGAGAAACGATTATGACGGGTTAAGCCCTAGCTTAAAATGTTACCCTGCGACGTTATCACAAATATGCCGACTTGTGCCAGTAGATTCTGAAAACGTTTCGCGGTCTTGCCGGTCGCGCAGCTTCGTAAGCCTATAAGCTGTTCTACTGCGATATGTCGCGTCCGGCAAAACACCTCGAAATCACTGATGGTCGACAGGTGGATGTTGGGCGTGTCATACCAATCGCGCGGCAAAAAGTCGACTTTCGGCATTTGCCCTCTAGTCAGCATGTACCACCGTATCCTAAAATAGCCAAAATTAGGAAAGCTCACAATCGCCTTATTTCCGACGCGAAGCATCTCCTTGATGACAAGCGTCGGCTTGTGCACGACTTGAAGGGTCTGGTTTAGCACGATGTAATCGAAGGAAGCGTCGTCATAATCCTCGAGCCCCTCATCTATATCGCCGTGGAAGACCGTGAGCCCTTTGCGCACGCAAACTGCAATGCATCGATCGTCAATTTCCACGCCGCGAATCTCTGAGACTCCGTGTTTTTTGAGCTTGATCAGCAAGTCGCCGTTGCCGCAGCCGAGGTCAAGTACGCGCGACCCGCCAGGGATGAGATTAACGATAATGTCCTGGTCAAATCGTCGCATCATAACGCCCGGCATTTTCTAAGAAACCTGAAATAAGCTCAGTAAGCGGGGCCACTTCAAGCAGGAACGCATCGTGCCCGCGCAAAGATCGAACCTCACAGTAGGTGACGTCTTTGCGCTTCTTGCGCAATGATCTCACCAGCGCCTTCAATCGCGCAGGGGGAAATAGCCAGTCTGATGAAAACGAAATGACAAACATCTTTGACTTGATCGACGTCAGATCGGGCAGATCGAAGTAGTCCATGGCTTTCGTTATGTAAAGATACGAGTTGGCGTCAAAACGCTCGACGAATCGGTTGCCCTTGTAGTGTAGGTAACTCTCGACCTCGAAATCCTCAAAGAAACCATAACGATACCCATCTACTCCCTTGAGCGCCCGCCCAAACTTTTCGTGCATCGACTCCTCGCTGAGGTACGTGATGTGTCCTATCATTCGAGCGAGCGCGAGGCCCGCACGGGGCGGCGTGCCGTCATAATAGTCGCCGTTGTGCCAGCACGGATCTGCCATGATCGCTTGCCGGCCTACCTCGTTGAACGCTATCCCTTGTGCGGACAGTCGATTGGCCGCGGCGAGTATCACGGCCGATCGCACGATATCGGGATAATCAACGGCCCATTGCAGCGCCTGCATGCCCCCGATGGATCCACCGACAACGGCCAGGAGAGTTTCAATTCCCAAACCCTTGAGCAGGCACTTCTGCGCGCGGACCATGTCGCCGACCGTGATGACCGGAAAGCCAAGCCCATAAGGGCGCCCTGTCGCAGGATCGATACTGCCAGGCCCCGTTGTCCCGCTGCAGCCTCCGAGGACATTGGAGCAGATGATGAAGCAGCGCTCGGTGTCGAGTGCCTTTCCCGGTCCAATAAAGTCGTACCACCAGCCTTGCTCGCCCTTATCGTTTACAAAGCCGGCGTGAGCGCTGCCAGATAAGGCGTGCAGGAGCAATATTGCATTATCTTTGGCGGCGTTCAGCTGACCGTATGTTTCGTACGCGATCGTCACCGGCGAAAGCGTCCTTCCGCAGTCTAACGCAAGCGCGTCAAACGTGTAATATTGGGTCCGCGGAATGGCGTCTACGACGTACATGCGAGTGCTTGGTCAATATCCTCAATGATGTCCGCGACGTCTTCGATTCCCACGGAAAGTCGTATGAAGTCATCGCTCAGTCCCGCTGCGAAGCGCTCTTCGGGGTTCAGTTGCTGATGCGTAGTGCTCGCAGGATGCACCACCAGCGATTTTGCATCGCCGATGTTGACGAGGTGGCTTAAAAGCTTCACGCTCTCAATGAACGTCACGGCAGCACGATACCCACCCTTGATGCCGAAGCCGACGAGCGCACTGGCACCCTTTGGCAGGTACTTCTGCGCCAGTCGATGAGAACGGTCGTTCTCTAAACCGGGGTAACTCACCCACGAGACGCGCTCGTGGTCATTCAAGAAACGAGCGACGGCAAGCGCATTGGCAGAGTGGCGTTCCATTCGCACATGGAGTGATTCAAGTCCCTGGAGAGTCAAGAATGCATTAAAGGGGCTCAACGCGGGACCGATATCGCGTAGCAGATGCACCCGCGCCTTTAGTATGTACGCGAGTTCTCCGAATGCATCAGCGTACACAAGTCCGTTATAGGTAGGGTCAGGCGTGGTGAAATCAGGGAATTTCCCGTTCGTCCAGTCAAAGTTTCCCGCGTCAACGATGAGGCCCCCGATGGAAGTGCCGTGCCCGCCCATGAACTTAGTGAGACTATTGACGACGATATCCGCGCCGAAATCGATTGGTCGGCACAGGATCGGCGTAGTTGCGGTGCCATCAACGATGAGGGGGACGCCGTTGTCGTGCGCTATCTGCGCGATGCGCTCGATGTCGAGAACGTCCAAGCTTGGGTTGCCAAGCGTTTCTCCGAAAAACGCCTTCGTCTTATCATTGACGCGCTCGTTGTAATTATCAGGATCCGTCGAGTCTACCAAGTGAACCTTGATGCCCATCTTTGCCAGCGTCGACGAGAACAGGGTGTGAGTCCCGCCGTACAGTTGCGATGATGACACGATCTCGTCGCCAGGCTTCGCGATGTTGAGGATTGAGAACGTGGTCGCCGCTTGACCGCTCGCAAGCGCCAACCCGGCTTTACCGCCTTCCAGCAGGGCAACTCGTTGTTCGAGCACGTCGTTCGTCGGGTTCATTATGCGCGTGTAGATGTTCCCCGTCTCTTGGAGCCCAAAAAGTTTTGCGGCGTGCTCTGTGCTGTCGAATACGTACGAAGTCGTTTGATAGATCGGAACGGCCCTCGCTTTTGTTGTTGGATCGGCCGATTGGCCGCCATGAACTGCTATTGTTCCAGGTCTTTGCATAGTACACCTCTTTAAACGGCAATTATTTTATATAACGATTGTTATAATATAGGTATATAACAATTGTTATATCGTATATACGAGCTGTTATATTCAGCACCTGACCATTAAAGTTTCGGAGAAGGCAAAAATAGCATACGGTAAGCCGTTATGTGAAACTGGTGTCCCACGAGCGACTCATGAAAGCGCGACGATCGCCCTGTGAAACAGCCGTCTGGAGTATCCTCCCCACCATCCGTTGCGAGGTTTCAAAGGAGCTCGTAAGACGAGGCCTGTCGCAGATGATGATTTCGGAGCGTCTCGGCGTCACGCAGCCGGCAGTCAGTCAATACGTGACGAGCAAAAGGGGGACAGCCGTCGCGGTCAGCGATGACGTTAGGGCGCTCATTCAATCGCTAGCCGAAGACGTTGCCGAGGGAAAGGAACTCAACTTGAACGAACGAATATGTGCGATATGCACATATATCCAAGGCGATGAGAAGTGCACGGCCTTCAACCAGTAGCCAAGTAGCCATGAGTAGCCGCCTAAAACGCCTGAGAGAGGAAAACGACGCCGTTATCTTGGCGCACAACTACCAGCGCGACGACGTTCAAGACGCCGCCGATTACGTCGGCGACTCGTTCGAGCTCTCAAAGATTGCATCTGAGATCAAGTGTGCAGTCATTGTATTCTGTGGGGTCGACTTCATGGCAGAAAACGCAGCTATCCTCTCACCCGAAAAGCAGGTGCTGTTGCCCGTGAAGGAGGCGACGTGCCCGATGTCGCACATGATCACCCGAAACGACGTGCGACAACTCAAAACTCGCTATCCGGGTTCGCCGGTCGTCTGCTATGTGAATACTTCGGCCGCCGTAAAGGCAGAGAGCGACGTGTGCTGTACGTCGGCAAACGCCGTTAAGATCATCAATGCGCTTGACGCGGATCGAATCGTGTTCATTCCCGACCGAAATCTCGGGGACTACCTCGCCACGAAAACTGACAAGCAGATCATTTCCTGGGACGGCTTCTGTCCGACACACCAAGTGATTACCTTAGGAGACGTGCTGATCAAGCGGCAGGAGGTACCCGATTGCGAGATCGTCGTGCATCCCGAGTGCCGGCCAGAGGTTATAGCAGCAGCGGACTTCGTATACGGAACCGGCGGTATGCTGCGTCACGCCGCAAAAACCAACGCACGCCACATCGCCATTGGAACCGAAGTGGGTATGCTCCATCGACTCGAAAAGCAAGAACCAACGAAGGAGTTCTCCGCGCTCGCCGAAACGGTGTGTCCGAACATGAAACGCACGCACGTTGAAGATGCTGTCCGCGCGCTCGAGCACAAGGAATTCCTCGTCACAGTGACCAAGGATGTCCGCGCCGGCGCAAAAAAGGCGCTCGACAAGATGCTTGAGATTGGCACTTAAGGTTCGGCTGTCTGCCCCGTCAGAACGAAAGCGCCCTGACATCTTCGCCCATTGATTTTTTGACTCCAGTTTTTGCGGCGCGCCAGCGAGCAAATTTTTTATATAAGTTAACGCCGTTAATTATTTGGTGTTTGTCGTGAACGATGCTGTCGCTGAGCTTACGAACAATGAACAGCGTGTTAGGAAACTAAGAGAATATCCTCCCAGTGCCAAACTGGTCTTCAGGACTCTCGAGCAAAACGGCTCAATGACCATCATCGACATCGAAAAGGAGACTTATTTACCCTACAGAACGGTGAGATACGCAATCAGGAGGCTAAAAGAGGGCGGAATGGTGACTCAACTCTTTTACATTAAGGACGCGCGCCGGAGCCTCTACCGGCTAGCCGAATAGGCCCGAAAAGCCGTACGGACTATCGCAGGCCGTATGCTGCGACGATTTGCTCGAAACGGCATCAACTGCAACAACCTTCATCAATCGCTGCTTCATTCTCGCGTTTGTCAAGCAGTGATTTGATCGTGTTACACACGTCACAAAGGTGCACCGACAGGGCCTCGGGGTCGTCTTTGTATTCTTCGAGGTAATCGTCGATCACCTCGAGCACCTCGGTGTCCTGTCCTGCCGTTCCCCGTTTGTTCTTGACGTACTGATTGACGGCAGCGGGAGTAACGCCGAGTATGCGTGCGATCTGTGCCTGACTTATCCCCTCCTCCTTCATCCTCACCGCCATCTCGGCTCGTATCACGGGAAGGACGTACTGCACGATAATCTCACATCGCGGCCTGATCTTCGACGACCTGTCGGTTTCAGTCATTGCTACAGTAGTTCATATTTCTCAGCTATCTCCCTAAAGACATCTGCTACGTACGATGTCTGGTCCCACGTTAAGCCGTACGTGTTGAGCTTCCACGTGCGCGTCGCTCCCGCAAACTCGCCGACGACGCCCCTCTGTTTCAGCTCGTCGCTGAAAAAGAACCCTCGTCGCTTGTGGGTTTTGGCCACCTTGTCGAAACTGCCTGTGGTATCCACCTTCGTCAAGGTGTGCTTGCGCGGGTGTTCACTCAGGCATTTGTTGCCCTTAATGTCACGGATCGCGTCGATGACGATGTTAGACTTCGCGACGTACTCCTGCCAATCATTGATGCGTCTCTGGATGGTCGGGAAGGAGGCCATCATGGCGAGGATGTTCGCTCCCATGAGCGTACAACCGAGCATTTCAACCTCTTTGATGCCAAACTTGCGCCCCGTGACATCACCGATCATCTGCGTCGTGCGGAGGACTTTATCAGCATACTCGCTCGTCGTTGCCAGCACGCCACTTGGCGCAGGAGATGCCATCGACTTGTGCCCGCTGCCAACGACGAAATCGACGCCGAGCGCTTTGCCATCGACCGGCTTGATGCCGACGGTGTACGCACCGTTATAGAGGATTGGAACGTCATACTGGTGCGCTGTCTTCGCGGCCCCGACGATATCGTGCTCATTTGCAAACGAATAGTCGAAATGGTCGAGCATCACCAGGGCGGGCTTTTTGCCCTCTTCGCGCGTCACTTGCTCGATCTTCTGCGCGACAGCGTCGCCGGTGACGACGTTATCCTTGTTTAGCGGAACCTCTTTGACCACTGCCCTCGCGTTTTCAACCGCTAAGAACTCGGTATAGTGAGCGAGGGCGGAAACGAGGATAGTGTCCCCCTTCTCCGCAAGTGAAAGGCAGACGGCCTGAAAGGCACGGCGTGCCCCGGGCGTGACGCGCGCTTCGTCCATGTTAAGGAACTTGGCGAGATCGCTATGAAACTCAGCGATCGCCGGCTTCGTGATTTTGTCGAGACGGAACGGCTTGCGGCACTGGTCGCACGTCGAGTAGCCATCGCCGTAGGCGATGAGGGCTTTCATCGCCTCTCCTGTGAGACGACCTGCCGCCTGGATCGGATGAATGTTAACGTAGTTCTCCTCGACCTCACGGACCGGTATGTCATTGATCTTCATTCTCGAAAACTCCTTCCAGCCTCAACAGGGCTTGCTTTGCGCGGGCAACCGATGCGCGCGCCTGGGCTCGCTGTTCCTCGCTAAACTTGTGCAGCGGTGCCGTCTCCCTGAGTAGCACTCGCAGATCGGTGAGCGCGAACAGCGCTTCAAAAAGGGTGTCAACCTGTTCACTCATGCTTTAACCTCAAAGTTCGTCGTGTACGACGTTCTCTATTATCTGTCCTCCGTTAAAGATAATTCCTCTTATGCTTAGAGTACGGCATGCGGACTATTGAACGTTCATAAAAGGACAAAATATGCCCACAAGTGCACACTGATTAGTGCAGTGGCAAATATAGCTACGTACGAACAGATTGCTCATAGGCGCGCTTGCTGCATTTGTTGATCGACCTAACCTAAAGTGGGGGGATGCCAGATTCGACTTCTTCTGATCCATGCAGATAAAATCAGCTACAAGGCAACTCAACGAACCAAGGTAGCCGAGGACATAGAATTGAAAGAAGACAATATGGAGGACTGTCTTGTCGTTTTCTCGAGCGTGGAAAAACTCGATGAGCTCAACGCCACCGGTGTAGCTAAAGCGGCAAAGAACAGTATCGTCGACGTGCTGGACAAGCTCAAAGAAAATCGCGTCATGCTTTTCCCATTTGCGCATCTAACGAGCACCTTAAGCTCTCCCCAAGTGGCCTTGGAGATACTCATTTCGCTTGAGACTTCGCTGAAGAACGACGGGTTCACCGTGAAGCGAGCACCTTTTGGGTGGAACAAAGAGTTTGATATCAAGAGTAAGGGACACCCGTTAGCCGTCCTCTCAAAGGTGATCTGCCCGTATGGCAAGATGGAGTGCGATTTTCTATGCCCCTACTGCACAAATCCGATAAAGCTTCATGACCTTAGCATGCATGAGACCACTCCCACCGCGTAGCTGATCTAGCGTGACGAACACCTCCAACCCGTTCTGATAACGAAGCGCGAGCGATAAATAAAAAAAGGCTAAGCGCGTGCGATAGTGTATTGATGCGCGACAGACGCACGCGAGGCGAGGAGTCATGTATAGCGATAAAGTGATGCTGCACTTCATGAACCCTCACAACATGGGGGAGATCGAGAACCCGAGCGGTGTGGGGGTGGTCGGGAACCCGGTGTGCGGGGATCTCATGCAAATCCAGATCAAGGTGGAAGACGGGATTCTCACGGACGTCAAGTTTAAGACGTTCGGCTGCGGAGCGGCCATAGCGACGAGCAGCATGGTGACCGATCTGGCGATCGGAAAGACGATTGAGGAGGCGCTGAAGATAACGCGAAACGACGTGGCTGAGAACCTTGAAGGGTTGCCTCCGGTGAAGATGCACTGCTCGAACCTGGCTGCAGATGCCCTGCACGCGGCGATTGAAGATTACCTGAAGAAAGAGGGGCGCGGCGAGTGGCTCAACGGAACGAAAAAGGCCACAAAGAAAAAGAGTGGAACAAAAAAGGGTGCGCGTCGGCGGCGGGCCGCCTAGCGCTGCATATCACTACAGTTCCTTGCTCACATCACCGCAGTCCTAACCTGCGTTTATTTGTGCCAAAATAGCGGTCGTATCGATATTAGGATACACCCAGCTACCGACTTCAACACCGTTGTGTAGCAAGACAACCGTCGGATATGCGGTCACGTGGTATGGCGCGATCGCGCTGGTGTCAGTGCTAGGTATCGATTGCATAAGACCCGTTTGTTGAAGCTGTGCATAGCTCGATGTGTTCTCGAATGCTGCGCAATAAGGACAGCCTGGCTCGTAAATGTAAAGCACAGTGAAGCCCGCAGTTCCTCCCGAAGGAGTGGCGGTTGGCGTTGCAGTTGGCGTGGCGGTTGGCGTTGCAGTTGGCGTGGGCGTGGCGGTTGGCGTGGCGGTTGGCGTGGGCGTGGCGGTTGGCGTTGCAGTTGGCGTTGTGGTTGGCGTTGCGGTGGAGGCTTGAGTTGAAGAATTTGCGGTAACCGACGCGTTCGGCGACGAGGAGGTCGTCGAACTGGTGCATCCTGCTGCGGCGACGCACATAAGAAGTGCGGCACATATCGCGATCATTGCTGCTTGTTTTTTCATAAAAGTAACCTCGGAAAATGGACGTTTACTGTGAACACAG
>Ga0187784_10000719_pt1 | contig 25022 bp, 25 predicted proteins | sample 1015_SJ02_MP15_2_FD_132964 | JGI IMG/M metagenome (GOLD analysis project Ga0187784, IMG submission 132964) | Tropical peat soil microbial communities from peatlands in Department of Meta, Colombia - 1015_SJ02_MP15_20_MG | ecosystem: Environmental > Terrestrial > Soil > Wetlands > Peat | place... | reverse complement strand
TCCTGTCGCGACCGATCTCGCACAGCGTGCGGTTATTCGCCAACATGCTCGCCGGCCATATCACACTGCAGGTGTTCGCCGGCTTCATCATCATGCTCGCCGGCTGGGGCGTGCTCGGCTGGTTCGGCGCGACGCTGCCGTTCATCATGGTGCTGCTGCTGACCGCGCTGGAATTCCTGGTCGCAGTGCTGCAGGCCTACGTGTTCGCCATTCTCACCTGCATCTATCTCAACGATGCGATTCACCCGGGCCACTGACGGCCGCTTTTGTTCAACCTGAAGGGAGCTTTCTCATGGATCCGACCGCCGCGAAATATATCGGGGCCGGCATTGCCTGCATCGGCATGGGCGGCGCCGGCGTCGGCGTGGGCATCATCTTTGGCAATTATCTGGCGGCGGCGTTGCGTAATCCGTCGGCGGCGCAGGGCCAGTTCGGCAATCTGATCTTCGGCTTTGCCATCACCGAGGCGCTCGGCATCTTCTCGCTGCTGATCGCGCTGCTGCTGCTGTTCGGGCTCTGAGAGCGCCGGCCCTAGCCAACGGCTGCCGCCATGGCCGAAACCACCGCCCACGCCGAGGTGCCCGCGGAAAAGACGGGATTTCCGCCGTTCCAGTCTCGGCATTTTCCTTCCCAGGTCGCGTGGCTGGTGGTCAGCTTCGTCCTCCTCTACGTCTTGATGTCGCGGGTAGCGTTGCCGCGCATCGGCGCGATCCTCGCCGAGCGCGGCAAGCGCATCTCCGGCGACCTGCAAGCGGCGCAAGGCCTCAAAGAGCAATCCGACACCGCCCGCGCCGCCTACGAGAAGGCGCTCGCCGATGCGCGCGCCCGCGCCCAATCGATCGCCGCCGCGACGCGCGAGAAGCAGGCGCAGGCCGCCGAGGCGACCAACAAGCGGCTCGAGGGCGAGCTGCACGAAAGGATTGCGGCCGCCGAGCAATCGATCGCGGCGACGCGCACCGCCGCCATGGGCAATGTCGGCACGATCGCGTCGCAGACCGCGGCGGCGATCGTCGAGCGGCTCCTCGGCAAGGCGCCGGCCGAACACGAGGTCGCCGCCGCCGTCGGCGAGGCGCTCAAGCGCTAGAGCGCGCGAGCCAGGGGAGCGAGCCGATGCTGGAGCTGATGCAGGAAACCGAGAACTGGGTGGCACTGGCGTTTGTGCTGTTCCTCGGCCTGCTACTTTACCTCGGCGCGCACCGCCGCATCACCGATTCGCTCGATCAGCGGCAGACGCGAATCAAGGCCGAGCTCGACGAGGCGCGGCGGCTGCGCGATGAAGCGCAGGCGCTGCTCGCCGAGTTCGAGCGCAAGGGGCGCGAGGCCGAAGGCGAGGCTGCCGCCATCATCGCGTCGGCCACCGCCGAGGCCGAGCGGCTGGCTGGCGAGGCCAAGGCACGCATGGAGGACTTCGTCGCCCGCCGCACCAAGATGGCGGAGGCCAAGATCGCCCAGGCGGAGGCGCAGGCGCTCTCCGACGTACGTGCGGCCGCTGCCGATGCCGCGGTCGCAGCCGCCGAGAAGATCCTGACCAACACCGCCAAAGGCAAGGTCGCCGACGATCTGCTCGCGCAAGGCATCGAGGACGTCCGCGCCAAATTCAATTAAGCGGCACGCGCCGGCGCATGACCTGTCGCCGGCGGCAACGCGGGTCAGCCGGCCGGACCAGGCCGCGTGCTTCAGCCCGAAGTCGTCGGTTTCAGCTTCGGTTTCGCCTTCGGCTTCGGCTTTTGCGCCTTGGCATTGTCCTCGGCCTCCGCCGCCAGCGGATCGAAGCCGACATAGGCGATGTAATCGTCGAGCGCCGTCACCGGCGCCGGCAACGGGAAGCTCACGCCATCCTCGACATGCGAGAACACCGCGTCGCCTTGCGCCGGTATCGTCACCGGGATGCGAACGAGCTTGGTGAAGACCGGCACCGCGCCGCCGGGCCGTTCCTGGATGACGGCGAGGCGCACCGGCACGTCGATCTGGCCCGGTCCGCCGGCGGGGCCGATGATGACGCGGCCCTGGACGCCGATCCTCATCACCATGCTGCCGCCGGCCACGGCGCATTCGCGGGCGATGCGCACGAAGCTGCCCTGGTATTTGAGCGACATCGTCGCGTTTTCGCCGCGCGGGCCGACGGTAAGGGTCGAGGCGCCTTCGCGGATTTGGAGCCCCGGGCAATTGAGGTCGCCCGGCGCACCGGCGACGGTCTGCGGCGCCTTTGCCGATGAGCTCGAGAAGAAGCTGCTGACCCGGTCGCTTAGGGAGGGCGAAGGGGTCTCGGCGACCGGCGCGTTGGCGTTATTGAAAACGCCGCCGGGAGCACAGCCTCCGGCCGGGAGCGCGAGCGCCAGCACGACCGCGGCCGCGGCTTCCATCCGCCAGCCCGTCCGATATTTGTTGCGCAGCAATCCCCGGCAGCTCGTCGCCACGGCGATCCCCTAGAGCGTAACCGCTTCAGATTACGCTCTAACCTTTTAGTGGAGCACGATCTATTTCGGAAAGCCGGTTTCCACTCTTCCGGACCGTGCTCTCACGGCCTTATATCAAGCCAACCGTGGCCAACCCAAGGCGCACGCGCGCTTCCCGACCCCGCCCGGCAAACGGGACGGGAGAAAAGCCGGCAAGGTGGTTAAGGCCGGGAATCCTTGAGGCGCGCATAGAGCAGATGGTCCTGCCAGACGCCGTCGATGCACAGATATTCGCGGGCATAGCCTTCGCGCACGAAGCCGGTGTTTTCCAGAAGCCGGATCGAGCCGGTATTGGTGGGGATGCACGCCGCTTCCAGCCGATGCAGCCGCAGCGTCGTGAACGCGAATGGGACGACGGCGCGCACCGCCGCGGCCATATAGCCCTGGCGGGCGAAGGGCTGCCCCATCCAATAGCCGAGGCTGCCGGCCTGGGCGACGCCGCGGCGGACATTGGCGATGGTCAGACCGCCGACCAGCGCATTGTCGCCGCTGCGGATGATTAGGAAGGCGTAGCCCTGGTCGGCGCGCAGGTCTTCGACGTAACGCCTGATGCGGCGGCGGAAGGCGGCGCGGCTGAGATCGTCCTCCGGCCAGGTCGGCTCCCAGGGGGTCAGAAACGCACGGCTCTTCTCGCGCAGTACCGCCCAGTCATTGTAGTCGGTCATTTGCGGCGTACGCAGCACCACGCCTTCGCCGGCAACCGACGGCAACGGCTCGGAAAAATTGATGGTGCGGAAGAACGCCATGACGCCGGAGTCTTACCACGCTGCGCGCCGACGAACGGATCAGGCAGAGAGTTCCTATCAAGCGGCTCGGCGGGTCAGAGTCTCGGCAATGGCTGCGGCGCTTTCAAGTCCGGAGCCCAATCCGATCACGGCAGTGGCGAGCTTGCCGCGGCCGATCAGCGCCCGGCCGGCGGCGCGCGCGCTCTCGACCGTCACCGCCTCGACCTTTTCGATCAGCTCGTCGAGGGGAATCGGCCGGCCCCAGGCGATCATCTGCCGCGCCAGCTGGCCGATGCGTTCGCCGGAGCTTTCCAGTGCCATCAGCATGCCGGCCTTCATCTGCGCCTTGGAGCGCGCGACCTCGGGCTCGGAGAGGGTCGCCGCAGTGTTGGCGATCTCCCCGACGATGAGGCGCATCAACTCGGAGGTGTCGGCGGCGTCGGTGCCGGAATAAAGCCCGAACATGCCGACGTCGGAATAGGGCACGTGGAAGGCGTAGATCGAGTAGCACAGGCCGCGCTTCTCGCGTGCTTCCTGGAACAGTCGCGACGACATCCCGCCGCCGAGGATATTGGTGAACACCTGCGTGCTGTAGAGCGCCGGGTCGTGCTGCGAGACGCCGGCGAGCGCCAGCGCGATGTGCACCTGCTCGAGCTCGCGCCTCTCGACGTGGACGCCGCCGCCGAACCGCGCCGGCTCCGGTGCCGGGCTCGCCGGCCCGTTGAAGCTTGCGAAGCGCCGCTCGACCTCGCCGACCACGGCTTGATGCTCGACGGCGCCCGCCGCGGCAACGACGATATCCGGCGCCCGGTATTGCCGTGCCAGGTAGTCGCGCAATTTCGCGCCGTCGAAGGTGCGCACCGTCTGCGGCGTGCCGAGGATCGAGCGGCCGAGCGGCTGATCGGGAAAGGCGGTGTGCTGCAGGTGCTCGAAGATCAGATCGTCCGGGGTATCGAGTACGGCGCCGATCTCCTGAGTGATGACGTTCTGCTCGCGCAGCACCTCGTCCGGATCGAAGGCCGGCTCGGAGAGGATGTCGGCCAGAACGTCGAGCGCGAGCGGCACGTCGGCCTTGAGCACGCGCGCGTAATAGGCGGTGCTCTCGGCGCCGGTCGCGGCATTGAGATCGCCGCCGACGGCCTCGATCTCCTCGGCGATCTGCCGCGCGCTGCGCCGGCGCGTGCCTTTGAACGCCATATGCTCGAGGAAGTGCGAGATGCCGTGCTCCTGGCGGCGCTCGTCGCGGCTGCCGGAATTGACCCACACTCCGAGCGAGGCGGTCTGCAGATGCGGCATCGTGTCGGTCACCACGCTGATGCCGGATTTCAAGGTCGTCACCGCAACGCTCATGCAGCCGCTCCTTCCTGTGCGGCCCGGCTCGTCTTGAGGACAAAGCGCTCGGCCGCGGATTGATCAACCGGCAGCACGGTCACGCGTTCCGGACGCTTATCGAGATCGGACAGCCATTCCGGCAGCGCCGGGCGCACGCCGCAGGCGGCCTCGACCGCATCGGGGAACTTGGCCGGATGCGCGGTCGCGAGCACGACCATCGGCACCGCCGGGTCGCGCAGCTCCTTCTCGGCTACGGCTATGCCGACGGCGCTGTGCGGATCAACGAGTGTGCCGGTCTCGCGCTTGACCGTGCGAATGGTGGCGGCGACCTCGTCCTCGTCGGCGCGATCGGCTGAAAACAACGCGCGGATCGCCGCCAGCGCCCGCGCCGACAGCGTGAAGCGCCGCGATTGCGCGAGCGAGGCCGTCAGCGCCCGGATTGCGTCGGCGCGTCGGTCATAGGCGTCGAAGAGGAGCCGCTCGAAATTCGAGGAGACCTGGATATCCATCGACGGCGAGGTGGTCGGCACCACCGCACGCAGCTCGTAGGCGCCGGTCGCCAGCGTACGGGCGAGGATGTCGTTGACGTTGGTGGCGATGACGAGCCGGTCGATCGGCAGGCCGAGGCGCTCCGCCACATAGCCGGCATAGATGTCGCCGAAATTGCCGGTCGGCACCGTGAAGGCGACGGCGCGGTGCGGCGCGCCGAGCGCGACCGCAGCGGTGAAATAGTAGACGGTCTGCGCCACGATCCGCGCCCAGTTGATCGAATTGACGCCGGAAAGCCGCACCCGGTCGCGGAACGCGGCATGATTGAACAGGCCTTTCACGATCGCCTGGCAGTCGTCGAAGGTGCCGTCGATGGCAAGCGCGTGGACGTTGGCGCTCGGCGCCGTGGTGATCATGCGCCGCTGCACCTCGGAGATGCGGCCGTTGGGATAGAGGACGACGAGGTCGACCCGGGCGCGGTCGCGGAACGCTTCGACCGCGGCGCCGCCGGTGTCGCCCGAGGTCGCCACCACGATGGTGCGCCGCTCGCCGCGTGCCGCCAGCACGTGATCCATCAGCCGCGCCAGAAGCTGCATCGCCAGATCCTTGAAGGCGAGCGTCGGCCCGTGGAACAGCTCGAGCGCGAAAATATTGACGCCGAGCTGAATGAGGGGCGTGACCGCAGGATGGCGGAAGGTGCCGTAGGCCTCGTTCGCCATCCGGGCGAGATCGGCCTCGGCGATCGAATCCGCGGTGAAGCGGCGGATCACCTCGATGGCGACCTCGGCATAGGGCCGGCCGGCGAAGCCCTGGATCGTCTTCGGCTCGATCCGCGGCCAGGCTTGCGGCACGTAGAGCCCGCCATCGCCGGCAAGCCCGGCGAGCATTGCCTCGGCAAAGCCGAGTGCGGGAGCCTCTCCCCTGGTCGAGACGTACTGCACGCCGATCCGTCTCCAAGACCCAGCGCAAGGCCGGGCTGGTCTAGATAAGTATTTGATTATACGGGATTTATCTTGTAGGCGGCACTCCGCCGCCCGCTCCCGATAGGATGCACAGTTATAGGAGACTTCGCCGTTTCACAAGGAACTGCTGCCCCGGAACGACGTGCGCGCCCAGACCGCGAACATGACCAGCAGAACGAGCGCGAGGCCGAACCAGGTGATGGCGTATTGCAGATGCGCGTTGCGCAAGGTCACCGCGATCTTGCCCGGCTGCGGCACGCCGCCAGGCGGCACCGGGGCTTCCTGCTCGACGTAGAACGGCGCGACGGCGCCGATCCCTTTTGCCGCCGCGATCGCGAGCGGATCGCGCACGAACCAGAGATTGTTCTGCGGCTCGTCCGCCGGAGAGAAGAAGTTGCGCGGCTCCGGCCAGCGCAGCGTGCCGGTGATCGCGACCGGCCCGGCGATCTGACCTTCAGCGCGCGAAGCCGGATCGCGGCGCGTCTCCGGCACGAAGCCGCGGTTGACAATGACGAGGGCGCCGCCGGCAAGCCGCGCCGGCGTGAACACCCAGTAGCCGGGTCCGGACACATCGGGGCGGAACGCCGAGGCCGCGGCGTAGACCAGCGCTTCGTTGCCGTGATCGAACACGGCGCTGAAAGTGACGCGGCGGTATTCCTCGCGCGCCTCATCGAGCCCCGGCCAGGCGGCGGGTGCCGGCAGCGCCGCAGGCGGGGCGGCGACGCGGTCATTGAGCGCCGCGATCAGGCCTTCCTTCCAGGCCTTGCGCTCGAGTTGCCAGGTGCCGAGCCCGATCAGGACCGCAAACGCGAGCAGCGCCGGGACGAGGAGGCCGAGCCAGGATCGCCGCGCCGCCGCCGGCACGCTTAGCGCTCTCCGCCGAAGCGGCTTTCCGCAGCCTGGTGGTGGTATTGCAGCGCGATCATCAGTCCCTTCATCGGCCGCAGCGGTCCGAGCGTGACGATGAGAATGAGCGGCAGCCACAGCGCTGCGTGCACCCAGAACGGCGGCCGATATGCGATCTCGGTGATCAGCGCGGCGCCGACGACAATGAAGCCAGCGAGGAACATGATGAACACCGCCGGGCCGTCGCCGGAATCGGCGAAGCCGTAATCGAGGCCGCAGGCCTCGCAGCGCGGCCGCACCGTCAGGAATCCCTGGAACAACCGGCCCCTGCCGCAGCGCGGACAGGCGCACGACAATCCGGCGAGGATCGCTCCCGACAGCGTATCGATCGGCTTTTCGGTCATCCGAGTTTTCCATCAGCCTGCGGTGCTCGGGCGTCAGCGCCGAGCCTCGAACGACCCAGGCGTCTCGGCTGCATCCTCCGAGGCCTGCGGAGCCTGTCATCGGGCCGGCCACTTCGGGCCGGACCTGTTGGCGCGCGCCTTCAGGATGACGGAGCGGCAGCTATTCCGGGTGCGCGCCACCACCCCAGACATAGATGCAGGCGAACAGGAACAGCCACACCACGTCGACGAAGTGCCAATACCAGGCGGCGAACTCGAAGCCGAGATGCTGGGTCGGGGTGAACTGCCCGGCGATCGCCCGGAACAGGCAAACAGTGAGAAAGATCGTGCCGATGATGACATGGGCGCCGTGAAATCCGGTCGCCATGAAGAAGGTGGCGCCGTAGATGTTGCCGGAATAGTGGAACGCGGCATGGCCGTATTCCCAAGCCTGCACGCAGGTGAAGCTGAGGCCGAGCACGATGGTGCAGACCAGGCCCCAGATCAGTCCCTTGCGGTTGTTCTCAAGCAGCGCATGGTGCGCCCAGGTCACGGTCGTACCCGAGGTGAGGAGGATGAGCGTGTTGAGCAGCGGGAAGTGCCAGGGGTCAAAGGTCTCGACGCCCTTCGGCGGCCACACCCCGCCGGTATAGGCGATCCGCGCCACGTCCTTAAGCTCGTCAGGGAACAGCGCGGTGTTGAAATAGGCCCAGAACCAAGCGACGAAGAACATCACCTCGGAGGCGATGAACAGGATCATGCCGTAGCGGTGCGAGATCTGCACCACGCGGGTGTGGTCGTGCTCGACCTCGGCTTCGAAAATCACGTCCCGCCACCAGCCGATCATGGTGTAGGCGATGCCGATCGCGCCGACGCCGAAAACGATCGGAGCGTAGGCGACGCTGTGATGCATCCACAGGATCAGGCCGAGGGCGGTGATGAAGGCCGAGGTTGCACCGACCGCCGGCCACGGGCTGGGATTGACCAGGTGGTAGTCGTGGTGCGGTTTGGCATGGGCAGCGTTGGCCATCGTCATCATCTCCACCTCGGCGCGACCGCACTCGCCGCGCGCGCCGTTCTCTTTGTGTTTGTCGAATACGCGCCGATTTCTGTCACCTCAGCCTCCGCCGCTGGCCGGGGAGGATAAGGTCGCAGCGCCCGCCGCCGCCTGCTCCGGCACGCGGGCCGGATAGAAGGTGTAGGAGAGCGTGATCAGGTTGGTGCCGTCCTGCTCGGAATCCTTGGCGAGCTGCGGGTCGACATAGAACACCACCGCCATGTCGCGCTTCTCGCCCGGCTGCATCGTCTGCTCGGTGAAGCAGAAACAGTTGATCTTCTCGAAATAGATGCCGACCGTCGACGGACTGACATTGTAGCCGGCTTGGCCTGCGGTCACGCGCGCGGCCTCGTTGGTGACCTTGTAGTAGACCGTGACGACCTCGCCGAGCCGCGCCTCGACGGTGCGGCGCTCGGGCTCGAACCGCCACGGCAGCCCGGCGGCGACGTTGGAATCGAAGCGCACGGTGACCGTGCGGTCGGAGATTTGCGCCGGCGCCGCCTTCGCCACCTGCGTGGTGCCGCCATAGCCGGTGGTGCGGCAGAACCAAGAATAGAGCGGCACTGCAGCGAACGACAGGCCGACCATCGCCGCGACGCAGCCGCCGCAGGCGAACGCGACCGCAAGATCGCGGCGCGAGGCGGTCGGGGTATTGGGCTTCGGCGCGCTCATCGTCTCACGTTGCAATTCCATCTGCGGCTTTCACAGCGGCCGCACCAGCACGCCCGGCCCCTTCACCAGGGTCACGATGTAGAACAGCACGACGAGCACGCCAAGCGCCAGGGCGATCGCGATCGAGCGGGCGCGGCGGGCGCGCAGTTGCGCTTCGGTGAGCTTGATGCCGGGCTCCGGTTTCGGCTCATATTTGGCGCCGTCATTGGCGTCGGTCATGATCGCGTCCATGGCCGTCATGCGAGATGGCCGAGCAGTCCCACCGCGGTGCGGTCGACGAGCAGCATGGCGAACAGCAGGAACAGATAGAGGATCGAGAAACCGAACAGGCGCTTGCTCGCGGCATGTTTGTTCGTTGCCTCACCGCCCGCCTCGGCGCGCACGCGCAAAGCGAGTGCGATCATCGCCGCACCGCCGAGCAGCGCGACGATGCCGTAGAACGCGCCGGCATAGCCGAGCAGCCAGGGCGCGGCGCCGAGCGGCGCCAGAATAAGCGCATAGAGGAGAATCTGCCGGCGCGTCTCGCGCTCGCCGGCGACGACCGGCAGCATCGGAATTCCGGCGCGCGCATAGTCGGCGCAGCGGAACAGCGACAGCGCCCAGAAATGCGGCGGCGTCCAGAAGAAGATGATGAGGAACAGGATCACCGGCTCGAGCGCGAGGCTTCCGGTCGCCGCTGCCCAGCCGATCGCCGGCGGCAGTGCGCCGGCGGCGCCGCCGATGACGATGTTCTGCGGCGTCCGGCGCTTGAGCCACATCGTGTAGACGACGACGTAGAACGCGATCGTGACCGCCAAAAGCGCCGCGGCGACGGCATTGACCAGGAGGCCGAGCACGACCACCGAGCCGGTCGCAAGCGTGAGCCCGAAGGCAAGCGCTTCGCCTGGCGCCAGCCGCCCGGCCGGGATCGGCCGCGCGGCGGTGCGCGCCATCCGCGCGTCGATGTCGGCGTCGTACCACATATTGAGCGCGCCGGCGGCGCCGGCGCCGACCGCGATGCAGATGAGCGCGGTCGCTCCAATCACCGGATGGACGTGGCCGGGGGCGATCAGAAGCCCGACCAGCGCGGTGAACACCACGAGCGACATCACCCGCGGCTTCATCAGTTCGAGGTAATCGCCGACGCCGGCGATGCTCGGCTCGGCGCGGGTGAGCGCGACGCTCATCGGACCAGCGGCAGCGTGTCGTATTGGTGGAACGGCGGCGGCGACGGCAGCGTCCATTCGAGCGTGGTGGCGCCGGCGCCCCATGGATTGGCGCCCGCGCGCTCTTTGCGGACGAAGGCCTGCGCCACGCCGAAGAAGAACACCAGCGCGCCGAAGCCGGAGATGTAGGAGCCGATCGAGGAGATGAAATTCCAGTCGGCGAACGCGTCCGGATAGTCGGCAATGCGGCGCGGCATTCCAGCGAGCCCGAGGAAGTGCTGCGGGAAGAACACCAGATTGACGCCGATGAAGGTGAGCCAGAAGTGCAGCTTGCCGACGAACTCGCTGTACATGTAGCCGGTCATCTTCGGGAACCAGTAGTACCAGCCGCCGAAAATCGCGAACACGGCGCCGAGCGAGAGCACGTAGTGGAAGTGGGCGACCACGTAATAGGTGTCCTGCAGCACGCGGTCGACGCCGGCATTGGCGAGGACGACGCCGGTGACGCCGCCGATGGTGAACAGGAAGATGAAGCCGATCGCCCACAGCATCGGCGTCTTGAACTCGATCGAGCCGCCCCACATCGTGGCGATCCAGGAGAAGATCTTCACCCCGGTCGGCACCGCGATCACCATGGTGGCGGCGATGAAATAGGCCTGCACGCTCGCCGCCATGCCGACGGTGTACATGTGGTGCGCCCAGACGATGAAGCCGATGCCGCCGATCGCGACCATGGCGTAGGCCATGCCGAGATAGCCGAACACCGGCTTTCTCGAGAACGTCGCCACGATCTGGCTGACCATGCCGAAGCCGGGCAGGATCAGGATGTAGACCTCGGGGTGGCCGAAGAACCAGAACAGGTGCTGGAACAGCAGCGGATCGCCGCCGCCATGCGGATCGAAGAAGGTGGTGCCGAAATTGCGGTCGGTGAGCAGCATGGTGATGGCGCCGGCGAGCACCGGCAAAGCGAGCAGCAGCAGGAACACGGTGACGAGCTGCGACCAGACGAACAGCGGCATCTTGTGCATGGTCATGCCGGGCGCGCGCATATTGAAGATCGTGGTGATGAAATTAATCGACCCGAGGATCGAGGAAGCGCCGGCGAGATGCAGCGACAGGATCACGAAATCCATCGCCGGGCCTGGATGACCGTAGGTCGAGAGCGGCGCGTAGATCGTCCAGCCGGTGCCGGCGCCGTTGGCCCCGGGCTCGCCCTCGAAGAACAGCGATGACAGGAACAGCGCGAACGAGGCCGGCAGCAGCCAAAACGAAATGTTGTTCATCCGCGGGAACGCCATATCGGGCGCACCGATCATCAGCGGGATCATCCAGTTGCCGAAACCGCCGATCATCGCTGGCATGATCATGAAGAAGATCATGATCAGGCCGTGTGCAGTGACGACGACGTCGAAATAATGGGTCTCGTGGAAGATCTGCAGGCCGGGATACATCAGCTCGAGGCGGATCAGGATCGAAAGGACGCCGCCGATCGCGCCGGCAACGAGCGCGAACACCAGGTACATCGTGCCGATGTCCTTGTGGTTCGTCGAATAGAGGTAGCGCCGCCAGCCATGCGGCAGCGCATGCCCGTTATCGTCGCCGTGTGCCGCGTGTGTCATCGTATCCATTGTCGGTCCCTGCTGTAGCGCGTGCTCGTCGTCGGGCTCGGATCGTCACCGCGCCGGCGCGCCGGCGGCGGCAAAGGTGTTGGGCGGAGCGCCGTCATCGCCGGAAGCGTGCTCCTTCTTCGCCGCCTCGACCCATTTGGCGAAGTCGGCGTCGTTCACGACCCGCACGTTAATCGGCATGAAGGCGTGATCCTTGCCGCACAGCTCGGAGCATTGGCCGTAATACATGCCTTCCTGCGTCGCCTTGAACCAGGTGTCGTTGAGGCGGCCGGGAACGGCGTCGATCTTGATGCCGAAGGAAGGCACGGCGAAAGAGTGGATCACGTCGGCGCCGGTCACCAGGACGTGGATCACCTTGTTCACCGGCACCACCAAATCGCTGTCGGCGGTGAGCAGGCGCGGCTGGCCGGGCTTCAAGTCCTTGTCGGCGACGATCAGCGAATCGTATTCGAAATTGCCGTTATCCGGATAGCTGTAGGTCCAGTACCACTGCTTGCCGGTCGCCTTCACCGTAAGGTCGGGCTTCGGCTCGTCGAGCTGCAGGAACAGAAGGCGGAACGAGGGCACCGCGATCGTCACCAGGATAATCACCGGCACGATGGTCCAGAGGATCTCGAGCGGGGTGTTGTGGGTGGTGCGCGAAGGGGTCGGATTGGCGCGCGCATTGAAGCGCACCATGACCATCAGCAGGAGGATAAGGACGAGGGCGGTAATCGCGGTGGTGATGATGAGCAGGAAATTGTGAAAGCTGGTGACGTCGGTCATCACCGGCGAGCCCGAATCTTGCAGGCCGAGCTGCCAGGGCGTCGGCTGCCCGAGGCCAGCAAAGGCGGTTCCCGCGCTCGCGAGCAACACCCCGATTGTCACCGCCGCCGCGGTCAAGCGTGAAATCGCCGCCATCTGTCTCCACCGCTCCCTGTTCTTTAATCTCGGCCGCGACCGCGGGCACCCGGCGCCGAACGTCTCAAGCGCAATCGCGACAGCCCGACGCCGCCTGCAGGCCGGCGGAGTTTGCGCCATGGCTTGAATCCTTGGCGGGCATCGGCGGGATGGGGAAATCCCGGCCCCTCAAACCACAAATCGCGGCCTACCGCAATGCGCTCGTCGGCGCAGGGCCGCCCGCGCGCGCGGCGCGGTCCGGCGCGCGCGACGGCCCATTTCTAGCGTCCTTGCCGTGGCCACAATGGCTTGATGTTCATCGGCGCTTGACAGCGCGGGCTCACCATGTAGGCAGGCTCGCGCCCGCAGGGGCGGCGGGGTGATTCGTCCACAGCCCGGCCGCCAGCGGCCGCAAACTGGTCGAAGGAAGTTGCGATCATGGCGATCTTCGATGCCGCGCCGAGGCGGCGAACAGCGTTGGCGCTCGCCGCCGGCGCCGCCCTCTGCGCCGCGCTTTCGGCATCGAGCGGCGCGGCGCGGGCGCAAGGCGCGGTCCGCTCGGTCCACGGCGACTGGCAGATCCGCTGCGACACCCCGCCGGGCGCGCAAGGCGAGCAATGCGCGCTGATGCAGAGCGTGACCGCTGAGGACCGGCCCAATGTCGGGCTGACCGTGATCGTGCTCAAGACCACCGATCAGAAAAGCCGGCTGATGCGCGTCGTCGCCCCGCTCGGCGTGCTGCTGCCGTCCGGGCTCGGCCTTAAGATCGACAACACCGATGTCGGCCGCGCCGGCTTCGTGCGCTGCCTGCCCAATGGCTGCGTCGCCGAAGTGGTCATGGACGACAAGCTGATCGGCCAGATGCGCACCGGCCAGACCTCGACCTTCATCATCTTCCAGACGCCGGAGGAAGGCATCGGCTTCCCGATGAGCCTGAAAGGCTTCGGCGAGGGCTTCGACAAGCTGCCGTAACGCCGGCGGCGGCTTGGCCGCTGCGTTTTTGCGCCTATATAACCGAATATAATTTGTCGATTTCCTCAGCGAGGGCGGGCGTCGCCATGGACAGCAAACAATATCCGGTCACCCACACCGAGGCGGAGTGGCACAAGCTCCTGACCCCGGAGCAGTTCCGCATCATGCGCGGTCACGGCACCGAGCCGGCGGGCAGTTGCGCGCTCAATTACGAGAAGCGCGCCGGCAAATTCTTCTGCGCCGGCTGCGGCCAGGAGCTGTTCGCCTCGAAGCAGAAATTCGAGAGCGGCACCGGGTGGCCGAGCTTCAACGATCCTGTCCCTGGCTCGGTCGAGACCTCGACCGACCGCAGCTATGGCATGGTGCGCAACGAGGTGCATTGCAGCCGCTGCGGCAGCCATCTCGGCCACGTATTCGAGGACGGCCCGCCGCCGACGCATCTGCGCTATTGCATCAATGGCGTGGCGATGAACTTCAAGCCGGAGTAAGGCGCGGCGCGCTGCGTTCGGTGGCGGCTGCCGTATTTCTTTCCCGCCGCCGCTGCGACTTAATGTTGCATTGTCGTCAAACGCGACAATTTCGCGCAGCCAATCGTTTCCCACACGCCCCGGCGCCACGATCTTGCGCGATGGCGCCGCCGCCGCGCCTCGCTGATGCCCGATTGGCCGCGGACATTACCGGCCGCAATCGTTGGACGATTGCCTGATATTGGCCCGACACCAGCCGGAGTAGGCAGTCAATTTTTTTGGCAGTCGATGAACAAAGCACGGGATTCGGCCGTCCGCCTGCTGCAATTGATGATGATCGCCTCGGTGGCGCTGCCGGCGGCGCTGTTCGCCTATGCCTCTTGGTTCACTTACCGCGAAGTCCATGCCGTCGCCGACGAACGCCTCACCCGTTCGCTCGACGTCATGCAGGAGCAATCGCTCAAGGTGTTCGAGACAATCGACCGCACCTTCGCCGAGGTCAACGAGATCGTACGCGGCATGTCGGACGACGAAATCCGTGCCGCGCAGCCACGGCTCCAGCCGCGGCTCGCCCGCATCGTCGCGGTGATGCCGCAGCTTTACAGCATTCTGCTCGTCGGGCGCGACGGCCAGCCGCTCCTCGCCAGCAACCTCGCCGCGGTGCCGAGCGGCGTCCGGTTCGATGATCGCGACGACTTCAAGGCCCAGCTCGACCAGGACGCCGGCACGTATGTCAGCGACATGCGCACGCCGCGGCTCCCTGGCATCGGCGCCGATTTCTTCGACCTCTCTCGCCGCCTGGAATCGCCCGACGGCTCGTTCAGCGGCGTCATCGTCGTTGCGGTGCGGCCAAGCTACTTCGAGGACTTTTATGCGCTGATCGGCCAGACGCCAGGCAGCTTCTTTGCGCAGGTGCGCGCCGACGGCGCCTACCTCGCGCGCTATCCGGCGCCGGCGGACCGCACGCGGCGGCTTTCCGCCACCAACGGGCTGCGCCGCGCGGTCGCGGGCGGCGCCGAGCGCGGCCTCTACACCGCCACCTCGGAGATCGACGGCGTGTCCCGGCGCATCGGTTTCCGCAAGCTCCCCGGCTTCGCGGTCTACGCGCTCGCCGGCGTGACCAGCGCCGCGCTGTGGGCGCAATGGCGCGCCGATATGCAAACGCATCTGATCGTCGGCCTGCCGGCGATGCTTGCGATCCTGACTGTGCTCGCGGTGGCGCTGCGCCGAACCCGGCGCCTTTACGACGAGCATGATCGCCGCGAGGCCGCCGAAGAGGCGCTGCGCCAGGCGCAGCGACTCGAAGCCATCGGCCGATTGACCGGCGGCGTCGCCCACGATTTCAACAATCTCCTGATGATCGTCAGCGGCAGCGTGCACCGGCTGCGCCGCGGGCTTACTGACGACAAGCAGGCCAGGTTGCTCGACGCCATCGCCAACGCGACCGAGCGCGGCGCGAGCCTCACCCGGCAGCTCCTTAGCTTCTCGCGGCGGCAGGCGCTGCAGCCGAGCGTGATCGATCTCGCCGAACGCCTGCCCGAGATCAAGGACATGCTTAGCCGCTCGCTGCGCGGCGACATCGAGATCCGCCTGGTCGTGCCGCGGCGGCCGTGCCGCATCAAGGTCGACCCCAGCGAGTTCGAGCTGGCGCTCCTCAACCTCGCCTTCAACGCCCGCGACGCCATGCCCGCGGGTGGCACCTTGACCATCGCCGCCAAGCCGGTTGTGCTGCGCGGCAAGGCCAACGAGGAAGGGCTACGCGGCGACTTCGTCGCCGTCCGGATCGCCGACACCGGCGAGGGCATCGCGCCCGAGGTGCTGCCGCGGGTGTTCGAGCCGTTCTTCACCACCAAGGAATCCGGCAAGGGCACTGGGCTCGGGCTGTCGCAGGTCAACGGCTTTGCCCGGCAATCGGGCGGCGCCGCCACGGTCACCAGCGCGCCGCGCCGCGGCACCGCGATCACGCTGTTCCTGCCGCGCAGCTTCGAGGCGCCGGCGGAGCCGCGCCAGCCGGCGAGTGCGGCCGCCGTTCCGCTGGCCGCCGGCACCGTGCTCCTGGTCGAGGACGATGCCGACGTAATCGAGATCGCCAGCGCCTATCTGCGCGAGCTCGGCTACACCGTGAAGCCGGCGGTGAACGCGCAGGCCGGCCTCGACCTGATCGGGCGCGAGGGCGAGGTCGATCTCCTGTTCGCCGATATTCTGATGCGCGGCCGCATCAGTGGCCTCGATCTCGCGCGCGAGGTGCGCCGTCGGTTTCCCTCGATCCTCGTCCTGCTCACCACCGGCTCCAGCTCGAGCGCACAGGACGCCGTGCGCCAGGGTTTCGAGGTGCTGCAGAAGCCGTATGACCTTGCCGCGCTCAAGCGCGCGCTCGCCGCCGTGCGCAAGGCCGCGAGCGAGCGCGGCTTTGGCGCTACCCTAGTGCCGGAGCGGGCGGCCGAGTGAAGCGCCCGCGGGCACTCATGGCTTAGCCGCTGCGGTGGCAACGAAATTGGCGATCGCGTCGATGACGCCGGGCGCCAGCGGCAGGTTCGGATTGCTGTAGGTCAGGGCATTCGCCCGCCGGTCGTCGGAGTTGACCGCCTTGAGCACATGATTTGCCTGCGGCAGCAGCACCGGTTCCGCCTTTGGTGCCGCCGCCTTGAGCCGCTCGGCGTCGGCAACGCCGACCTGCATGTCGCGCTCGCCCTGGATGATCAGCACCGGCTTCTCGATCGCGGCAATGAGCTTCGCGGGATCGTAGGAGAAAGCGTTGATCAGGAAGCCCTGCACCTGCGGCGCGAACAGCGGCAGCAGCGCCGGATTCATGGCGCTTACGTCGGCGCGCTTGCCGGCCTCGAGCGCCTCGATCGCCGCCATCGCCTGGTCGAGGATCGGCGTGTTCGCCGGATTCGCGCGCAATTGCTGGCGCAGCACCTCGCCGAGCGGCGCCCCGGCGGTGGCGACGAGGATGAGCCCGCAAATGTCGGTCGGCTTCTGTGCGGCCGCGAGCGCGACCAGGCCGCCCTCGCTGTGTCCGAGGAGCCAGACGCAGGCGGCGCCGGTAGCCTTGCGGATGCTCGCGGTCCATGAGCCGACATCGCTTGCATAATCGTCGATCGTCACTGCATTGGCGTCGGCGACCGCCGCGCTGCTCCCAAACATACCGCGCTTGTCGATACGCACCGTACCGATGCCGCGCGCGGCGAGCGCCTCGGCGATGAGCCGGTAGGTCGAGGATTTGAGCCCGAGCCGATTATTGCCGTCGCGGTCGGTCGGCCCGGAGCCGGGAATGATCAGCATCATCGGCGCCGCACCGGAGGCCGGCGTCAGCATGGTCCCGCGCAGCGGGCCCGAAGGCCCCGGCGCCTCCACCGCGGTCTCGATCGAATCCGATGGAGGAGCTGCCAAGACGGCCATGATCAGCGTGACGGTAATGAGCAAGGCGGTTCTCCGAGGAATGGCCGCCGGCTCACCGCCAAACGAGCGCCGGCGCGATCCTATCTGCAGCTTCGTCGAAATTATGTCGCGCCAGGTTCAACGCGCGGGCTCGCCGGCGCGGTTCGGCCAGAGGCCGCAGCCGATTGAGCCCCGCGAAATCTGCGATAATCTTGCCCGCGAGGGAGGACTTGCGATGAGCGGCAGCGTCAGCAACACGCCGCCGGCGGCGAGCGCGCCGATTCCGGAGCGCGAGGATTGGCTCGCACAGCGGCGCGAGGAACCGATCGATCCGGCGATGCCGATCCTCGATCCGCACCATCATCTGTGGGATCGGCCTGGCTCGCGCTATCTGCACGACGAATATAAGCGCGATATCGATGCCGGCGGCCACAATATCCGCGGCAGCGTCTACCTGCAGTGCGGGGCGATGCATCGCGCCGATGGCGACAAGAAATTTGCGCCGGTCGGCGAGACCGAGTTCGTCAACGGCATCGCAGCGATGAGCGCCAGCAATACCTACGGGCCGGCGCGGCTTTGCGCTGGGATCGTCGGCTTCGCCGATCTGATGCTCGGCGCCCACGTCGACGAAGTGCTGGAGGCGCATCTGCGCGCCGGCGGCGAGCGCTTCAAGGGCGTGCGCTATTGCTCGGTGTGGGACGCCGATCAATCGATCAAATCGACGTCGTGGGACATCGCCGAGGGCGTGCTCATCGACGGCAAATTCCGCGCCGGCTTCGCGCGGCTTAGCCGCTACGGCCTCTCCTTCGATGCCTGGCTCTACCATCCGCAGATCCGCGAGCTCACCGCTCTCGCCCGGCTTTTCCCGGACACGATCATCGTCCTTGACCATGTCGGCGCCCCGCTTGGCATCGGCGCCTATGCCGGGCGCCGCCAGGAGGTGTTCGCAGAGTGGCGCCGCGCCATCGGCGAACTCGCCCAATGCCCCAATACGCGGGTCAAGCTCGGCGGCATGGGCATGCATATGTTCGGCTTCGGCTTCCACCAGCAGCCGGTGCCGCCCTCCTCGGAGCAGCTTGCCAAGGCGTGGCGGCCTTTGGTCGAGACCTGCATCGAGGCGTTCGGGCCGCAGCGTGCGATGTTCGAGAGCAATTTCCCGGTCGACAAGCGCTTCTATGGCTACGGCGTGATGTGGAACGCGTTCAAGCGGCTCGCCGAGCCGTATAGCGCCGAGGAAAAGGCCGAGCTGTTCTTCAAGACCGCGCAGCGCACCTATCGGCTGCCGATAGCCGCAGCGCCGAAGGCGCCATGAGGCGCATGCCTCCAGTCAACCACAACTATAGCGCGAACTGACCCGTATTTCAGGTCCGCCCGCCGCTTTTTCGCCTCTCCCCTCCGGAGGGGGGGTCGCGAGTGGCTCCATGGAGCGACTCGGCACTGGCGCGAGCCGGGTGGTCCCCCGCTTCGCGGGCAGGATCAGCCCTCGCCGATTTCGCGCAGAATTTCGGCGTTGTGCTCGCCGAGCCGGGGCGAGGGCCGCTCGGCCGCCATCGGCGCGCCGTCGAGCATGATTGGCGTGCGCACGCCCGGTATCGTGCCGCCCTTGGCCGCCGCACTCGGCGGATCGATGCGCATGCGGCGGTGGACCACCTGCGGATCGGAGAAGACTTGTTCGAGATCGTTGATCGGTCCGGCCGGGACGCCGGCGGCTTCGAGCTTCGCCAACAGTTCGGCGCGCGTCATGCGGGCCGAGAGCGCGCAGACCCGCGCGACCAGATCGGCGCGATGCGCGAGCCGACCCGCATTGTCCTTGTAGGCCGGCTCGGCGGCAAGCTCGGGTGCGCCGAGCGCGCCGCACAGCTTGACGAACTGATTGTCGTTGCCTGAGGCGATGATGATGTGGCCGTCCACCACCGGGAACACCTGATAGGGCGTGATGTTCGGATGCGCATTGCCCATGCGGTGCGGGACCTTGCCGGAGATGAGATAATTGAGCGCCTGGTTGGCGAGGACGCCGACGGTCGAATCGACGAGCGCGCAGTCGACATAACCGCCGCGCCCGGTCTTCTCCCGCCGTGACAGTGCCGCCAGCACGCCGACCGCCGCATAGACGCCGGTGAACAGGTCGGAGATCGGCACGCCGGCGCGCAACGGCTCGCCGTCGGGGTTGCCGGTCAGGTCCATGAAACCGCCGATCCCCTGCGCCATGAGATCATAGCCGGCGCGCGACGCAGAGGGGCCGTCCTGGCCGAAGCCGGTCACCGAGCAATAGACGAGGCGCGGATTGAGGCGCGTGAGGCTCTCATAGTCGAGGCCGAATTTGGCGAGCGTGCCGACCTTGAAATTCTCCAGCACCACGTCGGAGCGCGCGGCGAGTTTTTTGACGATGCGCCTGCCGTCCTCGCTGTCGAAATCAAGCTCGATCGAGCGCTTGCCGCGGTTGGTGCCGTGAAAATAGGCGGCGCCGAGATGGCCGTCCGCGGCGGCCGGCACGAAGGGCGGGCCCCAGCCGCGGGTGTCGTCGCCGACGCCGCTGCGCTCGACCTTGATCACGTCGGCGCCGAGGTCGGCGAGAATCTGTCCGGCCCACGGCCCCGCGAGGATGCGGGCAAGCTCCAGCACACGCAGACCGGCCAATGGACCCGGCATCAACGGCTCCTGGCGTCGCGCGGCAGCGACGCCGCGCCGTCGTTAACTGACAAAGCGGTGCGGATTTGTCCATGGGCCACGCCGGCGTCTAGCTTGTTAACGCCGGCGGCGATCACTAGCTATTTTGCGCCGGGCTGATGGAAGATGCGGTGAATAGCTCGTTTTTCAGCGAGATGCTGCAAAGCATCGCCGACCGCAGTCGCGCCCTGATCCGGCGCGATCGGCGCGAGCCGGCGGGCGCGCGCTCGGCCGGCCTGATCGAGCTTTGCGAGGCTCTCCTGTCCGGCCGCGGCGAAGCCTCGGGCGTTGCGCTCGCGAACGAGATCCTCGCCGAATATGGCGCACTGACCATCGGTCCGCGGATCGCCTTCTTCGAGGCGCTGGCGACCACCTTCGGCCATGATCGCGCGCGCATCGACGCAGCGGTTGCGGCCTGGCGCGAAGCGCCGTCGGCGGCACATGCGGCCGAGCTCCACCGCGTCGCCGAACCGCGCCGGCTCGAGCTTATTCGCCGGCTCAATCTCGGCCCCGGCGGCACCGCCGCGCTGGTGCGCATGCGCGAGCAGCTTCTCGACGCCATGGATCATCGCGACGATCTCGGCGTCATCGATGCCGATTTTATCCATCTGTTCTCGTCCTGGTTCAATCGGGGGTTTCTGGTGCTGCGACGCATCGACTGGTCGACGCCGGCCGCGATCCTGGAAAAGATTATCCGCTACGAGGCGGTGCACGAGATTCGCGACTGGGACGATTTGCGCCGGCGGATCGATCTGCCGGACCGGCGCTGCTACGCCTTCTTTCATCCGGCGCTGGTCGACGAGCCGCTGATCTTCGTCGAGGTGGCGCTCACCCGCGAGATTCCGACGGCGATCGCGCCGATCCTTTCCGACAAGCGCGAGGCGGTCGATCCCGAGCGGGCGACCACCGCGGTGTTCTACTCGATTACCAATTGCCAGCGCGGCCTTACCGGCGTGAGCTTCGGCCATTTTCTGATCAAGCAGGTGGTGGAGGAGGTCTCGCGCGAGATGCCGCGCATCGGTGCTTACGTCACCCTGTCGCCGGCGCCGAATTTCGCACCATGGCTCAAGCGCGAGCGCGCCAACCAGGCTTCGCTCGCCCTCGACGAGGAGGATCGCGTCGCGCTCGCTGCGCTCGACGCCGCGGATTGGTGGCGCAAGCCGGACGTCGCCGACACCGTGCGCGAGCCGCTGCTGCGCGCCGCCGCCTGGTATTTCCTGCGCGCGCGCAACGCGCGGGGCACGTTGGTCGATTCCGTCGCCCGCTTCCATCTCGGCAATGGCGCGCGGCTTGAGCGGCTTGACTGGCTCGCCGACACCTCGGAACGGGCGCTGGCGCAATCGCACGGCATGATGGTGAACTATCTCTATGATCTCGATTACATCGAGGAGAACCACGAAGCCTATGCGCAGCAGCGTGCCGTGGTCGCCGCCGGCGCCGTGACCCGGCTGGTGCGCACGCCGGTACGCGACATCGTTCCGGTCTCGGGTTGATCCAACGCTATTGCGAAGAGCGCCGCGACGAAGCAACGACACTCGCGCGAGGAAACCCGGACAGCTTCGCGGAGCCGGTCATCGGCCGGCCGCTTCGGGCCGAACCCGTTCGTTTGCGACGGCGCCGCCAAACGGTGCGCTACGACTTTCCGTACACCGGCACGATGGCGCCGCGGGTGACGCGGTTCTCCGGCGAGGCAAGGAACAGGATCGTGGCGGCGACTTCCTCGACCTTGGGCCAGAGGCTGAAATCGGCCTTCGGCATCGCCTGCCGGTTCGCCGGTGTATCCATGATCGACGGCGCGACCGCATTCACCAGAATGTCCGATTTGGCGACCTCCTCGGCAAGCGCGGCGGTGAGCGCGGCGACCGCGGTTTTGGCCGCGGCGTAGGCGGTCATGCCGGCGCCGCTTCGCCATTCGAGCGCCGGGCGGGCGGCGACATTGACGATGCGGCCGCCGCTGCCGGCTGTGTTACCGGCCATGGCCTTGACCGCCGCGCGGCAGCAAAGGAGGCAGCTGACGAGGTTCATGTCGATCTGCTGCCGGATTGTCGCCATGGTGGTCTCGGCAAGCGGCGAGGCGGCGAAGCCGCCGGCAAGATGGATCGAGGCCCACAGCGCGGCGATGCCGTCGTAGAGCCGGCCGATATTTGCCTCGTCGGCGAGGCTGCCGGTGACGGTGAGTACGACCTGCCTATGGTCGCGCAGACGAAAGCGCTGCGCCTCGGCCTCACTGAGGCACGGCACATGGCAGATGGCGCCGGCCTCGATCAACCTGGTGACGACGGCGATGCCAAGCGCGCCGGCGCCGCCGGTGACCACCACGTGACGGTCGCGGAAATCCATATTGGGTCATCCTCCGTGTCGGCATCATCGCCGATCCGACCGCGGAGGCAAGGCCGCGCTCCGCGCGCCGACGCCGGCCGCATGCCCGGATTTGCTATCCTCAAGGCGACCAGGAGCAGCAGTGGCGGACTTCGATCTCGCCATCATCGGCGGTGGCATCAACGGCGCCGGCATCGCGCGGGATGCCGCCGGGCGCGGCCTCAAGGTGTTGCTGGTCGAGCAGAGCGATCTCGCCTCCGGCACCTCGTCGGCGTCCTCGAAGCTCATTCACGGCGGGCTGCGCTATCTCGAGCACGGCGCGTTCGGTCTCGTTCGCGCCTCGCTTGCGGAGCGCGAAGTGCTGCTGCGGATTGCGCCGCACCTCGTGCGGCCGCTGCGCTTCGTGCTGCCGCTCGATCCGTCGCGGCGCTCGTCGCTGGCGATCCGGCTCGGCTTGGCGCTCTACGATCGGCTCGCCCGACGCGACATCCTACCACCGGCGCGCCGGCTCGATCTGCTGCGCGATGCCGCCGGCGAGCCGCTGCGCACCGCATTTCATCAGGGCTTCGAATTTTCCGACTGCCGCGGCGACGATGCCCGCCTCGTGCTGGTCAATGCGGTCGATGCCGCCGAGCGCGGCGCGCTGATCCGCACCCGCACCCGCTGCACGCGCGCCGAGCGCGGCAGCGAATGGCGGCTCATTCTCAATGCCCATGGCCAGCGCGAGGTGGTGAGCGCGCGCGTCCTGGTCAACGCCACCGGCGCCTGGGCGGAAACCTTTATCGAAACCGCGCTGCGGGCAAAGCCGCGCGGTCGGCTGCGCCTTGTCAAAGGCAGCCACATCGTGGTGCGCCGGCTCTACGATCACGAGCGCGCCTATATCCTCCCGACGCGCGACCGCCGCGTGGTGTTCACGATCCCGTTCGAGCGCGACTTCACGCTCATTGGCACGACCGATCTCGATTTCCCCGGCGATCCGGGCGCGGTGCTGCCGACGCTTGCCGAGATCGACTATCTGTGCGATGCGGCGAACGATTATTTCCGCACCGCGATCGTCGCCGCCGACATGGTGTGGGCCTTCGCCGGCGTGCGCGCGCTCTACGGACCGCAAAGCCGCAAGCCGCAGGATGTCGGCCGCGACTACTACCTCGTCCTCGACAAGCGTTACGGCGAGGCGCCGTCGCTTACGGTCTATGGCGGCAAACTGACGATGTATCGCCGGCTTGCCGAGGACGTGCTCCGCCGGCTCGCGCATTTCTTTCCGCCGTCGCGGCCATGGACGGCGCAGGCGCCGCTGCCGGGCGGCGATTTCGCCTATGACGCCCTCTCCGGATTGATCGAGGCGACGCAGCGGCGCTGGCCGTTCCTGACCGCGGCGCATGCGCAGCGGCTCGCTTGCGCCTACGGCACCCGCGTCGAAACCATCCTCACGACGGCGGCGCGACTCGACGATCTCGGCATGCGCTTCGGCGCCGATCTGACTGCCGCGGAGGTGCGTTACCTGATGGCCAACGAGTGGGCGCAGACCGCCGACGACGTGCTGTGGCGCCGCTCCAAACTCGGCCTGCGTTTTTCCGAGGCGCAGCGCGCGACGCTCGACCGCTTCATGGCGCAAGAGAGCGGCCGGTAGCGAACAAACCGATCGTTCAAAATTTTATCGATCCATTTCAAGCTGATTTTACAGGTTTGTGGTGACGTTGGTGCGGAGAATTGCACTCATCCGCCGCCGGCATCGCGAGGCGAAATGGAACAGGCCGCAAGCCAGGTCGCAGCTCAGATTGCCGGTCGGCTCGAAGCGCTCAAGGTGCTGATCGTCGATGACGAACACGCCATGCGCAAGGTGACGCGCTCGCTGCTGCAGGCGATCGGCATCAAGAACATCGCCGAGGCGATCGACTGCGACGGCGGTCTCGATGCGATCCGCGCCTGGGCGCCCGACATCGTCGTTCTCGATTGGCAGATGCCGGGGGCGACCGGCGGCGAGTTCATGCGCCGGCTGCGCTCGCCGCGCGACTTTCCCTATCCCGATGTGCCGGTCGTCATGTTGACCGGCCACGGCGAGCGCTCGCGCGTGCTCGAGGCGGTCAAGCTCGGCGTCAACGAGTTTCTGCTCAAGCCGGTGTCGACCAACGCCCTGCTGGCGCGCATCGTCGCCATCCTGACCAAGCCACGCCGCATCGTGCAGAAGGGCGATTATTACGGCCCGGAGCCGCGCCCGCTCTCGAGCTACAAGCCGGAGGCCGATCCCGGCGAGGTCTATATGATCGGCTGAGCCCATCCGGCGGCCCATGCATTAACGAACCGGTCACCACACGGCCGGCGCGGCCGGGCCGGGCGGCACGGCCATTCGTATTGCCGGCGGGGCCTTTACCAAGCCGCAAGGGCCGCGTGGTCTGATCCTGCGGTGCCCCGAAAAGGGGGCGGGCGCGTCGCGCCGGTGCATCATGACATCCAAGCTGTCGAAAAAGGACGTCGAGAACATCATCCAGTCGCTGTGCGTGGTCGTCGTCGACGACAACCAGTACATGCGCAAGATGGTGCGCAATCTGCTGATGAACTGCGGCATCAAGGAAATCTACGAGGCGGCCGACGGCATCGCCGCGCTCGACATGATCCGAACCGTCGGCCCCGATGTTGTAATC
>Ga0187784_10000718_pt1 | contig 25050 bp, 19 predicted proteins | sample 1015_SJ02_MP15_2_FD_132964 | JGI IMG/M metagenome (GOLD analysis project Ga0187784, IMG submission 132964) | Tropical peat soil microbial communities from peatlands in Department of Meta, Colombia - 1015_SJ02_MP15_20_MG | ecosystem: Environmental > Terrestrial > Soil > Wetlands > Peat | place... | reverse complement strand
GTCGGCACCGCCGGCACGGTCGACGTGGGCGCGATCGACGATCTCACAATCCTCGCCGACTTCGCCGAGCGCGAGGCGCTCTGGTTTCACGTCGATGGAGCGTTCGGCGCGCTCGCGATCCTCGCACCCGATCTGGCGCCGCGGCTTGCCGGCATCGAACGTGCCGATTCGCTCGCGCTCGATTTTCACAAATGGGGGCAAGTGCCCTACGACGCGGGCTTTATTCTGGTGCGTGACGGGGAACTTCATCGCCGCACCTTCGCCGCCCAGGCGGCCTATCTGCGGCGCGAGACGCGCGGTCTTGCCGGTGGCTCGCCCTGGCCATGCGATTACGGTCCCGACCTGTCGCGCGGCTTTCGCGCGCTCAAGACCTGGTTCACGCTCAAGGTCTACGGTACCGAGGCGCTCGGCGCCGTAATCTCGCGCACCTGCGAACTTGCGCGCCATCTCGAGCGCCGCATCCGGGCGACGCCGCAGCTCGAATTGCTGGCGCCGGTCGAGCTCAACATCGTGTGCTTTCGCTATCGCGCCGCCGACGCCGACGCGCTCAATGTGAGGATCGTCGCCGACCTGCATGAATCCGGCATCGCCGCACCGTCGACGACAACGATCGGCGGCCGGCTCGCAATCCGCGCGGCTATCGTCAACCACCGCACCGAGGAGCGTGACGTCGATGCGCTCGTCGACGCGGTCATGGCGTTCGGCGCGGCGGACGCCGCGAGCCGCGCCGCGTGAGGCTCGCCATGGCGATCATCAGCACAACCGCCGAACTCGCGAGCGTCACGCCGCCGGTGCCGATCGGCCTTGCCCGTCTCGCCAAACTCGCGTTTGAGGGCCACGACCTCGCGCCGCTCGTCGACGAATTGAGCGCGCGGGCGCTTGCCGCCCCGCCCGACCCGGCGGCGCTGATGGATCTTTCAACGATCGCGCAGCTCACCGGCCGCCGAGACGACCGTGTGACCCTCCAGATGGCCGCGCTGTCGATCGAGCGCGTCTACCGCCAGCCGGCGACGGCAGAGGGGGCGTTGCGGCTGCTCGCCTTCATGGCGCCGGGCGACTTTCTCGCCAACACGCCGCTCGAGTTCATGCTGCAGGAGGCGAACGTCACTCTCGACATGCTTTACCTCGTGCCGGGACGGCCGCTGCCGCAGCCCGTGCCGGCGCACGACGTGGCGATCGTCGCAGCAACGGAGCTTCAGGAAAATCGCGCGGTGCTCGATCAGCTCTCGACGCTCGTTGCGACCTGGCCGCGGCCCGTCCTCAACGCGCCCGACTGCATCGCCCGCCTCACCCGCGACGGCGCCTGCGCCCTGCTCCGCGCCGTGCCCGCCGTCGTGTTCCCAATCAACGCGCGCATCGGCCGGGGGCGTCTGGCCGCGCTGGGCGACGGCACCGAGGACGTCGCCGACGTTCTCCGCTTTGGCTTTCCCATCATCGTGCGGCCGGTCGATTCACATGCGGGACATGGGCTCGCCCTGATCGCCGACGCGCCTGCGATCGTCCGCTACCTGGACGATCAGCCGGCACGAGAATTTTTTGTCGCTCCCTTCATCGACTATCGCAGCGAAGATGGACTCTATCGCAAGTACCGCGTCGCGCTCATCGACGAGCGGCCCCACGCCTGCCACATGGCGATATCGCACCATTGGATGATCCATTATCTCAACGCCGGCATGATGGAGAGCGCGGACAAGCGGGCGGAGGAGGCGCGCTTCATGGCCGAGTTCGACCGCGATTTCGCGCTGCGCCATGGCGGCGCGCTTGCCGGCATCGCCGAGCGGATCGGCCTCGACTACGTCACCATTGATTGCGCCGAGACGCCCGACGGGCGATTGCTGGTGTTCGAAGTAGGCAACGGCATGATCGTCCACGCGATGGATCCGCCCGGGCTGTTCCCCTACAAGGCCCCGCAGATGCGCAAGGTGTTCGGCGCGTTCGAGGCGATGCTGCGCAACGCAAGCACAACGCGCCGATCTGCGGCGGCGTGAGCCCGTTTAGAAAATATTAACCATATTGGCTCGAAGGTTCGGCCTGCCTCCCTGGGGCAGATCGAGCCGTGCTGCGAGGCACAATGCCTGCGAAAATCATCCTTGGCGATCCGGTCCCCTGGTTTTCCGCGCGCACGCTGACGGGCGCATCATTCGACCTTCACGTCGCGGCCGGACGCTGGATCGTGCTGTGTTTCCTCGGCTCGCCCGCCGACCCGCGGGCGCATCACGAATTGAGCGAGCTGCTGACCGAGGCGCACCGGTTCGATGAGGACCGGCTCGTCTTCTATGGCGTTTTCTCCGCACCTCCGGCGGACCCGGCGGGTTACGTGAACTGCGCGAGCGGTGCCCTCTCGTTTTTCGCCGACTATGACGGCGCGCTCAGCCGCGCGTTTGGGGCCGCCGACACGCCACGTACGGTGATTCTCGATCCGATGCTGCGGGCGGTCGCCAACGTGCCGTGGGACGAGCCGAACGGACATGCGCAAACCGTGCGCAACGTGCTGCAAAGCCTTCCGTCCGTCGACGACGCGGCGGGGACGCCCATGTCGGCGCCGGTTCTCATCGTGCCGCGGGTTTTCGATTTCCCGCTGTGCGAGTTCCTCGTCCAATTCTACGAGAAGGTCGGCGGGGAGGACTCCGGCTTCATGCTCGACGTGGAGGGCAAGACCACGACGGTTATCGACCATCGGCTCAAGCGTCGCGCCGACGTGGCCGTGGCTTTGCCGGAGGTGCGCGAACTCGTGCGCAGCCGGATCGTGCGCCGTTTGCTCCCCGCCATCGAGTGCTACTTCCAATTCCAGGCAACCCGCATGGATCGCTGCGTGGTCGCCTGTTACGACAGCGCGGACGGCGGGCATTTCCATCGCCACCGCGACAACGTCAACGCCGGGGCGGAACATCGGCGCTTCGCCGTCTCCATCAACCTCAACGGCGGCTTCGACGGCTGCGACCTGATGTTCCCGGAGTTCGGCCGCAAGACCTATCGCCCGCCGACCGGGGGGGCCATTGTGTTTTCCTGCGGAGCGCTGCATCAGGTGACGCCGGTTACCCGGGGACGGCGCTACGCGTTTCTGGCGTTCCTCTATGGAGAGGCGGACGCAGCGCGGCGCCTCGGCAACAATCAGCGCATGCACGAGAGCGAAGCGCTGTATACGGCGGAGCGGGACCTCCTGTTTCCCGACCGCGCGGCCTGACCTGCGTGACCGGCTGGCTGCCGCGACTGGCCCAGGAAGCGAGGCTGCAGCAAGCGACCGACCGCTTGGCACAGGACCCGGACAACGTCGCGCTGCGCTTCGAGCGCGCCAGTCTGCTCCGGGCGCTCGGGGAATTCGAACCGGCCAAGCAGGCATATCTCGACGTAGTACGGCGGACGGCCGGTCACCTCGGCGCGTTGAACGACCTCGGCACGATGCTCTACGAGGCGGGTTATTGCGGCGCCGCGCGCATCGCCTATGCGGAAGCCGTTCGCCATCACCCGGATAGTGCCACCGCACACGTCAACCTCGCCAACCTGCTGCTCGCCGCGTGCAACCAGGTTGCGGCGCAAGCGCACTACGAGCTGGCGCTCGGGATCGACCCGGACCATGCCCACGCCCATCGCGGCATGGCCAATCTGCTGGCGCAGGCGGGCGATCACGACGGCGCCGGCCCACATCGCGACAAGGCCTATCGCGGACGGTCGATAACAACGGTGCCGTATCGGGGCGCGCAGCCCCCTTTGCCGATCCTCCTGCTGGTGTCGGCATTGGACGGGAACATTCCGACCCGGCAGTTCCTCGACGACGGCGTTTTCCTCACCTCGGTGCTGGTCGCGGAGTATTACGAGGCGAATTGTCCGCTGCCGCCGCATCGGTTGATGTTCAACAGCATCGGCGATGCCGATTTGTGCAGCGTAGCTCTGCGGACCGCAGCCGCGTTGGCAGAGCGCACCTCGCTGCCGGTCATCAATCGCCCTTCGGCCGTGCTCGCGACCGGACGGCTCGCCAACGCTGCCCGGTTTGGCGGATTGCGCGAGGTGAAGGCGCCGCGCACCGTTAGCCTGCCGCGCCCTGCCCTGCTCGCCCCGGATGCGGCAAGCCTGCTCGCGCGGCGTGGCCTGACCTTCCCGTTGCTCGTGCGCTCACCCGGATTCCATACCGGGCGGCACTTCGTGCGGGTGGATGCGGCCGCCGATCTCGCCGCCGCAGTGCGCCTGCTTCCGGGCGACGACCTGTGGGTCATTCAATATCTCGATACGCGCGGCCAGGACGGCAAAACACGCAAATACCGCGTCATCATCGTCGACGGCGCGCTCTATCCGCTCCACCTCGCGGTGTCGGATCACTGGAAGGTTCACTATTTCACGGCCGACATGGCCAACAACGCGCCGCACCGCACGGAAGACGCGGCGTTCCTCGCCGACATGGCGGGCGTTCTCGGTCCGCGCGCCATGCGCGGCCTCAGCCTGATAGGCGATGCGCTCGGGCTCGATTATGCCGGTATCGATTTCGCGCTCGGGCCGGCGGGCGAGATCGTCCTGTTCGAGGCGAACGCCACCATGACCGTCAATGCACCGCCGCCGGATGCGATATGGGACTACCGCCGCGCTCCGGTCGAGCGCATCTTTCGCGCGGTGCGCGCGATGCTGCTCGGGCGCGCCGCGAGCGAAGGCGCGCCGGAGGCCGCTTAAGGATTCATTTACCCTGTTTGTTTACCGAAGTTAGCGGCGGTTAACGATTGCGTTCATCGCCAGCGCCGAGGGGATCGCATGACCGATCGCATTCGCCTGGCAATCGCCACGCCCTGCTTCGGCGGGCAGGTTTCCAGCATCTACGCCGCTTCGATCTTCAAGCTGCAGCGCGCCCTGCGCTCGCTCCCGCAGGTCGAACTGGTCATCCACCTGCGCGACGGCGACGCCCTGATCACCCGCGCGCGGGCGGATCTGGTCGCGCTGTTCCTCGACGATCCCATGGCGACGCACCTCCTGTTCGTCGACGCCGACATCGGGTTCGAGCCCGATCAGGTGATGCGGCTGATCGCGTGCGGGGCCGACGTGGCCGGCGGCGTCTATCCGATCAAACGGGTGAATTGGGACAAGGCCCGCAAGGTGATCGAAAGCACCCGACCGAACACCCGTTCGGCGGTTCTCGACTACGTACTCGAGGTGGAGGACCCCGAGCGGATCGCGGTCGTCGACGGCTTTGCCCGCGTGCGCTACGCCGGAACCGGCTTCTTGATGATCCGGCGGCATGTGCTCGAGCGCATGTGCCGCCACTACGCCTCGCTTCAGTTCCGCCGCGAGCACTCGATCGGCGACCCGCTCGCCGCAAGCTCCAATCGCTTCGCCTTGTTCGAGTGCATGATTGAGCCGAAGACCGGCGTCTACCTGAGCGAGGATTTCAGCTTCTGCAAACGGTGGACGGACATGGGCGGCGAAATCTGGGCCGACCTGCAAAGCCGGCTCGACCACGTCGGGCCGGCAACCTTCCATGGCGACGTGGCGACTCAGTTCGACTCGCCGGAGCGGGTGCACGACGCGGCGTGACCGAAGGTCGAGCCCGCCCGCGCAGTTGACAATTCTTTCACCTTAACGGCCGTTAACCATATTTTTTTAGCCTAAATTACTGCCGATCTCCGAACTTGACGCTCCCGATCTGGAACGATCGGAAGAACTTTTTGTAAACCAGAAAGGTGCGGAAATGTCCGACATCGTCCTTTCGTCCGGTATTCGGGCGAACCTCCTCTCGCTGCAGAGCACCGCCAGCCTGATCAACACCACCCAGCAGGACCTGGCAACCGGCCTGAAGGTCAATTCGGCGCTCGACAACCCGACCGCCTACTTCACGGCCTCTTCGCTCAACGCAACCGCCAACGACCTCGGCAATCTGCTCGACGCCGTGTCGAACGCGGTGCAGACCGTGCAGGCCGCCAACAACGGCATCACCTCGATCACCAAGCTCGTGCAGAGCGCCCAGGCCATCATCCAGCAGGCGCAGCAGAGCGCCGAATCGACCGCGGTCGACACCGGCACTGTCTCGGGTCTGACCGGCACTTCGTCCGTCGCGGTCACCAGCGGCAACACGATCACCATCAGCGACGGCACCTCGACCGCGACGGTCACCTCGACCGGCAACGTCACCGTCCAGCAGATCATCAACGCGGTGAACAGCACGGCCGGCCTCCAAGTCAACGCCGAGCTGTCCGCCAACGGCAGCCTCGAACTCGAAGCGACCGGCGCCAACGCGATCACCGTGGGCGGCACGGCCACTGCGGGTGCATTGGCGCAGTTCGGCCTCGCCAGTGGCACTACCGCCGCCGGGACGGTGAACACCACCCGCACTTCGCTCGCCACCCAGTACAACCAGGTGCTCACGCAGATCGACCAGCTTGCCTCCGACTCGGGCTTCAACGGCGTGAACCTGCTCGCTGGCCAAAGCCTGCAGGTCGTGTTCAACGTGAGCGGCTCCTCGTCGCTGGCACTTTCCGGAGTCTCTTTCAACTCAGCCGGCCTGGGGATTTCGCAGGCTGCCAACAACTTCCAGACCAACACGTCGCTCAATAACTCGTCGAACCAGTTGAGCACGGCGCTCAACAGCCTGCAGAATCAGGCGGCTTCGTTCGGCACCAACCTGTCGGTGATCCAGATCCGGCAGAGCTTCACCACCGCGACGATCAACACCCTGCAGACCGGCGCCGACAACCTCACCCTCGCCGACACCAACGAGGAAGGCGCCAACCTGCTCGCCTTGCAGACCCGGCAGTCGCTCGCCGAGACGGCGCTCTCGCTCGCCGCCCAATCCCAGAACAGCGTGCTGCGCCTGTTCGGCTGACGCTCTCGGACGGGAAAGTTTTCGACGGCGGGGCCCCGGCCCCGCCGTTTATTTTTTGGAAAGGATTTATATTTCAGCGCGTTAACCGCGCATTAGGGTTAATCGATCATATTCGGGCCAACCGCTCGCAGAGGAGCGGCACACCAACCTACCGTGGAGTAAGCCATGAGTGGCGATATCGTCCTTTCCTCGGGCATCCGGGCGAACCTCCTGTCGCTGCAGAATACCGCGAGCCTGATCAATACGACCCAGGAGGATCTGTCGACCGGCCTGAAGGTCAACTCGGCGCTCGACAACCCGATCGCCTACTTCACGGCCTCCTCGCTCAACGCGACCGCTACCAATCTCGGCAACCTGCTCGACGCCGTGTCGAACGCGGTGCAGACCGTGCAGGCCGCCAACAACGGCATCACCTCGATCACCAAGCTGGTGCAGAGCGCCCAGGCCCTCATCCAGCAGGCGCAGCAGAGCGCCGAGACCACCGCGGTCGGCACCGGCACCGTTTCCGGCTTGACCGATGCCACGTCCTTTGCCGTGACCAGCGGCAACACGATCACGATCAGCGACGGCACCTCGACCGCCACGATCACCTCGACCGGCAACGTCACCGTGCAGCAGATCATCAACGCGGTGAACGGCACGGCCGGTCTCCAGGTCAACGCCGAGCTGTCGGCCAACGGCAACCTCGACCTCGAGGCGACCGGCGCCAACGCCATCACCGTGGGCGGCACGGCCACCCCGGCGGCACTGGCGCAGTTCGGCCTTACGGCGGGCACCACTGCCGCCGGGACCGTGAACGCCACCCGCACCTCGCTCGCCACGCAATACAATCAGCTGCTCACGCAAATCGACCAGCTCGCCTCCGACTCCGGGTTCAACGGCGTGAACCTGCTCGCCGGCCAGAGCCTGCAGGTCGTCTTCAATGTGAGCGGCACGTCCTCCTTGGTGCTCCAGGGGGTCACCTTCAACTCGGCCGGCCTGGGGATTTCACAGGCTGCCAACAACTTCCAGACCAACACGTCGCTCAACAACGCCTCGGGCCAACTGAGCGCGGCGCTCAACACGCTGCAGAACCAGGCGGCCTCGTTCGGTACCAACCTGTCGGTGATCCAGATCCGCCAGAGCTTCACCAGCGCGACGATCAACACCCTGCAGACCGGCGCCGACAACCTGACGCTCGCCGATACCAACGAGGAAGGCGCCAACCTGCTCGCCTTGCAGACCCGGCAGTCGCTCGCCGAGACGGCGCTCTCGCTCGCCGCGCAGTCGCAAAACAGCGTGTTGCGCCTGTTCGGTTGACGACCCGCGGTACCGCGAATCTCGAAGAGCGGAGCCCCGGCTCCGCTCTTTTTTTACCTGATGCTAACGGGCGTGCGGAACCATCGACCGATCGGGGTGTGGACGCATGGCACTGAAGATCGAGCTCAAGCCGGGCGAGCGCATCATCATCGGCGAATGCGTGGTCACCAACGCCGACCAGCGCACTCGCCTGCTGGTCGACGGCCACGCCCCGATCCTGCGCGAAAAGGACATCATGACGCCGGAGCGCGCCGACACGCCGGCCAAGCGCATTTATCTCGCCGTGCAGCTGATGTACACGGCGCGCAATCCTCAGGCCCATCACGAGCTTTATTTCGGCCTGGTCCGCGACATCGTGCATGCGGCGCCGAGCATGTGGCCGCATATCGAAAACATCAATAATCAAATCTTAATGGGTCAAATGTACAAAGCCCTCAAGGATGCCAAAAAACTGATCAACTACGAAAAGGGACTGCTCGATCATGCAGCGTGCGGCCGAGGTCTACGGCAAAGTGGCCAATCAAACGGCAACCCAGCGTGAACTGGAAGCAAACCTGCTGCTCAAGGCGGCCTCGCGCCTACAGGCCGTGCACGACGGCTGGGAGCGCAAGCAGGACGAACTGGGCGACGCGCTGCTCTACAATCGCCGCCTGTGGACGATTTTCATGGCCGCAGTCGCGCAGGGCGACAACCCGCTGCCGCAGCCGGTCCGGCAACACGTCGCCAACCTCGGCCTGTTCGTGTTCCGCCACACGCTGTCGATGATTGCCGACCCGCGTCCGGAATACATCGGCTGCCTCGTCAACATCAATCGCCAGCTTGCCGCCGGCCTGCAAGGCCGCGCCTGACGCGCTTCGCGCGGCGGCACGCCGCGATCGTCACGTCGGCAGGAAATTGACCAGGCTGAGCTGCGACAGCATGCCGGTCACCTCCATCGAGGCCTGCAGATTGGTCTGCAAGGTCAGGATCTCGGCGCCGACTTGGTCGGGCGACACGTTCTCAATCTGCTGGAGCATGTTGGTCAACGTGTTCTGCGTCTGCTGATTGACGCTCTTGGCGTTGTTGATCGTCGTCTGCGCATTGGCAAGGTCCGACTGGATGTCGGACAGCGTCTGGGTGCCCGATTGCTGGCCGCTCAGGTTGGCGGCGACGTCCTGGGTGAGTGCCGCATAGCTCGCAGCCGCATTGGGATCGCTCGGCGAATAGGTGGTCGCGGCGAGCACGGCGATATTGGCGACGATATTGCTCAGCGCCGGCTCGTTGGCGCGCAGGCCGTAGGCCACGGTGGTCGACGGGCCGACCTGGGCAAGCGCGGTCGAAAGCGCCGGCGTGCTCCCCGACTCCCCTGTGTACCAGAACACCGTATTGGCGGGCGTGCCGTTCACCAGCGCGGTCGCGGTGTCGAACGGCGGCCCGGCCACCCGTTGTGGCGGATTGGAATTGAAAAAGTCATTGGCCGCCGCCATCGCCGAGGCGGCCGGCAGCGCGGTCTGCGCCAGGTTACCGACCGCCGTGGTGAGTGCCGCCTGCAAGTTGGCCGCCGTCGCCGCCGGTGTGGCGCCGATCGTGAACTGGTTCGCGCCGGGCGGCGAGGAGGTCGTCGCCTGCAGGCTTATCGTCTGGCTGGAACCGTCGGGCAAAGTGAGGCTGAACTGGATCGTGTCGCCGTTGTTCGGGTTCGAGCCGAGGGTGACCGAGATTGAGGGCGGCGAGCCGCTCGGGCCGCTCACCGTCGCGCCGGTCAGGTTCGAGGTGACGCCGGCAAGCTGGAAGCCGAAGGGCGAGCCGTCCTGGCTCATCGAGACCGTGCTGCCGGACGCCGGCGGAATGACCAGGCGGCCGAGGCCGTTCGCCCCGAGATCGGCCTGATAGCGTTCGGAGATGATCTGCTCGAGGCCCGCCTGCGACCCGTTGCCGTTGAGGATTTCATTTGCCGATGCGACCGACGGCTGGTTGGTGGCGCTGCCGGAGAACAAGTAGTTGCCGCCCGACTGTGAGTTGAGCGCGGAGAGAATCGTATCGAGTTGCGCCGCGGCACCCTCTTGGGCCGTCGTCTGGCCGTTGTCGTCGAGGGTGAAGGTCGACGGTTCGTTGATCGATTGCACCACGTCGTTGCTGACCGTGCCGATCTCCGACAGGGCATTTTGTGCGATGCTGATATTGGTGCCGGCAAGACCGATGGCGTTGCCGTAGCCGGTGAGCGCGGAGAGCTGCGCGTCGAGCCCGACCGTGAGCCCGGCCTGCGAGCCCAGTCCGGCATAGTCCTGGGACTTCTGGCCGGTGCTCAGCTGCTGGGTGAGCTGGTCGAGCTGGTTCTGCAGGTTGACGAGCGCCTGCGCATTCTGCGCCGCCAGTGAACTGCCCGCGCCGATTCCGGAAATCGTCATTTAGGTCCCCACCTGCAGCAGCGTCGCCATCATCTGCTGGATCGTGGTCATCACCCGCGCATTGGCGCCGTAGGCGTTCTGCAGGGTGATCAGATTCGACATCTGCTGATCGATGTTTACCCCGGAATCGCTGCTCAGCTGCTGCTGTAGCGCGTTGACCACCACGTCCTGGCCCTGCTGGAGATTGGTGGCGGCGCTTGCCGCCTGTGCCTGCTGGCTCGCCACCTGGCTCAAGTAACCGGAGAGGGTGCCGGTGAACGGTTGCGACTGGCCGCCGGTTCCGCCGCCTTGCGGGGAGAACGTGAGCTGCGCGTTGTTGAGCTGGTTGAAGATGAAGTTCGGGCGTGTCGGATCGCCGGCCGAGGTCGAGGCCGAATACATGACGAGGCTCGACGGATTGGCGAGCACTGCCGGATTCACCGTGATGCGCGCGGAAAGTCCCGTGTCCTGAGACCCGGCGCCGGTGATGGCGCCGGTGATCGGCGTATTGCCGTTGCCGTCGACGAACAGCGGCAATTGCGAGTTGCCGCTCGCGAGCGTCGTCACCGTCGCGGTCGCCGACATCGAATTGACGGTGATGGCGGGCGACGCGTTGAGCACTTGCAGCGTTGTTCCCGACGGATTGGAGAACTGGAGGTTGGCCCCGAGCGCGGCGTTGAGCTGCGAAACGACCGATGCCATGCCGCCGGTGAAGTTGACGCCGACGACCTGATCGTTGGGGTTGGCCGGGTTGTTGGGCAGGGGCAATGCCGACGGATCGCTCACGCTTACGATGGTGACTGTGTGCTGGACGCCGCCGGCATCGGTGTAGGTGATCTCGGCCGAATTCCCCGGCAGCAGGCCGCCGACATCGACGCTGAAGCCCGCCTGACTGCCCGAGGTCACGGCGGTGCCGCTGGTGGTTTGGTTCGACAGCGCCTGCGACAGTTGCGAGGCAAACTCGTCGAGCTGGCTCTGCGCCTGCGGCAGGATCTGATCGCGCATCTGCACATAGGCGGCGATCTGACCCGACTGGATCGCATTGTTGGCGAGCAAATCGGTGGTGTCGCCGCTCGGCGACGTGAGCGTGATGGTGCCGACGCCGTCCTGGCTCGGATCGGCGCTCCAACTCAGGTTTGGCGACAGCGAGCCTGGGCCGGTGAAGCTCAAGGTCGAAGCCTGCGCTCCTACCAGTTGGGTTCCGGAGCCGGTGAAGATTGCGACTTGGTTGTTGCCGCTCTGCACCACCTTGATGTTCATCAGCTGCGAGAGCTGGGTGATGTCCTGGTCGCGCTGGTCCTCGAGGGTCGCGTCCGCCGCGGACAAGGGGCCGCTGCTCGCGCCCAGCTGCTGGTTGATCTGCGCGATCTGCTGCATCGCGGCGTTGGCCTGCTGCACGTCCGTGGCGATGCCTTGCTCGGCCTGGGTGCGCAATCCCTGAATGGACGCGGACATGCCGTTGAGGCTTTGCGTGAGCTGCTGGGCCGCGCTGATCGCGCCGCTCTGCGCCGCGGACGAGGCCGGGCTCGTCGTCAGCGTCTGCACCGCTGCCGTGAAATTGTTAAAGGCGCTGTCGAAAGCGCCGGCGGATCCCGGCGTGCCGTAGACCTGCTGGAGCTGCTGATAAAGCTGCGCCGCCGTATCGGCGTAGGATCCGCCCGAGGTTTCGGTCCACAGTTGATTCTGCACCAGCTGGTCGAGCGTGCGGTTCACGCCCTCCACGTCGACACCGGCGCCACCGTTCCCCGTCGACGTCTCGACCACATTGGGCGATTCGCTGACGTAGCCCGGCGTATTGGCATTCGCCACGTTGCCGGCGGTGATCGTGAGGCCGGCTTGCGTGGCGCTCAGGCCGGACATGGCGGTCGAGAGCGCTTGAATGAGGCTCATGGCTGCCATCCACCCGGCCTCTTACCATTCGCCGGGCCTCGCCTCCCTACTGAATGACCGTGAGCAGGCTCTGGATCATCTGGTCGGCCGTGGTCATGACGCGCGCATTTGCGGAATAGGCCTGCTGGGCAACGATCAGTTGGCTGAACTGGGTCGCGATGTCGACGTTGGAGTCCTCGAGCGAGCTGCCGACGATGGTGCCGGAGGCGGAAAGGATGGGCGGTCCGGACTCCGCTGTGGCGGCGAACGCGCCACCGTCGAGACTTTGCAGGAAGTTTTGTCCGTTGAAGGTCGCCAGCGTGATTTGGGCGAGCGGCTCGGTCTGCCCGTTCGAGAAGGTGCCGATGACGCGGTTCTGGTTGTCGACCGAGAGCCCGGTGAGCTTGCCCGCCGCCGCGCCGTTTTGCTGGAGCTGATTGATGTTCACCGCTCCGCTGGAGTCGGCGAATTGAGTGATGCCGCCTGATCCGAACGAAAGTTGGACGTTGCCGATATTGTCGCCGTTGACGGTCAGGTTGTTGACGGTCAGGCTGCCGATCGGCGGGTTCATCTGGCCGCTGGAATTGAACTGAAAGCGCGTGCCGACGTTCGCCCAGGCGGCCTGGGTGCCGGTCGCATTGGGATTGGTCTGGTAGAACAGCTCCCAGGTGTCGGGGACGCCGTTCCCGGCATTTTCCACCTTGGCCCAGCGCAACTGGACGTTTACCGGATTGCCAAGCGAGTCGTAGGCGGTGATCGACCCGCCCGAGACCGACTCGTTGAGGAAGTTGTTGACGTCGTTCCCGATCACCGGCCCGACGGTCGGCGGGCTCGCCGTCAACGTGGTGACGCCGAATGCCGCCGCGTTCGCGGTGCCGCCGACAGTTACCTGGTCGGTCAGGTTGCTGGCCGCGACCGTGAGGTCGCCGTTCGCGGTATTGACCGAGGCGGTGCCGCCCGTGAGCCCGGCGAGCTGGGTGTTCAGCTGCGCCAGCGTCTGCACGTCGCCGGGGCCTGTGCCGAAGGTGATGGTCAGGGTCGGGTTGGTGGTGCCGACCGTGATGGTCAGCGTTTGGCCGCTGGTGACCGCGCCCTGGGTCAGTAGGTTGGTCGCGTTCGCACCCGTGCCGACGCCTAACTCGGTCAGGATCGACGCCGTGCTGCCGGCGGTGCTGATATTCGTGGTCGCGTTGGCGCTGGTGAGCACGAGGTTGTTCGAAGCGTTGAGCGTTGCGGTAACGCCGGTCGTGGCGGTCTGGGCGTTGATCTGTTGCAGGATGGTGGTGGCGGAGTCGGTGCTGGCGATACTGATGGGCGTGCCGTTGAGCACGAGCGATCCGGTGTTGCCCCCGGTGGGAAGCCCCGAGATGTCGGTTGTGCCGGTGTCGACGGCGGGCGCATCCGGTTGCAGTGTCGCGCCGGCGCCGGTGATGGTGGCCGGCAGCAGCAGCGGATTGGAGGTGAAGTCCGCCGGGTTGATCAGGTCGGAGTTGGGCACGCTCGTATTGGCGTTCGTCGTCAGCGGGAAAGTCGGCAGATTGGCCTGATATTGGATTTCAGTCGTCGCTTGCGCCGGAATTTCGTTGTTGCCGAATTGCAGTACCTGCGGAACGCTGCCCACCGGATTGCCGGTGGTCTGATCGATCGGGATGCCCATCAGGTAATATCCGGCGCCGTTCACCAGATATCCGTTCTGATTCTCCTGAAAATCGCCGCGCCGGGTGTAATTCTCGACGCCGTTGAAGACCGGTTGATTACCCGACACCGAGGTCGGCTGAGCGACGATGAAATAACCCTGGCCGTTGATCGCCATGTAGGTGGGCACCGACTCGCTCTGGATCGCGCCCTGGACGTTATTGGTGGCAACCGAGCTGGCCAGCACGCTGCCGGAGGTCTGGTCGTTCTGCGAGGCGGCCGTGACGAGGTCCTGGAAGCTCGTGTCGGTCTCCTTGAAGCCGACCGTCTGCGAGTTGGCGATGTTGCCCGAGATGTTCTGCAGCGCGAAGGATTGCGCCTGCAAACCCGTCACCGCCGTGGTGAGAGCGTCGAAAATGCCCATCGAGGCCTCCCTTGCGCGCGCGGCAGCGGGCAGCGTCGGGCCGACGCGCCGGCCGCATGGCCGCAGCAGCCGTCGCAAGCCCCGTGCCACTGGGAAAATCACGCAAAAACAGAAGCTTGGCCTCGGCGCCTGGGCCGCGCGCTGGGCAGGATGCGCCCGGTCCGGCAATTTCTGCCGCGCGCCGCCCATGCTTGCCGCCGGCCGGCACGCTCCCTATGGTCCGCGGCGGCGAGCATGATCCGGAAAAGTGGGCACCGGTTTTCCGAAAAAGATCATGCTCCATGAAAAAAATCGGCGAGGATCGTATGCGTTTCGAAGGTACCAGCGGCTACGTCGCCACCGAGGATTTGAAAGTGGCGGTGAACGCCGCGATCACCCTCGAGCGGCCGCTGCTGGTCAAGGGCGAGCCCGGCACCGGCAAGACGGTGCTGGCGCTCGAAATCGCCAAGGCGCTCAATGCGCCGCTGATCGAGTGGCACGTCAAGTCGACCACCAAGGCGCTGCAGGGGTTGTACGAATACGACGCGGTGTCGCGGCTGCGCGACAGCCAACTCGGCGACGCGCGCGTGCACGACATCCGCAACTACATCAAGCGCGGCAAGCTGTGGGACGCCTTCGTCTCCGACGATCGGCCGGTGCTGCTGATCGACGAGATCGACAAGGCCGACATCGAGTTTCCCAACGATCTGTTGCAGGAACTCGACCGCATGGAGTTCTTCGTCTACGAGACCAGCGAGACCGTGAAGGCGCGGCGTCGCCCGATCGTGGTGATCACGTCGAACAACGAAAAGGAACTGCCCGACGCGTTCCTCCGCCGCTGCTTCTTCCACTACATCCGCTTTCCCGACACCGAGACGATGCGCGCGATCATTGACGTGCACTTTCCCGGCATCAAGCAGCGGCTCGTCGCCGAGGCGTTGCGGTTGTTCTACGAGATCCGCGACGTGCCGGGGCTCAAGAAAAAGCCTTCGACCTCCGAATTGCTCGACTGGCTCAAGCTCCTGATGGTCGAGGACATCGGCCCGGAAATTCTGCGCGAGCGCGACCCCAAGAAGCTGATCCCGCCGCTGCACGGCGCGCTGCTCAAGAACGAGCAGGATGTGCATCTGTTCGAACGGCTCGCGTTCATGGCGCGGCGCGAGGGCCGGTGACTTAGCGGCTGCCGGCGCGCATCCGCCGATCCCATGAGCATCCTGCTGACGCCTGCGCGGATCGGCAACGTCGAAATCCCCAATCGCATCGTACTGCCGTCGATGACCACGCGCGCGGCGGACGCGGAGGGCTTCGTCACCGAGGACGCGTTCGCCTATTACCAGGCGCGCGTCGCCGGCGGGGTCGGGCTCGTCACCGTTGAGATGGCGTCGCCGGAGAAAGCCGGGCGGCACCGCCATCGCGAGCTCGGCATTTACGATGACCGTTTCCTGCCCGGGCTCACCGGCCTGGTCGATATGATCCACCGCGGCGGCGCGAAAGCTTCGATTCAGCTCGGCCACGGCGGCGGCCACACGCGCCGGGACATTTGCGGGGAAGCGCCGCTCGCGCCGTCGGCGATTCCGCATCCGGTGTTCGAAGTCACGTTCGAGACGATCGTGCCGGAGGAGATGACGAAGGCGCGGATCGAGCAAACAAAAATCGCCTTCGTCGAAGCGGCGCAACGCGCCCGGCGCGCCGGGTTTGATTGCGTCGAGATCCACGCCGCGCACGGCTATCTCATCTCGCAGTTTCACAATGCGTTCGAAAACCGGCGGCGCGACGAGTACGGCGGCTCGCTCGAGAACCGGGCACGCTTCGGGCTCGAGATCCTTCGCGCCGTGCGGGCCGCGGTGCCGGGAACCGCGGTCATCTACCGCGTTTCGGTCGAGGATTTTTTCCCGGAAGGGATGCCCTGGGCAGAAGGAAAACAGGTCGCGGTTTGGGCGGCAGAGGCGGGGGCCGACGCGCTTCATGTCACGGCGGGCCATTACCGCTCGCTGCCGTCCGCCGCCATGATGATCCCGCCGATGCATCTGCCCGAGGCTACCTTTCTCGACTACGCGGCCGAGCTAAGAAGGCGGGTCAGGGTTCCGGTGATCGCGGTGGGCCGGCTGGGCGATCCCGTGGTGGCGGCCGAGGCGGTCGAGCGCGGCAAGGCGGACTTCATCGCGCTCGGGCGCACGCTGATTGCCGATCCCGAATGGGTGAACAAGCTGCGCGGCGGCGAGCCTGCGCGGCGCTGCCTCGCCTGCAACACCTGCGTCAACGAGATGCGCGGCGGCGCCAAGCTCGGCTGCGTGGTCAACGCCGCGGCCGGGCGCGAGCGCACGTTCGGCAACGCCGCGCCGGTCAAGGGCGAGCGCATCGCGGTCGTCGGCGCGGGCCCGGCCGGGCTCACCTATGCCGCGCTCGTCGCCGCGTACAACACGGTCACGGTGTTCGAGCGTGAGCGTGCGCCGGGCGGCGCGTTCCGCCATGCCGGCAAGGCACCGCTGTTTCAGGAAGTGGAGGCGGACGAACGCGCTTTCGCCGCCTACATCGGGGAACAGGTGCGCGCCTGCGTGCACAAGCAGGTGACGTTCCGCTTCGACGCGGACGTGCGCCGAAACCCGGATTTGCTCGCGCCCTTCGACCGGATCGTCGTCGCGACCGGTGCGCGCTACCGCTTCGGGCTCGGGCCGATTGTGAAATCCTTGCTCACTGCGGGACTCGCCCGCCGTGCACCCTTGCGCAACCTGTTCTCACGGCCGGGCTTGCGCGACTGGTTCTATTTCGAAGCGAGGCGCGGCTCAGACGCGGAAATCCGCCGTCTCGCACGGCCCGGCCAAATCGTGATGACCATCGGCGACGCCCGCAAGGCCGGCAAGAGCAAGGAAGCGATCGCGAGCGCGTTCTCGGCCGCGTTGCTGGAGCAGTCTTAACGTCGTGACGTGAACGCCCGACTCACGCGCTGCCCTGGGAGTCGAACAGGCGGCTGCGCACCGAGGTGGCCGAGATCGCCTCGAGCGTGGTGTCGAGGTCGATGCGCTCGACCTTGTAACCCACGTCGCGGCCGTAGAAGACGTGGCTCACGTTGGGCAGCGGCACCACCGTGAAGCGCCCTTCGTACTCGCGCAGTGCATGCTCGATGCGCACGCGCACGTGCTCGAAGCCGAACGGGTTCTTCTCGTCGAGGCCGCCGGTGTCGCGCACGCCGATGCACACCTGTCCGACGCGGCGCAGCCCTTCGACGATGAGCGCGCGGTGGCCGTCATGGAACGGCTGGTAGCGGCCGATGAACAGCGCAGTCGGCTTTTTCGAATCGAACACCGGCCGCACCCGCTGCGCGATCTGGTCGATCCAATATTCCGGCGTGCCCTCGGCGGGAATGCGCAGATCGTATTTCTCGGGCGGAACGAACATTCGATTGGTGTCCTCGAACCGCCCCTTGCGGATGCGGTCGACCCACACGATGAAGGCCGCGCCGCCCTCGGTGAAGGCCTCGCGCGTCTGCGGCGTCGGACAGATGAAATCGGACACCGCGAAGCCGCCCACCTTGACCACCTGATCGCACAGCCAGCCCATGCGGCGCGCGTGTTCGATGCGGTCGGCGGCGGAGAAGCCGAGGTCCTTGTTGAGGTTCTTGCGCACCTCGTCGGCGTTGAAATGCACGGCATTGAGCCGGGGCGCGAGGCCGGCGGCGAGCGTGGTCTTCCCCGCGCCCGGCAATCCCATGATGAGAATTTTTCGATACACGGTCTCGCCCTCGGATTTTGCTCGCCGCGCCTATAGAACACCGCGCGCCGGATTTCCATCCGGCAACGCCCGTCACGTCTGCGGTCGCCGCCGGCGGAACCAGCGCGGGCGGGCCGTGCCGTCGGCGGGCGCCAGCGGTTGCGCGCCGATCGACTCCGACTCGGCCGGCGCGATGTACTGAGGCGCGAATTCGCCCATCTTCACCGGCGCCGCATCGGCCGGCGCCTCGTCGGCCGGCGCCGCTGCGAGCATCGCCTCTTGCTCCGCGGCCGGCTGCGACCACGCGCCGGCGCGCGCCCGAGCAAATTCCTGGGCCATGCTTTGGGCAGCCCGCGCAGCCGCCTCGAGCGCCTGCCGCGCGCGCTCTTCATGGGTGTCTTGTCGCTCGCCGGCAGTCGCCGCCGCAGCAAAGTCGGCCGTGAAATTCCGCGCATGCGCCGGCTCCACCTGCTCGGACGCCCCGGCGATCGGCTGCACGGCTTCCGCCGCCGCCGGCAGCTTCTCGAGCCCCGGCTCAATCATCCCGATCGCGGGCTCCGGCGCCGCCACCGCCCGCCGGCGCGCGGCCTCGCGTCGATACGACAAGCCCTCCTCGATCGCATCGCGCAACTGCATCGACCAATAGACCATCTGCGAGGCGGCGGGCCCGGCCTTTCCTCCCGCCCAGACCAGTTCATAAGCGGAGAAAAGCCGCCAGCGGTCGTCGCGCTCGCTGATCGCGCGCGCGATCAGGTCGCCCGCCATCGCCGTGGTGTTGATGCCATGACCGCCGAACGCGCCGGCGAGCCACACGCCGGGCGTGAGCTGTCCGATTTGCGGCATCTTGTGCACGGCGTAGCTCATCGTCCCGGACCAGGCGTGCTCGATTTGGACGTCGGCGAGTTGCGGATAGACCCGCACGATGTCGCGGCGCAGGAGCATGGGGAGCCAGCGCGGCGCCGAAAGCCGGGTGGTGATGCGGCCACCCCACATCAGCCGGTCGCCGCCGATTATGCGGTAGTAGTCGCCGGCGCGCCGCGTGTCGGCGACCGCGCCGGGATAGCGAATGGCGTCGGCAAGCCGCTCGCCGAGCGGCGCCGTGGTGGCGATGTAGCTCGCGACCGGCACCACGGTCCCGGCAATCGGCGGGAACACGGCACCGAGATGAGGGCCGCCGGCGAGCACGATATGGTTGGCGCGCACGCGGCCGTTGAGGGTGTCGATGCGCTTGCGCACGCCCAGGACGTCGAGGGCGACCGCGGGCGAATCCTCGTAGATGCGCGCGCCGGCGCGCTCGGCGGCGCTTGCGAGGCCGAGCGCATAGTTGAGCGCATGCACATGAAAGGCGTCCGGCAGGTGCACGGCCTGATAATAACGCGACGTGCGCAGAACCTCCCGTACCTCCTCGGTCGAGCAAGCCTCGGCGTTCACGCCGAAGTCGACGCGCAGCATCGCCACGAGGCGGAGCACCGCCTCCTCGTCATCGGTGCGCCGTACGGTGAGGCGCCCGTTCATCGGCTCGACGCCCGGCATCTCGGTTTCGCGGATGGTCGCGCGCACGTAGTCGACGCCCGCGCTCGAGAGCGCCCACAATTCCTTCGCCCGGCGCAGGCCCACGCGCTCGACGATCGCCTCAAGCCGCTCGGCGAATCCCGGGGCGACGAAGCCGGCATTGCGGCCCGATGCGTTCCACGCGACGCGGCGCGTCTCGAGCACGGCGACCGACCAGCCGCGCCGCGCCAGTTCGCGCGCCGTGGTTAATCCCGCGAGGCCGGCCCCGATCACGCAGACTTCGACGTCGACGTCGCCCGCGAGCGCGGCGCGCTGCGGCGCGTCCACCATCGTGGCCGCGTACCAGGTTGCTCCCCACGGCGTTTCTTCGGTCGGCATCGTCCGTCCTGCCGTCGGGACTACCCCAAATACCGGCGAATTTCTGTCGCAGCGTTATCGTCGCGCGTGGCGCGACGGCGTTGTGCTACCGTGGTGCCAACAGGCCATGGGAAAATCAAGCTTGCGGGATAGCGCCGTGGGACCGACGCCATGCGACGCCTGATGCTGCTGCGCCACGCCAAATCCGATCGGACGCGGCCGGACGCGCCCGATCACGCGCGCCCGCTGGCGCCGCGCGGACGCGAGGCGGCGCCGCGGCTCGGCGTCTACATGGTGCATCACGGGCTCATGCCCGACCTCGTGCTGTGCTCGACCGCCGCCCGCACGCGCGAGACATGGGACCTGGTTGAGAAGGCCTTCGCGAACAAGCCGCCGGTGGTCTACGAGGAGCGGCTCTATGAAACGGGCGCCAGCGCGCTCTTCGACGTGGTGAAGGAAACAAAGAGCAGCGTGCACGCGCTGTTGCTTGCCGGCCACAATCCCGGCCTGCACGACTTGGCGCAACGCCTGATCGCCTCGGGCGACACCGACGCGCGGGCGCGCCTCACCGAGAAATTTCCTACCGGCGCGCTGGCGGTGATCGACTTTGCCGTCGACGACTGGCGCAAGCTGCACCCGCGTTCGGGCCGGCTCGATCGCCTGGTGGTGCCGCGCATGCTCGAGGCGACGACGGATTGATGAGCCGCGCCTTTGTCATTGCGAGGAGCGCGAAACGCGACGAAGCAATCCAGGGTATCTCGTGTTGCCCTGGATTGCTTCGCTTCGCTCGCAATGACGAGCAAGTAGGCGACGGCGTCGAGAACCGGGTCGGAATTTTTCTTTCCGGACTCACGCCTTCCAAATATGGCAAAGCCGACCTATCTCACCGGCGTGGCAGCTCGGCCGACCCTCCCCTTTGCAATGCCCGCACCCCTGGCGACGATCGCCGAGGAAGCGCGGCTGGCCGCGCGCGCGCTCGCCGATTTCGCCGGGCACGTGGTCCATCCCACCGTCCGGCTCGGCGTCACCGGGCTTTCCGGCGCCGGCAAGACCGTGTTCATCACCGCGCTCGTGCATGCGCTGCTCAACGGCGGCCGGCTTCCCGTGTTCGAGGCGCTCGCGAGCGGCCGCATCGCCCGCGCGAATCTCAAGCCGCAACCCGACGATGCGGTGCCGCGCTTCGATTACGAGACCCATGCGCGCGCGCTGATCGAACAGCGGACCTGGCCGGAGTCGACGCGCCGCATCAGCGAGCTGCGGGTCGTGATCGAATACCAGTCGGCGCGCGGGGCGGCACGCGAGCGCACGCTCACCCTCGACATCGTCGATTATCCCGGCGAATGGCTGCTCGATCTGCCGCTGCTCGCGACGAGCTACGCCGAATGGTCGCGCCAGACGCTCGACCTCGCGCGCGCCGAGCCGCGCCGGGCGCTCGCGGCCGCGTGGCACGGGCACCTGGCGACGCTGCGGCCGCTCGGCCCCGAGGACGAGCCGGCTGCCCGCGTCGCGGCCAGACTGTTCGGCGATTACCTGCGCGCCTGCCGGGACGAACGCTACGCGTTGCGCCTGCTGCCGCCCGGGCGCTTTCTGATGCCGGGCGAACTCGAAGGCTCGCCCGCGCTGACTTTCGCGCCGCTCGATGTTGCAGCTGACGGAGCTGCGCCGCCCGGCTCCTTATGGGCCATGATGGAGCGACGCTTCGAAGCTTATAAGAACGCAGTCGTGCGTCCGTTCTTCCGCGAGCATTTCGCCCGGCTCGACCGGCAAATCGTGCTCATCGACACGCTCGCCGCCTTCAACGCCGGCCCGGCGGCGCTGCACGATCTCGAGAACGCGTTCGCGACGATCCTCGCCTGCTTTCGCGCCGGCCGGAACAGCTGGGCCAGCATGTTGGTGCGCCCACGCATCGACCGCATCCTGTTCGCCGCCACCAAGGCCGACCATCTCCACCACGCGAGCCACGACCAGCTCGAGCGCATCCTCGCCCGCATGACCCGACGCGCCGCCGACCGCGCCGCGCTCGCCGGCGCCCGCATCGACGTGGTGGCGCTCGCGGCGGTGCGCGCGACCCGCGAAGCTACCGTCGAACGCGGGCGCGAGCGGCTGCCCTCGATCGTCGGAATACCGTCGCCGGGCGAACGCGCCGGGCGCGAGACCTTCGACGGCCTGAGCGAGGTCGCAGTGTTTCCCGGCGACCTGCCCGACGACGCCGAGGGCCTGTTCGGCGAGGGCGAAGGGTTCCGCGGGCTCACCGCGGGCGAGCCGCACGCGGCCGACTACCGCTTCCTGCGCTTCCGCCCGCCCGCCGTAATAGGGCGCAACGGCGGCGCCGCCCTGCCGCATATTCGCCTCGACCGTGCGCTCCAGTTTTTGCTCGGAGACCGCCTCGCATGAACACCGCCCGCCGGCCCGCCGCTTTCCGCCTCGACGACCCACAAGTGGCAGTCGCGCCGCCAGAGCCCGGAGACGACGCCGCGCGCGCCGCGCGGCGCGGCGCTCAGGTGGTAGTGACGCCGCCGCGCAAGCGCTTCGCCTGGGCGGCCGTATTCTGGTCGGCGCTCGGTGGGCTGACCTTGCTCGGCCTCGGCCTCGCAGTGACCCGGCTGATCGAGGATCTCGCCGCGCGTTCCGTCGCGCTCGGCGGCGTCGGCCTCATGCTCGCGATCGTCGCCGCCCTCGCGCTGGTCGCGATCCTGACGCGCGAGGCGATCGGCCTCGCGCGCCTTGCGGCGGTCGAGAAGCTCCACGCCCGCGCCGAGCAGGTGATCGCGGCGGACGATCGCGAGGCGGCACGAGCGTTGGTGCGCGAACTGATCGCCGTCGTTGCCGGCGAGCCGCGCCTCGCGCGCGGCCGCGCCATGATCGCCGGCCATCTCGACGACATCATCGACGGCGCCGATCTTGTGCAGCTTGCCGAACGCGAGCTGATGGGGCCGCTCGATCAGGAGGCGCGCCGCTTGGTAGCGGCCGCGGCGCGCCGGGTGTCGGTGATCACGGCGGTGAGCCCGCGCGCCGCCGTCGACATGCTGTTCGTGCTGGTCAGCGCGGTGATGCTGGTGCGGCGCCTCGCCGACCTCTATGGCGGCAGGCCTGGCACGCTCGGGCTGATCCGGTTGTTCCGCCACGTGGTCGCGCATCTGGCGATGACCGGCGGCATGGCGGCGGGCGATGGGCTTATCCAGCAGGTGCTCGGCCACGGCGTCGCCGCCAAGCTGTCAGCCCGCCTCGGGGAGGGCGTGCTCAACGGCCTGCTCACCGCCCGGCTCGGGCTCGCCGCCATCGAAGTGGCGCGGCCGCTGCCATTCGTGGCCCTCGCGCGGCCGGCGCTCGCCGACTTGGTGCCCGACCTGATCGCCCGCCGCAACGCAGCCGGAGAAGACGCCGACCGGCTTCCGCCGGCCGAAAACTAGGTCCCTGCGCGCCCGCGCTGTGGCAAGATCAGGCGCGCAAAGGATTTGACCGGTGTTCAGACGCATTCTCGTCCCCATCGATCTCGCCCATCCGGAGCTCGGCACGCCGTCGGTCGAGACCGCGGTGACCTTGGCGCGCGCGTCGGGCGGGTCGGTGCGGCTTCTCAACGTCCTGCCGGTCACGCCGACGGACCTCGCGACCTACGTCCCCGCCGACTTCGACGAGCAGCAGCGGCGCACCGCCGAGGAGGCGCTCGACATCGTCGCCAAGGAGTGCGGGCTCGACGCGCGCCACGTGTCGTTCGCGGTGCGCCAGGGCGGCGTCTATCATGAGATCATCGAGGAGGCGACGACGCTTGCCGCCGACCTCATCGTCATGAGCTCGCATCGGCCGGGCAAGCGCGCCTATTTCCTCGGCTCGAACGCGGCCCACGTGGTGCGCTACGCCACCTGCTCGGTGCTGGTGGTGCGCCAGTAGAGCATGATCCCGAAAAGTGGGTACCGGTTTTCGGAAAAGATCATGCTCCAGCAAAAAGTTAAAGCGCGATGACGATTCGAAGAACGGTCATCGCGCTTTGGCAGCTCGGCAATTTCTGCCGCCAGCCGCGCGCGCGTGCAATTCCTGCCGCCGATGCGCGGCTGCCGAGGAGCAAATTGTCTCATGATCACTGCTCTTTGTGCCGTGGCATGTGATTTGCTCCGCTGATGCGGCCAGTCGATCGACCGCTGGAGCGCGACATGCTCGTCCTGGGCGCGGCAAGCAATGCATGGGAAATGCTGTCCTCGCTGCAGCCGGCGAATGCGAGCGCCCCGGTCGCAGGCATCGGGGTCGGGTCGTTCCTCACCGACGGCACCATCTCGCCCGCGACGGCCGCCGCCGGCGGCCTTCAATCCGCCCCGCCGCCGACCGGAACGACCAGCCAGGCTTCGCTCAGCCCCGACGTGCTCGGTTTTCTGATCTGGAACCAGAGCCAGCAGCCCGGCAGCACGCAGCCGGGGGTGGGCGGCGCGCCCCCGAACTCGACGAGCAGTACCAACGGCGCGCCTGGCGGAGCCGCGGGAACGGCCGACGCGACCAGCGCAACCACCAGCGCGGGGCTTACGCCGTGGCAGTCTTTGTTCTCATTGCTCGGCTCCGGCGGCAACGGAACGATCGCCTCGTCCGCCGCCGGCACTGCGCTGGGCGCCAACGGAAGTACGACCACAAGCGCTGCGCCGCCGAACCAAAGCAGCACGCCCGGCAACGGCTTGCCCCTTGCCGGCGACCCCGGCGCCGCCGCCCCCGAGAGCAGCGGCACCCATTGGCACCACCATCACCGCGCGGGCTTTACCGTCCCATCGCAGTCCAACTCATCCGATCCGTTCGCCAATCTGCTCGGCACCTCGGCGCAAGGCGCCTCGAGCACGACCGCCGCCAATGCCAACGGCTCGACCACGACCACCATCACCTACGGGGACGGGTCCGAGGTGACGCTGACGACCCCGCCGCAGGCACCGGGCGCCAACCCGGGCACGACCGCCGCCACCCAGCCGCCGATCAATCCAAACAATCTTGTCGAGACGCTGATCCAGATGCAGGCCCGGCTGGTCGCGCCCACCACCGCGGCGTAGTTCCTAGGCGCACTTGAGCCGCCACAGCCCGTCTTCTTCGGCGACGAAGCCGTTGTCGCGATAGATGTTGCGCACCGGAAT
>Ga0187784_10000717_pt1 | contig 25083 bp, 24 predicted proteins | sample 1015_SJ02_MP15_2_FD_132964 | JGI IMG/M metagenome (GOLD analysis project Ga0187784, IMG submission 132964) | Tropical peat soil microbial communities from peatlands in Department of Meta, Colombia - 1015_SJ02_MP15_20_MG | ecosystem: Environmental > Terrestrial > Soil > Wetlands > Peat | place... | reverse complement strand
CCCCACGGCATTCCGGTCGCCGGATTGGTCGAGGCCGGCCCGGAACTGCCCATGCAGCCGCCGACCACATTGGGACAGATGACGAAATAGCGTTCGGTATCGATCGGCCGGCCGGGGCCGACCATGGTCTCCCACCAGCCCGGCTTGCCGGTCACCGGATGGTCGTTGACGACGTGCTGATCGCCAGTCAGCGCGTGGCAGATCAGAACGGCGTTGCTGCGCGCGGCGTTGAGCGCGCCATAAGTTTGGTAGGCGACCTGCAGGGGCGCGAAATCGACGCCGGCGTCGAGCCGCAGCGGATTGTTCGCCGCAAAACGCACGACCGGCGAATGCGGCTGGTCCGCTTCGCGCGAGCGGTCGGCGAGATCGAGCGTGGCGCTGACGTCGGCCATCAGGATTTCCTACAATCCCACATTTCCTAGAATGCCGCGCTTCCCGGCGCGGTCCGGCCGCCAAGCGGGCGGTCAAAAGGGCGTAAATAGGCCGCTTGCGCTCGGAGTCAACGTTTTCTTTGCTTTCGGCCTTAACGACACCTATCAAGTGTTCCAATTGCCGGGCTCAGCCATGCCGAAACCGCCGCGCCACAAGGACCAGTCGCTCGCCGATCTACGGCACGAGATCGATCGCATCGATGAGGCGATGCATGCGCTTTTAATCGAGCGCGGCGAAATCATCGAGCGGCTGATCGCCGTAAAGAAGACCGAAGAAACCGGCTCCGCCTTCCGCCCCGCGCGCGAGGCCGACATGATGCGGCGGCTGGTTGCCCGCCATCACGGCAACCTGCCGCTCGACACCGTCGAGAGTATCTGGCGCGTCATTATTTCCACTTTCACCTATGTGCAGGCGCCGTTCTCCGTGCATGCCGATCTGTCCGCCGGCGATGCTTCGATGCGCGATTCGGCGCGTTTCCATTTCGGCTTCACCGTGCCGTTCGTGCCGCATATGGGCGCCTCGAGCATCGTCGAAGCCGTGACCGAATCGAAAGGCGATCTCGGCCTGATTCCCGCCTTCGCGACCGCGGGCGCCGGCCCATGGTGGGCGGCGCTCGAATTCGGCACTGCGCCGAAAATCATCGCGCGGCTGCCGTTCGTCGAACGCGCCAACCATCCGGCCGCCATGCCGGTCTTCGTGATCTCCCGCGTCGCCACCGGCGCGATGGTGACCGAAACCGAAGTGTGGAGCATGCGGGTCTCCGGTTGGCGGGCGGCGGCGGTCAACACCGTCGCCGCGCTCGCCGACGTCATCGCGGTGCCCGACCGCGCCTTCGACGGCGCGGCGCTGTTGGTCTCGGTCGAGCGCGGCGGCATCGGCGCGGTCGCGGACGCCCTCGTCAAGATCGGCGCCTCGATCCGTTCGTCGGCCCTCGTCGGCAGTCATGCGACCCGCTATACGATCACCGACAAGCGCCATACCTCTTCCTGAAAGGGGGGCCGACCGCGCAGCGGTCGGGTGGGGTCGGTGATCATGGACGGACCCCGACCCGCTCGCCACCGAACTCGGGTTTACCCGAGTTCGGCATTTTGAATTGCCAGGTCGCATAAATGCGATTTGGCAGCATAGTCGGAGTACGAAAATGACTGCATTGCGTCCGATACCCCGCCCCGGCGTGCTCGATATCGAGGCCTATGTGCCCGGCAAGAGCAGTGCGGCTGGCGTTGCCAAGGTGTTCAAGCTGTCATCGAACGAGTCGCCGCTCGGGCCGAGCCCGCATGCCATCGCGGCTTATAAAGCGTGCGCGGAACATCTCGAGGATTATCCGGATGGTTCGGCGAGCGACCTGCGCGAAGCGATCGGACGCGCGTTCGGGCTCGATCCCGACCGCATCGTCTGCGGCGCGGGCTCCGACGATTTGCTGCATTTGCTGGCCAATGCCTATCTCGTCGACGGCGACGAGGCGATCCACACCACACACGGATTTCTGGTCTATCCGATCGTGACGCTCGGCACCGGCGCTAAGCCGGTGGCGGCGCCGGAGACGGACTTCACCGCCGATGTCGATGCCATACTGGCGCGGGTGACGGCGAAGACCAAAATCGTCTTTCTCGCCAATCCGAATAATCCGACCGGCACCTGCCTTGCCTTCGACGAAGTCAAGCGGTTGCACCGCGGACTGCCGTCCAACGTGCTGTTGGTGCTCGACGCCGCCTACGCCGAGTACGTTCGGCGCAACGATTACGAAGCCGGCATTGAACTCGTCGCCACGTCCGAGAATGTCGTCATGTGCCGCACCTTCTCGAAAATCCACGGTCTGGCGGCGCTGCGACTCGGCTGGATGTTCGGCCCCGCCCCCATCGTCGACGCCGTCAACCGCATACGCGGCCCGTTCAACGTCACCACGCCGGCGATCGCCGCCGGCATCGCGGCGATCGAGGATGCCGAGCACCAGGAGCGCTCGCGCCAACACAACACGCGCTGGCTTGACTGGTTGACGGCCGAGATCGGCAAGCTCGGGCTCAAGGTGACCCCGAGCGTGGCCAATTTCGTGCTGATCCATTTTCCGCAAACCAAGGGCCGCAACGCCGCGGATGCCGACGCCTTCCTCGCCGCGCGCGGGCTCATTCTGCGCCGGGTGACGGCCTACAAGCTGCCGCACGCGCTGCGCATGAGCGTCGGCACCGAGGAAGCCAACCGTCTCGTCGTTGCGGCGCTCAAGGATTTTTTGGCAAAAGCGGCGTGATGCTGTGACGAAACCGGCACCGTTCTTCAATCGCCTCGCGCTGATCGGCGTGGGCCTGATCGGCTCTTCGATCGCGCGGGCGGCGCGCGCGCAGGGCGCGGTGCGCGAGATCGTGGCGAGCGCACGCTCCGCCGCAACGCGCCGGCGCGTCGCCGAGCTCGGCCTCGCCGATCAGGTGGTCGAGACCAACGCCGCCGCGGTTGCCGGCGCCGATCTTGTCATCGTCTGCGTTCCAGTCGGCGTTTGCGGCGAGGTCGCCAAACAGATCGCACCGCATCTGCAACCCGGCGCCGTCGTTTCCGACGTCGGCTCGGTCAAGGCCGCCATCGTGCGCGACATGGGCGCGCAGCTGCCCGCCGGCGTGCATTTTGTCCCGGCGCACCCGGTCGCCGGTACCGAAAATTCGGGCCCGGATGCCGGCTTCGCGGAACTGTTCGTCGGGCGCTGGTGCATTCTCACGCCGCCCGCGGGCGCCGATCCCGCAGCCGTCGAGAAGCTCGCCGCGTTCTGGCGCTCGCTCGGCGCCAATGTCGAACAGATGCCGGCTGAGCATCACGACCTGGTGCTGGCAATCACCAGCCACCTGCCGCATCTCATCGCCTATACCATCGTCGGCACCGCCGATGAGCTTGGCGAGGTGACGCGCTCCGAAGTGCTTAAATTCTCCGCCGGCGGCTTTCGCGATTTCACCCGCATCGCGGCATCCGACCCGACCATGTGGCGCGACGTCTTTCTCGCCAACAAGGACGCGGTGCTGGAAATGCTCGGCACCTTCAATGAAGACTTGGCACAATTGACACGCGCGATCCGCCGCGGCGACGGCGCGGCGCTGTTCGATCATTTCACCCGCACCCGCGCGATCCGCCGCGGCATCGTCCAGATCGGCCAGGATTCGCCGGCGCCCGATTTCGGCCGCGCGCATCCCGATCTGCCGGCCGAGCCGCTGCCGCGGCCCTATGCCGTCTCGGACGATAATTGAGATTCAACCGTCATCCCGCAGTGACGGGAGCGGGTCAGCGCACCCTGACCGCCAAGGCCTCATCCACCGCACTGCGCAGCGCCGCGAGCGTGAACGGCTTCGGCAGCACGTCGTGGATCAGCGCATCGAGGCCGTGGGCGCGTTCGCGCTGATCGGCGTAGCCGGTCATCAACAGAATAATAAGGTCGGGGAAGTCGCGCGCCGCGGCGAGCGCCAGCGCGATGCCGTCCATGACCGGCATGCGGATATCGGTGAGCAGAAGATCGAAACGTCCCGCTTCGTGCTGGAGCAAGTCGAGCGCATCGCCGCCGTCGCATGCGGTCTTGACCTCGTGGCCGGCGGTCGAGAGCGCCCGCGCGCACATCGCGCGTAACGTTTCCTCGTCTTCGGCGATCAGGATGCGAGCCATGGTCAGCGTGCTCCCGTCATTATGTCGTAGCGATTGAGGAAGCGTACCAGCACGTCGTGAGCGTCCGGCGGCGGCGAGGCGAGCCTGGTGCGGAAGGCGACCGCCTCGCCCGGCGGCAACACAGCGCGCGGCGGGACCGCGGTCCAGGAATAGATTTCCTGGCGCGCCGCATTACGGACCGCGAAACGCAGATGCGGCACGTCCGCCATTTTGCGCGTGTCGTTGACGATGTTGCCTTCCAAGACGAGGATCGGCACGCCCTCATGCTGTTCGGTGGACGTAGTGAGACCGTCGAATTCGAGACCGCGCAGATTCACCGGCAGGCCGATCCAGGCGTAGAACGACGCGCTCTGCGGCAGCAGCCGCACGAAGTCGGCGCGCCAGCCGACCACGATCGCATCGATGATGAGCAGCGCCAGAATGCCCGATTGCAGGTGCGACAGCGGCCAACGCCGCCGCCGCTCGTACTTCGTGCGGCGCGGCGCGCGGCGCGCCGCCACGCTCTCGATGTCCTCGGGCGGCTCGACGTCGGCTGCGGCGTCTTGCTCCGCCTCGACTGCAATCGGCGGATCGGCCGCATCGAGATCGACTGGCGCGAGCGGCGGGGATGCCACCTCGGGAGATTCAGTCGGCGCGGTGGCGTCCGCGCTCTCGGCTGCGTCGGCGACAGCGCTTTCGGCCGGCGCGTCGATCGCCGCCGTATCCGCCGGCTGCTCGGCTTCCGCGCTCGCTGGGGCGTCGAGCTGCTCTGCCGGCGGTACCGGGCCCGACCCCTCGGCAACCGCTTTGGCGACGGCCTCGACCGTGAGGCGCACCGGCGCCAGCGCCTCGGCCGCGGCGATCAGCTTGTCGGCGTGCGACAGTTCCGCGTGCCAAACCGTACGGCAGCGGACGCAGCGCACCCGTCGCCCGTTCGGCCGCAGGCTTGCCACGTCGACATCATAAGATGTAGCGCAGTTCGGGCAGACGATCAGCATTGGCGAATCAAAAGCGCGGCACCTTTCCGGCAACCCTAGCAGGCGATCCGTTAACGGATTGGAAACCAAGGGCTTCGAGCCCGCCGCAGCGCCGGATGTTAAGTTTACGGGGCGGACGAATCAGGTTGCGGGCCAAAGGGTGGCCACGGGGCGAACAAGGGACTGGTGCGGGCGATGGGGGCGGCTCAAGGGGCGACGCGGGCCTCGCGCGGCGGCAGGCTTTTTCGGAGGACCGCTTGATCCGATTCGAGAATGTCGGCTTGCGCTATGGACTTGGCCCGGAGGTTCTGCGCGACCTCAGCTTTAGCATCGACAGCCATTCGTTCCAGTTCCTGACCGGCCCGTCCGGCGCCGGCAAAACCTCGCTGTTGCGGATGCTGTTCCTGTCGCTCAGGCCGACGCGCGGCCTGATCTCCATGTTCGATCGCGACACCGCGACGCTGAGCAAAGACGGCCGCGCCACACTGCGCCGCCAAATCGGCATCGTCTTCCAGGACTTCCGCCTGCTCGACCACTTGACCACTTACGAAAACGTGGCGCTGCCGCTGCGCGTGCTCGGCAAAGACGAAGCCGAATACCGCACCGAGGTCATCGAACTGCTGCACTGGGTGGGTTTAGGCGAGCGCTTGAACGCTTCGCCGCCCGTGCTCTCGGGCGGCGAGAAGCAGCGCGCGGCAATAGCCCGCGCCGTGATCGCGCGACCGCAGCTGCTCCTCGCCGATGAGCCGACCGGTAATGTCGATCCCAATCTCGGCCAACGCTTGCTGCGCCTATTCATCGAACTCAACAAATCGGGCACCTGCGTCGTCATCGCCACTCACGATATCGCCCTGATGGACGAATACGACGCGCGCCGTCTGGTTTTGCATGAGGGACGCCTGCATGTCTATGATTGAGCCGGTCGAGACCATAGCGGAGCCGTGGGACAACCACCGCGCGGCGGCGGCCCTCATTGCTGGACCGCGCGTCCCGACGCCGATCGTACCGAGCGATTCGATCGCCGGACGTTCGCTGGCCGCGGTGGTCGCCATCATGACCTTCCTCGCCGCGCTGACGACCGGAGCCGTGATGATGGTGGTCAGTGCCGCAAGCGACTGGCAATCGGACGTCGGGCGCGAGGTCACGATCCAGGTCCGGCCGGTTTCCGGGCGCGATATCGAGGCGGACGTGCGCACGGCCGTCGAGCTTGCGCGCGCCAGCGCCGGCATTGCCGATGTCCGCGCCTATACCAAGGCGCAGTCGGAACAACTCGTCGAACCCTGGCTCGGCTCCGGGCTCGCCCTTGGCGAATTGCCAATTCCACGCATGATCGTTGTCAAGATCCTATCCGGCGTGACGCCGGATTTCGTAGGCTTGCGCAACGCACTTGCCGCGAAGGTGCCGAGCGCCAGCCTCGACGATCATCGCGGCTGGATCGATCGCATGCGCACCATGGCGGAGACGGCGGTTGCCGCCGGCGTCGCGATCCTCGTCCTTGTTGTCGCCGTGACTGTGCTCTCGGTCACCTTCGCAACGCGCGGCGCCATGGCGACCAACCGTCCCATCGTCGAAGTGTTGCATTACGTGGGCGCGACCGACGGCTTTGTCGCCCGGCAATTTCAGCAGCATTTTCTCGTTCTCGGCTTCAAAGGCGGCATGATCGGCGGCGGCGGCGCGATCATGCTGTTCGGCCTGCTCAGCGCGGCCGGCGCATGGCTAGGCGGGACGCCCGGAAGCGACGAGGCGGCGGCGCTGTTCGGCGGCTTCGCCATCGGGGCTGCAGGTTATATCGCCATGCTCGCCCAGATCGTGCTGATGGCCGTGGTGACGGCTTTGACCTCGCGCCATACGGTCAATCAGACCCTTAAGGACATCGATTGAGGGGCGACAATAAATTCCACTTGCCGCCGGAATCGCGGCTATAATTTCGGCTGGTTTGAAACCGATTCTAGTTCTAGCAATAGATTTTGGCGGGAGGGACGCGCGCGGCGATGCTCAGCCTCAGGACCGCGGTCAAAACGCGGCGCATCAAGTCGGCCGGCCTGAAACTCGCCGTGCTATGCGCCGTCCTACTGGCGGCAGGCTTTGTTGTTTTCATCTGGCTTCTGCCCGACGAGAAGGTGGTGCTCGATCGCAATGCCGACGGCATCGTGGTTTTGACCGGCGGCACCTCGCGCGTCAACGACGGGCTCGAGCTGCTGTCCTCCGGCCGCGGCAAAAGGCTGCTGATCACCGGTGTCTATCCAGGCACCACGACGGGAGACATTGCCCGTGAGATCGTCGACTACGACCGCCTGTTGGGCTGCTGCGTCGATCTCGACTACGCCGCGCTTAACACGCTCGGCAATGCCATGCAGGCGCGGCGCTGGGTGCTGGAACACGGCTTTCATTCGCTCATCGTCGTCACTTCGGCCTACCACATGCCGCGCGCGCTCGCGGAACTCGCGCACCAGCTTCCCGACGTCGCTTTGATTCCATTCCCGGTGCTGTCCGACCGTCTGCGCATCGAACCGTGGTGGTCGAATGGCGCGACGACCAGACTGGTGCTGTCGGAATATCTCAAATACCTTGCCGCCAAGCTGCGCATGCGGTTCGACTTGTTTGCGGAAACGAGCGAATTGCCGGCGCGCGCCATGCACAGTGCCTGACCCGCAAAGTACTGTGCGCTGGTATTCCGAAAATTCCCCCGACAGGTCGTTTGTGTCCCGATCCCTTTCGATTATTGTTCGTTCGATCCTGTTCAACGTCTTGTTTTACTTGAACCTGATCGTTCACCTGATCGTCGCACTGCCGACGCTGGTCTTGCCTTATCCGACGCTGCGCGTCTTCATCCGTTCCTATGCGCTGACGAGTCTGTGGCTGCTGCGCGTCGTCTGCGGCACCAAAGTAGAATGGCGCGGGGTCGAGAAGCTGCCGAAGACCGCATGTATCGTCGCCTGCAAACACCAATCGGCGTGGGAGACATTCGGGCTTTACGCCGTGCTCGACGATCCGGTCTACATTCTCAAGCGCGAGGTGATGTGGATTCCCTTGTTCGGTTGGTACACCTGGAAGGCGGGGCTCATTCCGGTCGACCGTAGCGCCGGGCTGGCGGCGCTGGTGCGGATGACAGCGCGTGCGCAAAAAGCACTCGCCGGCGGCCGCCAGCTCGTCATCTTTCCCGAAGGCACGCGGCGGCCGCCCGGCGCCGAGCCGAATTACAAACCCGGCGTCGTCCATCTCTACAGCAAGGCCGGCGTTCCCTGCGTGCCGTTCGCGCTCAATTCAGGCCTCTATTGGCCGCGGCGATCGCTGCGCCGCCTGCCCGGCACTATTGTCGTCGAGATTTTGGACCCGATTGCGCCCGGCCTCGATAAAAAGACGTTTTCCGCGCGGCTGCAAAACGCGATCGAGGAAGCGACCGACCGCCTGATCAGGGAACAGTAGTCAGTAATCAGAAAAGCGCTGGCGCCTAGTCGATCCAATTCTGATTACTGGTTACTGGTTACTGGTTACTGGTTACTGATTACTGATTACTGATTACTGGCCCCCTGGCTCCCGGCGAGCCGTTCGGCGAGCAGATGCAAGTCGGTTTCGCGATAGCCGAGCGCCTCGAGCGCGCGCACCGTTTCGAGCACATAATCGCGATTGGGACCGGATTGGCCGTGGCCCTGGCGCACGTGGTGCAAACGCTCGGCAAGCGTCAGTCGACCGGCATATTGCGCGTGACTGCGATCGACGACGTAGCACAGCGCCCGCACCCGCCGCCGGGAATGGTCTTCAAGCTCAGTCTGCCGCACGGTTTCAAGATAGACGGATGTCACCTGTTCGCGCGCGCGCAAATAGCCGATGGTTTCGGCGCGCGCTGCGGCGGCGACGCGATAGGCGATGCCGCGGCACATGCCACCGCGATCGAGCCCCAGCACCAAGCCCGGCCGCTCCGGCGTGCCGCGATGAACGAAGGAAAGGACGCAGAGCGCCCGGTGCAGCCCAATGAGGCGGGCGGATACCCGTTCCAGATAGGCGAAACCGGGCCGCCACATCAGCGAGCCATAGCCGAAAATCCAAAGGTCCCCGGTTTCGTGCTCGGCTGTCGTATTCATTGACTCTCGTTGACCCGCGGCCCGACATTCGCTCGCCTAACAGGATGACGACGGCGGCACAATGGCGCCGTTTTTGAAAGGCCATAACTAAGCAATGACCGGCGAATCCCCGCTCAACATGATGCGCGCCGCGCCGCGGCCGCTGCGCAAGCGTCCGGCCCCGCGGCGCCGGCGGCTGTGGGGCTTATTGGCGCCGGTCGCCATCGTCGCAATCGTCGCCATCGGCTGGAGCTGGCTGTGGTACTACGCCGCTTCGATCGCCGACCGCGCGCTCGCCGGCTGGATCGAGCGCGAGGCGGCGCTCGGCCGCGTTTATGCCTGCGGCGCGCAGAGCATCGGCGGCTTCCCATTCGGCATCGTCAGCCGCTGCGTTCAAGCCGCGGCCACGTTCAACAACACCCAGCCGCCGTTCGATGTGCGGGCAACCGACGTCACCTTTTCGGCACAGGTATTTCGGCCGACGCTGTTGAATGGCGACATCACCGGCCCGGTGACGCTGGCGAATCCGGGGGAGCCGCCGGTCTTTGTCGCCAATTGGTCGGGCGCGCAGCTCAGCCTGCTTGGCCTGCCGCCGGAGCCGGAAGGCGTTGCCGTCGCGCTGCAAAAGCCGCGGCTTGATCGCGTTGCCGGATCCGGCAGCGGCATGATTTTCCAAGCCGACAGCGTTCAGGTTGACGGCCGCATCGTAGCGGGCTCGGCGCTCAACAATCCGGTGATCGAGGCGACCGGACATTTCGAAGCGGTAACGGCGCCGACATTCCATCCCTTGCTCGCCGAACCGCTGCAAGGCGACATCGACGCCGTGATGCGGGGTTTTAGGGATTTCGCGCCAAAATCGTGGCCGGTGCTGTTTCGGGAAATGCAAGCAACCGGCGGCGGCATCGACATCAAATCGCTCCGCATCGAACGCGCCGACGCCATCATCGTCGGCACCGGGACGCTGACCGTAAACGCGCACGGCAGGCTCGATGGCCTTCTCCATATTGCCGTTGCCGGCGTCGAGAATATCGTGCCGCTGTTGGGCATCGAACAATTGATCGGGCAAGGCATCGACCGGCTCACCGGCGGCAGCGGTTCGTCGGCACAAGCACTTGGCGCACAAGCACTTGGCGCGCAAGCCCTTGGCGGACAAGGAATTGGCGCAAAAGGTCTCGGCGCGCTCGACCGCCTGGTGCCGGGGTTGAGCGGCGTCGTCCGCGAGGGGGCTAATGCCGGCTTGATCGAGAACATCAAGAAGATGGGGCAGCCGACCGAGATCGACAAAAAACCGGCGCTGGCGCTGCCGCTGCGCGTCGACGACGGCGTGATCTATCTCGGCCTCATTCCAGTCGGCATCGTGCCGGCGGTGTTTTGAGGCTTGCTCGAGGCGTGGCTCCTCCTCCCCGGAGGGGAGAGGGTGGGGTGAGGGGGGTTCGGACGTACGAGAAAAACTCCAACATTCGAACCCCCTCGCACTCCTTCTCCCCGCGTGCGGGGAGAAGGTTGGGATGAGGGGGCCTCTCCGCTGGGCGCAGAATCGCAGCGCTCAGAATCGCGGAGAGGCCCCTCACCCGGCTCGCGCCTGCGGCGCTCGCCGGCCTCTCCCCCCAAGGGAGAGGCGAATCTACCGCACCTTCTCCGCATGCCAGCCAACCGTCGCGTCCGGCATGGAATCGATCGAGGCGAAATAGGGTTTGATGTCGAGCAGCGGCGTGCCGTCGAGGCAGTCGAGACCGACCACGGTCAGCTTGTTGCCCTCGATGCGGACGAGCCGCGCCACCGAGACCGCGATCGGGTTGGGCCGCGCCGGCGAGCGCAGCGCAAAGGTGCCGCGGCGCTCGGCATAATGGCGCGGCGACTGCAGCACGAGATCGCGCCGCGCTTTGTCCATCCAATACAACAGCAGCACGTGGCTGACGGTTTCGAGACCGGAAAGCGCCTCGCGCCAGCGTGGATCGAGTTCGATGGTGCAGGCGGCGTCCGACTGGCTCGGGTTTTTCGGGCACTCCTCGCGGCGCTGCCACGGCGTGCGGATGCGCCCGATATAGTACAGCGAAGCATCGAACGCCGCCGGCAGCGCGACCGCGATTTCGCCCTCGCGCAGCGAATCGGGATCGTCGCGGGTGGCCGCCCGCGGCGGCAATGCCTTGGATTTCGCCGTTTCGACCATGACCGCAACTTGGCACGCAGCCGCGGCCATCGCCAAGGGCCGGCACTTTGATCCCACCGCGATGCTGCCCATCCTTTATGGGATTGCTCCCATTCGTCTTGCACCATTCTACTTAATGATATAAAGATATCTTTATATAGAATCCTCACACCCTAGCCTGCTAATGTCTCATGAATAACGAGCCACTGACCCTCGCCGGACTGACCGCGACCCTGAAATCCGCAGGCGAGGCGACCCGGCTGCGCATTCTGGTGCTGCTGGCGGAGGCCGAACTGACGGTGTCCGACCTCACCGAAATTTTGCGCCAGTCGCAGCCGCGGCTGTCGCGTCATCTGCGGCTGTTGGCCGAAGCCGGGCTGGTCGAGCGGTTCCGCGAAGGCTCGTGGGCCTTCTTCCGCCTGCGGGAGCGCAGCGGCGCCGATATCGCGCGCACGCTGATCGGGCGGCTCGATGCCGACGATCCGATCATCGCGCGCGACCGCGAGCGCCTTGCCGCGGTGCGCACGGCCCGCGCCGCCGCGGCACAGAATTACTTCCGGCGCCATGCCGCGGAATGGGACCGCATCCGCAAGCTGCACGTCGCCGACGCCGCGGTCGAAGCCGCCATCCGCACGGCGCTTGCCGACAAGCCGATCCGGGCGCTGCTCGATCTCGGCACCGGCACCGGGCGGATGCTGGAACTGTTCGCCGGCGACATCGAGCGCGGCCTCGGCCTCGATCTGTCGTTGGACATGCTCGCGCTTGCCCGCGCGCGGCTCGACCGCGCGGGCTTAAAGCATTGCAGCGTGCGCCAGGGCGACATCTACGATCTCGCTTTGCCGCGCGATAGTTTCGACGTCGTCATCATCCATCAGGTCCTGCACTTTCTCGACGACAGCGCGCGGGCCATCCGCGAGGCGGCGCGCGTGCTGCGGCCGGGCGGCCGCCTTCTGGTCGTCGACTTCGCGCCGCACGATCTCGAATTTCTGCGCGAGGAGTACGCCCATCGCCGCCTCGGCTTCGCCGCCGAGACGGTGACGCAATGGCTCGAAGGCTGCGGCCTCGACGTGTTGCGGCAGCAGACATTCCCGCCCGGACCGGAAGGCAAGATCGCGGTGTCGCTGTGGCTCGGGCGCGATCCGCGCATCGTGCTGGCGCAGCCGGCGACGCGTGAGGTGGCGTGATGGCTATGCCGCGGCGGAGCCGCTTCGTGAGAGCCGGCGCCCGGCAGCGCCTGCGCGTCTCGTTCGAATTTTTTCCGCCGAAAACCGCGGAAATGGAACAGTCGCTCTGGGAATCGATCGCACGGCTTTCGCCGCTCAAGCCGAATTTCGTCTCGGTGACCTACGGCGCCGGCGGCTCGACGCGCGAGCGCACCCATGCGACGGTGAAGCGGCTCTTGGCCGAGACCCTGCTGACGCCGGCGGCGCATCTGACCTGCGTCGGCGCAACCCGCGCCGACGTCGACGCGGTGATCGCGGCCTATGCCCAAGCCGGCGTGCGCCACATCGTGGCGCTGCGCGGCGATCCGCCCGGCGGCATCGGCGAGCGTTATGCGCCGCATCCGGGCGGCTATCGCAATGCCGCCGATCTGGTCGCCGGCATCAAGCGCATCGCCGACGTCGAAGTGTCGGTCTCAGCCTATCCGGAGAAGCATCCGGATAGTCTCTCGATTGCCGCCGATATCGACATGCTCAAGGCCAAAGTCGACGCCGGCGCCAGCCGCGCGATGACCCAGTTCTTTTTCGAGAACAGTCTTTATTTCCGCTATCTCGACCGCGTGCGCGCGGCCGGCATCGCCATTCCGATCGTGCCCGGCATCCTGCCGGTGCAGAATTTCAAGCAGACCAGAAATTTCGCCGCCCGTGCCGGCACCACCGTCCCGGCCTGGCTCGCCGAGCGCTTCGACGGACTCGACGACGATCCGGCGACGCGAAAATTGATCGCGGCCGCGGTGGCCGCCGAGCAGGTGATCGATCTGGTCGATCATGGCGTCACCGACTTCCACTTTTACACCATGAATCGCGCCGATCTGGTTTACGCGATCTGCCACTTGCTCGGTCTGCGGCCGGATCACCTCCCTCTCCCCGTAGGGGAGATGGTCGGGGTGAGGGGGCTCGGGCCATGAAGGCAAGCCCCAGAACAGCCAGGCGACTACGCCGCGATCAAACGGACGCTGAACGGGTGTTGTGGTTTCGTTTGCGCGATCGCCGTCTCGGCGGATGGAAATTCCGACAATTTCCCCTTGACCGCTTCATCGTCGATTTCTTCTGCGCTGATGCGCAGCTGATCGTCGAACTCGATGGCGGGCAACATGCCGTGCGGACAGAGGCCGACGCCCAGCGAACAAAGACTTTGGAAGCGATGGGCTACTCCGTGCTCCGGTATTGGGACAATGAAGTGATGCGGAATACCGACGGCGTGGTCGAAGACATTGCGACAGCGCTTGAACAACAACATCGGTCCGAACCCCCTCACCGCCACCCGCTCCCCTCCGGGGAGAGGCAGCGGTCGTAGCCAATGGCCAGTCCTGTGTTCAAATCGTTGCCCAGCTCGAAATCCGAAACAGCGTTACGCCGTTTGGCGGCCGAGCGCATCCTGGTGCTCGACGGCGCCATGGGGACGATGATCCAGACGCTCGGACTCGACGAGGACGAATTCCGCGGCGCGCGTTTCGATGCCTGGAACCGCGAAGTGCGCGGCAACAACGATCTGCTCAATCTCACCCAGCCGGACGCCGTGCGCGCGATCCATCTCGATTATTTCCGCGCCGGCGCCGATATCGTCTCGACCAATACTTTTTCCTCCACCGCCATCGCGCAGACCGATTACGGCATGGCAGAGATTGCCTATGAATTGAATGCGGAAGGCGCGCGGCTCGCGCGCGAAGCCGCACGCGCCGCGCAGGACGAGGACGGCCGCGAGCGCTTCGTCGCCGGCGCGCTCGGCCCGACCAACCGCACCGCGTCGATCTCGCCGGATGTATCCAATCCCGGCTTTCGCGCCATCAGCTTCGACCAATTGCGCGTCGCCTATGCCGAGCAAGTGCGCGGGCTCATCGACGGCGGCGTCGATACGCTCCTCATCGAGACCATTTTCGACACGCTCAACGCCAAGGCCGCGATCTACGCCATCGCCGAGGAATTTAAGGCCCGCGGCGTGAGCTTGCCGGTGATGATCTCGGGCACCATCACCGATCGTTCCGGCCGCCTGCTATCCGGGCAGACGCCGGAGGCGTTCTGGAATTCGATCGCGCACGCGGCACCGTTATCGATCGGACTGAACTGTGCGCTCGGCGCCGAGCAGATGCGCGCGCATATCGCCGAACTTTCCCGCGTCGCCGACACGCTGATCTGCGCCTATCCCAATGCCGGGCTGCCCAACGAATTCGGCCATTACGACGAAGGCCCCGACGCCATGGCGGCGCTGATCGGCGAATTCGCCGCATCCGGCCTCGTCAATATCGTCGGCGGCTGCTGCGGCACCACGCCCGACCACATCCGCGCCATCGCCCGCGCCGTCGCCGGCAAGACGCCGCGCCCGATCCCGGTGATCGCGCCGCGGCTGCGGCTGTCCGGCCTCGAAGCGTTCATGCTGGTGCCCGAAATCCCGTTCGTGAATGTCGGCGAGCGCACCAACGTCACCGGCTCGGCGCGCTTTCGCAAGCTCATTACCGCCGGCGATTATCCGGCCGCGCTCGCGGTCGCCCGCGACCAGGTCGACAACGGCGCGCAAATCATCGACGTCAATATGGACGAGGGGCTGCTCGATTCCGAGGGTGCGATGACCACCTTCCTCAATCTGGTCGCGGCGGAGCCCGATATCGCGCGCGTACCGATCATGATCGACTCGTCGAAATTCTCGGTGATCGAAGCCGGTCTCAAATGCGTGCAAGGCAAAGCGGTGGTCAATTCGATCTCGCTCAAGGAGGGCGAGGACGCCTTCGTCCGCCACGCCGAAACGGTGCGCCGCTACGGCGCCGCCGTCGTGGTCATGGCGTTCGACGAGGCGGGCCAAGCCGACACGCTGGAGAAAAAAGCCGCGGTCGCCGCACGCGCCTACGGCATTCTGGTGAACCGGGTCGGCTTTCCGCCGCAGGATATCATCTTCGATCCGAACATTTTTGCCGTCGCCACCGGCATGGAGGAGCACAACGGCTACGGCGTTGCCTTCATCGAGGCGGCGCGCTGGATCAGGGCGAACTTGCCGCACGCCCACGTGTCGGGCGGCGTGTCGAACCTTTCGTTCGCGTTCCGCGGCAACGAAGCGGTGCGCGAGGCGATGCATTCGGTATTCCTCTATCACGCCATCAGAGCCGGCATGGATCTCGGCATCGTCAATGCCGGCCAGATCGCGATCTACGACGATCTTGACGCCGAACTGCGCGAGGCCTGCGAAGACGTGGTGCTCAACCGGCGTGCCGATGCGGCCGAGCGGCTGTTGGCGCTGGCCGAACGCCATCGCGGTCACGGCAAGGAAAGGAAGGAAGCCGATCTCGGCTGGCGCCAATGGCCGGTCGGCAAGCGGCTGTCGTACGCGCTGGTTCACGGCATCACCGATTTCATCGAAGCCGACGTCGAGGAAGCGCGGCTGGCGGCGCCGCGTCCGCTTGCCGTGATCGAAGGCCCGCTGATGGACGGCATGAACGTGGTCGGCGACCTGTTCGGTTCCGGCCGCATGTTCCTGCCGCAGGTGGTCAAGTCGGCGCGGGTGATGAAACAGGCGGTCGCCTATCTGTTGCCCTACATGGAGCAGGAGAAGGACGGCCGCGAGCATAAATCGTCGAACGGCAAGATCGTGCTCGCCACCGTCAAGGGCGACGTGCACGACATCGGCAAGAACATCGTCGGCGTCGTGCTCCAGTGCAACAATTACGAGGTGGTCGATCTCGGCGTCATGGTGCCGGCGGAGAAGATCCTGCAGGCGGTGGTCACCGAACAGGCCGACATCGTCGGCTTGTCCGGCCTAATCACGCCCTCGCTCGACGAAATGTGCCATGTCGCGGCCGAGCTGGAGCGGCAGGGATTCGAGCTGCCGCTGTTGATCGGCGGCGCCACCACGAGCCGCGTCCATACCGCGGTGAAAATCCATCCGCATTACCGGCGCGGGCAGACCGTCTATGTCAACGACGCGAGCCGCGCCGTCGGCGTGGTTTCGGCGCTGTTGTCGCGCGAGGCGCGGGCCGGCGCCATCGCCGACGTCCGCGCCGAATATGCCAGGATTGCAGCCGCCCATGCGCGCGGCGAAGCCAACAAGCAGCGCCTTGCGCTCGCCGAGGCGCGGATGAACGCGCTTAAACTCGATTGGTCCGGCACATACACACCGCCCAGGCCGCGCCTCATCGGCACGCAGAGCCTCGTCGACGTGCCGGTGGCCGAACTCGTCGCGTATATCGACTGGTCGCCGTTCTTCGCCACCTGGGAGCTCAACGGCAAATATCCGGCGATCCTCCACGACGCGGCGGTGGGCGAAGCCGCGCGCAGCCTGTTCGCCGACGCCCAAGCGATGCTGCGGCAGATGATCGCCGAGCATTGGTTCCGCGCCAGCGCCGTGATCGGGTTCTGGCCGGCCAACTCAGACGGCGACGACATTGTGCTGTTCGCCGACGCGGCGCGAACTAAGCCGATCGCGACGCTGCACACGCTGCGCCAGCAGCTGGCCCGCCGCGAAGGCCGCGCCAATGTGGCGCTGGCCGATTTCATCGCGCCGCGCTTCAGCGGGCTTGCCGATTATATCGGCGCCTTCGCGGTGACCGCCGGCATCGGCGAGGAAGCGGTGGTCGAGCGCTTCAAGCGCGCCAACGACGATTATTCGGCGATCATGGCCAAGGCGCTGGCCGACCGCCTGGCCGAAGCGCTCGCCGAGCGCATGCACCAGCGCGTGCGCCGGGAATTCTGGGCCTATGCGCCGGACGAGGCGCTCGCCAATAGCGAGCTGATCGCGGAAACGTATCGCGGCATCCGGCCGGCGCCCGGCTATCCGGCGCAGCCCGATCACTCGGAGAAGGCGACGCTGTTCAAGCTGCTCGGCAGCGAGCGCGAAATCGGCGTAAAACTCACCGAAAGCTTCGCCATGTGGCCCGGCGCCTCGGTGTGCGGGCTCTATTTCAGCCATCCCGACAGCCATTATTTCGGCGTCGGCAAGATCGAGCGCGACCAGGTCGAGGATTACGCGCGCCGCAAAAATTGGAGCATCGCCGAAGCGGAAAAATGGCTGGCGCCGATCCTCAATTACGACCCAGCCACATACGAGAAATCGGCCGCGGCGAAGAGGGCGGCGGAGTAGCGCTCCCCTCTCGAGGTCAGAACCGAGATGCACAATCGCGTACCTTCTCGCGACGCATGCGCGCTCCATCTCCCCATCGGGGAGAAGGTTGGGGCGAGGGGGTTCGGACGCCTGAGAAAGACTGAAGCTTCCGAACCCCCTCACCCTCGCTTCGCATAGCCGATGCTTCGTATCGGCGTTCTTTACGTGAAGAACGGCGTCCGCAGGACGCCTATGCTCTCCCCTCCGGGGAGAGGTGAAATAGAGTCTCGTTCTCGCGGCGCGGATGCGCGCGAGTTTTGTCAAACAGCGACGTTATCCCTTCGTCACCACCGGGCTTGACCCGGTCGTCCATGCTGAAGTGCAGCTTCGAAAGCCAATCCGACGGTCCGAACCAGCTTCGCCGCCGCATGGATTGCCGGACCTTCGTCCGCCGAAGGACACGCTCATCCGGGGATTGCCAGTCCATGACTTCGGTCCGCAGGCGGATCAAGTCCGGCAATGACGAAGTAAGAACGAAAATAAGGGAAGCGGAACACCGGCAGATGCAGTGTCGCAAGCCACGACGCTCGTTTTCGGACAGCTCTACGTGCATGTGTTCAGTTCACTTTTCCGAAAGATGGTATCCCGAGCCTGGATCGCGGGTAAGGGCTTCGAAAAGGTGCCCAATTGTGGCCCGTTCGAGAGGACTTTATCGCGTGGCCGACTAACACCATGTCCGATCGGGACGCCGACAGCATCGCGGCGGCGATCTTCAATATGTTGGGTCGGATCGCCGCCGACATCGACGCGTGTGAGGAGCAACAAGTCAGATCGCCACGAAGCGGCGGGTTACGGGCTTTGCCCTAACCCGCGCTGCAGCCTGCTCGTCATGCCCGCGCTTGTCGCGGGCATCCACGTCTTAACGTGCTGAGTCGAATCAAAGACGTGGATGGCCGGAACAATCCCCGGATCAAGTCCGGGGACGGCCATGAACGGGGACCGGCGGATGACGGACGGACGGTTCTTTGCTATGCTGGCACATCATCGAGCGATGTTGCCATGAACTATCAGCAGATCATCACCATCGAGCCGGGCAAGCGCGGCGGCAGGCCCTGCATTCGCGGCCTGCGCATCGCGGTCGCGGATGTGCTCGGCTGGCTGGCGGCCGGCATGTCGCATCAGCAAATCATCGCCGATTATCCGGAACTCACCGACGAGGACATCCGCGCCTGCCTAGCCTATGCGGCGGACCGTGAGCGGCGGATCGTCACCGCAAAATGAAGCTTCTGTTCGACGAGAACTTGAGCTTCAAGCTTTGCCGACAATTGAACGATCTGTTTCCGGGCTCAAGTCAGGTGCATCTGCTCGGACTGGAGCGAGCGGACGATCGTGCGATCTGGAACTATGCGAAGGCGAACGGGTTCATTCTCGTTACGTTCGACGCCGATTTCGTGGACATGGCAGGGCTGCTCGGCCCGCCGCCCAAGGTCATCCGGCTCCGATGCGGCAATCAGGTGACCGCAGTCATCGAGGCGCTTGTACGGGACCGCGCCGAAGCCATTGGCGATTTCGAGCACGATCATTCCGCTTGCCTGGAAATCTATTAGCCGTTGGCGGCAAGCTGAAAGCGATGGAAAAGGGTTTTACCCGCCCACCTTCCGCCTAATCGCCTGCTCCACAAACAGCGCCGCTTCGAGCGCCTCGCGATCGCGGCCGAAACGGCCGACGATCTGAATGCCGAGCGGTAAACTGTTTTCGCTCAATCCAGGCACGCTGACGCAAGGCGAACCCATCAGCGTCCACAGCCGGTTGAACATCGGATTGCCGGTCGTGCCAAAACCGCGCGGCGCCGCGCCGGGCGCCGACGGGGTGAGGATCACGTCGTGATCCGCCATCGCGTCCGCCAGCACTTGGCGGGCGCGGCTGCCGAGGCGGCGCGCGGCATCGTACTCGTCGGCGGAGATCGCCGCGGCGCGGTCGAGCTGTTGACGCAGCCGCGCATCGATCAGCTCGCGATGCCGATCGTATTCGAAGGCGAGCGCGCGGAAGCTTTCATAATCCTGAATGGTGAATTGCGCGGCGTAAGCCTGTTCCAAGATCGGCGGCAACACCAGCTCCGTTACTTTTGCACCGGCCGCTTGCGCGATCCGCGCCGCGGTCGCGATCGCCTCATGCATCGCCGCGCTCGCCTGCGGCCACAGCTGCGTGCGCACCAGCGCGATGCGCGGCGCCGCCGGCGCGCTACGGTCGACGCGCAGATCGCGCTCAAGCACGGCGGCCGCCGCGAACGCGACATCGGCGACGCCTGAGCCGAACAGGCCGGCGGTGTCGAGATGCCAGGACACGTCTTTCACGCCGACCATCGGGATCAACCGGTAGGACGGCTTGAAGCCGGCGACCCCGCAGAACGCGGCGGGCCGGATCACCGAACCCGCCGTCTGCGTGCCGAACGCGATCGGCACCATGCCGGCGGCGACGGCGGCGGCCGAGCCCGACGACGAGCCACCCGGCGTGTGCGCGAGATGGCGCGGATTGCGCGTGGCCGACGGCACCAGCGACGCCATTTCGGTCGTCACCGTCTTGCCGATGACGATGCCGCCGGCGCGGCGGGTCAGCGCGACCGCGGTCGCGTCGGCGCGCGGCCGATTGCCGGCATAGATCGGCGAGCCGTATTGCGTCGGCAGGTCGGCGGTAGCGAAAATGTCCTTGAACGCGACCGGCAAGCCGCGCAACGGCAATACCGCGAGGCGGGGTTCGTCGGCGGCCCGGCGCGCCGCATCGAGATCGAGCGCAACGAAAGCGCCGACCTCTTCCTCGCGCGCAGCGATCGCCGCGGCGCAGAGCTCGACGACGGCGCGGGGTTTGAGTTCGCCTAATTCGATGCGGCGGGCAAGATCGAGCGCCGAGAGCATTACGCCCTCCCAGGGATCGGGGATCAGGGATCAGGGATGAGTAATCAGGGATCAGGAGCTAATGCAACCCGACACCGGATCCCTGACCCCTGATGCCCGATCCCTGATGCCTGATGCCTTCATGGTTAATGCCGTCCTTCGCGTCTGCGGCCGATAATCATTGAACAGTCCTTAACGGAAAGCCTCGCATTGTCGGCTTATGACGCGCGGAGTTCGTTGCTATCTCGTCAGCTCCCTCGTTCTCGCCGCACTCGTCGCCGTTGCCGGCTGCAGCCATTATCTGCTTGCCGAGCGCGAACCATGGCGGCACGAGGCGGAAGTCGCTTGTCTCAACTCGGGCGCCGTCACAGAGACGCCGGAGCGCGTGCGCATCTCGGCGATCAATGGACCGGCGGCGTGCGGCATGGATTATCCGATCCGCGTGTCGACGCTCGGCGAAAGCGCGCCGCTCGGTTACGACGATGAGGCGGTGCGCCCGCCGGGGACGATTCCCCCTCCCTGGCCGGGGGCAGCACCAAGCGCGATCCCGTCAAGTCCGGTTCAGTCGAGCGCGCTGCCGCCAGTGCGAGGCGCCGCACAGTCTTATCCTGTCGCGCCGCAACCCTATCCGACAGCGCAAGTCGGCCCGCCGCTGTCGCTTGATCCGCCGGGACTGCGGCCGACCGGAGACAATGACGAAGATATCGGCATTCCGGGCGGCCCACCGCCCCCACCCTACCCTCCCCCGCTTGCGGGGAAGGGTAGGGTGGGGGTCACGGCGTCCGCCGGCCCAGTCGAACTGAACCCCCCGGCGACGCTCGCCTGCCCGATCGTTTCGGCGCTCGATCAATGGATCAGCACCGCGGTGCAAGCCGCGGCGCTGCACTGGTTTCGCCAGCGCGTCGTCGAGATCAAACAAATCTCCGCCTATTCGTGCCGCGGCATGAACGGCGATCCCAATGCGCATATTTCCGAACATGCCTTCGGCAATGCGCTCGACGTCGCCGAGTTCGATCTCGCCGACGGCCACAAGATCAGCGTGCAATATGGCTGGCACGGCACGCCGCAGGAGCAGGGATTTTTGCACGACGTGCAGGCGGCCGCGTGCGATGAGTTCTCTACGGTGCTGGCGCCCGGCGCCAACGTCTATCACTACAATCACATTCACGTCGATCTGATGCGGCGAACGAGCGGCCGTCACGTCTGCGAGCCCACGGCGATCCCCGGCGAAGTCGTGGCCGAGCGCGCGCGGGCGCGCTTCGCCGCGCGACATGACCGCGATCCGAACGTCACCGGCGCGATCAAGACGCCGGCGCGCGAGCGCCGCTATTCCGGCGAGGACGACGACTCACTCCCACTCGCCGTGCCGGGGGATGATTGAAAACGGCGACGATCAATTCCGCGCCGCGCGAAAGCTCACCGCCGCGATCCCGGCACCGATCAAGAGACTGCCGCCGACTTTGTTCAGCACGCTGACGGCGCGCGAATGACCGACGGCGGCGCGAGCGCGGGTGGCGACGAGCGCATAGCCCGTGGCATTGGCGAAAGCGAGAACAAGAAATGTCGTCTCGAAGACGATTATCTGCTTTACCAAACCGGCCGACGGATCGAGGAACTGCGGCAGGAAGGCGACGAAGAAGGTGATGCTCTTGGGATTGAGCGCCGTTACCAGCCAAGCATGCCCCAGCATCTTCCCCGCAGACGTGGTAGTCGTGCGCGGCCGCGCTTCGAACCCGCCGCCCGCGCGCCACAGCTTGATGCCGAGCCAGATCAGATAGGCGGCGCCGATCCATTTGAGCGACGTGAACAGCGTCGCCGAGCTTGCCAATAGCGCGCCAAGACCCAGCATCGACAATGTCATCGCCGTGAAGTCGCCGAGCGCAACGCCGACCGCGGTCGGCAGCGCCGTGCGCCAGCCCTGGCCCAAGGCGTAGGAGACGACAAGCAGGACGGTCGGCCCGGGTATGATGAGCAACACCGCCGACGCTGCCGCAAACGCGAGCCAAGTCTCGATGGTCATAACGCCTCCGATCGCTGTCCGTCCGATCCAGCCATGCTGAATGAGGCTTGTCCAGTGCTCGCGATCCGCTCGCTCTGCGCGCTTGCCTAGCGGCTGCCCGCTTCCATCTGCTGCAACACGGCGGCGTTCGGCCAGCAGTCGACCTTCAAACCGTTGCGCTTCTGATAGTCGCCGAGGGCTGAGCGCGTCAGCATGCCGGCCTTGCCGTCGATCTTGTCGTGGTAATAACCGCGTGCGGTGAGGATTTGCTGCATGCGGTCAAGATCGGCGGTCGGCAGCTGCGCCACCTTGCCCCACGGTGTCTCGAACGGCCGCGAATCGACGATGCGATCGCTGAGATGGCCGACAAACAAAACGTAGAGATCGGAAAAATTATATTCCTTGATGGCGAAATAATTCTTGGTGGCGAGAAACGACGGACCGTAAAGACCCGCGGGCTGCAACAGCGACGCCGGTTCGGCCTGCTCCGCGGCCGACAGCACGCGGCCATTGGCCGGCACGAAGCCGCGCTTGAGCCAGTCGCCGATCGGCAGCGTATGGTCGGGCACGCCGACGGTGCAATCGACGTCGGCTGGCGCGCGCACCTCGTAGGCCCAATGCAGGCTGCGCTGCCAGCCTTCGCCGAGCAATTGCTTGGCGGCGGAAGCAAGCGCGTCGGGCACCGAATTCCAGATATCGGCGCGGCCGGTGCCCTCGAAATCGACGGCATATTTCAGATAATCCGACGGCAGGAATTGGGTGAGCCCCATGGCGCCGGCCCACGAGCTTTTCATGTCGGCAAGCTTGACCTTGCCGTCATCGAGAATTTTCAGCGCCAAGAGGAATTCGTCACGGAACTTGTCCTTGCGCTTGCCGTAATAGGCCTGCGTTGCCAAGACGCGGATCGCATTACGGCTGTCGGCGGCGCGGCCGTAATCGGTCTCGCGGCCGAAAATCGCCAGCAGAATCGCCGGCGGCACGCCGAATTGGCGCTCGATGGCGTCAAGCGGCCCGCGGTATTGCGCATAGAGCTTGCGGCCTTGGGCGGCGAGCCGCTCGATCACCGGCTCTTTCAGGTAATCGGCCGGCGTCTGCACGAATTCCGGCTGGCCCGCCGCCGGCTGTTCCGGCCGGCCGGGCAGCACGAGATCGGGCAGCGTCAGGTCGGGCTCGAGCCCGCGCGTCGCCTCCTCGAAGGTCGCGCGCGTGACGCCGAGCGCTTGCGCCTGCGGCCACAGCGATTGCAACCAAGCCTGGAACGCGGCATCGGCATGGGCCGATGGAATCGAAAATGTGAGCCATGAAATGATCGCGATAAATTTTGCCGTCATGCCCGGCACACGGGTCCGGTCTCTGGCCGGCCCAAGCGTAAACCTTGTGCCGGGCATCCAGGCCTTTGGCGAGGCCAAAAGGTAAGACGTGGATGGCCGGACCAAGCCCGGCCATGACGGATGGGGAAGCCTCATCGCACCGCCAAAATAAACAAACGCGGAAATCGCAGCAGCACCTTGCCGTCGAAGCGCGGCTTGTAGGCGCCGACGATTTTGGCCGTATAGGCGGCGAGGAATTTTTCCCGCACGGCGGCGTCGAGCGGCGACAGGAACGGCTGCAGCGAGGAGCCCTTGAACCATTCGGTGATCGCGGCCGGCGACGCCAGCACGTGGTTATAGACGCTGTGCCAGATGTCGATATGGGTACAGACCGGCTTGAGCAGATCGTAATAGGCCTCGGGCGGCGGCAGGTCGTCGCGGGCGGCGGCCTTGACCTCCGGATCATCCTGCCACGGCCCGCTCGCGCCCACTTCGCGCTGGAATTTTAGCGCCGGCTCGCGCGTATTGTCGGGCATCTGGATCGCCAGCACGCCGCCTTGCGGCAGCGCTTCGAGCAGGCGGCGCATGATCGCGGCATGGTCCGGCAGCCATTGCATCACCGCATTGCCGAAGATGAGATCAGTGCGAGGCTCCGGCGTCCAGGTCGCGATATCGGCCTCGATGAATTTGCATCGGGGCAGCCGCTCGCGCGCCTTGCGCAGCATGTCGGGAGACGAATCGAGGCCGACGATGTCCGACTGCGGAAAGCGCTCGACCAGAAGCTCGGTCGAATTGCCCGGCCCGCAGCCAAGATCGACGACGAGCCGCGGGCGCTGCAACGGCACCTGCGCCAAAAGATCGCGCGGCGGCCGCGTACGCTCGTCCTCGAATTTGAGATATTGGCGGGCGCTCCAGTCTTCCATCGCGCTTGACCTCACCTGCTCTCCTCATAACACCGGATGAAGGCGACCGGAATTGAGGTCAATATGGCGCTTTCCACGATCGGCCCCGGTGGCAGACTCACAATTCCCAAGGAGATTCGTGACACACTGGGCCTGAAGTCCGGCGATAAACTTGTAGCATTCCCGCTCGGACCCGGACGAATCTATCTCGGCAAATCGGCCGCATGGTATAAACCGAAAGTCCTGCGTGCAATCAAATGCAAAAAGTTTAGTCCTTAGGATAAGTCCTATCTGCTGAACTTCTTGTACTTGATCCGATGCGGGATGACGGTGTCGGTGCCGAGCCGCCGCATCTTGTCCTTCTCGTAATCGGCGAAATTGCCCTCGAACCATTCGACGTGGCTGTCGCCCTCGAAGGCCAGCATGTGGGTGGCGATGCGGTCGAGAAACCAGCGGTCGTGGCTGATGATTACGGCGCAGCCGGCGAAATCCTCGAGCGCCTCT
>Ga0187784_10000716_pt1 | contig 25106 bp, 23 predicted proteins | sample 1015_SJ02_MP15_2_FD_132964 | JGI IMG/M metagenome (GOLD analysis project Ga0187784, IMG submission 132964) | Tropical peat soil microbial communities from peatlands in Department of Meta, Colombia - 1015_SJ02_MP15_20_MG | ecosystem: Environmental > Terrestrial > Soil > Wetlands > Peat | place... | reverse complement strand
GGGTTCATCGAATGTTACCTGACCGGCCAGTTCAGCATGGACTGGACGAATGCTTCCTTCACGCTACTGTTTGAGACTAGAAACCGAAGACGTTGGTCGACGACGCTCTGTGACGAGCTTGGAATTCCAATGGACAAGCTTCCAGACCTGAAAGCGCCCTGGGGTGTCGTCGGGGAAGTCACCCGGGAAGCATCGCATGAGACGGGCCTTGCTAGAGGCACTCCCGTTATAGCCGGGGGGGCCGACACCGCTTGTGCTGCTCTGGGAGTCGGCGCTGTCGAGAATGGCGATGCGATGGAAGATGGGGGGACAGCGACTAAACTCGCTGTAGTGGCTGACAAGCCGAATTTTCCGATTGAGACACTGAACAGGTGCCACGTCGTCCCTGACCGTTGGTTGCTCGTCGCCGCTTCCAGTACGACCGGGGCCTTGCTGAGATGGCTCAAGGACCTTCTCGGCACATATCAACTGGAGGCGAAACGGCGAGGTGTAGATCCCTACAGGCTCATGGACAAGGATGCTGCAAGGTCCCCACCCGGAGCAAACGGGGTGGTCGTCCTGCCATACTTCGCTCCGGGAGGAGAACGGTCTCCAATCTGGGACCCCTACGCCCGCGGCGTAATCTTCGGACTAACCCTTGCTAATGGGAGAAACGACGTAGTGAGAGCGGTCCTCGAAGCTTCTGCCTACGCTCTCAAAGACAATATCGTGATGATAGAGAGTCACGGGATTAGAATAGGGACGCTCCGCCTGTCTGGGGGGCAAGCGAGCTCTGACCTTTGGAGGGGAATCAAAGCGGATGTGACAGGAAAATCAGTGGCGCTAACCACACATGTCGAGGCAACAGCCTTTGGAACCGCTCTGCTGGCAGGGTACGGTTCCGGACTATACTCCGATCTTGGTCGCACAGCCAAGGAACTCGGATCTGTAAGAGAAACAAGACGCCCTGGACGCGCCGGGGCTCGCCGCTACAGAGAGAATTTCAACGCCTTCAAGGACACATACAGGCTACTGAGACCCAAGTTCGAGGAACTCTATTCCTAGGAGGAAACAGTGCTCCGGGTCGGATGATGAACCTGCAGTTCTACTTCATCCTACACCGCCGGCGAAAACAGTCTTCCTGCCTTGATTACGTACATGAGTTTCTCAGGCGCTAGGACGTTAATGTTCTCGAGTGGACTCCCCCTGACAATAACCGCGTCTGCCCTGAACCCTTCGCTCAGCATCCCACTCTTTTCAAGACCAAGACACTCAGCTGCTCTAGACGTGGCGGCGACCAGTGCCTCCCTGTTCCCCAGGAACTTGGCCTCGGCCACTATCTCCTCATAGTTCCTGCCATGAGGTCTGGCTTCGTCCCCGACTATGTCGGAACCCATCACCACCTTCACCCTGTGCTCCTTCGTTATCTCCATGTCTTCGGAGAGGTGCCGCTTCACCATCTCGTTGTTTCTGTTTTGGTAGGCGGGGCCGCTGTAGGTCACCAGGGTCGGGACGTAGTATATCCCCTTCTTTGCCATCTCGCTGGCTAACCTCGGCGTAAGGCCCAGACCGTGCTCGATTGAGTCCACCCCGGCCCTGACTACGTTGCCCAGCGCCTCCTCCCCATAGGCGTGGGCTGCCACCTTCAGGTCCAAACGTCTCGACTCGTCGACTATCGCATTGATCTCCTCCTTAGTGAAATTGGGCTTGATCTTTCCTCCTCGGGAGAAGGCTCCCGAAGCGTAGAACTTCACAACCTTCCCGCCGTCCCTCGCCACCTTCCTGACCGCCTTTCGGCACTCCCAGGGGCCGTCGCAGAAGTAGGTGTAGGACGCAAGCTGCTCCGCCAGTTCGAGGGGGAACGCTGGAGGGTCGTCGTCCTCCCCCGTCTGGGCGAGCGCCCTCGAGCAGGAGACGACCTCAGGACCTTCAATGGAGCCTTCGGCGACCGCTTGGGCTAGGTGCACTCCCCCCTTGGTCCCGAGCTCCCTGACGGCGGTGAATCCCGAGTGGAGTAGCCGCCTTAGGTCTCCGGCACCCCGGAGCACGGCAAGGGTGTCAGGGACCGACGCCCAGGCTGTTACTCCTTTGCCTTTTGCGGAGTAGAAGTGGACGTGGGCGTCTATGAGCCCGGGGAGGATGGTGGCGTCCTTGAGCTCAATCTTCTTGGCGCCCCTGGGCTCTTCCACCTCTCCCCTCTCACCGAAGCCCAGGATGACCCCCTTGTCAGCGTCAATCTTCACTACCGCAGACCTGTGGAGGATCCTACCATCAAAGGCACTGCCCCTGAATATCAGAGTGGACATCTGGTTCGCCGGCAGATGGTCAGGCCGTGGTTCGTATTTGTCTATGGGCCCGCACGAAGGACGAAGAACGGCCTTAGCGGGCGTTACTTCTTTTCCTTCGTTTGCCCACCGTCCTGCGGCTCGACTCGGCGGCGAACTCGAGCAGTAGGCCGTCGAGCGCCTTCTTGAACTCCTCCCTGTTGCTCATGACCTTCAGAATGTCGGTGGTGACCCGGGCGCGCATCTTCAAGAGGAAGTCATCGCGAAACCTGGGGTCACTCTCTCCCATCACTATGATCCTGTTCACCCCTTCGAGCATCCTGAGCGGGCCGTAGATTAGCGGCTCATCAACGCAGTCTCTGGCGCTAGCCACGAGGTAGGTCGCGAGGTCGAAGACGTCGTATACCTGCTTACGCTTGGCCATCCCACTTCGTCCCGAAGGCATCGTGGTGCACCGTGGGCTTCGAGCCCTTCATCGGAGGCGGCCTGTCCTTGCTCTTGTACCCGATTCCAACGATGATGTCTATCCTGTACCTCTCAGGGATCCCTAGCACCTTCTTCGCCGCCTCAGTGGTCGCCGACCTCACAAACGACACACCGAGCCCGAGCTCCTCCGCCTTCAGCGCCACGTTCTCCGCCGCGGCGCCCGCGTCCAGCAGGGAGAGGACGTCGCGTCCCTGGACTCCCATCACGTCGAGCGCCTTTGGTAGGTCGGTGCAGATTACGAGCGCTGCAGGTGCGTTGGCGAGGAAGCTCGGCGTTACACCTCTCAGTAGCTTCACGTACTCCGGATCGTCGACGATGATGTACTCTCTGACGGGCATGTTGCCACCCTGGGGGGCTCTCCCCGCCGCGTTGAACAGCTCCTCCAGTTTGTCCCTCTCTACCGGTGCAGAGTCGAAGTTGCGGCACATCGACCTCCTCCTCAGCGCTTCTGACAACTCCATCAATGGTTCGCCCGCGAATGCCGTGACGGCTTTGTAATATCCTCTTTTCTACTCCTGTCTTGGCCAGCAATCATAATCTGAGCTCTTGCCTCTAGAACCGCCGGTCTTCAAACCGAACTGATGGTCCTTACACATTCATTCTTATTACATGCCTTCGGATAGAGCGTGCCAATGGCTTCCAGTGAGCTTGTGGTCGAGCAGTCCTACTACTATCCTATTTCCCCCGCAAGAGTGTTCAGGGCGCTGACGACGAGGAAGCTCCTCGTGAAGTGGTTCCTGAAGGACGCGAGCATCAAGGCGAAGGAGGGAAGCACGTACAAGTTCGTCTGGGACGGAGGCTTCAGCCACGTCGGGATAGTCGAGAAGGTCGTGGAGGACAAGACCCTTGTGCTCTCCTGGCCTGACAGAATCAAAGGGAAGCTGTACGAGACGAAGGCCTCGTTCAACCTGACCAAGAAGGGGAAGGGTACCATGCTCAAAGTCAGGCACACTGGGTTCAAGCAGGGGGATGACTGGATCTGGCTCTTCGGGGTGATACAGTCTGGGTGGGCGTACTACCTGACCAACCTGAAATCCGTGCTCGGCGAGGGAGTAGACCTCAGGTCTGAACACGACAGCCCGTAGTGGGCGCGCCCCCAAGACCGACCAGCCGAACCAGACGGCCGGTCTGACCGTCGACAAGCAGCCTTTCCAACCATGGTGATGATTTCTCGAAAGATGCCACAAGCGGATAACCCAAACAGTCGTTACTGTAGAGCTAGGATTAGAGCCCGGCTAGGTTCGCGAACCAGCTGACAGACTCTTTGGGCAGGACTCGTTGTATTCGCATGCACGGCACTTGCCGACGCTCGAGCTCGAAGTCGGCTCCCGCTGCTCCAGCCAGTACCCCGCTTTAGATGCGACGACTTTCTCCGCCTTCTCGACTTCATGCTGGAGTAAGTGCACCTTCATCTTCCCGGGAAACCTTCTTTCCAGTGCCTGCACCTTCTCCTCCAGTAGAGCCGTCGATACCCTCAGAGTCCACTCGCTCTTCTCCTCCTCCGTGAGCTCGTCCGACTTCAGCCTCACCACTGCCAGCCGCATCCTGGAGCAGTCGAACCCCATCCTGTCGAGCAGCAGGCCGTAGATTCTCACCTGGTTCTCCTGGTCCTCCCACAGCGGTGTGGGATTCCCCTTCGTGGTCTTGAGCTCCACCACCCAGAGCGGCCTCTCCTCAGACCAGATGATGTGGTCCGGCTCCCCGATGACCTTCAGGCCCCCGGCTAGACCCCAAACAGGCAACATGGCGACGGTAGGCTCCTTTCTTCCGACCAGTTTGGCGAACTCCCCCTTCGTTATCTTCTCCGTGGGCATGAGCTCGGCGTGGAGGGCGGTGCCGGTGTCCTTGGCCTCGGTGGGGACCTCCCCCAGGGCGAACTGGTTCTCCAGCTTGTATTCGCAGTAGTACTGCTCGGCAATGGATGAGACGGGGACGAAGGACGTGTGGTGCCTGAACTCCTCGGTGCCCGATTCGTAGAAGTCCTGTTCTTTCTTCCAAATCTGTCCCCAGAGGTCGGACAAGCAAGCTGCCTTCGGACAGCCCGCTAATTGCGTTTACCCCGCAGAGCTGCGACGTGAAGGAGAGGTGGCACGGGTAATTCTCGCTGAGGGAACTAGGTTCTCTTGGCAGAGTGTGCATGTGCCAGGGCCCTGTCGACAGTCCAGCCTTCGTGTATTATTCCGGCGATGGCTCGAGTGACGCCCTCCGGATCCTTGTTCTGCCAGATGTTCCTGCCGAAGGCGACCCCAGCTGCACCGGCTTCCATGGAGTCCTTGACGACCTGCAGTGCCTGTCGCTCGGTCTCCATCTTCAGTCCTCCAAGGACTATCACCGGTACGGGGCAGGACTCAACCACATGCCTGAAGGAACCAACGCTTCCCGTGTAGAAGGTCTTGATGAAATCGGCCCCGGCCTCAGCTCCAATCCGGCTGTACTTGGCGATGACGTCTTTGTCTGTGGGGTTTGGTATCTTCTCGCTCTTCGTGGGATAAATCTCAGCGAGAAGCGGGACTTCATACTTCTTGCAGGCTAACGAAGCGCTCCAAAGGCTGGCCATAATCGCCGAGTCATCGACACCGTTGATGTTCACGAACAGCCTTATCGCATCAGCGCCGAATTTCAGAGCGAGCTCGACGGTAGGGGCCATGTCTTCTGCGACGGGGGACGAGAAGATGAAGCTCGACTTCCCCGCGATGAGCTCACCGTACCTCTCCGCGATGCCGAGTGTCGTCATCACGGCGTCCGCACCCCCTTTAATCACCGCTTTGATTGCTGGACCTGGGTCAACTATGCCTGGAAGCGGGCCCATCACAAGTCCATGATCGATTGCCACCACCAAACATCTGCCATCGTTTCTGAATATCCTCTTCATGCGAAATAGCCTGCCAACGTTGGCCGACATTCTACTTCGTCCTCCCGTTGGGCGTGACGACAAGCTTGATTCCCTCCCCCTTCTCCATGGAGGACAAGGCGTCTGCCGTGTGTTCTAGGTCATAGATATGCGTAATCAGAGTCTTGACGTCTATCCTCCTCTCGTCTATCAGTCTGGTCGCTTCCTGTAGGTCGGCTCGAGTCTTGTCATAGCTCCCGATGACCGAAACTTCCAAGCTGTGGATGAGATTGGGATCGGTTGGCACGTCTGTAGGCGGGCTTGTGGATGCGAAGAGGTTGACTGTTCCCATTGGCCCGACCAAGTGTAACCCTGTTTCGATGGCTTGCTTGTTTCCGATTGCGACAATCACGGCATCGGCACCATCTCCAGCTGTCAGTTCTCTGATTCTTGAGATGGGACTAATGACGGACGAATCAACGATGTAATCCGCCCCAAGCTTTTCGGCGACTGAGAGCCGATCGCTCCGCACGTCGATTATGATCGTCTTCGCTCCCAACATATGGGCGACCTGGAGAAGCATCAGTCCTATCTGCCCTGCCCCAACAATCGCCACCCTGTCCCCGGCTTTCACATCTGAGTTCCTAATCCCGTTGAGGACGCAAGAAAGTGGTTCTACCAGTGATGCCTCTTCAAAACTCGCGTGGTGGAACTGGTTCATCCAAATCTCGTTGCCCGCAGAGAACTGGGCCAGTGATCCGTCGACCACGTTCTTCCGCCTCTTGCAGAGGTTCTCTCGACCCGCCAGGCAGGGCCTGCAACAACCGCACCTAGTGGTCGTATCTCCGGCCACCATATCACCCGGTTTGAAACGCTCAACCTCTGCTCCCACCTTCACGACCTCTCCCGCAGGCTCGTGGCCGAGCACTGTTGGGGGCTTCTTCCAAGTTGCCAGACCGGTATACAGTCTGTAATCGTTAGGACATAACCCGCAGGCCATCACTCTGAACTCAATCTCTCTGGGACCAATCCGAGGCTCGGGTATGTCCCTAACCTCGATTTTCCTGTACTCGGTGAGAACCGCCGCCTTCAATGGGAATTTGGTCTCGTGTTGTTATTTAAGGCTGGAATGCCTTTATCAATTCTGGAAAAAGCGTTCTGTATCCTGCTTCGGGTGTGAAGGTCAATGCCTAATGCCAGAATCTTGGCGATAGATTTGGGTACGACAAGATGCAAAGTTGGAGTCGTGGGCCCTGAGGGCGAGATTCTCACGACGGCGGCCAGAGAACTCCACTTGGTGGGGCGGGGTGACGGTTCGGTCGAGGGCACCGAGCAAGAGTGGCGTTCGGCCGTGTTTTCGTGCATCCGTGAGGTTCTGAAGAAGACGGGCGCGAAGCGAATTTCGATGGTCACGGTTACGGCCCAGACGGCATGTCCTGTTTGCTTCGACAGATCGAATCGCCCGGTGGGGCCGATAATCTCGCATCTCGACACGAGGGCCGAGGTTCAATTCCGAGAAGCCATCAGAACATTCCCTGACTCGTACGTAGCATCGAAGCTCATGGGAAACCTGAGCTGGATAAGAGACAAGAGTCCGAACACCTTCGGGAGAATCGCTGAAGTCTGCGACGTGGGAGAGTACGTGGGGAGACTTCTGACTGGAAGGCTGACCCATGACGCCACATGGCTTCCGGAGAGACGCGTGCGAAAGATGGCAGAATTACTTGGAATGGAGGAAGGCGTTTTCGGGACGGAGCACGACAACTTTACCCCAATTGGCGAGGTCACTGAAGCAGCATTCGAATCGTGTGGTTTGCAACCTGGTACACCCGTCCTAATCTCGCCTTTTGATGGGATGTCATGCATTGTAGGTTCTGGCCTAGTTCGACCGAACGTCCTAGCCGAAGTGGCTGGGACCACCGAAGTCCTGGCCGCCGTTACTCGGCTGGGACTGTCGACAACGAGACATGCAATTCCAGGGCTTCGACTCTTCTACACGTCACCCCCTCTGGGGTTCCCATACGATTGGTTCAGGAAGATGCTCTATGCAAGCGGGGAGAGCGAGGAGCAGCGTGCTTCCGTTGAACGGGAAGTAGCCTCAATACCAGCTGGGCCGGGCAGCCTCCTGTTCGTGCCGAGCTTCTCGAACGTGAACTTCAGCTGGAAGATCAGCGGCGAACTGCTGAACATCGAATTCGGCGAAGGCCGAAATTACGTAATGAAGGCGGTGATGGAAGGCATCACCATGAGAGTGAAGACTATCATTGACACCCTGCGGGATAAAGGGGTGACTGTTCAATCGGTCCGGATAAGCGGCGGGGGGTCAAGAAGCAACGTGTGGAACAACATCAGGGCAGACATATACGGAACCCCGGTTGAACTCCTCCAAACCTCGGAGACCGGCTGCCTGGGTTCGGCTGTGTTCGCCGCCGTCTCGCTTGGTCTGTACCCAAGTCTGAGGGAAGCCTCTCGGATGATGGTTCACGTAACTCGCACCATCAGACCAAACCCTTCTCGTGTCGAGGCGTACGGAAAGATGTATCGACGTTTCAAGGCCGTGAGTCCCCCAGAGAGCTAATCGTGGGGAATGGCCAGCCAGGAAGGTTACGTGGAAGTTCTAGGACACAACCTGTTCTACAGGATTTTTGGCGAACCTCGGAAAGGGACAATCCTGTGCCTGCACGGCGGGCCAGGGGCAACTCATGACTACCTCCTCCCCCTCGCCGACCTCGCTCGGGGCGGGTACAGGGTAGTCTTCTATGACCAGCTTGGGTGCGGCAGGTCTGAATTGCCGAAGGATCGCGGTCTTCTAATGGTCGAGCACTACACGGATGAGGTCGAGGAGCTCAGGAAGACCCTGAGGCTTGGCCGAATTCACCTGATCGGGTCGAGCTGGGGAGGACAGCTTGCGATTTCATACGCCCTGAAGTACCAAGGTAGCTTGATGAGCTTGGTCACGGTGGGCGGCTATCACAACGTACTGATGATGTTTGAAGAAATGCAGAGAATGAAGAGGGAACTTCCGCCTGAAATCTATCGCACGCTGAGAAGATATGAAGAGATGGGGGATTACGAGAACCAGGAATATCTGAGGGGCGTGACAGCCTTCTACCGAAAGCATCTGTGCACGCTGAAGGAATGGCCACTGGAAGTCCAGTACTCGCTCGACCACACGAGCAAGCTTGTCTATGAGACCATGAACGGACCGAACGAATTCACAATCATAGGGAATACCAGATACTGGGATGCTAGCGATAGACTCGGCGGAATCAAGGTGCCGACGCTCATACTCGGTGGGGAATACGACGAGGTCTCGCCGGCGGTAGCGCGAGACATGCACAGACGCATTAGAGGGTCGAAACTTGTCATCTTTCGAAGAAGCTCTCACATGCCGTTTTGGGAGGAAAGGAAGGAGTTCATGAAAGTCGTCCTCACTTTCATCAGCAACGCAGGAGCACAGGCCGGCAATCACAGCCACATCCCAAGCCGAAGTCGACGCGGAAAGCTAAAAGCTGAGAAGGCGACGAATTGAGATCAGGACCATGACCGTGTACGTCTATCTCTGGTTCGACATAGAGGACTATGTCACAAGGGAATCGGATGGTTTGGTGCTCACTGCGTTGGAAATCTTGCGGAAGTACAAGATTCCCGTCACCTGCAAGGTGGTTGCCGAAAAAACAAGAGCCCTTCTCGCAAACGGAAGGAACGACGTGATTTCAGCTATCTCTAAGTGCGACGTGGGCTACCATCTCAACACGCACAGCAGACATCCTACCGTGTACGAATACATGGCCAATGAAAATGTGGTCGAGGGGGCAGCCGACTTCTATACCAGGGAAAGAAGCGGATTGCAGCTTGTGAAACGTACATTCAAGGCGAGCCCGTCCTGTTTCGGTCACCCAGGCCGAGCATGGGCTCCGCATTTCTATCCGGCACTCAAGAGGATGGGAATACCGGTGTATCTTGACGAGACTGCGATACTGAACGTAGACAACGCCCCCTATTGGTACTGTGGAGTCTTGAACCTGAACGGTGCGAACGAGAACTTCATCCTCTTCGACCGCACGTTTGAGGACCCCGAAGGCGTAATCAAGGTCAAGGCGAGGTTCAAGAGAATCCATGACAATCTGAAGGAGAGCGGAGGACTGGTGAGCATACTCTTCCACCTGCACACTGCCATCAACAAGAAATTCTGGGACGAAGTCAACTTCGGCAAAGGGAAGAATCGGAGTCCCGAGGAGTACGTTCGTCCTCCGCCACAGCCAGCGTATGTTACGGAGCGAGCCTGGGAGGACTTTGATGAGCTCATGAGATACGTGTCATCCTTCGAAGATGTCCGCTTCATTACCGCCCGGGATGCAGAGACGATGTACAAACGCCCACACGTTGTAGGGGTGAATCTCGGAGAATTGAGAGCTATCGCCGAAAGCTCTCGTCGAGGGATAGACTGTGTCGTCTGCGGGGGGAAAACGTTCTCCCCCGCGCAAGCCTTCTATACCGTCATCATGGCTCTGAAGGAATACCGGGAGTCGGGGAGCATCCCCAGCCGACTGACCGTCAGAGAACCCCTCGGTCCTGTGGAGGCGTCGGTTTCGAACGTTGGCGGTGAGACGGAAATTCCAAAGGAGCGGCTTCTTGCGGCATGCGCTTTGGCAGCTGATTTCATTGATACCAAGGGGTACATGCCCGGTTCACTTAGATTAGCAAAGCGTGTGCGACTCACCCCTGCAGACTTCCTTACAACCGCCAGCTCAGCCCTCTCCACCCTCTTGGGAACGGGGGTAATGCCTGTTCTGGTTCCCCTTCTTGAGGGCAAGCTCCTAGCAACCAGACATGTTGACGAGGAAAGTTTCAGAATGGCGTGCAAATGGAACGTGCTCCCTCCTAGGTTCAGTGCTCCAAGAATCTTGGAGCAAATCAAGCTGCAAACCTGGACGCTGGTTCCCGCAGGGCCACCAATAGCCCCGAAGGTCCACCGAGCTTAGAATGCGCTGGATGGCCGCACGCCTCTATCGATCTTCAGGTTGATGCCGTTAGAACTTTTCAGCAGGCTTTGGTAGACCAGAGCCTCCTTGCTGCTTCCGAGCCTTTCCTGCGTGCTGACGCCGCGTTAACGTGGACCGCCTTTCTTCTCTTTACTACGACCTTGCCATCGACCACCACGTCGCGCACGAGCCTCCCAGAGCCATAGACGACCAGCTGTGTCAGAGCGTTCTCTTTCGTGATCGGTGTTGGGAACAGGTCGTCCAAGACAACCAGATCTGCCTTGAGGCCGGGCCGGATTGCTCCAGAGCCCGTTCCGAGGATGCCAGCACCTGACTCTGTCGCCATCCTGAACACCTGAGATGCGGTCATCACGCTCGGGTCCGTCGACGCCGCCTTGTGCAGCAGCCATGCTCCCCTCATCACTTCGAACATGTCGACCACGAATCCGTCTGTGCCCAGACCAACCTGCAAACCCCGGCCCATCATCAGAGGGACGGGTGCTATGCCACCACCAACTTCGCCGTTGCTTAGGGGCTGGTGGGAGACCTTCACTCTGTGACTCGCAAGAGTCTTGATTTCTTCCGATGTAGTCTGGACGCACTGTGATGCGAGGACGTCGGGACCCCAAAAGCCAAGGCTGTCGTAGACCTCGACTGGAAGCTTGTGATACGCGTCCTTCGTATATTCGGACTCGTAGGGACTTTCTTCAAGGTGGATGTGGATCCCCGCTCCAGTTCCGTTGGCCTGCCTTCTGCACTCCTGAATGAAGGACGGGGAGCACGAGAAGGTCGTGTGTATACAGTGCATTCCTCTCACCAGGCCAGCTCTCCTGTTCCTTTCGGCGATGAATGCGGAGTTCTCTTCCAAGCCTCGGTGACCGTTTTCTCTGCTGACTCGCTCGCTGGCTTCGAAGGAGAGGACGGCCCTCATTCCCACTCGTTCGAGAACCCGAGCTTCGGCCTCGAGAGCCCCTGGAATTGTGTTTGGAGCTTCCAAGATGTCCGCAACACACGTCGTGCCAGTCGTGAGCCTCTCAAGCGTGCTCACTTCGACGGCAGCTTGCAACGCATCGAGGTCGAGTCTGTCCTCCACTCTTGGCCACCAGAAGTCTTCAAGGAATCCCCGGAACCCCTTGATTTCAAAATTGACAGGGATGCCGTGCGCCAGGACGCCGTACATGTGGTCGTGTGTGGAGACCAGGCCAGGAATGATTATCCCATTTCTAGCCACTATCCTATCTCGTGCTTCGATGCCTGTAGGTATGCCCTCCCCGACGGCTGCTATCTTTGAACCATTTATTGCGACGAATCCGGGGGATAGAGGTTTGTGCGTTGAGTCTGGGATGACGAGCTTTGCCATGAGAAGGAGGTCGAACTCAACCAAGCAGCTCGAGCGCTGTCATTTTCTATTTATTCGTTGTCACTGAAGAATATCTGACTGAACCGAAGAGCCGAACCCTCGACCTCGATTTGCAAAAGCGACTTGGCCATTCGGTTCCAAATGCTTATACAGCTTGGTGATCTCGAATTTTCTGGTGGGGAAGAAAAACGATTCATAACACCCCAGTGTCTCGGGAGTGAACTCAGAGTGGAACGTGTTGGTCTATACTTCACAGCCAGCACGCCCCTAGCAGACGAGTTGTTGTACGCCAGATTGGCAGAGCGCTTCGGATTCAGTAGCATATGGCAGGGGGAGACGAGGACGGAACGCGACTCGACGGTCTGCATCGCAGCGATGGCGACAGTAACCGGCAGAGTAGGACTTGGTACCGGCGTGCTGCACACGTGGACGCGCAACGTCGTCACACTGGCAACAACATTCTCGACCCTCGACGAATTGAGTGGAGGACGGGCCAGACTTGGAATCGGTGCGCTGTGGGAGCCCATGGCTTCGAAGATTGGTATAGAAAGGAAGAATCCGCTAAACGCTGTCAGAGAGTATGTCGAAGTCCTTAGATCCCTCTTCAGGGGAGATGAAGTGAATTTCAGCGGTCAGTTTGTCAACGTGAACGGCATACGCCTAGAACGAATCCCTCATAGGGTTCCAGTCTACGTTGGGGCCACGGGCCCTAAGATGGCCGAGCTTGCGGGAGAAGTCGCGGATGGTATCCTGCTGAACTACCTTGTTTCACCAGAATACAACCATGAAACGCTCAAACACATCGAGATTGGCGCGAAGAAGGCTGGAAGGAGCCTTTCAGATATAGACAGGCCACAGCTGCTGGCGGTATCATATTCGAGGGACTTGGAAAAGGCCCACCAGAGGGCAAGGACGATGGTGACCGAATACTTGGCGATGGAGCCTCACATAGCGATTGCTTCAGGGGTGTCCCAGAAGGTCGTAGACGAGGTCAGAGAGATCACCGGTGGCTGGCCGACTACCAAACAGAAACTGGAACGGGCGAGCGTGTTGATTGAAGACCAGACAGCCAAGAAATTGATGGCCGTCGGAGATGAAGAGGAGTGCAGGAAGCAGGTCCTAGAATACGTGAGGGGTGGCTGTACCGAGCCTCTGTTGTTTGCTGTGACAGGGGAGGTGCTCCCCCTGATTCACTCGTTCGGCGCAGAATAAGAAGTCTGACCAGTGATGGCGCGAAGCCTACGAGAAGAATCTGCCAACCACCTTACGAGAATCTCAAAGATACTTTAGAGGTGAGCCTCGACGCTCGGAGCCATTCTGTTAGCGACAAGACACAAATAGACGAAGTCGACTCTCCGCAAGGAGTCCGCTTGCACGAGCTCCCGGAATTTGAAGTGTATGCCCCATCGAGTCTGGGAGAAGCGCTGACCTACCTCTCCGGAGAGGGTAGGGGGGCTAGACTTCTCGCGGGGGGAACATCGCTGATTCCTGATATGCGAAAGGAGGGCATCAGAGTCCGGAGGGTGGTTGACCTTTCAGGTCTGAGCAATCTCCGTTACGTCCGCCGGACACAGAACACCATTAGGATTGGAAGCTTGACTACAATCAGGGAACTCACGGAGGCGAAAATTCTTGATGATAGGTACTGTTGTTTCAAGAGACTGGAACATAGTTTTGGGTTCGTGACAACCCGCAATATGGCAACCGTTGGAGGTAACCTTGCTGCAGGAGCAGATGGTGACCTTGCTGTGATTCTTTTGGCTCTCGAGGGACGGGCAATAATACGGAACGCAAAGGGAGAGCGGACGGCCGAACCCACGAATCTCGCCCTGGCAGAGGACGAGGTGATTGTTGAGGTCCAGTTCGCCGATCTGAAAGGACTCGTTTCGACGTGGTTCAACAAGTTCGAGAAGAGGAACGAGAACGGCAAAGCGGGCATCACGACGACGACCGTTTTGAAATTGAAGAATAATCGAATAGTTGAGGATGTCCGGATTGCGGTTAGCAGGGCCAGGGGGAAGGAGTCGGGGAGGGTGCCCGGAGCGGAATCGGAGCTGAGGGGTAGGACTGCCGACGCCGAGAGCATTGGCCGAGCTCTCGACAAGGTCGAATCAGAGATAGATCCCGCGGGAGATTACCGAGGGTCGCCTCGTTTTCGAAGGCGAGTCGCTAGAGCGATGGTCAAGGAAGGCTTGGCGAAGTGCCTAGAGGAGCTCGACCATGAGCGAGGAGCAAGTCAATGCTAGTAAGGTTCAAGGTGAACGGACGCGGCTTCGGAATTGACGCAAGAGGAAACGAAAGGCTGTTGGACTCGCTGAGAAGGCTGGGGATGAAGAGCGTGAAGGAAGGGTGCAGCGTCGGGGACTGCGGTTCGTGCAACGTTATAGTCAACGGGAGGCTCGTGAATTCCTGCATGATGCTCACGATTCAAGCCCGCGGATCGGAGGTAACTACCTGCGAAGGCCTCGGGAGCCTGGAAAGTTTGCATCCGCTGCAGAGGGCACTTGCCGATGCCGGAGTTCCTCAGTGCGGCTATTGCATTCCCGGAGTTCTAATGACCGCCAAGTACTATCTGGACAATCATCCCAAACCAAGGGTAGAAGAAATCAGAGACATCCTGGAAGGGAACATATGCAGGTGTGGTGCCTACACGAAGATTACGCAGGCCATAGTGGTGGCTTCGAATCAGTCAAGACGCAGGCTATGATTGCCAATCATTGAGCGACTGTAGGATCTTCTCAGCCGTGATCGGCGAGGAGCACACCCTCACCCCCACTGCGTTGTATACTGCGTTTGCTATGGCTGGGGCAACGCCCACTATCGGGGGCTCGCCTATCGACCGGGTTCCTAGCGGGGTCGCGGTGCACGGGTTCTCCACGACCACGACTTCGATTGGAGGCACCTCGGCTGAAGTGGGCACCAGAAGGTCTGCAAGGGTCGTCGTCAAGACCCGGTTTTCTCGGGCTATCAGTTCCTCGTTCAGGCCGAATCCTATCCCCTGGGTGACCCCGCCTTCGATCTGCGAGATTACAGAGTTACGATTTATCACGTTTCCTACGTCAAAGGCTGCCACGACCCTGTCCAGATGGACGGCCCCTGTCTCTACGTTGACATCCAGCTCAATCCCGACTGCTCCGTAGGTGTACTGGAGGTAGGGAGTCCCGTACCCCTTCCCGGGATCAAAGTCAAGGGCGGGTAAGATGAATTCTGATGTTTCAGAGACTTCCCCGTCCAATTCTTTCATGACAAAGTCGATCAACTCGGCCTCCGACCCTGCCGGGAGACCACGGTCCGCTGCCATGCTTTGGATGCGCTGTCGAAGCTTCGTGGCGGCAAGCCTGACAGCGTTTCCTCCCATGAGGGTTGCGCGAGACGCAAAGGTACCGCCTGAATCGGGGACGCGATCCGTTTCGATTCTCTCGGTCGTCACCCGTTCAGGAGAAACACCCAGAAACTTGGCTGCGATCCTTGCCAGGCCGGCAGAGGACCATGTTCCGTATTCGGTCAAGCCTACCCTTACAGCAAAGGTCCCATCCGTTTGGGCGGCAACGGTCGCCCTCGCTCTATCTTCACCTTCAGGGCCTAGGCTATTTCCGTGGTACACCAGTGCGAAGCCGCGGCCCCTCTTCACCGGTCCTTGGAGGGAGTGTTGGGTAGGGTTCAACTTGATCCTGTCGGCAACTTTCAGCAGGCATTCATCCAGACTCACCGGTTCGTCGAGCACCTGGCCTGTGGCTGTGGTTGATCCCAGTCTGAGAACGTTCTTCAGTCGCAGGTCGATTGGATCAATTCCGAGCTTCTCTGCGAGTATGTCGATTTGAGATTCGGCGGCAAAATGCACTTGGGGGTTTCCGAACCCCCGGAACGAGCCCGCGGTCAGATTATTCGTGTAAACGAGATAGCCGTCGACCTTGACGTTAGGGAACTGGTATGGCCCAGTCGCGTGGACCAAGGCCCTCGAGAGGACGAGCGGACCAGAAGAAGCGTAGGCACCCGCGTCTAGATAGAAGGTGACTTCGGCCGCCTTCAGAAGACCGTCCTTGGTCGCGCCGAGTTTCCATTTTACACGAGATGCGTGCCTCCTAGAATGTGCCAGGATGGACTCGTCCCTTCTGTAGACGCATGCCGCAGTTTTGCCCGTCTTCAGAGCGGCGAGGGCAGCCATGGAGCAAACGTCGCACGGCGCTTCATCGGACTTCCCGCCGAAAGTCCCGCCGATGGCAGGCACCACCAAGTCAATTCGGTCAGAAGGGAGACCGAGAATTCTGCTGACTCCCTCCCTTACATAGAATGGGTTCTGGATGCTTCCCGTAATGACAATGCGGCCGTCGGCTTGGGGTACCGCGAACGCGCATTCGGTCTCCATGGGGGCGGGGTCTTGGGATGGAGTCGAGTATGATTGCTCGATGACGGCGTCGGATTCGCTGAATCCCTTCTGGACGTCGCCTTTCCTCACCTTGTAGTGTCTTAGTACGTTACCCTCTTCGGATAGCTTTGGCGCGCCTGGCTCGATTGCTTCGAGAACGTTGGTGACGGCGGGGAGAGTCTCGTAATCGACTTCGACTTCTTCGGCTCCCCTTGCCGCCGCGGCCTCGTCTGTGCCCACTACCAGCGCCAAGGGGTCTTGCAGACAGCGGACCTCGCGCGAGGCAAGGAAGGGCCTGTCTGGTATTATCGTGGAGGATATGTTCTGACCCGGAATGTCTTTGGCAGTCAGAACGGCCACCACGCCCGTCTGCCGCAAAGCCCTTGCAATGTCGATCCGGGTCACCAGAGCATGCGGGTACCGCGACCGGACGGTGCGTACCCAGAGCGAGTCTTCAGGGATCTGGTCGGCGGTGTAAATCGGCCGACCGAGGACGATGTCGAGTAAGCTGTGGACGGGGACACCCTTCGCTTCCCTCTTTTCGGTTAGTGCCCTCTGCTCCTGCATGAAGTTGTGACCGGTTGCTGAATGCCTGATCTCGTGATTATAAGCTTCCTGCGTATCGTGTCGGAGCTCGTCCAGCTGTCTGGCCCCGACGTCATCTCGGCGCCCGGCCGTAACCTTTCGAAATTCGCGCCCGTCCAGTTAGGCACGGCGATTAGGGGAGAGACCAATAAGCGAATCAGAGCAAAAACGTTCCAGCCGGGATATGGTTGAACACCGCGAGCTTCGTCGCACGTAGACTATTCCTAGCAATCTTCGTGCTCTTGGGAGTAGCCACCATCACATTCATCCTCTCTCACTCGCTTGGCGGGAACCCAATCTACGCATGGCTAGGACGAGCGGCAAGCGAGCACCCACAGCTCGCGCAGCAATACGAAGCGAAATATCACCTTAGTGATCCAATCTGGGTTCAGTACTACTACTACCTTGTTGGCGTTATGCAAGGGAATTTGGGATTCTCCCCATCAAGGGGGTTTGTTCCGGTGACCACGGTCATCGCAGAGACTCTCCCCTACACCATCCAAATTGCCTTCTTCGCTTTTGTTATCAGCATACTGCTGGGCGTGACCCTGGGGGTAATTTCCGCACGCTACCATCACCAGATCGCGGACAAGAGCATACGGGCGTTTTACCTCGCTGGGATATGTTCCCCCTCGTTCTTCGCCGCCCTGGTATTGCTCATTATCTTCAATCTCGAGCTTCACCTGCTTCCTAGCGGGGGCGCCGTTGGCATCGGAATTCCCGCCCCGACACCGATTACGTACATACCGATTCTTGACTCGTTGATTGAGGGCAATTTCACTTACTTTTCGAGTGCGTTGCAGCATGTCATCCTTCCAAGCCTGTCCCTGGCTTTCGTAAACTTCGGTGTCGTTGTGAGGGTATTGAGAAGTTCCATGCTGGACGTCATGCATTCGAACTACATACGCACCGCCAGGGCGAAGGGGCTCGATGAAAGCACGGTCTTCTTCAAGCATGGTCTCAGAAACGCGATGATTTCGGTTGTGACTTTGTCGTCGATACTGGTCACCTGGCTGATTACGGGGACAATATTCGTCGAGAACATCTTTGCCTATCCGGGGATAGGGCAGTATGTCTTCCAGGCGCTCACCACGCAGGACTATCCAGGAGTAATGGCGACCACCCTGGTGTTTGCTGTGATAATCGTCGCGACCAATCTTGTGGCAGACATACTCTACGTTGCTGTAGATCCGCAGATCAGGTTGAGTTGAGAAAAAATGAGCCCTGAAGGCGCCACCGAAGAAGACGGGGTCGGGGCCCTGAACCCTCCGCCAAGGCACGAGCGCCTAAGAGTCGTCGTCCGCGCCCTGCGGTCGAACAAGGGGGCCCTCGTCGGTGCATCCATAGTGACGATTTTCCTTGTTACGGCGCTTGCAGTCTTCATCGCAGGGCTCCTTCATACGAGGATCACACCCTACAACCCCATCCAGCAGGATGTCGGTCCAGCCCTCGCTCCTCCGTCGTGGGCGCATCTCATGGGCACCGACGAGCTTGGCCGGGACGTCTTCAGCAGGGTCGTGGCGGCTACGCCTAACGATGTTGCCGTGAGCTTGTCCGTGATCGGGTTCTCTCTGATGGTGGGTGTTCTCGTAGGAACGTACGCCGCATTTCACGGTGGTCTCGTGGACGAGGCTCTGATGAGAATAACTGACATCTTCTTCGCAATCCCTGCGCTCGTGCTCGCCATGGCCATCGGAATAGCGCTTGGCCCAGGCATCACGAATATGGCAATCGCACTAATGGTCATCTGGTGGCCACCGTACGCGAGGCTCGCCCGGGGCGAGGCCCTGAAGATTGCTCACCAGAACTACATCGAAGCAGCTAGGCTTTCTGGCGCTGGGAGATTCAGGACAATTCTGGAGCACGCGCTGCCTAACGTCTCCGTGACCCTGATGGTTTACGCCTCCCTGGACGTTGGGACTGTGATTCTGATCTATGCGGGACTCAGTTACCTAGGGCTTGCCGTGAGACCCCCGTATCCAGACTGGGGGCAAATGGTGAGCGCCTATCAGGATTATCTGGTTTCAGTTCCGTGGCTGCCCCTCTTCCCGGGGCTCGTACTGGCACTCGGAGTCGTTGGATTCAGCCTTCTTGGAGACGGATTGAAGGATGCGCTGGGGGGATTGTAGGATTTGTCTCTGAACCGAAAGCTACTCACAATCTCTGATCTCTCAATCAACTATCAGTCTGGACAAGGAACTGCTCTGGCCGTCCAGAATGTGAGCCTGAACATGGGTGAAAACCAGTTCGTCGCTGTGGTTGGAGAGTCCGGCTGTGGAAAGTCGACCCTTGCTCTGGCGATCATCGGCCTGCTCAGCGTACCTCCGGCAAAAATCGAATCCGGGACTATCGAATACAAATCGGTCGATCTGCTTTCCCTGAAGGAAAACGACCGAAGGAAGTTCCGAGGCACCGAGATCGCGATGATATTCCAGGAGCCGCTAACCAGTCTGAACCCGGTCTACAAGGTAGGGGACCAAATCGCCGAAGCTGTAATGATTAGAGAGCAAAGGAATGAACACCCGGAGAGCGTCGGAGAAATAGGAGTAATGCAGAAGACGTACAGCTCGAACGACCACGCATTACCTTCCAAGGTTCACCTGCCTCGATTTTCGTCCAGAGACCGGACACCGACGATCTTGGATGCGTTGAAACTCGTGCGGATCGCAGATCCAGAGCAAGTGATCGAGAGGTACCCGTTCGAGCTTTCTGGCGGGATGAGGCAGAGGGTGATGATCGCGATGGCGCTTTCCCAAAAGCCAGCCCTGTTGCTCGCCGACGAACCTACCACCGCCCTCGATGTCACGACTCAGGCTCAGGTTCTCAAGCTGATTAAGACTCTGATGTCTGAGGTCAATACGAGCGTCTTGCTCATCACGCACGATCTGGCGGTTGCAAGCCAGGTTGCAGATCGAATCATCGTCATGTACGCCGGCGATCTGGTCGAGGATTCAGACGTCTACGAGCTATTCTCAGAGCCTCTGCATCCGTACACCAAGGGGCTCCTTTCCTGCATACCCTCCGGCTCGAAGAAGGACAAAGCGCTGAAGCCGATTCCCGGGACGGTGTTCGATCTGACCAAACCTTCGGCAGGATGCAAGTTCGCGTCGAGATGCTCCCGTTGCATGGACATTTGTCGTGCGAAGAAACCGGTTCTAGTTGAGACCAAGCCAGGCCACAGGGTGGCCTGTTTCCTATACGGTGAGTGAAGTGGGAGAACAGATCAAAGGCGAGATAATACTTGAGACCAGAGGTCTCAGCAAACTCTACCCTATCCGTAGAGGATTTAACCCGTTCGCCAGGAATCAACCCAAGTACGTTCGAGCGCTCAACGATGTCTCGATGAAGATTCCGAGGGGGAAAACCGTCGCCGTGGTCGGCGAATCCGGGTGCGGGAAGACCACTCTTGCCAGAGCCATTACCCTGCTCTCCCCGCCGACCTCCGGTGACATAATCTTCGATGGTCTGAGCCTTACGACCGGTAAGGTGAACACCAAATCCCTTTACAGAAGGATGCAGATGGTGTTCCAAGACCCTGACTCTTCGCTCGACCCGCGTTTCAAGGTCAAGGATATCGTCTCAGAGCCCTGTCGCAGGTTGCTTGATGGCGACAAGCAGGAGATTCATGATAGGGTCATGAGGAGTTTGAAAACAGTTGGGCTTTCAGGATACGCCGACAGACTCCCCGGCCACCTGAGCGGAGGTCAGAAGCAGCGTGTCGCTATCGCGAGGGCGATAGCCATTCGCCCTGAGATAATACTGCTGGACGAACCCACGAGCGCGCTGGACGCGTCGGTCCAAGCCCAGATCCTCAATCTGCTGATTGAGCTTCAGGAAGACTACAACCTGACGTATCTGATAATCACGCACAACATCTCCGTCGCAGAGTACCTTTCCGACCTGTTGGTTGTGATGTACGCCGGGGACGTCGTTGAGCATGGGCCCACGAGCTCCATAATCTCGAAACCAAGGCACCCATATACCATAGCCCTGATTTCTTCTGCGCCGATACCCAATCCGTGGAAGAGGAATCTCCTCAACACCGAGATAAAGGGCGAAGTCCCCAGCGCAATCCATCCCCCCAGCGGCTGCAAGTTCCATCCAAGGTGTCCGTATGCTGAGAAGATATGCGCGGAGCAGAGTCCGGCCATGGTCGAAATTGCCCCTAGTCAATTCGTTTCGTGCCATTTCGCCGAAAAGACCCTGTAGTGTTTCTCTGAGACATTAAGGGGGAGGGAGAGGCTCCTGCTCCTTGGCCAGGAGCTCTCCGTGCTACGTGGTGCGGCTAGCCGAATGTCACTGTGTTGAACAGCGGGATTGTTGTTTCCCCGGAGAAGACCGGGTCCAGGGCGAAGCTGTTTACGACACCCTTCTGCCAGACCAGGGAGCCGTCTATGTCCCACAGTCGGAGGACGCCGAGCCAGGCGTATGGCGCGTCGTTGTATATCTGGGTCTGAGCTTCCGTGCACAGCGCTTGGATCTGTGAAACGTTAGTGGTGCTCGTGAACGCGTTTACGCAGTTTTGCACGACTGGGTTGTAGTAGTTGGCGAAGTTGCCGAAGAAGGAATCGTTGCTGACAAATGACACCCAATTGTCCGCGGGCGTCAGGGCGTCCGGGGCCCATGCTCCGTCGCTCCCGATCAGTGCCAGGTTGCCAAGCTGTGCGGTGTCCTGGAGGTCGGTCTGGTAGCTTCCATAGGGATTCGCGAAGGTGCCGGATGGGACTATGAGGATGTTGACGTTTATTCCAATCTGGCCAAGGTCCGCCTGGACGATTTGCCCAATTATGGAGCAATACTCGCAACCAGACAGTGTTCGGAAGGTGATGGTGGTACCGCTGGGAACATTGGACTCCGCCAGATACTGCGAGGCGAGCGTCGTGTTGTAGCTGTATTCGGGAGAATTGCCAAGATCGTAGAATTGCGTGTACGCCGGATACTCGGGTCCGACGTACGGAGTTGCTTCTCCTAGGAACGCCTTGCTTATGATATCAGTGTAATTGATTGCGTGGACGATCGCCAACCTGAAGTCTGTGTTGTTGGTTGGGTAGAGGTCGGTGTTGAGAGCCATGAACGAGACGAACATGGCCCAGGGAGGCATGACGGTGTAGGAGAATTTGCTCGGATTGGAGGTGATGAGGTTCCAGTCTGCAGCCTCAATCGCCGCTATCTGGGCTGTTCCCGTGGACACGTCCGTGTACCTGGCCAGGTCGTCGGACTTGTAGTTGACAACGACATTAGCTACGTGGCCGGGGTCGAGCAGGACGTCTGCTTTAATTTCGGCACTCGTCAGGGTCCGACCCCAATAGGTGGGATTCTGGGTGAATTCTACGTATGCTTGTGGTGATATTCCGGTTACCATGTAGGGACCGGTTCCAGGAAGAGCGTTGAGCTCGAAGTACGTGTTGGGAGCCGCCGCCGTTCCGAACCCGCCATGATCGAGGGCGTACTGCATGTCAGCTATGCCGAAGTTGATCAAGAGGGCGGGGAAGTAGTTGAACGGGGCTGCCAGATGGAATACTATCTGGTACGGACCGGTCACATAGATTGGCCAGTTGGTGTTTTCCATCGCTGCAAGACCCTGTCCTGTGGGGTTGAGGACGCCGCCGGTCTGGTTGATCAGTGAAATGGTTGAGGCTCCGAAGTTCACATTGTTGTAATTAAACACCGTATAGGAGAGGAGCCATCCCGAGCTGTTCCCTAGCAGATAGTAGTTTGCGTATGCCATCAACCAAATCTGATAGGCATTGAACGGATCACCGTTCGAGAATGTGATCCCTTGTCTCAGGTTGAAAGTGTATGTCATCCCGTCTGACGATACGTTCCAGCTCTGCGCGAGCCCAGGCAAATACTGGACTGCCCCTGTCGTGTACTCGGCGGTGTCGTTTATTGATACGAGGGGTTGGTACTCCGTGAACTGGAACCAGTTGGGCCAGGTCCCGGTCCCCAGTGGATTAAGGTCGCCAAACGGCCACGAGGCGTCGTCGATCACCAAAGTCTTCGGCGCCGCGTACGAACTGGTACTCGTTGAACTGAATGATGTAGTATAGATGGAGGAGCTTGAAGATGTGGTCGTTGATAGGCTAGTTGTGGTTGAGCTGGTAGTTGTTGAGATAACTGATGTTGATGAGGTGGTGCTGGTCGAGCTGGATGGTCCTGTAGTGGCAGCGTAAAAGCCACCAATGGCGATAACGATTATTACGACAACGACGATTCCGATAGTAGCTGTTCTGCTGATAGCTTTCTTAATTTTCGATTCCGGTGCTATCATGACGAAAGTTTTCCTGTGACATATTTAACGCGGGAAGACGATTCTCATACGTGGAAAAGGCGTTCCGCTACTCTCCTCCGAACGCAAATTGTTGGGGATGCGAAGACAATATACCCAATATCGTACCTTAGAGCCTCTGCAGGACGCTTGTACCACCCGTTCGATAATGGAGCTACGCGGCGTAGGACCAACAGGTTTGCCGACTTTGATAGTGACGAGTGAAACCCCGCCGTTCCTGGGAGATTCGTGATGCCATAGTGGCGACCGCCGGAGGCTTGATCATTGCTGTTCTCTGGAGTGCCCGCGAGACACTCAATCGCCATGAACAAGAATAAGGCAAACATGGCGACTAAGAGGAGGAATACACCCACGAGCGTCGCGACTCCCTCTCCTGCACTCGTTCCGATGCCGGCAATGAGCCCCGAGCCGTTTTCGGACGGTTTGAGATCGAAGAGGCCGTTTATCAACAGTAGAGTTGACAGGAAGACCATGATGGTGATAATGTCAGAATCTCTGCGGTTATTCCTGACCCTACTGAAGAGGGAGTCATTCGAACGAGGAGATATTGAGATTATCAGGAGGAGGAGCCCGTCTATGGCTAACAGTCCATCGAGAGCTTCTACGTGTAGATAGTCTGTGCCACCTAGCAGCTGGTAAGCCAGAACCAGCACCGGGATTACCCAGGCAACCGACCAGACCAAGGCTTGTCTTTCGTCCATCCGTTCCGCAAGCGGAACATCAGGCTTAATGAGCCTTCATTGGTCCCGCCGCCGGGTCAGTACACCAACCTCATTTGGACTGTCGCCTTCACCTACACATCGAGGTCTGTTTGATCTTCACAGGACGTCGAGTACTCCTAAATGGTAACGAGTCCGGAGCATTCATACCACAAGTGGACACAACGCGGTGAGTTCAACTACACCAGTCTTGAGGCAAACCCAGCTCTTCGGTTAGGCTTAATACATAATAACACAATCAGCACCACCACAAGGCGTGCGAGCGCCGCTCCCGGGCGGAAATCGTCTACTAAGCTCACGAGGAATAAGCAGAACCGCGGCGGTTATCATCATAATCGTGATTCTGGTGGCTGCGGCTGCAGGAGTGTACTACATCTCGACCAGCGGTGTGCACACTACGAGCAGCACCACAAGCTCGAGCACCACCACCATCAGTACTACCAGCAGTAGTGTCACGACCGGTCCTCCGAGCACTTCTACGTCCACATCCAGTGCCCAGGTCCCTTCGACTCTCACGTATGAAACTTCAGAGACGGCGCAGTTTTTGGATCCCCAGGTAATGTACGACATATACGGGTCGTCCGTGGTTCCTATGAATGTCTACGAACCCCTGTTCTCGTACAACGGGACCAACGGCGTTAATGCGGTACCGTGGCTGGCGAAAAATTATACTCTGTCGCCTGACGGTCGAACGCTGACGCTGACATTACGAAGTGGGATAACTTTCGCGGACGGTGAACCCTTCAACTCTTCGGCCGTGTATTTCACCTACAACAGGATTCTTGTGATGGATGGGAGCGCCCCCATCGGGCATGGGACGCAAGCCTCGTGGATTTTCCAGCAACTGCTCAATACAAGTCTGAGCACGACACTGTGTGCGTGCAACCAAGTGTACGGGACACAGTACGCTCAGGATGTGATTGACGAACACTTTGTGCAAATCACTGGACCGCTAACACTGGAACTTCACATAATGAATCCCAATTCAGCGCTCCTGTACTTCATGGCGCATCCCGTCTCCGGCATAGTCGCCCCAGGCTTTGTTATGCAACATGACTTAGCGCTGTGGAGCGAAGCCAGCAATGGCTATCAGCTTCCGTATCCAACGTTGTCTGGAAACGAAACGCAGATGACGAATGAGTATATGATTGACTATCAAGCAACGTGCAACACTGGTGCTACACCCAAAGGATGTGCCCAGACATACCTTGACAATTCCGTC
>Ga0187784_10000715_pt1 | contig 25107 bp, 24 predicted proteins | sample 1015_SJ02_MP15_2_FD_132964 | JGI IMG/M metagenome (GOLD analysis project Ga0187784, IMG submission 132964) | Tropical peat soil microbial communities from peatlands in Department of Meta, Colombia - 1015_SJ02_MP15_20_MG | ecosystem: Environmental > Terrestrial > Soil > Wetlands > Peat | place... | reverse complement strand
CGCGGCGATCGGCCGCGAGGAGGAATGGATCGCCGAGCGGCTGCGCCGGCAGCGCGAGGACACGGGCGTCATCGAGCAGCCCGTGGCAGACGGGCGGTGGGTCGTCGTCACCAAGCACCGGCTACCGACGGATTGGGTTGTCGGCCTACGGATCGACGTGACCGCGCTCAAGGCGGCGGAGGCAGCGCTGCGCGACAGCGAGTCACAGCTCCGGCACGCGCACCGGATCGCTCACATGGGCAATTGGGTCTCGGAGCTGACGGAAAGCGGCGAGACGGAGCGCATTGTCTGGTCGGCGGAGGCCTACGACATCATGGGTGTCGCCGAGGACGGGTTCGACGGAACACCGGCCGCGTTTATGGAACTTGTTCACCCGGACGATCGCCAGCTCCTCAGGGATGCTCGCGACAAAGCCATTCACAGCGGCGCGCCGGTGTTTCAGTTCGAGCACCGCATCGTTCGCCCTGACGGGACGATCCGCTGGGTGCATCAGCATGGCGAGATCCAGCGAAACGCGGCCGCCATGCCGGTTCAGATGCTCGGCGTCATGCAGGACATCAGCGAACGCCGGCAGACCGAAGAGCAATTACGCCAGTCCCAGAAGATGGAGGCGATCGGCAATCTGACGGGTGGCATGGCGCATGATTTCAACAACCTGCTTGGCGTCATCGTCGGCAATCTCGGCCTGGCGCGCGAAGAGCTCGGCGACAACGAAGACCTGCGCGAAATGGTCGGCGAGGCGCTCGATGCAGCGTGGCGCGGCGCCGATCTGACGCGCCGTCTACTGGCCTTCGCCCGGCGCCAGCCGCTGCGCCCGGCACAGATCGACGTCAATGAGCTGATCAGCGACGCGGTGCGTCTGCTGCGCCGCCTCTTGGGCGAGACCATCGATGTACAGCTGAAGCTCGGCGCCGACATCTGGCCGATCGTCGCCGATCCGGCTCAGCTCGAGTCGAGCATGGCGAACCTCGCCACCAACGCCCGCGACGCGATGCCGAATGGCGGGCAACTGATCATCGAGACCGAGAACCGTTATCTCGACGAGGAATACGCCGCCACCCATAGCGACGTGAGGCCCGGCGACTTTGTCGTGGTCGAGATCAGCGACACCGGCAGCGGCATGTCGCAAGAGACGATGAGCCGTATCTTCGAGCCGTTTTTCACGACCAAGGACCAGGGCAAGGGCACGGGACTCGGGCTCAGTATGGTCTTCGGCTTCTTGAAGCAGTCGGGTGGGCATGTGAACGTTTACAGCGAGCTCGGCGTCGGCACCACGTTCCGGCTGTATTTGCCGCGCGCCACCGAGGACGGGGCGATGATGGAAGCCGCCGACGAGGCGCCGATCGCCCGCGGCGCCGGCGAGGTCGTGCTCGTGGTTGAAGACAACCCCGGTATGCGTCGCGTCGTGCTCCGCCAGCTTCGCGAGCTCGGCTATCGCGCCCTCGAATGCGATCGCGCCGCGGCGGCGCTGGAAATATTGCAGCACGAGGCGATTGATCTCGTGCTGACCGATATCGTCATGCCAGGCGGCATCGACGGCGTCGAGCTGGCGCGTTTCGCGCGCGAGCGCCGGCCAAATCTCAAGATCGTGTTGACCTCGGGGTTTCCACAAGCCCGCGTCGAGCGTAATAGCGATATGAACATAGGATTGCGTCTTTTGAGCAAACCCTATCGCCGAGAGGAGCTGGCGGCGGCCCTGCGCGCCGCGCTCCGGGAGTGACGGTCATGGCGGACATCCTAATCATCGATGACGACCGGCAGATTCGGCGCCTGCTCACGCGGATCCTGACCGGGGCCGGTCACACGGTCCGCGAGGCGGAGAACGGCCGCGACGGCGTCGAAGCGTTCGCGCGACAGCGCGCCGACATGGTGATCACTGATATCGTGATGCCGGATATGGAGGGTCTTGAGACTATCCTCAGCCTGCGGCGCGAAAACCCAACGCTACCGATCATCGCGATTTCAGGTGACACAGACCCCGTCTATCTGCGCGCCGCCGGCTCGCTCGGCGCGACCGGGTCGCTGCGCAAGCCGTTTTCGCCGAACTCGCTGCGCGAGCTGGTCGAGGCTATGCTGGGCAAAATTGCGAAAGCTTGCGACTAAAGCGGGTTCGCCGCGCGCTCAATGCGCCATCAGCACAGGCAAGGTCATGCTTTTGAGAATGGTGCGGGTCGCGCCCCCGGTGACGAGCTCACGCACACGCGAATGCGCATAGGCCCCCATGATCAGCAGATCGGCGCACAGATCGCTCGCACGCGACAGCAAGATATCGCCGACGCCCATCCCATCGGAGACGGTCGTCACGATCCGCGCATAGATGCCGTGCCGACCAAGATGAGCGGCGATGGCGGCGCCGTGCTCCTCGCCTTTTTCGTAGTTGCCCGCGGGGTCGACCATCAACACCGTAATGGACGATGCCGCCGCTAGGAACGGCAGGGCGTCATTGACGGCGCGCGTTGCCTCGCGGCTGCCATCCCACGCGATGACGACGCGTTGGCCCAGCGTGGGATATTTCCCGACATAAGGGACAATCAAGACCGGCCGCCCAATCGAAAGCGCGATCTCCTCGGGGCGCGGGTGATCGACCGGCGCCAGAGGATCGCCGGGGTCGAGCTGGCCGATGATCACGAGATCGGCGCAACGCGCCTCGGTCGCCACCGCGTCGGCCGGAAAGCCACTCATCACGCGCCATCCGACGCTGATTCGGCGCGGGCCGACAATTCCCTCGAACAGCGAGCGGGCTTGATCCTGCGCCTCGGGTTGCTCCGGCCGCGAGGCGCGGGCAACGTAAAGTCCTGCAAGATGCGCATCGAACCGCTCCGCCAGCTCGGCGGCAATCCGGAGGCGCTCGGGAGCTGCGGCGCTGCTGTCGACAACCACCAGCAAATCCTTATAGGCCATTACCCGCATCCTTTCCCGCTTCACGCTTTCAACTGGCGATGTTCGGCGAGATCGTCGGCGGCCACCTTGATCCAGGTCAAAAGCAAGCTCTTCCAAATGCATACGTAGTTTCCCGTACGCAATCCTCCTTAGGAGCATTCCGGATTTCGGCGTTGGCCACGGCGCGTCATCTTTCCGAGCGTCCCAAGTGGGATGGAGCGGGATGGAGGAAGAGATGTTCAAGCAGTTTGGCGCCCACGGAGTTGCCACGGCCTTTGAAACGCCACACGGCGTCGAAGCTTCGCTCGTCGGGTCCGGACAGCTTGGCGAGCTCATCGCGCTTGAACAGCTCGGCGCGCGCCGCAGCTTCGCTCGCGACGAAGAGATCTACGCCGAGGGGGATCGCGCGGATTGCTGGTTCAAGGTCATTTCGGGGACCGTCCGCACTTGCAAGCTGATGGCGGACGGGCGGCGTCACATCGCCGAATTTTTCTACACTGGCGACTGCTTCGGTCTCGACGGTTCCGGCGAGCGGATCGCCGCGGCGGAGGCGGTCGGCGACGTCATCGTCATGCGCTTCTCGCGCGCCGCCACTGAGCGGCTGATCGACGAGCGCCCCGAGCTGGCGCGTCGCCTGTGCAACATGACGCTGCGCAACCTGGCCCACGCGCAAACCCGTATGCTGTTGCTAGGCCGCATGACGGCGTCGGAGCGGGTTGCTAGCTTCCTGCTCGACCTCGCGGAGCGGCGCGATGCCTGTCGCGTGCTCGACGTGCCAATGTCGCGCAACGACATCGCCGACTATCTCGGTCTGACGATCGAGACTGTTTGCCGCGTGCTCTCCGCATTCAAGCGCGATGTGATCATCGCTTGCCCCAACCCGCATCGCATCGAGATTTGCGACCGGGAAGCGCTCGAAGCACTGATCGAGAACTGAACGCGATTGGCCGTGGAACCCGGAGCAGGGACAAATGACCGCTTATGAGGCAGCACGCCGCCCGCGGCCCCAAGCACCCACGCCCCCACCGGCCGCCAAGTTCGGGGACGGCCCCGGCAGCCGCCAGCAGGCCGCCACGGTCTTCATCGTCGACGATGACGAGTCGGTGCGAGATTCGCTAAGCGTATTGCTGGAGTCGCTTGGGTTCGAGGTGATGACACACGCTTCCGGACGGGAAGTTCTGGCCGATGATCGGTGCCGAACTGCGGACTGCCTGATCGTCGACCAGCACATGCCGGGGATGGACGGACTGACGACGCTGGCGGCGTTGCAGGGCGCCGGAGCGGCCGTTCCAGCAATCTTGATCACCGGTCGCCTGGACCCTGAGATCGCGACGCGCGCCGCCCAGCTTGGTGTCAGCGCGGTCCTCGAAAAACCGTTCGCGGCAACAAAGCTCCTAGAGCTGGTTCGCGCCAGCACGAAGCCCGAATGATGGTAGCGGCCGGGGCAAGTCTCGCGCCCGCAAGCCCGGCCTTGTCCGATCGGACATCACTGCCCGGGGGGCTCTTTCGCTACATCGCGGCGACGACCTGGGTGCACCAAATCCCACTCGTAACCCTAACCGCCGCAGTCTTCCTACTCGAAGTCGTGCCGTTAGAGCTTCAGCGGCGCATCGTCGACGACGCGGTCAAACATCGCCAATACAGCGTGGTGCTGCTGCTGTGCACCGCATATGCGGGCGCGGTTATCATCCAAGGATCGATGAAGCTCGGTCTCAACATTTACCGCGCCTGGGTCGGCGAGCGGGCCAAGCGCGACCTGCGCCGTCGCATTTGCATCGTATCGGAGGCTGGCCCGAGCGCCGCCGAAGCGCGCGGCACGGCCGTCTCGATGGTCGTCGCCGAGGTCGAGCCGGTCGGCAATTTTATCGGCGCAGCCGTGTCGGAGCCACTGCTGCAGGCGGGCATCCTAGCGACCGTCATCACCTACATCATCCACATCGACTCGTTGATGGGCGCCGCGGCCGTCGCGCTGTTCGTCCCGCAGATGGTGTTCGTACCGCTGATGCAGCACGCGATGAACCGGCGCACCGGCGCGCGAGTTTGGCTGCTGCGCCAGATCGGCGCGGGAATCATAGCGACAAATCGGCAAAGTACGACGGTCGACCCCGACGACGCCGCACGGATCGAGCGCGTCTTTCGCGTTAACATGCGCATCTTCGAGCTGAAGTTCACGATGAACTTTCTGATGAACCTGTGCACCCACGCGCAGATCATCATAGCGCTGCTGCTCGGCGGCTGGCGGGTCCTGCAGGGCGATCTCGAGATTGGCGGGGTCGTCGCGTTTATCTCGGGCATCGGCCGAGTGACCGACCCGTGGGGCGACCTCGTCAATTACTTCCGCGATCTCAGCGTCAACGAGGTCAAGTTCAAGCTCATCGGCGGCGCCATGAGCCAGGCGAAGGCCGACGCGCAGGCCGACTTGTCGCCGGCCGCGTAAAACGGCGATCGCAGAGTTGATCTGCGTCAACGCGGCGAAGACGCGCTATATGATCCAACAGCGCATTCGCCAACGACAAAGGGAGCGCGCCGATGATCAAAACTCTCCTCGTGCCGGCATCCGGAAGTGACACTGACGCCGTCGCCTATGCTGCGGCGTACGCCATCGCCCAAGGCTACGGCGCCCATATCGACGTCCTCCACGTCAGGCTCGATCCAGTGGAGGTCGCCACGGCAATGTCGACCGAGGGTGCCGGCGGAACGCTGTTGGAGGGAATTATTGACAGCCTCGAAAAGGACGCCAACGAGATTGAGGCCAAAGCCCGCTCGATCTTTTCCGCCTTCTGCACCCGCGAGGGCGTCTCTCTTGCTTCGGTCGCGGGTGGCGACGCGAAGGTGACGGCCGGGTTTCATGTCGAGACGGGTCAAGAGCCGCGCTGGCTCACCGCGTACGGATTGACCTGCGATCTCGCCATTGCCACCCGCGGCATGCCCGGTGACAACGCCGTCGCTCGCTCGACTCTCGAGGCCTTACTGCTCGAGACCGGGCGACCGCTTCTCATCCCTGGCGCCTCGGCGCCCGCGCCGGATTTCGCGGATCGGATCGCGATTGCCTGGAAGCCGACACCGCAGGCCGCTCGCGCCGTGACCGCCGCGATGCCGCTGCTGGCTCGCGCGAAGGAGGTTACGGTGCTGATGGTCGAGGAAGAAGAAGGCCGGCGCGACGAGACCGCGCGGCTGATCGACTATCTCGGCTGGCACGGCGTGCGCGTGGTCACCGAACGGCTCACACCCGGAGCCGACGGCGCCGCAACGCTGATCGCCGCCGCTACCGCGAAGAGCGGGCTCTTGGTGATGGGCGGCTACGGCCATACAAGGCTCAGAGAATGGGTATTCGGCGGCTTCACCCAGTCGGTGTTGGACCACGCCGAACTGCCGGTATTGATGGCGCATTGAGCGCTGTTTGACCCCCGTTGGCAGCGTAGGGCCACCTGTGAGCCGCTCAATCGACTTACGTCATTTGGGCTGCAACCCCGCCGCCAGCGCTAGGCGGATCAATTCCGAGAGACTGCGAGCGCCCATCTTGTCCATCACCCGGGCACGGTGAATTTCCACCGTGCGCGGACTGATCGCCAGATCGTAGGCGATCGTCTTGTTAGGCAAACCTGCCAGCAGACCATCGAGCACCTCTCGCTCGCGCGGCGATAGCAGATCGACCCTCGCCTTCGCTGCCTGCACGGCGGGATCGAGGCGATCAGCCGCAACGATCTGAGACAGCGCCGCCTCGACGCTAGCGAGAATCGCCGGCGTGGCGAAAGGCTTCTCGATAAAATCGAGCGCACCCGCCTTCATAGCGCGCACCGCGAGCGGCACGTCGCCGTGCCCCGTGATGACGATCATCGGAAATTCGAGCGCGCGATCCGCGAGATGGCGCTGCAGTTCGAGCCCGTCCATCTCGGGCATACGGATATCGGCAATCAGACAGCCGACAGGCAATGTCGGGGCAATGTCGAGAAAATCGCGAGCCAGGCTGAAACTCCGCACCAAGTGCCCGCAGGCTTCGAGCAGCAGCGACAGCGAGTCGCGCACCGCCTCGTCGTCGTCGACGATGTAGACGTACCGATCAGCCGGCATCAGCCGCCTCATCCTGAGCGGGGTTGGGGAGTGTCAAACTGAATACCGTGCCGCCGCCAGGCCGCGGCGCGACCGTCAGATGCCCGTGGTGCGCCTCGACAATCTCGCGGCAAATCGACAAACCGAGACCCATCCCAGTCTTCTTGGTCGTTACGAACGGCTGAAACAGCCGATCGGCCAGCTCGGGCGCGATACCTGGCCCGGTATCCGCCACGCTCGCTTCGATGAGCTCTCCCGTGATGCGCGTCGCGATCATCAATTCGCGCCGCTCGACCTCCTCCATCGCTTCGACCGCATTGCGCACTAGGTTGAGCACCACCTGCTGGATCTGAACGGGATCGACCACGACCGACGGCAAGGCATGGTCGAGTTCGAGCGAGACCCGCACTCCCGATTGCCGGGCGCCAACAAGACCGAGGGCCAATGCCTCCTCGACCAGCTGGTTGAGGCTTTGCGAGCTTCGTTCGGTTTCACCCTTGCTGACAAACTGGCGCAGCTGTCGGATCACCTCTCCAGCCCGCTGCGCCTGCGCGACGGCCTTCTCCATCAGGTCGGCAATACGCTCCGGCTCGGCCCTACCAAGTGAGATCAGGTGACGCCCCGCTTCCAGGTAGTTCGTAACGGCTGTCAGCGGCTGGTTGAGCTCGTGCGCCATGGTGGACGCCATCTGGCCCATGACGCTGAGCCGGGAGGCGTGGAGCAACTCGGTCTGCAAATCCTCGATGCGCCGTTCGGCCTCTTGGCGCTCGGTTAGATCACGGACAAAGCCGGTGAAAAAATTGCCGCTTGGCGAGGCGAATTCACCGACCGCCAGCTCCATCGGAAAGGTCTCACCGCTTTTGCGCTGACCAACGACGATGCGGCCGATGCCGATGATCCGCCGCTCGCGGGTGCGCATGTACCGTGACAGGTAGCCGTCATGCGCATCGCGATAGGGTTGCGGCATCAGCATCTTGACGTTGCGCCCGATCACGTCCTTCGCGGCGTACCCGAAAAGACGCTCCGCGGCGGGGCTGAACGACTCCACGCTCCCGGTGGAGTCGATGACGATGATCGCATCGGGTACGGTGTCGACGATCGAGCGCCAGCGCAGCTCGCTTTCGCGCAACGCGATCTCAGCGGCCTTGCGCTCGGTGATGTCGCGGATAATGCCGACAAAAATCGGCGTGTCGCCGTCGCGGGCCTCGCCGACGGACAGTTCCATCGGGAAGATCGAGCCATCCTTGCGCTTTCCGGAGACCTCGCGACCGATACCGATGATCTTCTTGACGCCCGTTCGCAGATAATTGGCCAGGTAGGCGTCATGCTCCGCGGCGTAAGGTTGCGGCATCAGCATGTTCACGTTGTTGCCGATGAGTTCCGCGGCGCTGTAGCCGAAAAGCCGCTCCGTCGCCTGATTGACCGAGCGAATGGCACCATTGCTGTCTATCGCGACGATCGCATCGACCGCAGTGTCGACGACGGCGCGATAGAGCGAGTCACCGGACTCGTTGGGTATTGTAGTTGGGGCTTCCGGTTCCAGCGTTGCGCACTCCGCCACCGCGCTCCTCTGGTGTCGCGGCGCCGAGTTCAAATAACACAAACCGCGGGTGAGCCGAAAGTTACGGCGAGCGAGCCACGCGCGAGGCGCGTTCAGTGGCTCATCAGCAATGGAACAGGCGCGTGGGCGAGAAGGTGCCGCGTGACGCCGCCGAGGAAGGCTTCACGCATGCGGCTATGCGTATAGGCGCCCATCACGATGAGCGTCGCTCGGTGCGTCTCCGCCGCCATGACAAGCGCGGCTCCCGTCGAGCGCTCACTTGTCGGGAAGATCACCTCGGGGGTCCTGATGCCGCGATCCCGCAGCGAGGTCGTGAGGTCGCCGAGATCGACCGCCTCTTCGCCGTATTCGAGGGCGGTGAAAACGGTCACTCGATTGGCCAATTGCAGCAGCGGCATCGCACCGAACACCGCACGGCTGGCCTCGAGGCTGCCGTTCCAGCCGATCATGATGTGGTCGGCCGGGTTGGCCGACAAAGTGTCGCCGACCAGTAGGGTGGGCCGGCCTGTGCCGAACACCGCCGCGTCCGCGCAGCGTTGCGGCACGATCTCGCCTGCCGTCGGGCGTGGCAGGATGATGAAATCGCTGAGGCGGCCGTGTCGGGCGATGATGGGCTCGAACTCGCCGATGCGCTCCGACCAGGTTCCGGTCCAGGCGCCGGCGTCACCACCGAGCGCGGTCTTGCCGCCGTTGCGGTCGCGCCATTCGTCGAACCGTACCTCGGCCGTGGCTGCCGCTTGCCGGCCTTCTCGTTCGATTGCCTCGCGCGTGACGCCCGTGGCGGCGATCATCTCGGGAATCATCGCCGCGGCGGCGTCCGGGTCGGGCCGGATGTAGGTCGCCTGCACCCGCCCATGAAGCGCGCGAGCGAGCCACAGCGCGGCGTCGAAGATGTGCGAGGTGGGCAGCTCCGCGGCCAACGGCATCAGAATTGAGCTCGCCATCGGCGGTCGCCTTCGATCGGTGATCGGTCGCACCATCACCCCAAGGTCAGTGGCGATTGCGCAGGCTCATGATGTAGGCGACGACATTCGCCAAATCCGCCGACGCGAGATCGGGATAGGGCATGTTTGAGTAGGCGTGCGAATGACCGAGAAATGCGCGCAGTTTTTCCGGTGTCGTGTCCGGTCTGTTCGCGATCTCGAAAAAGCTCGGCGCGTAACCGCCAACGGTCGGTCGAAGCTCCTGGTTGGCCGAGACGATATGACAGGCATCACAATTATACCCGACGAACTCACGGCCGAGGTGTGCGTTACCGGGCCTCGCCTGGTCTTGGGCCCAAGCGGCACTTGCCGCACCGATCAGAAGCACGCTCGTCAGCGCCGTCACTAATGGCTTCCGCATCTGTCTCCCCTTCCACCAAGCATGATCAGCGCCCTTCCTCCGCGCCGATGACGATCCCCGAATTGGGCTCGACCCAGACGAGGTGGTCGTGCACAGCCTTGACGCCCGGCACGTTTTCGGCCGCGACAGTGAGCGCGGCGCGTTCGCGGTCGTCGGTGATCGTGCCGTGCAGGTCCACCACCCCATCCTCAACGACGACGTCGACGCTGAACCGCGGCCCCCAGGGCTCGCGTTCGATGATGGCGGTGACGGCGGCCTTGATATCCGCGTCGCCGACCGGCGTTGGAGTTTCAGTCTCGCCAGTCAGCGTATTCAACAGCGCGCGCACGAGGTCGGCGCGGCTGACGATGCCGACGAGCCGATCCTTCGACACCACCGGCAGGCGTTTGATGTGGCGCTTCTCCATCAGCTCGACGACCAGTGACAGAGGGTCGTGCGGCGAGACAGAGAAGACTTCGCGTGTCATCACCTCGCCGACTTTGCGGGCATGCGTATCAACGTAATCGTGCGCGAGACGCCCCGGGCCGAGCAGCAGCTCCATCCAGGCCGAGCGATGTCGCGCGGTGCCGGTCTCGGCACGGCGCAGCAGATCGCCTTCCGTCACCATGCCGACGACGTGATTCTCATCGTCGATTACCGGAAGACCGCTGATGTGGTGCTCGAGCATGAGCCGCGCGGCCGCGATAATCGTTGTCTCGGGCGCCACGGTCAGCAGCTTGCTCGTCATGACTTGTCCGACGATCATGGTCGATCTCCTCGGCTTCGATTAGGCGGCGATCTCCAGCACCCAAGCTTGGCGGGCATTTTGCTCGCGCTGCTCGCGCTTCGCTTCGAGGCGGTCGGCGCGTTCGCGCAAAGCGGCGCGGTCGGCGGCGCTACCCGAGGCATGGGTCGCGGCGACACAGGCGGTCGGGCAACGGGTGACGCCTTTCGCTTTGATGAAGGCGGCGATCTCGGCTTCGTAGTTGTGCGACGGCATGGTCTGCTCCTGGGTTCGCTTCCCTGCGCGCCACCAAGCGGTGACAGCGTCATGATCGCGATCCGCGAGCGCTGAAAGAATCCGGTTTGTCCCTAAGGATGATTGCGTACGGTAGACTACGTAGGCTGAAGCTGCCATCGGCAAGCCCCGCAAAATCATCAGCGTTTGAACGGGTGGTGCGTAGATGAATTTTATGTACGATCGCGGGCCGCAAGTCAGCGCGCAACCTTCCGCTCGGGAATGGCACCGTGGCCGACGCCATATCTCCACGCCAATCTCGTCCGGTGCCAGCTGGAAGACGTGCGACAGGAGACAACGCGGCTTGTGGCTGATCCGCATCGAGCACTAATCCTTCGGGTGACGGCCGTGCGAGGGAACCCCGCCGTCACGCTTCTTCCGGCCGGGTAGACAGTGCGAGCGGCTGGCCTGCCCCTTCTGTTTGGGCTACGGCTCTGGGCGTCGGTCTGTCTTGCGCTCTACGTGGCGTATTGGCTTCAGCTCGACGATCCCTTCTGGGCCGGGACCTCCGCGGCGATCGTATGTCAGCCGCAGTTGGGCGCGTCGCTGCGCAAAGGGTGGTTCCGCATGATCGGCACGCTTATCGGTGCCGTCGTGAGCGTGTTGTTGGTCGCATGGCTTCCGCAGGATCGCGTGTTGTTTCTTGGCTTCCTCGCAGTTTGGGGTGGAGTCTGCGCTTTTGCCGCCACGCTGCTGCGAAACTTCGCGTCCTATGGGGCGGCGCTTGCGGGCTATACGGTGGCGATCATCGCCGGTGGCCTGCTAGGCGCCACCGGCGGAGTGAACGCGAATGCCGGTTTTTTGCTCGCCGTGGCACGGGCGAGCGAGATCTGTCTCGGTATCGTCTGCGCGGGCGTCGTCCTCACACTCACCGATTTCGGTGGCGCGCGCCGCAGCCTCGCCGCGCTGGTCGCGACCGTCTCTTCCGACATTGCCAGCGGGTTTATGGACACGTTGGGTTCGGCCGGCGCGGCCTTCGACGAGACCCAAGGGCAGCGGCGTGAACTGCTGCGCAAGGTCATCGCGCTCGATCCGGTCATCGATCAGGCGTTCGGCGAATCGTCGGAGCTGCGCTATCACTCGCCAATACTGCAACGCTCTGTGGAGGGGTTATTTGTCGCGCTGGCCGCGTGGCGCACCGCGTCGGTGCTGCTGTGGACGCTGACACGCAAAGCGGCGCGGGAGACGGCCGACAGCATGTTACCGCAGGCGACGGCACAACTGTCGGCGGATGGTGGAGAAGCTTGGCTAGCCCGCCCAGTCATACTGCGCCACACCACCGACCTTGCCGCGCAGAAATTGATGACAATGCCGGCCGACACGCCGCCGGTGCGGCTGCTCGCCGACAAGACCGCGGCGGCGTTCTCGGGTCTATCGCGGGCGCTTGATGCGCTTGCCCTGCTCATGGCGGATCCAAGACGCCGCTTGCCGCGCCGCCGCGGGGTCCGGCATCTCGACATACCCGACCGGCTGCCGGCCCTTGTCAACGGCGCCCGCACCTTTGTCACGGTCGCGATCGTGACGTTGCTCTGGATCGTCAGCGCCTGGCCCGGCGGCGCTCAGGCCATCGTCTTCGCCATGATTGTCTCGACCCTGATGGCGCCGCGCGCCGATCAGGCCTACGCCGCCGCTCTTATCTCGTTCATCGGGATCATCTTCGATCTGATTATCACGTCGATCATCACATTCGCGGTCTTGCCGGCAACCGGCGTCGAGACTTTTGTGGGTCTCAGCATGGTTCTCGCCTTCTGTCTTGTGCCGCTTGGCGCGCTGCTGGCCCACGCGCGAGAACCCTGGCAGGTCGGCTTGTTTACCGCGATGACGATGATCTTCATGCCACTGTTCGCGCCGTCGAACCAGATGAACTACGACGTCACCAACTTTTACAACACATCCTTGGGCATCGTTGTTGGGGCCGGCATGGCCACGTTGGCGTTTCGGTTGATCCCGCCGCTATCGCCGGCGTATCGGACGCAACGGCTGCTTGACCTCGCGCTGGGTGACCTGCGGCGGCTTCTCCACCGCCGCGCGGCTCCGAGCGTGCACGCCTGGGACAGCCGCGGCATCAGCCGATTATCGGCGATGCCGGACAGTGCGGAACCGCTGCAGCGCGCTCAGATGCTGGCGGTGATCCTGGTCGGCGCCGAGATCATCCGGCTGCGGCGTGTCGCCCGCCGGTTTGGTCTCGACGCGCCGCTCGACGCCGGGCTGGCCCGCTTGGCGCACGGCGATGTCGCCTTTGCGATCGACGATCTCGCTCGGCTCGATCGTCGTCTTGAAGAATGGCAAACGCTGGCCGCTGTGCGGGCGCGAGCGCGCATCCTGGCTATTTCCGGCGCGCTCGCGCAACATCCCGCCCATTTCGGACAGCTGGCCGCTGCATGAGATTCACCGAGATCAACCTGTTCGGTGTCTACGTCGCCCCCATATCGGTGATGATCGTGGCGGCCTGGGTGATCACGATCGCCCTGCGCCGCGTGGTCGCGCACTTCGGCCTCTTACGCCATGTGTGGCATCCGGCGCTGTTTGTCCTGAGCATCTATGTCATGATCCTGTCCGCGATTACCCTCATCGTCGGGGGCTAAAGCGAGATGGCCGATGCCAAGACCGGCCTGAAGCGCGGTGCGGCGGCGGGCGACGCCGAGACCACGCCGCCCGCGTCGCGGGATATGGCGTCGCCGCCCCGCTGGCGATGGCGCTTCGTTCCGTTATTGCTCACCGCGCTGGCGGTTGCGCTCGCCATTTTTCTCGGGATACCGGCGTGGAACGCCTACATGGGCGCGCCCTGGACGCGCGACGGTACGGTTCGCGCTTACGTCGTGACGATGGCACCGGAAGTCGCCGGCCGGATCGTCAATCTGCCGGTCGCTGACAACCAGTTTGTCCACAAGGGCGACCTGTTGGTGCAGATCGACCCGACCGACTACAAGATCGCCGTCAGCCTCAACGAAGCCGCGGTCAGCCAGGCGCAATCCAATGCCGATAACGTGCAGCGCGAGGCCCAGCGTCGGCAGGAGCTGACCTCGCTAGCGGTGACGACCGAAGAAAAGCAGACCTATGCGAGCAACGCGACGGTGGCGCAGGCGCAATTGCAGCAGGCTGTGGCTCGGCTCGATCAGGCGAAGGTCAATCTCGATCGCACTGAAATTCGTGCACCCGTCGATGGTTGGGTCACCAATCTCCTAGCCCAGCTGGGCGACTACGCGACCGCCGGCGAGAAACTCATCTCGCTGACCGATGCCAGCTCGTTCTGGGTCGACGGTTATTTCGAGGAAACCAATCTCGGCCCGATCCACGTCGGTGACCCGGCCGAGGTCAAGCTGATGGGTTACCCGCAAATCGTCCGCGGCCACGTGCAGAGCATCGCGCGCGCGATCAATGTGGCCAACGCGCAACCCAACGAACAAGGCATCGCTACAGTGAACCCGATCTTCACCTGGGTCCGGCTCGCCCAGCGAATTCCCGTTCGCATTCAGATTGACAAGGTGCCGGACGGCCTCGTGCTGGTCGCGGGAATGACCGCGACGGTACAGATCGATGCTCCCCCGCGGCCGGGGGCAAACTAAGGTGCAAAAGTATTGCGGCTAGAGATCGTCGATGCGCACCTCGACGCCGGCGCGCTCTTCCTGAAGCGTCAGATAAATCGAGGCGTCGCGGTCGCTCCAGCCGCGCGCCATCGCCTCGTCCATCTCGGCCTTGGCGAGCGCGTTGAGGCGCATCGGCGTGCCGGTCTCGCGCGCGAGGTCGAGCGCCAGACCCAAATCCTTGTGCGCCAGCGCCAGTGAGAAGCGCGGCGCGAAATTGCCTTTGAGATAGGTCGCCGGCAGCCGCACCTTCAAATTCATCTGATTGCCGAGCGCCGCCTCGGTAAAGACCTTGTAGATCGTCGCCGGGTCGATCCCCGCCTTGACCCCCGTCGTCCAGCACTCGGCCATCACGAGGTCGAGCGTAAAGGTTGCGCTGTTGTGCATGATCTTGGCGATCGAGCCGGTGCCGATGCCGCCGGTGTACATGACCCGCTTGGCGATCGCGTCGAGGAACGGCTTGGCACGCGCGAAATCCTTGGGCGCGCCGCCCGCCATCGCCAACAGGTCGCGGGTCTGCGCGCCTTCCATGCCGCCCGAGACCGGCGCGTCGACCATCGCCACACCCTTCGCGGCGAGCAGCGCCTGCACCCGCCGCACCAGCGCCGGGGCGTTGGTCGTGTGGTCGATATAGAGTGCACCGGGCTTGAGATGCTCGACCAGTCCGCCTACGCCGAGGCACACCGCCTCCATCTCCCGCGGGCCCGGCAGGCAGGTGGCGACAATCTCACATCCGGCCGCAATCTCGGCCGGCGAGTCGGCCCAGCCCGCGCCCATCGCCAGCAACCCGGCCGCCGCCTCGCGCCGCAGGTCATTGACGACAAGCTCGTGCCCGGCCTTGAAGAGCTGGCCGGCGATCGGCGCGCCGATATTGCCGACCCCGATAAAGCCGATCTTCATGGCTGGCCTACAGCGCGTAGAGACGGCACGGGTTGTCCCACAAGATCTTCTTCTTGCTGCTGTCGCTCAGCTTCAGCCCCAAGAACAAATCCATCGCGTGCGGATACTTCGCGTCGCCGTGCGGGTAGTCAGTCGTCGTCACAAGGTTGTCGTCGCCGATCGCATCGACGACATGGCTCACAAAATCCTCGTCGCACTCGACCGCGCCAAACCCTTGCCGGCGGAAATACTCCGACGGTTTCATCTTGAGATGGGTCATCTCGCCATAGGGCTCCCGCCACTCGTAATGCTCGTCCATGCGGTGCAGCCAGAACGGCAGCCAGCCGCAATTCGCCTCAAGAAAGGCGAAACGCAGCCGCGGGAAGCGCTCGAACGTGCCACCCATGATGAGGTCCATGCACGCGAGCATCTGCTCCATCGAATGGGTCGCGATATGGACGATGCCCATCGTCTTGAACCGGTCCGTCCCGCACGCCTTCATCCGCGAACCGGTGGTTTCGTGGAAGCCGATCGGCACGTTGAGCTCCTGGCACACTGACCATAGCGGGTCGTAATACGGATCGTGCCACGGCCGCTCGTTGTGGATGTTGGGGCGGATGAAGATCGCTTTCATTCCGAGCTCGGTGACGGCGCGGCGCGCCTCGGCGGCGGCGGTCTCGGCATCGTGCGGGCTGACCGCCGCAGCGCCAAACATGCGCTTCGGGTCGGCGGCCTGGATGTAGTCGTGGAGCCAGTCATTATAGGCGCGACACGCCGCAGCCGCGAAACGCGCGTCCATCGTCGAGAACGCGGTCACGTACATCGCCGAGGTCGGGAAGAGGATCGCCAGATCGAGGCCCTCCTTGTCCATCGCCCTGACTTGCGAGGCGGGATCGAAATCGCGTGCGATCTCTTCGGCATAGCGGTCGCCGAGCGCCTTTTCCTCGGCGTCCGAGACGGCCGGCCAGTCGCCGCCCGGCATCGCCGCCATGACCTCGCCCTCGACCATCGTGCGGATGTCCCAGCGCCGCTCGTCGAGCCGGCGCGGCGCACGCTCGCGGAATTCGGGCGCGATATAGCGCTGCCACAGATCGGTCGGCTCCATGACATGCATCTCGGCGTCGATCAGCTTGAACCCATTCTTGGCCATGCGACTTCCTCCCCTAGGCCGCCTTGGCTTGCGCCTTGCGGATCGCCGCCAGCACGCGCGGCGGCGTAAGCGGCGTTTCGTTCACCTCCGCGCCGATCGCCGCGAGCGCGTCGCGCACCGCGTTGGCGATCGCGGCGGGCGGCGCCACCGCGCCACCTTCGCCCATGCCCTTGACGCCGTATTCAGTCGCGACGGCCGGCGTGTGGAGATGCCCGATGCGAATATCGGGCAACTCGAACGCCGCCGGCAGGTGATAATCGAGGAAGGTCGCGGCGAGTGGCTGGCCGCTTTCGTCATAGGGGATTTCCTCGAACATCGCGGTGCCGATGCCCTGCGCGACGCCACCGCGGATCTGGCCCTCGACCAGCATCGGATTGATCATCGTGCCGCAATCCTCGGCAACGACGAAGTCGATGAGCTCGATAGCGCCGGTCTCCGGGTCGACCGCGACGACCGCGCCGTGCGTCGCGTAGGAATAAACCCCCGTCGAAACAGCTGGCTCGTAGGTCGCGATCGCCTCGAGTAGCGGTTCCTCGCCCGGCGGCAGCTGATCCATGCGCAGATGCGCCACCTTGCCGATCTCGGCGATCGCGACCGAGCGTCCTTGCGGCCCCACCACCGCACCGTCGGCGCAGCTCACCTCGCTCGCCTCGCATTGCAAAAGGTGAGCGCCGATGCGGCAGAGCTTGTCGCGCAGTATCCGACTCGCCCGCGCCACCGCACCGCCCGACATGACCATGCTGCGGGAAGCAAAGGTGCCAAAGCCAAACGCGGTACTCTCGGTGTCGCCATGGCGCACCGAGATGCGCGCCGGGTCGATGCCGAGCTCGTGATAGGCGATCTGCGACAGCGCGGTCTCGAGACCCTGGCCATGCGACTGGATGCCGACCATCAGCACCAGACTGCCATCGGTCAGGATGCGCGCGGTGCAGCTCTCGAAGCCGGGGATCACTGAGGCGCCGCGCGAGGCGAACTCGGCCGCGCCGTGCCCGGTCTGCTCGACAAAGCTGCCGAAGCCGACGCCGATCAGCCGCCCGTCGGGCTCGCCGCGCCGTTGTCGCTCGCGCAATTTCGGCACATCCAGTAGCTCAGCGCAGAGCCGGGCGCAGGCGGAATAATCGCCGCTGTCATAGGTCATGCCCGTGATCGACGTGAACGGCATGGAGGCCGCCGGGATCATGTTCTCGATGCGCACCTCTACTGGATCACGCCCGACCGCGCGCGCGACCTCGTCGATCAGCCGCTCGATCGAGAAGCATGCGGCAGGGCGACCGACGCCGCGGAACGGCCCGACCGGCGCCTTGTTGGTCGCGACCGTCACGTAGCGCGCCCGGTAGTTGGGGATGACATAAGGGCCGGGCATCACCCGCGCCGCCATATTGGCCTCCATGTAAGGACCTTGCGGCCACATGCCGTAGGCGCCGGCATCGACGACGATCTCAGCCTCGATGCCGAGAATGCGACCCCGCTTGTCGGCATAGGCGGTGACCTTGTGATGCTGGTCTCGGGTGTGTGCGCCGGTGAGGAGATGCTCGCTGCGGTCCTCGATCCAGCGCACCGGCTGGTCGAGCTCAAGCGTCAACGCCGCCATGATGATTTCTTCCGGATAGAGCCGCGCCTTGGGGCCGAACCCGCCGCCGACATCGGGCGCGACGACACGGATTTGCCGCTCGTCGAGCCCCAGCATCTCGGCGATCGCGACGCGCATCGTGTGCGGCGTCTGGGTCGACGCCTGCACCACGACCTCGTCAAGCCGATGATCGCGATAGGCGAGCACCGCGCGCGCCTCCATCGGCGAGCCGGACTGGCGGTTCATGCGGAATTCGCGGCTGATGACGATTTCCGCCGCGCGCCTCGCCGCCTCGATATCGCCCCCGGCGATGGCCCGGTCCATGAAGATGTTGTCGCCCCACTGCTCGTGCACGAGCGCACCGCCACGCATTTGGCGCGAGGCATCGACGACGGCGTCGAGCACCTCGTACTCAACCGTCACCATCCCGGCGAGGTCTTCGGCCTCGGCGCGGGTTGCGCCGACGCAGGCGGCGATCGCCTCGCCGACAAAGCGCGCCTTGTCGGTCGCGAGCGGCGCCCAGTCCGGCGAGCGCGCGCCCACCGCTTGCGTGACGATGCGGAACGGCTTCATCCGCGGCAGGTCCGCGGCGGTGAAGACGCGGCCCTTGGCCTCCGGCGCGACGGCGATGCCGCGGATCCGCGCATTCGCGTGCGGGCTGCGCACAAATACCACCTCGCGGATGCCGGGCATGCGGATATCGGACACGAACTGCCCGCGCCCGCGCAAATGCCGCCAATCCTCCTTGCGGAGCAGCGAGGCTCCGATGCCCTTGCCGGAATTCGCCGATTTCATCCGCGCACCTCGACCCCGTTCATTCGAGGAGATGCAAGCCTTGCACCGCCCCCGCCGGCTGACAAGCGCCATGGCTTGTCCGAAGCCGAGCGCGTTTACATCTCTTCGGCATTCCTACAAATTCCTTGGAGTGTCAGATGACCGGCACCAGGACAGAGCGCGACAGCATGGGCGCCATCGAGGTGCCGGCAGACCGGCTCTGGGGCGCGCAAACCCAGCGCTCGCTGCAATACTTCAGCATCGGCAGCGATCTGATGCCTCGCGAGATGGTCACGGCCTATGCGATTCTCAAAAAAGCGGCAGCGCGCGCCAACCGCGAGCTCGGTGCCCTCGACGCGCGAAGCTCCGAGATGATCGTCCAGGTCTGCGACGAAATCCTCGCGGGGAAACACGCCGACAATTTCCCGCTGCATGTCTGGATGACCGGCAGCGGCACGCAATTCAACATGAACGTCAACGAGGTGATTTCAAACCGTTGCAGCCAACTGGCCGGCACACCGCTCGGCAGCAAGAAGCCCGTGCATCCCAACGACCACGTGAACCTGTCGCAATCGTCAAACGACAATTTCCCATCGGCAATGTACATCGCCGCCGCGGTCGGGATGAAAGAGCGGCTCATCCCGGCTGTCGCCGCGCTCAAGGATGCGATCGCCGCAAAGGCCGAAGAATGGCGAGATATCGTCAAAATCGGCCGCACCCATCTGCAGGACGCCACGCCCTTGACGCTCGGCCAGGAATGGTCGGGCTATGCCGGGATGCTGGCGGATGGGCTTGAGCGGATCGAGGCGGCACTCCGCCATGTCTACCGGCTGGCGCTCGGCGGCACTGCGGTCGGCACCGGCGTCAACGCTGTACCAGGGTTTGCCGAAGCGGCAGCGGCGGAGATCGCCGGGCTGACCGGGCTGCCCTTCGTTACCGCTCCCAACAAATTCACCGTGCAAGGCTCGCACGACGCGCTGGTGCAGCTATCGGGCGCGCTGCGCACGCTCGCGGTATCGCTCTTCAAGATCGCCAGCGATATCCGCCTCATGTCATGCGGGCCGCGCGCCGGGATCGCCGAGCTCGAACTGCCGGAGAACGAGCCCGGTTCATCGATCATGCCGGGCAAGGTCAACCCGACCCAATGCGAGGCGCTGACGATGATCACCGCGCAGGTCATGGCAAACGACGTCGCGGTGGGGTTTGGCGGCGCGGGTGGCTCGCTCGAGATGAACGCCTACAAGCCGCTGATGATCTTCAACGTCGCGCAGTCGATCACCCTGATCGCCGACGGCTGCGCCAATTTCCGCAAATTCCTCGTCGAGGGGGCGCGGCCGAACCTCAAAAATATCAACTCTCATGTCGAGCGTTCGCTGATGCTGGTCACCGCGCTCACCCCGGCAATCGGCTACGACAAGGCGTCGGAGATCGCTCATCACGCCATGGCGCACGACCTGACCCTGAAGGAAGCGGCGCTCCAGCTCGGCTATATCGACGAGGCCGAGTTCGATCGCCTGGTCGACCCGAAAAAGATGGTGTAGCCGCCTCTCAGGGCTTGACCGCGGTCGTCGAGACCCGGCGAAGGGTCACAAAAATGCCGGCGACGATCAGCGCGATGCTGATCACCACATCGGGGCTCAACGTCCCGCCGAAGATCAAGAGCGACAGCACGAACCCGCCGACCGGCGTGAGGGTCAGCACCTGCCCCGCCATTGCCGCCGGCATCATCGACAACACCTTACCCCAAAAGAAATAGCCGAGCGCAGTGGTGACGACGCAGTTATAGAGTACGATCGCCACGAGCTCAGGCGACCAGGTGACCGGGCCGGGTGCAGTGATCAAGACGATCGCCAGCACCGGCGGCAGGCTCACCGCGAGCTGCCAGAAGGTCTGCGCCCAAAACGGCGATTGGAAACGTCGCCGGCGATAAAGGCAGGAACCGAGCGCCCACAGGATCGCGGCAAGGATCAGCAGCGCATTGCCGGCGATTATGCGCGGATCGCCCCAGTCGACGAGGCCCGGGTTCATGAACAGCACCAGTCCGGCAAAGCCGATCGCCGCGCCGATCAGCTGCGCGCGGCCATGCGGTTCGGGCCAGATGAAAATCCCGATCGGGATCGCCCAAAGCGGCATGGTATAACCGAGGACGATCGCCCGCCCCGCCGGTAGGATCGACAGGCCGATGATGCTGCAGATGAGAAACCCAGCGACCTGCATCTCGCCGACCCAAAACAGGGTCAGCCGCTCGCCGCGATAGGGCAAGAGCGGCTGCCGCGCCGCGAGCAGCGGCGGCGCGATCAGGATGAGGCTCCCTGTGAGCCGCAGCAGCACGAATTCGAGCGGCGGCGCCTGGCCGAGCGCCAGCTTCATCAGCGGCCAGTTGGCGGCCCAGGTAAACAGGATGATCGCTAGATAGACAAATGCGATGAGCGGCACATGCGACGCCGCGGGGCGAATGCCGGAAGCGATCTCCGTGCTCCCCTCGGAAGCGCTCATTCGAACGCCTTGAATGCCGCCTCGAGCGCCTTGCGCTGGTTGCCATCGGGCGAGATCGGCACGACAACGGGCGTCGTGATCCCCGCCGCGCGCCACGCCTCGACCCCTTCGCGCACCCGGGACGCGGGTCCGTATAGCGTGCAGTCCGCGAGCCAGCGATCGGTCAGCCGGTTCGGCATCTCGTCGGCGCGCCCGGCCGCCACCAACCTCTCGGCGTCTTCCATCTCCTCGCGAAAGCCGGTCTCTTTCCAGTAATTGCGGTAATTGGGCAGCAGCCAATAGCTCGCCATCGACTTCTTCAGCGCGGCTTTCGCCTCGGCGATATCATCCGAGATGCAGGTACGGACGCGATTGCCGATAAAGAAATTCGCATCGCGGCGCTTCCTTTCGGGCAGCGCGGCGAGCGAATCCGGCATAAAGGCGCGGCTGCCATTGGCGAAGACGATGCCGTCGCCGATCTCGCCGGCCAGCGCGATCATCCGCTTGCGCAAGGTCGCGACGATGACCGGCGGCAGCGGGCCGTATGCGGTGCTCGCCTTGAACTTGTCGATAAAGTCGCGTGTATCGCCCAACGGCTTGCCGGGCTTCGCCTCCCACCGCGCATAGGACGGCGCGTGGGCGATGCCGATGCCGAACTGGAACCGGCCGCCGGAAACCTCGTGGATATAGGCGGCGTTCTGGGCGAATTCGTCGGCTGATTGCGCGTAGATCGGTGCGATCGCGGTCGCGAATTTGATGGTTTTCGTCGCGAAGGCGAGCCCCAGGCATTGCGACATGTTGCCGAACGAACTCGAGACCGAGATTCCGGCAAAGCCGCGGCGTTCGATCTCGCGGGCGATATCGAGCGTCGCATGGCGCTCGCCGGGGTTGGCCATCAGGGCAAGGGCGGGGTGCTGGGCGGGCATTGGCATTCCTTTTCGTCGAGCACAGGCCGGCCGATCTTGTGCCTTGGGCTTGACCCTTGGCAACCGGCGCGCCTATATCGGCGCTACCTCTGTTCCCCGGTAGCTCAGTGGTAGAGCAAGCGGCTGTTAACCGCTGGGTCGCTGGTTCGAATCCGGCCCGGGGAGCCATTTTCCTAGACGCAACCCGCTCCGGGGGGAGCGGAAATTGAAAATCCTGGAGTCCTCAAGGGGGAGAGACCAACAATGAGGCGTGTCCACAGGGGATTGGGCGCGGTGACCATCGCCGCGGTCGCCTTGAGCGGCTGCGCGCCGACGGTGATGGCGCCGACCGTTCCCGTGATGCCCGGCTCAGGCAAGGCATTCGATGCCTTCATGGCCGACCAGCAGACCTGCGAAGCCTATGCGAACACCCAGACCGCGCCGCTCTCGGCGCAGGCCAACAACCAGGCGCTCGGCGGGGCGCTCTTGACGACCGCGCTCGGCGCCGGGCTGGGCGCGGCGATCGGTGGCGGGCGCGGCGCGGCGATTGGTGCCGCATCGGGCGCTGTTGTCGGCACGGCGACGGCCGCGCAAGGCTCGTCGATCGCCGGGATGAGCATTCAGCAGCAATACGACATCTTTTATTCGCAGTGCATGTCCGCGCGCGGTAACCAGGTGCCGGGCTACTCGTCGAACATGTACGCGATCCCGCCTTACCCGGGCTACGGCGCGTCGCCGCCGGGGCCGATGGCTCCGCCCCCGCCGGGCAGCTATGTTCCGCCGCCTCCACCGCCCTATCGCTGATCGCCACTAAACGAAGCGCGGGGGCTGCCTGTTTTTGAACAGCCGGCGCCGCGTCGCTGAAAAAGGGAGGAAGCTGATGGCCAAGACACGCGGCACTGGCCTCTTGATGGTATGGGCCGATATCTCCCCCGAGCACGAGGCCGAGTATCACCGCTGGTACGACGAGGAGCACATCGCCCGGCTGCTCGCGATTCCGGGCTTCCTTAGCGCCGGACGCTATGTCGCGGTCAAAGGCGGGCCGAAAAACCTCGCGCTTTACGAGCTTGAAACGCACGAGGTGCTGCGCACCGCGGCGTTTCTCGACGAGGTGCGCTTCCGCCCGTCGGCCAAGCGGGTCGCGGCCTCCGGCGGCACGATCGGCCGCAATTACCTGATCAACGGCTACCGTCAGATCTTCCCGATGCACACCAATCCGGTCGAGATGACGCAGGGCCCGGCACCATTTCTGCAGATGGGCCGTATCGACGTCCCGTCGGTCGTCGAGGACGAATTCAACGACTGGTACAACACCGCCTATATCCCGCCTTATCTCAAAGTGCCGGGCTGTCTGGGCGCACGCCGATATGTGGCAATTGAGTCACAGCCCCGGTATTTGACGCTTTACGAGTTCGCGAACGACAAAGTCTCGGAACATCCGGACTGGGAAGCCGCCCGCGACTCGAACCCGTGGTCGAAGCGAATTCGGCCTTATATGCGCCACGATGTCGGATCGCCCGGCGTTTACCGACGCGTCTTTCCAAAGTGACTTGAAAGCCACAGGTTCAGTGGCGAAAATACTACATCAGTAATTTGTCGAAAAGCGTGGTTTTTCCAATCTTGCTTGGTATATTCTTTGCTTAAGTACAGGGGTTGCGCAAGCAACACGAATACGGCGGGACATACCCGCTGAATTATGAGGGGACTTGCTTTGTGTCGGTTGTTGATGGCCCTGGGGGGCTGGGGCCTGATTACTCTGTCGTGCTTGCCGGCGATGGCCCGGAGCTCGCACGACATTCATGGCGGAAATTGCGTCGCTTATGCGCGCGAGGTGACTGGGGTTCGCCTTGACGGCAACGCCGCCGCCTGGTGGCCGCACGCCGAGGGGCGCTACGAACGTGGCCATCAGCCGGAACGGGGCGCCATCCTGGTGTTCAAGCCTTATGGCCGGATGCATGTCGGTCACGTCGCCGTGGTGTCGCGGATCGTCGGTCCGCGAGAGGTGCTGGTCGATCAGGCCAATTGGGTGCGCGGCCGGATAACGACGGCGATGTCGGTGATCGACGTCTCGCCGGCGAACGACTGGACGAGCGTCAAGGTGCAGTACCAAGGCACGCATGGCCGGGAAAACCCGACCTACGGCTTTATCTATCCGCATGAGCTGCCGCGTGGTCCCGATCAGGCGATCGCCGAAGCGCAAGACAAGCGTCCCGCGCATGGCGATCGCATTTCGGCGCGCGCCAAACACCATCAAAACGGCGACGAAGAAGAGGGCGCGGCAGCCGAGCCGAAACCCGATCGCGTCACCGAGCACGCCAGGCACCATAGGGATGCGGAGCCGCAGGAAGCGGCGGCGAAGCCTGTGCCGCCGCAGCACGTCGCCGACCGCGCCGTACGGCACAAGGATCGACCGGCACGCGACGAGGCCAAGGCTTACGTCGCGCTGAAATCAGGCGAGCAGCTCGCCGACGCCGCGCCGGCGCACCACAAGCACCACAAGGCCGACGACGCCCGGTACGCCTTGTACTGAGCGCCGCGTTAATAGACACCCGAGCTAGACACCCGCGCTTTTGTCCCGGCGCCGGTCGCCGCCGCTAGTGCTTGCCGCGCGCTCGTGCCTATGATGTCCGGCGACGGGTGTGAGGGAGCGAGGCGATGGCGGACAGCAAGCGGATTGTCGTGTTCGGGGCCGGCGCGATCGGCGGCTATTCCGGTGGAAACCTCGCGCATAACGGCTTCGACGTGACCCTTGTCGACCCGTGGCCCGAGCATATCGAGGCGATCCGCAAGGACGGGTTGGCGATCGAGGGGGTAACCGAAAGTGAGTTTGTCCGCGCGCGGCCCAAGACGCTGCACCTGACCGAGGTGCAGAACCTCGCCAAGGAGAAGCCGATCGATATCTGCTTCATCTCGATGAAATCGTACGACACCGAATGGG
>Ga0187784_10000714_pt1 | contig 25110 bp, 25 predicted proteins | sample 1015_SJ02_MP15_2_FD_132964 | JGI IMG/M metagenome (GOLD analysis project Ga0187784, IMG submission 132964) | Tropical peat soil microbial communities from peatlands in Department of Meta, Colombia - 1015_SJ02_MP15_20_MG | ecosystem: Environmental > Terrestrial > Soil > Wetlands > Peat | place... | reverse complement strand
GTCGGCGGCGGCGACGACGGCGACACTACGCCAGCGGCACACAGCGCATTGCTCGGCGTCGACTGGGGTCTCGATGCCGCCTCGGGTCGTTACAGACTCGCGACCATCTACCCAGGCGACAACACGCGCAGCGAGTATCGCAGCCCGTTGGCCCAGCCGGGGCTCAACGTCAAGACGGGCGATTATCTGCTCGCGGTCAATGGTGCCGAGCTGAGGGCCCCAACCAATCCCGACAGCTTGCTGCAATTGGCCGACTCGGACACGACGGTCGAGCTCACGATTGCCGATCGGCCGGACGGTGCTCGCCGCCAGGTCGTCGTCACTCCGGTTACCAAGGAGCTGAGTCTGCGCGAGGCCGCTTGGATCGCGCACAATCGCGATGTCGTCGACAAACTCTCCGGCGGGCGCGTGGGCTACGTCTACATGTCCGATATGGAGCAGCTGGGACTGCAGCAGTTCGTGCGACAATTCTATGCGCAGCTCGGCAAACAGGCCCTGATTATGGACGACCGGTGGAACGGCGGCGGATTCATCGCGCCGTTCGCAATCGAGCGGCTGCGACGGATGCTGGTCGCGCTCGGGACCAATCGCCAATCCGGGATTGCGACCGAGCCTGAAGAGGTCTTGAATGGCCCCAAGGTGGCCCTGCTCAATCACTGGTCGGCTTCCGACGGCGATATCTTTCCTTATTTGTTCCACCTCTACGGTCTCGGGAAGCTGGTCGGGACGCGTTCCTGGGGCGGTGTGCGCGGAATCCGCGGCAATTGGCAAATGATGGACGGCGGCTACATCACGATTCCGGAAGACGCGCTGTACACGCTCGACAGTCAATGGGCGCTCGAGAACCATGGAGTCGAGCCGGACGTCGAAGTAGAAAACCAACCCGCCGATTTGCTGGCCGGTCACGATGCGCAGCTCGAAACGGCGGTCGACTTGTTGCTCAAGGCGATCGCCGGTAAGCCCGCAGCACCTCCGCCGCCGCCACCGTGGATTCCGGCTTACCCGGCGAATGGAATTGTGCCGCCGCAGCCTTAGGGTTGATTCCCTCCGGCAAAGGTGGCGACGCGATGACGAAGTGGATGCTCGCCACTCCGGGGTTGGCGATACTCGGCCAAATCGTCTATCTAAGCGGACAGCACCGGCCGACAGCGGCTTGCAACCGCCCGCGCAGCTGTGTCGACAATTTCATGTCGACACCATCACACGCTTGCCAGCGGTAAGTCCCTCTCTTCAGATCAGACCGTCTCGGATATCTCCTTTATATCTTCCTGTCGCGCCAAAACAGCATCTCGTTGGCTATTTGTAGTCTCGGGCCAGTTCACAGGTTTCCCATCTCGCATCCAACCATCATTCCCCGCCGCTACTCTCAAAACCTTGCCTTTTCGCACGTTTCGGTAAACACCGCCATATTGGAGACCGCTCGCCCTGCGTCTCAGCGGCTGAAGCACAGGCGGCTATCAGTGACCTGCGCAGTGGGAGGCGTGCCACCGTCGCACGCGGCTTGAGTACTTAGCCACCTCGTCCAGCGCGTACTCCCGCGCGGCGCCCCAGCAATATGCTTGAGCCCGTTTGCGCGCGCCTGCCGCTCTACATGTTGAAGACCTTCGATTGCGCACATCGCGCATGAGGGTCCGTCACTGTAATTGTAACCACAGGAGTAAATCGACATGAAGACATCGAAGATTGATGTGATTCGCGCCTGGAAAGACGAAGCCTATCGTATGAGCCTGAGCGAAACCGAGCGCAGCGGACTACCCGAGAATCCCGCGGGCACTCTGCTGGATCTCGCCGAGATCGCCGATGTATCGGGCGCGCAGGTAGTTGAAACCGGAGTGGGAACTTGCACCATCAGTTGGGAAAGATGCTGCTGCAGCGGCGACCTAGTATGTAAATGATGGGCATTTCGGAAAAAAAATGAATGCGGCTTGGTTGGCGTGGCGGCTTGGCGACCCGCCCGCCCCTTTTTCGGCGGCGGTCCCTCGGAGGTCCCATGTCTCGTCAATCCGCACAGGTAACCTGGTCAAATGCGCTCACTTTGCACGAGCGGTTGGCGATGCTTCGCAAGAATCCCATCGCTTTCGCGGACGGGTGCTACGACTCGTCTGTTGCCCACCAGCGCCTCGCGCGCTGGCGTATGCAACCGCCCTTCGCCGACGAATCGGTATTCGCAAGACGTCTCCTCGCGGAGGGAATCAACGAGCCGGAGTTCCTTAGTCTGCTCGGCATTTCGCCCGCCATTTTAGCCGAGATGAGCGGCGGAGTGCTTGCGTGGGCAACTGCGCCACCAGAGGCGCTCGGTGAGCGCTCGGTCGAAGATTCGGCCCTCCATGAGGAGTACTCCAGTGCCGACCCGTTGTACAAGGGGCTGGCCCTGATTCGACCGCTATTGCAGGTTGGTCGCGCCAAGGTGCGGAATCAACTCACCGAGCTGTGCAAGGAATATCCACGCCGGCCGTTCGACTCGCAGGTAGCCGAGGCCGCGCTGTTTCAAAACCTGCCTGATCAGCTCTTGGCAATGATGATCCGCACGCTGACCTTGGAACTGCACGTCGCACGGCTGCAAGGGCGCTTGACCGGATCGTCGGCGCAACAGCGGCTGGAAAGTTTTCTCGCCTCACTAGGGGACCCCGTTTCAGGACTCGCCATCGCGACGGAATATCCGGTGTTGATGAGGCAACTGTCGGCCTGCGTCGAGAGGTGGATCGCAGCCTCCATGCGCTTCATGCACGATCTATGCGCGGACTGGAGCACGATTCGGCAGCATTTGCTTCCGAAGGAGCCCGGCCTGCTGACCGTCGTGAAGGACGGTCTAGGCGATCGGCACCGCGGCGGCCGATCCGTGCTGATGGCGGAATTCAGCTCCGGCCGCCGAATCATCTATAAGCCGCGCGCAATGGCCGTCGATGTGCATTATCAGGAGCTTCTGGCCTGGATGAATCAGCGGGGACAGGATCCCCCGTTTCGCTTGCTAACGGTGATTGACCGAGGAAATCATGGATGGGTCGAATATGTTCAGGCGGAAGGTTGTACCAGGGAAGAGGAGGTACATCGATTCTATCAACGGCAAGGTGGCTACCTCGCGCTGCTCCACGTTCTTCAAGCGACAGATTTTCACTGGGAGAATATCGTCGCCGTGGGTGAACACCCTGTGCTGATCGACATGGAAGCACTGTTTCACCCCCGAGTGAAAAGAGCGCATGACGATGGCGCGGGCGAATTCCTCGGCAATCTGATGAACCAAGGCGTATTGCACATTGGTTTGCTGCCGCGCCGCACGTCTTTCCCCGGCACTGAAGAGAGTCTTGATCTCAGCGGTATGGGTGCGCCGACCAAGCAGACCACACCGTTCCCGGTGCCTCAGTGGGAAGAGTATGGAACGGATCACATGCGACTGATCCGGAAGCGAGGCACCATCGAAGTCTCGAACAATCGTCCGACGATTCCTGGCAAGGATGTCAATCCGGCCGACTACACTGATGCCGTGTTGAATGGCTTTGCAATGACATACGATCTTTTGCGACGGAATCGCGTGGAGCTAGCCGCATCGGATGGATTGCTGCATCGCTTCGCGAACGACGAAACTCGCGCAGTGCTGCGTATGACGCGAACGTACGGACGGATTCTCTACGAGAGCTATCATCCAGATGTTCTGCGAGATGCTTTGGACCGCGATCGCCTGTTCGATTCGCTATGGTGCGAACAAGCGCAGCCATCCGTTCTCGATCAGATTGTCGGTTCGGAGCAGGCGGATCTGCGCTGCGGCGACATTCCGATGTTTACCGCGCGCCCGGGTTCGCGGACGCTTTGGACCGGCCGCGGCCAGGCAATACCCGATTTCTTTGCAACGAGCGGCATGACACTTGCTCTGGATAATCTGCAACGGCTGGGGGACGGCGACCGAGCCAGGCAGCTGTGGTTGATTGAAGCATCCATGGCCAACTTACGCGGTGGGAAGCGCCGGCCGGTGCCGTTGAACGTCGCGGCCCCGCAGACAGCTCTCGACCGGATGCGATGCATCGCGATTGCGAGGCAAGCCGGCGATCGCCTAGTGCAATTGTGCGCGCAATACGGCGACCACGCCGGTTGGATTCGGCTCGAGCCGCGCGGCGGCGGCATCTACGAGCCGGGCCTCGCATTGTTGGATCTTTACGACGGCATGCCGGGTATCGCATTGTTTCTCGCCCGGCTGAGTCAGGTCACCCGCGAGCCTCGATATGCGGAATTGGCACGTAAATCGATGAACACCGTTTTGGCGGCACTCGAGGCGAACTATCTCTCTCCGGTCGGCATTGGCGCATTTACGGGATGGGGCGGCCTTATCTACTCGCTGACGCACGTTGGCACACTATGGTCGGATCCGTCGCTCATCGAAGCGGCACTCGATGCCGTTGCCAAGCTGCCGCCCCTCATCGAGCAAGACGAGGCCTACGATATCATCGGGGGCGCGGCGGGTTGCATAATCCCACTACTCAATCTACACCGATTGAAACCAGTCGACGGCGTCCTGAAAGCCGCGGTCCGTTGCGGCGATCACTTGCTTGCGCACGCGGTATCGTGTGGCGCCGGCGTCGGGTGGTTATCGGCTATGGCCGGAGACAAGCCGCTTACCGGCTTCTCGCATGGCGCCGCGGGGATCGCCTGGGCCTTGATGGCGCTGTCCGCGGCGACCGGAGTCGAGAGATACAAGAGGTGTGGTATGTCTGCGGTAGCCTATGAGCGGGATGTGTTCTCTCCGGAATTCGGAAACTGGCCGGACTTCCGGGTCACGCAAAGGCAAGACGTTTCCTCTCCAACATCGCCGGCGTTTCAGTGGGCGTGGTGCCACGGCTCCCCCGGTATTGCCTTGGCGCGGCTCTTATCGTTGCCTTACGCGGCTGAGAAAGAGATGGACGCGGAGATCCGAATTGCGCTGCATACGACTGTTTCTGCCGGCTCGGTGGATAATGATTCTTTATGTCATGGTGCATTGGGAAACCTTGAGCCTTTGAACATGGCTGCACGCACGCCCGGTTTCAAACTGTGGCGCAAGGACTTCGAGGCGACCGCGGCGAAAATCGTGGATGGGATCGATCGGAATGGATGGCGATGCGCCAATCCCTTAGGCATTGACTCGCCCGGCTTGATGACGGGTCTTGCCGGCATCGGCTATGGGTTGCTCCGCATCGCCGAACCGAGCCGCGTACCGTCCGTGCTCGCGTTGGCGCCGCCGGCGCCAACCCGGCCCACACGTTTTCACGATGACCCTCTTTAATCTTGTCGATGATTTCTCTAGTTCTTGTCGGTACTCAGACACCTGCGTATCTCGCAAACACCTGAAATTCCAGAGTCGACCGGTGGCGGCGTCGTAAAGCTGCCGCCACCAACCGTGTGGCAGACTGGTTTCAGCCCGCCGGCGCAGACAAGAGTGGACGAGCTGGCAACCAAATAGGCGGATGAAAACTCAGAGGAGCCTGCGTAGGCCCCAATGAGCGCTCGACCCTCGGCTAGCGAGCCCGATATCCTCGGGCCGCAGGTCAGTCGTCGGTCGGCTGTTCAAGAGACGGCGCAGGCAAGAGATGACCGGAGGGGAGATAACGGTGGGCTCGCCGTTAGAACCGGACCCGACTCCTCGGTGTGCGTGATCCATTCGGATTGCGGCCGCTTAACGCGCAACCCCCTGCCGTGTGAAATTTACATTAGCGCTTGGCTTGGCGACACGGACTACGGGCCGATTTGACAACAACGTCGCGCAGGCACTCGCGGTGGTTCAGCGACTGGCGGCAATAACACCGCGAGGCATTGAGTGTCCCCGAATATACAATAAGCCAAGTATGAATGCTCCGTGTTTCGAGCCCGCCACCGAGAAGTATGTGAGTCTGGCCACATACCGCCGAAATGGCGTTGAAGTGAAGACTCCGGTGTGGATTGCTGAGCTTGCTGGGCGCTACTACGTGTTTAGTGCAGGCGATGCCGGCAAGGTCAAGAGAATTCGCGCGACGCCCCGAGTGCGACTCGCCGCGTGCAACGTCCGTGGCAAAGTGCGGAGCAGTTGGATCGAAGGTCGCGCCCGAATAGTCTCGGAGCCCGCATTGATCGTGGGGGTACGAAAGGCGTTGCGGCGCAAATATGGCTTAATCATGCTTCTCACTGACGTCATGGCTACCCTGACCGGGCGAATGCGTCGACGTGCCTACATCGAAATTGAGGTGACGGGTTCGTAATCCGGCAATGATCGGCTGGCTCTCTTATCTCGATGGCACCCAGGCGAATTTCGATTAGGTAGGCTAGTATTCATGCTCCGCTTGGATTGCGGGAGCTCCTGGGCCTTGCCCCGAGCGGGTCAAGGGGGTGGATCGATGGCCCGCCGTAAGAGGGAGATCAAGTGCGCCTGCCGATTCCAGTATGGCTGATCACGACCTGGTTTCTTCGGCTGTGGGTCGCCGGAGTGCTGGCCTTTGGCGTGCTCATGGTAGCGAGAGCGCTTTTCTCTCGCGACATCGAATTGCGGCGGTTGAGCATCGGCATCATCTCATGTCTTTTGTGGCCTTTGGCCTTGCTGAGCGCACAAGGTCGCTGGAATCTATTTCGCGGGATTGGAGGCTACCGATGAACGTTCAAACGCGCCCGAACCAAACTGCCACTCTCGCCGCCATTCGCGGCTCGACGCTCCGCGCGGCGGTCTCGATTCTGGTGATTGCGGTGATCGCGGTCATTGGCGGCTGCGGTGTTCACACCGTCGGGACCGGTCATCGCGGTATCAAGACGACCTTTGGCAAGGTGATCGGGCCGCCGCTCGCAGAGGGTTTGTACTTCGTCAACCCCTTGACGACTGCGATCACACCGATGGACGTGCGCGTGCTCAAATGGGAGGACAAGACCGAAGCCTACACCAAGGACGTACAGGAGGCGCAGATCTCCTTCGTGCTCAACTATCGATTGCAGCCCGATTATGCCGCCGATGTTTTCCAGAATATTGGCCCGGACTGGAGTCAGAAGCTCGTTGGCCAGGTGGTATATCAGCGCTTGAAGGACACGATCGGAGCCTGGGACGCGGTGGACCTAGTAGCCAATCGGCAGAAGGTCACCGATTCTGCTCAGGCACAGATCGCCAAGGACCTCGCTAGCCGCCACGTCGATGTGACTGGATACACCATCACGGACATAGAGTTCTCTCGTGCGTTCAACGCGGCCGTCGAGGCCAAGGTCATCGCGCAGCAGCAGGCGCAGCAAGCGCAAAACCGCACGGAGCAGATCAAGCAAGAGGCAGAGCAAAAAGTCATAGCCGCAAAGGCAGAGGCGGAGTCGATGAAAATCCGCGCCGATGCACTCTCGCAGAACGCGAAGCTGGTCCAATGGGAGGCTGTGCAAAAGTGGGACGGGAAACTCCCGGTCAACATGTACGGAGGAAGCGCGGTACCATTCGTGGATGTCTCAGGGAAATGAAGTTCTCAACGGGCGCCCAACTTTGACCACCAACTGAAGTGAACCCCTCGGGCGAAACAGCTCGTTTGAGTTCTGGCTTAACAGGTTCGTCGGATCGTACTTCTGCTTCAATGTCTTGAGGCGCTCGTAGTTTGCCCCATAAGCGCGTCGCACGCGCTCTTCACCATCCTCCACACTGCCATCGAGGGTATTCACGTACACGGCTCGTATCGTCTGGCGCAGGTCTTCGCCTATCGTCTCCACGGAGGCTCCTACGGTTGGACTTCTAGACATGGTACAAGGTTCTGTGAGATACGCCCAAAGCAAGCGGGCGTGACGAGCGGTCACGGAGCCAGCACGGACTCAATCCCCGTGGGGATTGGGGATGAGAGTGAGCAGAGAGGTTCAAGATCATGAATATTGTCCGTCATAGCGCGATGCGGCCTGGGTCTCGCTGGGGCACGGAGATTTTGGTGTCCTTCCTGGCATCGACTCTTTTGTTTGCGATTTACGCTCAGACTCTGTTCGCCGAGCAGGATGCACAACCCCCGCAAGCTCCTGCGCACGCTCAGCAAACTCCCGACCAGCTGCAGCAGCTGGTCGCGCCGATCGCGTTGTACCCGGATTCGCTGGTGGCCCAGATCCTGGCGGCGTCGACCTTTCCCGAGCAAGTGGTCGAGGCGGATCGATGGCTGCAAGCGCATCCCGACTTGAAAGGCGACGCGTTAGGTCAAGCGATAGACCCACAACCGTGGGACCCGAGCGTCAAGGCGCTCACGGCATTCCCGTCGGTCCTGGGCAATATGGATAAGAATCTTTCTTGGACGTCCTCTCTCGGCGACGCCTTCTACAATCAGCAACAGGATGTGATGGATGCCATTCAAGTGATGCGCCAGCGGGCGCAAGCAGCGGGCAATCTGCGGTCCACTCCTCAGCAAACGGTAGAGGACCAGGACTCGTCGATCACCATTCAGCCGACGAGCACTGAGGTGGTTTACGTTCCCGCATATGATCCGTGGTTGGTTTACGGTGATCCTTTGGTGGCATGGCCCGGGTGGTACGCGTATCCGGGGATCTGGTTTGACGGTCCGTACCTCGCCTTTGGTATCGGCTTCGATATCGGTTTCGTCGGAGCTTTCGGCTGGGGCTGGGGTCAGTGGGGATTCGACTGGCATAACCGATACCCTCTCTATCACCACGGCAGGTATTACTCTCGGAGCAACACGTTTTATAACCGTGACAGCTATTACCGCAGAGGAGGCGAGCGGGGGATAGCAAGGGACGTGCAGCAGGGCGTGAGCGCCAGCCGCGCGGGATACGCCGGACGGCCCGGCGAGGATTCAAGAAGTCCGGAAGCCTCCAGAGGCTACCCCTCAACGGCCCGTCCTTTCGACGGTACTGAAGCGGCTCGAGGATACGCGGACGCGCGCGATGAAAGCGCCATTCGCTCGAGCGCCTTTAGCGAATACGATCACGGAGGAGATGCAAGAAGCTTCTCGTCGCGCGGGAGCGCAAGCTTCGGCGGCGGCGGCGGGCCTCGAGGCAGCGTTGGCGGGCGGCGATGATCGAATGTTGTCGTGTACCTCCGGTAGAGCTGGATATGGAGAGATGCCCATGCAGCGAACGAATCTGAACATCGGCAAATGGTACAGAGCGAGGGTGCGTAGATTAGCCTTGCTCGCTGTCTTCCTGGCCGGGTACTTTCCCGCAAGTAGCTTGGCGCAGCAGCCTGGCCAGAAGACGTTCGCGTCAGCGGAAGAAGCGAGCAACTCCCTGGTTGCCGCCATGCAGAGCAAGAACGAAAAGGCCTTGCTCGAGTTCCTGGGTCCGGACGGAAAGCAAATCATCTCTTCGGGGGACGAGATCGAGGACCTTCATGCCCGTGCTGATTTCGTGCAGAGATACTTAGAAATGCACCGTCTGGTCAATGAACCGGATGGAACCACCGTTTTATACATCGGCGCCCGGAACTGGCCTACGCCCATACCGCTCCTCCATAATGCCAATGGGTGGTATTTCGATACCGAGGCGGGCAAGAAGGAAATCCTGTATCGGCGAATAGGGCGCAATGAAATGTCGAGCATTCGCGTTTGCCGGGAGCTCGCCGCGGCGGAACACGAATACCGCGACGCGCAGCACTCCCAATATGCCCAAGCCATCTTCAGCGATGAGGGGCAACATAACGGTCTCTATTGGAAGGTGGCCCCCGGCGAAGCCCAGAGTCCCATCGGACCGCTAGTGGCGAACGCCGTCGCTCAAGGCTATGCGCCCGGGAGAAGCGGCGCTGCGACTCCTTACCGCGGTTACTACTTCCATATCCTGACGGGGCAGGGTAAACATGCCCCGGGCGGCGCCAAGCAATACCTCGTAAACGGCAAGATGACCGAGGGATTTGCGTTCGTGGCCTATCCAGCGGAATACCGCTCATCCGGCGTGATGACTTTCATCGTGGGAAGCGATGGGGTGGTATATCAACGGGATCTCGGAAAAGCGACCGAGGCGATTGCCAATTCGATGAAGACGTACGATCCAGATTCCACCTGGAAAGAAGCCGAAGGGAACCGAGATGGCACCGCTCGCGAGCCGAAGGCCCGGTGAGGAATTTTCGGGCTATGTCGGCGTCAAGCCTGGAAGACTGACATCTTCAATGAACTGGACGGCCTCGCGGGAGCACTCCATTGCCGGATTTGCCGGCGCTGGCGTCTAATGAGATAAGTCTCTCCCCAAGGTCAAGGCTCCGCATCGCCGATGAGCGTCGTACCTTAGCTACCATGCATGCGCCGACCGTGTCAGCTTTCATGCTCGCCCTACGGTGATCAAATTAAATCAATGACATAGATCACCGAGCCGACCTGCCCTGCGCGTCGGGGTCCGCTACCTTGAGCGCGTGACGGAGCGCCTTGACGCGACAACGTCGTCCAAGGTCCGATCGGGTAGGCTCAGTCGCTGGTCCCCTCAACGGCCCAGTTTCGAGACAACAAACAGCACGAGCAACGCGCCGATGACCGACATGATTATTCCCGCGGGATGGAACGGAGCACCTTCCGGCGGCTTGTTGAACAGGCGGGCAATGAATCCGCCCACGTAGGATCCGACAAGTCCAAGTGCGCCCGTCATGATGATTCCCATGTGAGCGGCGCCCGGGAAAATGAAGCGTGCAATCGCGCCAACAATGATGCCGACGACGAACATCCATAGAATGTGCAGCAAGGACTTTTCTCCTGGTTGGGAGCGAAGGTGCGCTGAGTATGCCCACTATACATGAGTCCGACGGGCGCCCAGGGAACGTGCTTCCGGCGAGAGTCGGATGGGAGCGCGCGGCGGGAGACAAGTCGAATCCGATGAGGTAATGTCCGGTATTTAGACTGGAGCGCGCACTGGATGGCCTCGGGTTTTTCGTGCGAAGTCCTCGTCATGGGGGGTGGACCGGCGGGCAGTACCGCGGCGACCTTGCTCGCGCGCCTGGGCCGCAAGGTGATCCTGCTGGAAAAGGCTCGCCACCCGCGCTTTCACATCGGTGAGTCGCTGTTGCCGATGAATCTGCCGGTATTCGAACGGCTCGGGGTTGCAGAGAAGGTCCGAGCCATGGGCGTGTTCAAGCCCGGAGCTGATTTCGAGGCGGACAATGAGCGCGGCTACAACACGTTCGCATTCAAGCGTGCGATCGGAGGGAGTCCGCCGCATGCCTATCAGGTGTGACGCCAGGACTTTGACAAGATGTTGTTCGACCACGCGCGGGCGACCGGCGCGGATGCACGGGAAGGTCACGAAGTGGTGGCGGTCGAGCAAGTGGATTCTCGCCGCACCAACGTCGAGGTCCACACCGACGAGGGCGAGAGCTATAGGATTACGACTCAGTACTTGGTAGATGCGACGGGACGCGATACCTTCCTATCCTCCAAGAAGCGTCTGCGTCGGAAGAACCCCGAGCACCAGAGCGCGGCCATCTTTGGTCACTTTCGCGGGGCCGAGTATCGTGCCGGCGAGGACGCCGGCAATATCAGCATCTATCGATTCGATCATGGTTGGATGTGGTTGATTCCCCTCCCGAACGGGGTGATGAGCATCGGAGCCGTGTGTCGTCCCGCGTATCTCAAGCAGCGGAAGGGAAGAACGGTCGACTTTCTCTGGGAGACCCTGAGACAGAACGAGGGTGTGAGGATGCGCATCGAGCACGCTGAGTTGATCGGCGACGAAGTGCGTGTGACCGGCAATTACTCGTACGACTCCACGCAGATGGGCGGCCCAGGATGGGTGATGGTCGGAGATGCCTTCGCATTCCTGGACCCGGTGTTCTCCTCGGGCGTGTATCTTGCCATGAGTGCGGCCGAACAGGCTGCTGCGGTGGTCGATAGCGCGCTTCGTGACCCACGGCATGAGGCGAGCCTCCTGCGCAAGCTCGAACGTCGGCAACGGGCGGGCATGGCCCGGTTCGCATTCTTCATCTATCGCTTCAACGGCCCCATCATGGGGCGGCTTTTTCGGCAGCCGCATAATCTCTGGCAGATCGAGCAGGGTGTGATCTCGATGTTGGCGGGAGACTTGTTCGATTCGCCCAAAGTCGTGCGCCGGCTACGGGCGTTCAAGCTGGTTTATGCCATGACGGCCTTGCGCCACTTCATGGGCTGGTTTGACGAGCATCGTTATCGTCTGCAACAGGCTCGGGTGCAGTTCACCGGTGGAACGACGCCCATGGATCCTCAGTAATTCCCCCATCCCGCGGGTGAACGGCGCGCCAGCGCGCCGGGACCCCAAGAGAGTGCCGCACGCGTCCACGATCACGCGCCGGCGGTCACCAGTTCGCAGCGATTGCAGCCTCGATCGTCTCGAACACAGCTGCCTCTCCGCTACGCGTGCTCTGACGCGTCAACCCTCAAAGCGAGCTGCAGCCCGGGCTCGCCGTAACATGCTCCCCCAAATCTGGCACAGGTTATACCAGGGTTGAGGCTTCAATTGACGGGGTGGTCGTAGGGTTTGGTCAGTGATCCTGACCCGTCTCCATGGCGCAACAAGTGAGGGCTCGCTGCGTAAAGCTCGATGCCTTAATCAATTTTACGGTTGCAGATCTGCGCCAAAAGTATATACTTTGGCTATACACTAGGGGGGCCTCCGTATGGCGCAATCTATCCTCAAATGGGGCAATAGCCTCGCATTTCGAATCCCGGCTGCGATTGCGAAACAAATGGGAATTGATGAGGGTGCGGAAGTCGAATTCCATATCGATGGGAAACGACTGGTCATCGAGAAGGCCGCTGAGATGCCGAAGTTCACCCATCGGGATCTGCTAAAGGCGCTGCGGCGGGCCAAGAAAGGCCTCGTGGAGCTCGGAAGCCCTCGAGGCAAGGAAGTTCTCTGAGTGATCCTTTCGGAAGGCGACATCATCGAGGTGGACGCAGACGGAGCCGCAGGCCATGAACAGCGGGGACGCCGGCCGGTGATGGTCGTCTCCGTAAATGCGCTACAGAGTGCCTTGGGTGTCGCCTTGGTTTGCGCAGTGACTTCGCACGGCGGCCGTGCGGTCGGGGCTCGCAATGACCTGGAGGTTCCAGTGCCTCCAGGGCTTCCCGTTAAGGGTGTGATCCTGCCTCATCAGCTTCGTACGATCGACACAGAGGCACGCAAGGCAACGAAAGTATGCTCCGTGCCGCGAGCCACATTGCAGTCAACCCGTGCGCGTTTGAAAACGCTACTTGGGCTGTGACGCTCTGACCAGGTGTGTCACGCTAGGCGCGACAGGGCTATGCCGGAGGCAGCATCGCACACACATGACGGCTCCGAGACTCGCAACCGAAGATCTGTAGCGCATACCTACTATATCGGTGACGCGCTGGATCGCTCAGCCCGACCGTGGGAGAGGTAATGCACAGCTTCGTGACCAGCGGCTTGCAACCACCCGCGCCGCCGAAGCAACGTCCTTGAAGCCCCGCGGCCACTCGTAAACGATAAGGCCAGCACATTTCCCTCTACGGAATCGAGACTTCGATGCTTGAGCTCCTGAGTGCGCCAAAGGATTCGCCGCCTGTCGGAAGTCGGAGCTTGATTGCCCCCTTCGCGGTCGCTGATTATTCGACCTTGGTCCAAATGAGGACAGACGAGCTTTCTCTTCCAGTTAGCGGGCTCTTGCCGGGACCCGTCATCATGAACAAGGACTTTCCATCGACCCTGAATTGAAATGCCTGACTGGTAGCCGTCCACGCTTGGTTCCACGAGGCCTCTATATGGTGGATCACCCTGGACCCGTCGATAGCGTAACTCCCAGCGTAAGAAATCAACCCACGATAAAGCTCAATACTCTCTGCATCCGTCGGCACCAATGCGCGCGGTGCCGCACGGCTCTCCTTCACGAGAATGGCGGACATCCGGCAGTCGGGACCATAAGAGAGGTAGCCGCTGGGATGCGCGCCGAGCAGATTATTTTTCTCACCGGTCTCCATATCTTCCGTTTCCATAGATAGGAGCACCCAAGTGCCGAGTAGGGGGCCCGTGCAAGCCGGATGCTGTTGTGCAATGGCACTCGCGCTGAGCATCAAAAGCGCGCCACATGGCATGATGAAAGCTGAGTTCATTTTCCGGGCTCCCAGGCGTGAGCGTTGACCCTCTGATGTTGGATCACCAGCTACCGCCGGGCAAATTGCGTAGCCTGATGGGCACGTCTGCTCGGACTCCCAGGCAATCTTGACCGAACGTGACTGACCCGAGACCCGAGTACAAACGGCTACTGCGCAACTTCGCCCAAATAGCGGGCCATCCTCGCCGGAATACGAACATGCCCGTCGAGATGGTTTTCATACCGTGGATCAACTCGGCGAGCTGCTTGGCCCACTAAGCAATGACAGTCAATTGATCATTGCGGGGCTCGACGAACTCCTGGCGCGCGCTTGGAGGCAGTTGGCGGTGATTCGCTCGGATTACATCGCGCCGTCGCTCGCCACGTAGCTAATCATGCCAGAGATTGGCTGAACAGCACCAACAGCCGACTCCATGCCTTCTCCGCTTGATCGTGGTTATAAACTTGCGCGTCGGGCGGACACCAGCCGTGCATGGTGCCTGCATATACTTCGATTTCCGCCGGCAAGTGAGCTTTGGCAAAGGAGTCGCGCAGCACATCCTTGGCCTCTGGTTGTCGCTTGTCGTCGTTTTCAGCGATCGCGATCAGAAAGTGCGCCTTCATCCTTGGGATCAGGAGGTGCGGGCTATCAGGCTTGTCGGTTACGAGGCCGCCACCGTGAAACGTGGCGCCTGCGCCGATGCGGTCCGGGAGAGTCGCCGCCGTGCGGAACACGAAAGGGCCACCCATGCAATAGCCGGTCGTACCCATTGTTCGCTTCTTGTCGACGGCAGGTTGATTGTCCAGAAATGCTACGAATGCCTTGGCATCAGTCACGGCAGTATCTGGAGTCAAGGTGCCTGCCAGGGTCATGAGGGCCTGCCGCGTCGCCGGATCATTGAAATCGGGGTGATCAGGCGCCGTGGGCGCTTTCTGCGTGCGGTAGAAAGGGTTGATGACCAGAACCGAGTAACCCGACTCAGCGAGTCGGGTCGCCATTTCCTTGAAGGTTGGACGCAATCCAAAGATATCAGGCCAAATGAGCACGCCGGGGAATTTTCCTTTGGCCGGGTGCACGAAGTAGGCATCGGCAACTCCGTCGGGAGTTTTTATTCCCACATCCGCTCCCTTGGTCTCCACGGCAATGGCAAAGTTCGGCAACGCCGCGACCATTCCAACACCCAGCGCCATCGCACCAAATTGCCTGCGAGTGGTTTGGCCTGAGCGTCGAGCAAACTCATCGAAATCGTCCTGTTCACACATATCAGCTCCGTCGAAGTGAGCGCAGCGTCGATCTTGCGCTCATCCGTGCGCGCTCTGCAAGATAGCGTTTGGCAAGGCCGCGGCGAAGCCTACCGGAGTTTGGAATCAGCCGGCGGCCCAGACTCCGTATCTCCACTGCGCATGTCGAATCCGTGATGAATCACTCGGCCAATTTGCAGTGCGCGCCTTCCGCCGAGACCCTCGCGTTGACCAAGCGTGGGCGCGCTGGGCATACTAAAGCGCCCCTTGAGCGAAACTCTAATAACGATTCCTGATCATTGAGGAGGTAAGCATCCATGAAAATAGGAACGATCAGCCGAATGCTGTCCGTCGTGCTCTGCGCTGCAGCGCTCTGCATGCTCGGTCTCTCGAGCCGCGCCGACGACTCTCTGAGCGGATTCATCGGCACCTGGGCCCTCAACGTCGACAAATCGACCTTCGACCCGGGACCGCCGATGAAGAGCCATAAGATGACGGTCAGCGACGCCGGCAACGGTGCACTGCACTTCAGCGCCGACATGGTGGAAGGCGACGGCACCGCGCGTCATTTCGAGCTCACCTCCGCGGCCGACGGCAAGGAAGTGCCCGTCACGGGCTTCACGGGCTACGCTGACTCGGCGGTGATCACCACGCGCCGGCCGCGCAGCTTTCACATCGTGTTCAAGAACGCAGGCAAGCCGGTCGAGTGGGACACGTTCCATTTGAGCAAGGACAGCAAGCGAATCTACGGGCGTCTCGCGGGCAACGACAACGGAACGCACTGGAAGTACCACTGGGTACAGGAGCGCCAGTAGCGCTCCCGCGGGCCGCCCCGGAACTGTCGAGTGCCCGGCTGGCGGAGCCGCACCTCGCAATCGCAGCACTGCCGAGGGCTGATGCCCGTCGACGCTAGCGAAAATCCGCAGGGTTGCCTTTGGGCATGCGGCTCATTTGTTGGCCCGGGAAGAAGTACTTGCGGGCTCATCCAAGTGCGACCGCTGCCGACGCGGCAGCAAGTAGAACGCCACGCAGTGCGTGATCATCAGAGGCTACTTTCGACCTGTCCTCACGCGATCCAATCGATCAAGAACTGCGAGGCCCACCGCGGGTCGCCCTCTAGCCGATGCACTCGGAGAGGGCGTCGTGGTCCGGTCTGGGCTATTCGCGTCGGAGACGCCCGAGGCCAAAGAGGACCTCCTCGATCTGAAGGAGGGTGCATTGAAAGCTGACGCCGCTGGCCTCGAGGCCATCAATCGTCTCCTCGAACGAGCCGAAGCGGCGTAGCGCTACTGAAACGGGCCCAAGCTCACCGCCCACTATTCAAAGCACCACGGTGGGATCGATCACGGTTAAGCTGTGGAAACGCCTGAAATCCCGATCGGTCGAGCACACGGCGGCTCCATGCTCAATCGCAAGGGCAGCTAGCGATGTGTCTGTAATCAGTGGCCCACTCGCACGCGCCTCGGCGACGAGGCGTTCAAAGATATGCCAGAACTGCTCGCCCGGCTCGACGAGCACGACGCTCGGCCGTTCGAATAGCGCGGTGACGATCGCGCACGCCTCCTTCACTGGGAGCGGCTGATTGAAGAGCAACGCTCGCTGGGACCCGACGATCAGATAACTGAAATTGCACTGCCCGTATCGAGGCTCGCCGATCGCATAGGTGTTGTCGCCCAGGTCCGCAACTACATAGTAGTCGTCGAACCAGCGCAGGGGGGCGGCGAGCGTAATCGTGGAGGTTGTCATGCCGGGCTTGCCTGCAGTGAAACGCCACCGCCAAGCGGCGATCTCCGGCATCCGCCACGCCACGAGCGCCAACAGAACGAAGGCAAAGAGCGTCGCGCCCGCGATCCAGCGACGAGTTGCATGTGTCATAGATCAAGCCTCGTGCGGGAACAGCACAACCGTCTTCGATCGGCGAAAACGCGGGACGTTATCCGACGATGTGCGAACGTTCTAGAGATGCAGTTCGCCGTCTACCGGGCTCCGACGATCCCATCCGAGGGGCGAACCATTCTTCGCTCAAGTCAACAGGTGGCGCTCAACCAGCCTTCCACGACTTCGGATCGACTTCGAGTGGCAGCGGATTTCCGTCCATGCGCAGCTTATAGAGCAGATCGTTCGAAATGGCGTGCGAGGCGGCCGTGATGTCGATGTTGAAGAGCCGCGCGGCGTTCTCGCCCAAGATCTGACGCTTGACGGCCGGCGTGAGCGCCGGGTAACCCTTCGATTCGACCAACTCGTTGGGGAAGTCGTACGCCAAAAACGACTGGATCTGCCAGTGCGGTGGACCGACCACCGGCGTGTCGGTGCCCCAGAGCACGTGATCGGTGCCGAGCCCCTGCAAGAGGCTACCGAGCATCTGCGCATAGCGAGCGGGTTGCAGGAACATGTTCGGGGCGAGGGCCCCCATTTCGACGTAGATGTTCTTGACCTTGGCCTTTCGCGAGTATTCGATGGTCTCCGCCTCGAACGGAAAGGAGCAGTGGAAGGCTATGAAATTGAGGTCAGGAAAGTCCGCCGCCGCACGCGCTAAATCGTCCGTGTGACAATACTCTTCGAGGAAGAGTCCCGGCAGGCCCTTGTGGACACAGACGTTCTTGACCCGGTGCTTTCGCAGGACCTCGTAAAGCGGATAGGTGTTCTTCTCATCGTCCATGCGCCACCCAGTCGTGACCGGCCCGGGCGGGTAGAGCTTCAAGCCGTCGATCTTGAGGTGCTCGCATTGATAGGCGAGCGAGTCGACAGCGGAATGGCCGTCCGGCGGATCAACCACACCTAACACGCGAATGCGCGCAGGGGCCATGCTGCGGATGAAGGCGGCTTCACGCGGTGGGAAGAGGTCGATGCCGTCGAAAGCGCCTCGCATGCCGAAGCTGTTGAGGAACGCGATGTCCGTCTCGCTGTGCAGGAACATGTCCTCGAGCCACATCATGCGTCCCATATCGGCGATCGGCACAGGCTTGCCGATGACCTTGGCACGTAAGCCAGCGAGTGTCGTGAGGAAGTGCTCCCCGCTCGGGGTCAGCGTGCGTATTCCTCCCTCCCGCCACCAAACATGGGTCTGTGCATCGATCACGAAGGGTGCCTGCGCGGAGGGGTCTCGATCAGCGATTTTCTCGAGCGCAGCGACTTTGAAGAAATCGGCGGCCGCAGCGCGGGCGGGCAGCGTCAAGGGCGGTAGTACCGCCCAGGCTGCAGCACCTGCAAGCACGTCGCGGCGGGTGATTCGGGTTCCGGATTTAGAACGCTCTCCACGAGGACGGGGCGTGCCGGTAATCTGTGTCGATTGGGGCATGGCAATACGTCTCTACGGTCGATCGGTCTGGGTCCGGAGTGCAAAGAGCCTAGCACTTGTATCACGGCACGGATAGCTTGGTGGTCGGATATTGCCTGGGACGGTGGTCACCTGAGCGGCGCGAATACGCCGGCAGCGATTCCGACTGGCCCTGTGCGCAGGAGCCGCCCATCATTCGCGGGACACTTCCAGTTGGTTGCCTCGTTGACATCGCCGGTGCCGACATATTGGGCCATCGCGGGGTAGGGGCAGAGAGGCATGGTTCTCGTTCTCACCCTGCGCTGCCTTCGATGGCTCCGCGTAAGCTGGAAAGCACGGTTCGGGATCGAGGTGGACGGGCCGGAGCCCATGCAGTGACCGGTCGTGACTACAACCGGCACGTGGATCCAACTGATCTATCCGAACGCACGGGTAAACAGCTCATCCAGTGCAGCTACGATTGCATCGCCTTCCTCGGCAAGCGACCCGACACGCTCGCCCAACTGCTCGTTGGCAACCGAAACAATCTCCAGCGGATGCAATACGACGGCGACGCCTTTGATCTTGAAGGTCGGATTGATGCGCGGATTGGGAATCTGACTGAGCTCGGCTTTCCGCACGAGCGGGATCACAACACGGCGACGATAGCTGTCAAATAACCGAGATTGGGCAACGACTACGAACGGAATGCTGTCCTTTTGCCTGCCGACATTGCGATGGACATCGAACTGTGCCATCAGAGCGTGGAATGATCGTCGGCGAACGAGCCGTTGCGGTCAGCAAAGTTATTCCACAAAGCGGCTGTGGCGCGCGCCTCCTCGATTATGCAAGACCGACGTTCCCGCTCCTTGGATACGAAATCGGCAAGCAGCGATTCCACGACTCCGGAGAGATTGCCCGTAACACCTTTAACCTCCTCTACGAGGTCCTCATTCAAGGTGAGGTTTACCGGGCGTTTACGTACCGTCCTAGGGCGGCCATGCTTCACTTCGGTGCCTCCTTGAATGTCTCTATGCGCATTATATGCGCATAGTCGAGAGTGGAGCAACAGCGCCCGGTGCCAAGAACGACGAGCTAGCGGTGTCGACCGAATGGCCGGAATGAGGAACTCTTGGTCGCGAGTTTTCTGGGAAACCATTATTAAGAGCCGCAGCTGCTCGACCGTCTCGAAGGTCTGCCCCGCGGCACCGCCATTGGTAGTGGCGTCTTCTCGGGGCTTTGGCTGCTCAGGGTGAATCGCATGCGTTCCACAGCTCAAGGGTTGCCAGCACTGCGCCGAGCGAATAGGCTAAGGCGCTACCGCCGGTCTCATACCTTCACGGGTCTGACACCTTTCCCACTAACCGCTTGAACCGGTGGCAGCAGCAGCCACGGGGAACTGTGCATTGTTTGCTGCTGTCGACGTTATCGCATGAAAGCTCCGATCTTGCCCAATCGGCTATTGCCGTTCGCGTTGCACTTCTTCCGACAGTTCCTTTGGGGCTGTCTGGGACTCGTTGTCTTCCCGGTGCTCGGCCGCGCGGTGTTCGCCTCAATTGCCTATGCCACGAAACGCCTGACCGACACGGTACTGGCGATGCACAACCCCGCTGCCGAAGCGGGCAAGCTCCTCAAGCCGTTTACGCTGTTCGTCATCCTCGTTGTCGCCCGTTTCGTGATGGACAGCGCGATGTGGTTCAGCTCTTACCACACACGCTCTCCCATGTTGGTTCGTATCAAGGAGGAGGTCTTCGCCTATGCCCAGCGCCTCTCGAGCGCCTATTTTGAGAGCACCCTGTCCGGAAAGATTGCGCATCGGGCGGTGCTCCTGCCCGACCAGGTGCTCGCGTTATTTGACATGATGGTGTTCGACTTTGTCCCCGGGGCATGCTTCTTCGTGTTTGTCGCGGCCTACTTTTGTGTCGCGAATCGCCTATTCTGCGCCGCAGCGGTTGCGGCGATAGCCGTGTACTTTACCGTCAGCCTGCTCGTCGGTCGCGAATGCACCCGGCGCGCCATCGCAAACAACGAGGCGAGGGCGGCCGTCACCGGCCGCGTGGTCGATGTCCTCACCAACATCCGAAACGTCTTCTTCTTCGCCAACCAAACGCTGGAAGATGAGCAGCTGAAGCGCTACACAGGGGAAGAGCGCGACCGCCGGCGCGCCTCCTACCGCGCCGTCGTCCGGTTGCGCTGCATTCAATACGTCATGGATATTGCGATGTGGATAGTCTTCGTCGGCGGTGCCGTCTATGCCTGGGTGCACCGCCTGATCGGCGCGGGCGACTTCGTGATGATCACCGCACTCACGAGCTCCCTTCTACAGACAGCGTACAACCTCGGACAGCGAATCCCCGAGTTCTACGACCAGCTGGGCTCAGCCCGCGAAAGCATCGAGACGCTGATCGTGCCCGCTACAATCGTGGACAGGCCCGGCGCGCCGGAGCTGACGGTGACGCGGGGGACCATTCAATTCGAGCGCGTTGCTTTTGCCTACGACGTACGCTCCAAAGACAAGGCCGGGCATGCTCGCAACGTTGTCAAAGGCTTTGAGCTGACCATCCAGGCTGGGCAGCGCGTCGGCCTCGTGGGGCCAAGTGGCGCGGGCAAAACCACGCTAATGGGCCTGCTGCTGCGCATGCATGATGTAGCCGAGGGGGCTATCCGCATCGATGACCAGGACATCCGTGAAGTCACGCAGGAGAGCCTCCGACAATCCATAGCGCTCATCCCCCAAGACACGACCCTGTTTCATCGCAGTCTTCTGGAGAACATCCGGTACGGCAGACCGAGCGCGAGCGATGATGAGGTCGAGTCGGCAGCTCGGCGGGCACATGCGCATGAGTTTATCGTAGAGCTTGATCACGGCTACGATACCCTGGTGGGCGAGCGCGGCATCAAGCTATCCGGTGGACAGCGACAGCGCATCGCGATCGCGCGGGCGATTCTCAAGGACGCGCCGATTCTGCTGCTGGATGAGGCGACCAGCGCGCTCGACAGTCACAGCGAGCAAATCATTCAAGCCGCCATGCGCGAAGCGATGGCCAACAAGACGGTGATTGCGATCGCTCATCGCCTGAGCACCGTCATGGACATGGATCGGCTCATTGTGTTGGACCGCGGGTCCATCGTCGCCGACGGATCGCACAGTGAGCTTCTGCGACGAGGCGGCCTCTACGCCGAGCTGTGGCGCAGGCAGTCAGGCGGCTTCAATCCCGTTGCACGACCCGCTGAAATCGAGCCAACCACGGAGATTGGCGATCTCGACGAGCAGCCGATGGGAGTCGTCGAGCGGCCAGCGGCAACGGAAGAAAGCGAGAAGGCATAGAAGCGGGTGACCGTTCGTTCGGGCGCGCTTTCGGACTTGGTGAGCGCATGTTGGCCCTAGCGATCTCACGCCGATCCTCGCCTGCTTCCCTGCGCAACTCGCGGCTCGACGGTCCGCCAACCGACGCTCATCCAAAGAGAACAGGCACCATAGTTTATGAACCGCTCGCGCGCCGATAACGGAAGCAGCGGGGTCCAAGCCACGACGATCGCATCCAGCCTCGAGAACATCAGCTTACCCCACACTCAAACACCGCCTTATGCGTTCGGCATTGGCCCGCAATTGACGAGGGTCGGCCTTTATTGCGGCATGCATGAACAACGCCTCACCAGGTCGGCGAGGAATGATGTGGAAGTGAACGTGGGCTACGGTTTGGCCCGCAGCTGCTCCATTGACCTGTGCGATCAGGACCCCTGGTACGGCAAACGCGCGCCTGACCGCGTCCGCCACGAGCTTGGTGGTACGGATGCATGCGGCGGCACCTTCCGGCGATAGCTCAAAAAGCGTTTCTGCCGCTTCCCGGGGAATGACCAGGCTATGGCCTTCCGATTGGGGCATGATGTCCATGAACGCTACCGTTTCGGCGTCCTCATAGATGCGCTCGCTCGGCAGCTCGTTGCGAAGAATTCTGGCAAAAACGTTTTGCGGGTCGTAAGGCATGTTTGTTCTCAACTATAGTAGCGGAACTGAAACAGATCAGCGCCCTGCGCGGGACACTTACTTCGACTATAATACGGTTGGCGCCGACTTAGCCCATCACGTAGCCGCATTTAGGCGGCATCCCGAGAGGTGCGCGGATCTTGCCGCGCGAATCCTGAAGTATCTTTGCAGCCGCGGCGCGAGGTCGGATTTCCGCGCTGCCCTTGGAAGATCTAAGATCGGGCAGTCAATCGCCCCGCTGGGAGTTAGCCGTGGAAGAGTCGCGACATTTCGGCTTTGAGACGCGTCAGGTTCACGCAGGTCAGCGTCCGGATCCGAATACCGGCGCGCGTGCTGTGCCGATATTCCAGACCACGAGCTACGTGTTCGAGGATCCCGCAGCGGCTGCCGCCTACTTCAATCTTCAGGAGTACGGAAACACATACTCCAGGATCATGAACCCGACAGTGGCCGTGTTCGAAGAGCGCGTCGCGAGCCTGGAGAGTGGATGTGGTGCGGTGGCGTTCGCCAGTGGCCTCGCCGCGCAGGCCGCCGCGATCTTCACGCTGTTGGAACCGGGTGACCATGTCGTTTCCTCTGCGGCGCTCTACGGCGGCACCGTCAACCAGTTCAAGCATGTCTTGCGCAAGTTGAGCGTGCAGCTCACATGGGTCAACCCGGACGACCACGATGCATGGAGAGCCGCCGTCCGCGACAACACCAAGGTGTTCTTCGGGGAGACCCTGGGCAATCCCGGCGGCAACGTGCTCGATATCGAGGCGATCGCAGCCATTGCACACGAGCACGGCATTCCGTTGTTGGTTGACAACACCTTTGCGACGCCTTATCTGTGCAGGCCGATCGAGTGGGGGGCGGACATCGTGCTGCATTCGGCGACCAAGTTCCTTGGAGGCCACGGCACCAGCATCGGCGGCGTGGTCGTGGATTCCGGGCGATTCAACTGGTCAAATGGTCGTTTTCCGGTCATTGCCGCGCCCTCGCCCGCGTATCACGGCTTGCAGTTCCATGAGACCTTCGGCATGTACGGCTACCTGATGAAGCTGCGCGCGGAGACGTTGCGCGATCTGGGTGCCTGCATGAGTCCCTTCAATGCTTTTCTATTCCTGCAGGGACTCGAGACGCTGTCGTTGCGGATGGCCCGTCATGTGGAAAACGCCGTCGCTGTCGCGCGCTATCTCGAATCGCACGAGCTCGCCTCAAATGTGACTTACCCAGGGCTGGAGACGAGTCCGCACCACCGCCTCGCTGGGAAGTATCTGCAGCGAGGTGCGGGCGCGGTGTTCTCGTTCGACATCCGTGGCGGGCGCAGTGCCGGGCAGGACTTCATTAGCGGCGTTACGCTCTGGTCGCACCTCGCGAACGTCGGCGACGCCAAGAGCCTGATCATCCATCCGGCGAGCACAACACACCGGCAGCTCGAGGAGCAGGAGCTCGAAGCGGCGGGTGTGCGCCCAGGGACGATCCGGCTGTCGGTCGGCATCGAGAGTGTCGGCGATCTGATCTGGGACCTGGAGCGAGGCTTCGCACGCGCCCGTGCGTCGGGATCCCTGGGAGAGGCGGGATGACGATGGTCGACCTGTCACGCTACCAAGATCCGTCGTCGATCCAGCGCGTGCTCCGCAGCGCAAAGACCGTCGCCATCGTCGGCTTGTCCGGCAATCCTCTGCGCGCCAGCCACTTCGTTGGTTTCTACCTGCAGCGGCATGGATATCGAGTTATACCTGTGAATCCGCGCGAGCCGCAGATTCTCGGCGAGCGCAGCTATGCCAGCCTGCCCGACGTGCCGGTTGCCGTGGATGTCGTCAATGTCTTCCGAGCCCCGGCGGCGCTGCCGGAGATCGCGACTCAGGCCGTAGCGATCGGCGCTAGATGCTTATGGTGTCAATTCTCCGTCATCAACGAAGAAGGCGCGCTCATCGCCGAGCGCGCCGGCCTGTCAGTCATCATGGATCGCTGTATCAAGGTTGAGCATGCCCGCTACGCCGGGCGAATGCACTGGTTCGGCTTCAATACTCAGCAAATCACCTCCGTGCGCGGTGGTCTACAGTAGAGGCGCCAGGAGAGATCGGCCACGGTGGTCACCTCCAACCGCCCGTCACAATCGGCCCGCGCTGCCGTGTTCGGCGATGTCGTTGTCCAGGGATCGATTCTATTTGCGATTTTCGCTGTGTCAGGTAGAAAAATTCATCGACCACCCCACATAATGCCCATCGCATTCGAGCGCAGGAGAAACGAATGAATGACTCCGCCGGCCTGCCGCCACGGAACTGGCCAGCTCTATTTATGTTCGTAGGCACGACGGGCGTCGCCCTCACGCTGGTGCCTTGGTACGGCCTCGTCCATGGATATGCGGTAGGGACTTGGATTGCTTTCGCCGCGCTTTTGTGCATCAACGAGCTTGCGATCACTTGCGGGTATCACCGGCTGTTTGCGCACGCTACCTACGAGGCGCATCCCGCATTGAAGGTGGTCTATCTACTGTTCGGCGCAATGGCCCTGCAGAACAGTGCGCTCGTCTGGAGCGCCAACCATCGCGTGCATCATCGGTTCATCGACGATCCGCAGCGCGATCCCTACTGCGCGCGTCGCGGCTTTTGGTTTTCACACATCGGTTGGATGCTGCGCCATTATCCGAGCGGCCATCTTGATTTCAGGTACGTGCGCGACCTGCGGGAC
>Ga0187784_10000713_pt1 | contig 25120 bp, 25 predicted proteins | sample 1015_SJ02_MP15_2_FD_132964 | JGI IMG/M metagenome (GOLD analysis project Ga0187784, IMG submission 132964) | Tropical peat soil microbial communities from peatlands in Department of Meta, Colombia - 1015_SJ02_MP15_20_MG | ecosystem: Environmental > Terrestrial > Soil > Wetlands > Peat | place... | reverse complement strand
CCGCGCGCACGCGCTCTCGGATCTCGACCGCGCGCTCATCGCGGGTCACGGTCGGTGTATCGGGCGGTAAATGCTCGCGCAGCCTCGCGAGCGGCACCCGCTTGATCGTCGGGGTGGGGTGGCTATCGCAGTCGTACCAGCGTCCGTAAATCGTCCCCTGCTTGAAGCCGCCGGGATCGAGCCAGTTCGGCACGCCGGGGTCTTCCAGCGAGAGCACCGCACGGAGCTTGCCGTCCGAGCTCGGTTTCGCGGTCGCCCCGTTGATGCTGCTCAGGCGATAGACGTATTCGACCGCATTGAAGTAAGGATCGTTCACCTGAAAATTCCAATAAGGCCTCACCTTGGGCAGCTCGGTCTCGATGATGAGCGCCTCGCCCTCCTCGATCTCGAAGACCGCGGGAAGGTAGACCTGCTTGGACATGCCGGCGTAGCGCACCGATTCGAAGGCGTTGACGCCCACCCGCTGCTTGATGCCATTTTGCATCAGGAAAAAGAACTTGGTGACCCGCGCCGGGAACTTGGCCATCTCCCGGATGCGCTCGAGGATCTGCTCGGGCTCGAGGCGCGGCTTCAGAGGCACGCGATCCAGACACTCGATCGAGAGCACCGGATCGCGCTCCTTCGCCCAGTCGAGGCTCCGTAAACGCACCATCATGAGGTTCGCCTGCGGGGCGATCGGCGCCCAGTTGCCGCGATAGCCCTCGGGGCGCTTCACGCTGAACAGCACTTCGAACTCCCCGTCCGGACCGATCTCGATGTCGTGATCGTCGAGATCATGGGCGCCGCTGATCTCGGACATGTCATCGACGAGCCCCGACTTGCCGCGTTGCGTGGTGAAGATGAGCCGGGCCACCGTGCCCCGATTGCCGGCGACTCGATACCGCAGGTCACCGCGGATGGGGGTGTAGTAGTAGATATCGTCGGGGTTCGGTTGACAGCGATAGACCGGATTCCACAGCGGCGAGAAGTCGGGATGCTCGGCATCGGCGTGGAAGTACGGGAAGTACGAGTAGGACAGATTCATCATGATTTGCTGATAGATGTCCGCTCGATATCGCGGATCGTTCGGTCGCCAGGTGTTCGACAGCTCCCGGACGGCCTTCTCCAAATCGGTCAGATACTCGAGGATGGTCGGGCCGATTTCGATGCTCATGGAATCTCCCGGCTCGGTGATTGGCTCGGTACTCGATAGTGCTCACTATCTTAGGTGCGCGGTGAGGAGTGCGCAAGCGAGCGCGGATCCTGCGGCGCCACCCAGGACGGCGGCTCGGCGACGCGGCGCGATTACACCGTGATCGCGCGCCGGCAAAATTCCCAGGTTTCCGCGGCCAACTGCACCCGCTTTGCCCAATCCGGGTGCTCGGTCTTCTGGGTCAAGAGCTCCGTGTGCGCGGTCGTGGAGACCAGGTTATAGACCAGAGCGGCCAGGCGTTTCGGCTCACAACGCCTGACCGACCCCGCCTCCATGCCATCGGACAGCTGCTGCGCAATCAACGTGAGCAAAGGGCTCAGCGCGGCCTGCAGGTCATCGGGGCACGACTCCGCCAAGCGAAGGTGTTCGCGGCTCATCGCGGCACCGAGGCGATCCGCGCCGGCACGGTGGGCGCCGGCGGCCTGCTGGCCGGCCTGGTCTAGGTCACTCAGCGATCTCGTTCCGAGCACCAGGCAGGTGACGATCAGGCGAAGTCGCTCCAGGGGATCGGTGAGTGTGCGGACCTACTCGCCGTAATGGTTGGTCGCGAGGCGAATGGTTTCCTCGAACACCGCGAGTACCAGCTCATCCTTGTCCGCAAAGCGCTCATAGAAGGCACGTCGCGACAAGCCGGTTTTGGTGAGCACCGCTCGAATCGTCAGTCCCTCGAGTCCCTTCTCCTCGAGCAGCTGATAGGCTGCCTCGACGATCTGGCGGCTGCGCTCCAGGATTTGCTCGCGATGGGCTGCGAGCACCCGATGCGTGGAGCGCTCTTCCCAGCGAGCATGCGTGTTTGAGAACGCAGTTCTCATATGCGACCGACGCCCTGCACACTTCTCAAAAACTCATTGACTTTTATATCACGGCCGAAGTACATAGGCGAGAACATTGTTCTCCAATGAGCCTGAATCGCATGGCGTTTGTGACCTACATCGAGCACGATGGCACCCCGCACACGGTGGAGGTGGCGAACGGCAATTCCGTCATGCAAGGCGCGATCAACCATACGATCAGGGGCATCGTCGCGGAATGCGGCGGCGCACTTGCCTGCGCGACCTGCCACTGCTATGTGGACGAGGCGTGGATCGAGCGGGTGGGCTCGCCTTCGGAGGCCGAATCGCAGATGCTCGACGCCACCGCGGCCGACAGACAGCGCGGCAGTCGACTCAGCTGTCAAATCACCGTGACCGCTGAGCTCGACGGTCTGATCGTTCGGCTGCCCGAGAGACAGTTCTAGGAGCGCCACGATGGCTGCCACACAGGATTCGGCCAAGCCCGCGATACCCTCGCATGTGCCCCCGGAGCTGGTGCGCCCGATCGGCCTCACCGAAGGTCCGGAGTTTCTCGCGGCGCCACACGCCTTCATGGCGGCCCTGCACGACACACACCCGCCGATCTTCTTCAGCACGAGCGAGCACGCGAGCAACGCGTGGATGCTGATCAATTACGAGGATGTTTTTTTCGTGCTGAGACATCCCGAGATCTTCACCACGGCAGGGGCGACGCCCTTCCCCCGCGATCCCAACGACTACTTTTACATGATCCCGCTCGAGATCGACCCGCCGCACCACCGCAAGTATCGCGCCATGATCGATCCGATGGTCTCCCCGAAAGCCGTGGCGGGGATGGAGGATCCCATCCGTCGGCTGGCCAATCAGCTGATCGACCAGTTCATCGCCCGGGGGGAGTGCGAGTTCACGACCGAGTTCGGTCGACCGCTGCCGGTGTCGGTATTTTTGGGCCTGATGGGGTTGCCTCAGGAGATGCGCGATACGTTCGTCGGCTGGGCGATGGGTCTGCTGCATTCGCAGGATCGCAACATTGCCGAGCGCTGCATGCGCGAGACGGTCGCGTATCTCAAGACCGCGATCGAGGACAAGAAGCGCAAGCCCGACGACAGCGTCTTGAGCGCCATCGTGCACGGCAAAGCGGACGGCGAGCCGTTGACCCCGAAGGAGGTCTTCGGATTCACGTTCTTCCTCTTCATCGCAGGCCTCGATACCGTGTTCGCGACACTCAACAACGTCTTCCTGTGGCTTGCGCAAAATCCCGACCGGCGCCGGGAGATCATCGCCAACCCCGACAATATCGCTGCGACCGTGGAGGAGCTCTTGCGCGTGTTCTCGGTGACCTTCTCCGGTCGCACGCTCACTCGGGACTACGAGATGCGCGGCGTGAAGTTCAAGAAAGGCGACAAGATCACCTCCATCTTGCCGGCCGCCAACTACGATCCGGCCGCTTTCGAAAATCCGAAGGAGGTCAATTTTCACCGCCCGCGCAAGCCCAACCTGGCGTTTGCAGGCGGCGTCCACAGCTGCATGGGCGCACACCTGGCTCGGCTGGAAATGAAGATCTCGATCACGGAGTTCCTCGCCCGCATTCCCGACTTTCGACTGAAGGAAGGCACCCGGATCGAGTACTGGCCCGGTGGCGTCGTCGGTCCGAAAACGGTGCCCCTTAAGTGGTGATCGACGGTCGGCCGCGCTAGCCGTCGAGACCTTCCGCAAAACCCGTCACCGTCCCGATCACCGTGCGGTCCATACCGACGTGAGCGCGTACTCTGACAGATACTTGGTGGAGCTCCAGCCGCCGTCGACGACGATCACCTGACCGTTGATGAAGCTGCCGCCGGGCGAGCACAGAAACGCGATCGTGCTCGCGATGTCGTCGACCGTGCCCATCCGATGATGCGGCGTCATCTCGACATTCATCCGGCGGAATTTCTCGTCCTGCATGCGGCCCTCGGTCATCGGCGTCGGAACGACGCCGGGCGCGACCGCGTTGCAACGGATTCCGGCGGCACCGTATTGGCAGGCGATATGCGACGTGAGCCCCGTCAACCCGGCCTTGGCCGCCGAGTAGGCACCGCCGCGCATGCCGCCCACGACAGCGAAGGTCGAGCTCACGTTGATGATCGCAGAGCCCTGCTTCATGTGCGGCAGCACCTCGCGCGAGAGGCGAAACGGCGCACGCAGCATCAGGTTGAGAAACAAATCGAGAGTCTGATCGTCCGTCTCATGCAGAGGCTTGGGGCGCCCGATCCCTGCGTTGTTGATCAGAAAATCGATCCGACCCCAGCGCGACAGCGCGAGGTCCACGATGCGCTTCGGCGCTGGGTCTTCGGTGACGTCGACCGCGAGCGTTGCGACGCGCGTGGCGTCGCCGATCGTTTCGGCCAGATGCGCGAGCTTGGCCTCGTCCCTCCCCACCCCGAGCACCGACATGCCCATATCCGAGAGCTTGATGGCGGTAGCGAGACCGATACCGCTGCCTGCGCCCGTGATGATTGCCGCTTGCATTTCAATAGCCCCGCATGTCCCGTCCGGTCCCGCCTAACCCTGCCCTATTCGTCCGCCCGGCAGTGTAGCGCGGCGGCCCGGGCGCGGTCTCTCACGACTTGCGGCCGCGTCGAAACGCAGCCATGCGCTCGCGGTGATCGGGAGCCCAACCCGGATAGCGGTAGTGCTCGTGGGCCAGACCTTGCGCGAGGGACATCCCGTCGGTCTCGATCAAGAGCTGCTTCGTGGCCGCATTCGTGAACCAGCTATTCGCGAGGATTTCGGCCACGAAGCCTTTGACCAGCTCGCCGAGCTCACCGGCCGGCGCGAGCAAATCCACGAGTCCCATCTCCTTCGCTTCGACCGCGCTCACCTCGCGACTCGTGAGCATCATCCGCTTGGCTTGAGGCAGCCCCACCCGGCGCGGTAGCCGCTGCGTCATGCCCCAGGCTCCGACCAGGCCCCACTTGCCGTGCGTGTCCGCGAACCGTGCGCTCGTATCCGCCAGGATGAAATCGCAGGCGAGCGCGAGCTCGAGGCCTCCCGTGAAGCAGACCCCATGCACCGCGGCGACCACCGGGAGCTTGAGCAGCGCCAATCGCTCGATGATGCGCGCTTTGTAGCCGAGCGGCTTATCCGTGGCTTCTCCCAGAGTATTGAGATCGGCGCCTGCGCAGAATGCGCGGCCCTCCCCGCGAAGAACCACGCAGCCCACCTTCCCGGCTTCGTTCTCGAGCGCGGCGACGTGCGCCTCGAGCGCCTCGAAGGCAGCGGTGTCGAGCGCATTGAGCTTATCGGGCCGACTGAGGGTGAGCGTGCAAACCCCGCCGGCATCGTGGCGAATCACACTTTCAGGCATGGTTCCCGCACCTCTCGCATGGCCGCGAGTGCCGCCTCCGACATGTCGGGTGTGGAGCAGGCTGCCACATACTCGGCCTGAAGCCGGTGCACGAGCTCCGCCACCGTCGGAATATCATGGATGAGACCGACGCCCTGGCCGGCGCTCCAGATATCCCGCCATGGCTTGATCCCCGGCGGCAAATGATCCGTTCCACGACTCGCGCGCGGCGCAAGCTGCTCCGGGTCCAAGCCGATCGAGCGGATCGATGCCTTGAGCCAGCTCGCGGGCACTCCGTTGATGCCGCTCGTATAACATACATCAGCCGATGTCCCCGCCACCAGCATCGCCTTGTACGCATCGGGAGCCAGGGATTCACGAGTGGCGATGAATCGGGTGCCGAGATAGGAAAGATCGGCGCCGAGGATTTCGGCGGCGCGAATCGTCGCACCGTTCGACACGGCGCCCGCGAGCACCACGGTCCCGCCGAACATCGCGCGAATCTGCGGGATGAATGCCAGATGGCTGATGGTGCCTGAATGCCCCCCGCCTCCTGCGCCGATGGCGACGATGCCATCCACGCGCGCGGCGATCGCTTTCTCCGCGAAGCGAAGTGTCGTCGCGTCGTGAAAATGCAAGAGCCCGGCCTCGTGCACCAGCGGCGCCATCGAGGTCGGATCGCCGACGGAGGTGATCACGATACTCGCGCCAAAGCGCTTGCACAGCCTAAGATGCGCACGCATCTCCTCGGGTGCGAAGTGAGTCGAGATATTGACGGCGAGAGGCCCGATCTTGCGCCGAGGATTTTCCTCGCGAAAGCGCTCGAGCGTTTCGCACACCGAGGCGAGCTGTCGCTCGAGCTCCTCGATGTCGCGACAATGATTGCGCGTCAACGAGCCGATCAATCCGGCCTTGCAGGCCTCGATGGCGAGCGCGACTCCGCTGCAGAGGAACATGGGCGCGGCCACCGCCGGCAGGGTCAATCGATCGCGAATTTCCGGCGGCAACGACATGTCATCTGTCCACGTGAGAAGGATGCTGCGATGGCGGTCTGACACCCCCGGTGCCGAGTCATTGTATCCATACGCCTCCGCGGCGGCATAATGTTCTCATCGTGACCTCGAGGAGCTGACCATGGCCGCACAGTTCGGACCCGAATCGACCGCCGACCAGGTGCTCGAGGGCATCGATCTTCGGGGCCGGCAGATTTTGGTGACGGGCACCTCGGCCGGTCTCGGCGTCGAGACCGCGCGTGCGCTCGTATCTCGCGGCGCCCAGGTGGTGGGGGCGGTGCGCGACCTGCCCAAGGCCGAGCGCGCCACCGCGTCGATGCGCGCGCAGGTGGCCCGTGGCGGCCGCTTCGAGCTCGTGTCGCTCGATCTGGCATCGCTCGCGAGCGTGCGAGCGTGCGCCGATGCCTTGGTGGCCGCCGGTAAGCGCTTCGACGTCATCATCGCCAACGCCGGCGTCATGGCATGCCCTCGAGGCAAGACCGCCGACGGCTTCGAGACGCAATTCGGTACCAATCACCTGGGCCACTTCGTGCTGATCAATCGACTGCTGCCCTTGCTCGGGCGCGGATCGCGAGTCATCTGCCTGTCCTCGGCGGGACACCGCTTCTCCGACGTCGACCTCGACGATCCGAGCTTCGAGCGCACGCCCTACGTCGAGTTCGTCGCCTATGGCCGATCGAAGACCGCGAATGCGCTGTTCGTCGTGGAACTCGACCGCCGGCATCGGGGCGAGGGAATCCGTGCGGCCGCCGTGCATCCGGGCGCCATCGAGACCGAGCTGGGCCGCAGCGTCACCCCCGAGGTCATGCAGCAACTTACGCGCTTCGGTAGCGCATCGAGTCAGGCGACGGGTCCCGCCAACTTTCGCTGGAAGTCCGTTGCGCAAGGGGCCGCGACCTCCGTCTGGTGCGCCGCCGTCGCAGACGCCGAAGCGATCGGCGGGCGCTATTGCGAGGATTGTCATGTCGCCGAGATCGTGCCCGGGTCCGACACGGCCCGACGCAACGGCGTGCGCGCCTACGCGATCGATCCGGAGCGCGCCCGGGCGCTGTGGGCGAAGAGCGAGCAGATGGTCGGTGAGCGCTTCTGAGGTTCGCAAGAGCGGCGGTCAGTGCAGCCGATACACCTCGTCCGCCGTACCACTGAAGAGCTTCGTCTTCTCGTCTTCCGAAAAGGCCGCCGTGATGCGCTTGAAGCTGTTCCAGATTGCCCCGTAGCTACAGGCGGTATCAGCGGGAAAGTTGCTTTCGAACATCGAGCGTGCCGGACCGAACGCCTCGATGGAAGTCTCGATGAAGGTCGCCACTCGGAGGCCAGCTCGGTGGAACGCGCGCTACCGCGCTCGCCGATCGGCGCCTGCAGATTCATCCCAAGGCCGCCGAGCTTGATGCGCACGTTGGGACGGCGCGCCAGCTCGACGATCCCCCGGCGCCAGGTGGCGAAAACCTCGGCGTTGCTCTGTGGGTCGCCGAGCACCGGGGTCCCGAGGTGATCGAGGATGATCGTGACGTCGGGACAGGCGGATGCCAGATCGGCAAGCTCCGCGAGCTGGGGATGCAGGCACCAGACGTCCAATGTCAGGTCGAAGCGGCTCAGCGCTCGCACGCCGGCGCGGAAGCCTGCATCCATCATGAGGCCCTTGAGCGAGGGATCCGCCGGTCGTCCGAAAAGCTTCGTCTGAGCGTACGCCGTGGTCGTGCGGATGCCGCGCAGGCGCCCGTTCCCCGCTGCGATCTGCGCCTCGAGAACCCTCTCGACTCGCTCGCCCAATCGAAGATTCGCGGTCCCGACGATGGCGCTCGCGATGCGCGAGTCCCCGTATCGCCCGCTCGCGCTCATCGCCGCCATGCCGTTGGCGAACTCGGTCTCCCCGACGGGCCGCATCTCCTCGGGACCCTCCCTGCGGTACATGGCGTGGCACTCGACGTAGACCGTGCGGGTAACCCGGTGACCCGCCTCGTTGATCACCTGGACCATCTGCTGCAATAGGAAGGGCTTTGGCTCGGAGGCCGCTCCGGGAACCGGTCCGAAGTCCCACAGGTGATGATGCGGATCGACGGTGATTCGCTGCACGTCGATCGGCGGCTCTTCCGTATTATCTCTCTGCATGGTCGAGGTCATCCAGGTAATGTTCAAAGGCTTTCTCCAGACGCTCGAGGCGTCGAAGCAGCGTTGATTGTCGGTGCTCGCCCAATTCCTCGCAGCGCGCGCCATCGAGGAAGAGTCGCGTGCGATAGACGATTTGGCGGTCGAACTCCTCTTCCGGGGTCTTTCGCCAGGTCGCCCATTGGACCGAGCCTTCCACGACGAGAATCAGGAAAGCCGCCGCTGCTTCTGCGGCGTCCGCGATCTCGGGAGCATCCGGTCTCAACCGACGGCGAAACAGATCCGTCAGATAGGACAGAGTCGGTTGCGCCGTCCGATCCCAGAGATAGGCAGCGATCTCGGGCATTCGAAATAGCTCGGTATTGGCGACCCTCACCAGCCGCATGCCTGCAGGTTTCTTGAGATTGGTCACCCACATCCGTGCAACTCTGACGAGAGTCTCCTCCAGGTCGTCGCTTTCCGCCGCATGCAGCCGCTCGATCGGCACGATCCATTCCTCGATCGCGCGCTGCAGCGCCGCCTTGAAGAGAGCGGTCTTGTCGCCATAGCGTGCATAGATGGTGCGACGTGACATTCGCAAGGAGCTGGAGATCGCCTCGATGGTGGTGGCTTCGAAACCCTTCTCGAGAAAAAGGTCGAGCGCCTGATCGAGCAATTCCCGATTGCGACGCTCGGTTTGCTCTCGCGTCGGACGACCGGGACCTCTACCGGCTTTGCGCAGCGACCGGCGTCGCTTGCTCGTGAAGGCTGCCTCTGCGCTCATGGAATCAGCTTATACGCGTAGATTCGCGCTGTGAATCTCCTCATGCGCTCGCAGGAGGGCGGTCGGGCGCGCCCTCCGGACACGGGCCTAAAATGTGCTGATGCGTTCTTATTAATTTTTCGATCCTCGCAATGCAGCATCGAGCGGCCGGCCGGCCTCGCTGCATATCGGGCTAATTTTGTGCGGGAATATCCGTAGACCGCGCGATCACCTGCTCGCAGATTTCGTCTCCCCGGGGACGGTTGATGGGGCCCACACGATATGAGAATAGGATATGACATTACTATTGATTCGCGCTGGCGCACGAGATAGGCTTTTTACCGGAGCACGCGATCGCCGGGGGAGCACTTCGATGGCTTCAGCAACGCCCGCTGAATGGATTAAAAAGACCAAGCTTTTGCCGGAGCTCGACTTCGATAAGCTCAATATGCGCATCACGACTGACCGCTATACATCGCGCGAATACCAGGAGCGCGAGAGGCGACGGATCTGGATGAAGGTGTGGCAGATTGCCGGTCGCGCCGATGAGCTGCCCGAGGCGGGTGATTGGAAGGAATATCGAATTTTCGATCAGTCCTATGTGATCGTCCGGGGCACGGACGGAAAGATCCGTGGATTCGTCAATGCCTGCAGGCATCGCGGCAACGTGTTGTGCCAGGGCAAGGGGCACTCACCGCGGTTTCTCTGCCCCTACCATCTCTGGTCCTACGGGCTCGACGGACGCCTGCTTGCGGTCGGCCGTCCGGACCTCGTCGGTCCGATCGACAAGGCCGAGCACGGGCTGCTGGAAGTGCCGGTCGACTGCTGCGCCGGCTTCGTCTTCGTCAATCCGGATCCGAGCGCGGCGCCGTTGGCCGAATTTCTGCGCCAGGAGGTCATCGAAGGCCTGGCGCCGTACAAGCTCGACGAGATGATCCCCGTCGGCATGGATGTCCGTGAGAGCCTGCAGTGCAATTGGAAAGTGGTGATCGACGCTTTCTCGGAAGGCTATCACATCATCGGCGTCCATCCGCAGCTGCTGAGCGTGATCGACCTCGAGGCCGGGAACAGCAGGCACGGTTTCTACGGCGATCACGGGATGGCTGTCGCTCCCTTCGAAGTGAAGAACGTGCAGAGCTACAGTCTGGAGCAACAGGTCGAGGGCATCAGAGCACTGCCGGGAACATTCCCCACCGTGGCGGAAGTCCTGCCGCGTTTCGAGCAGCTCGTCGCCGCGTTCCGCAAGGACGAGAGGCTCGAGTTCCCGCAGGGAGTCGGCGTGCGCACCCTGCTGCAGCAAGCCACGCGCGACACCCTCACGGCGAAGGGGCTCGACGTGAGCGCTCTGTTGGACGATCAGATGAGCGACAGCCAAGGCTGGTTTCTCTTCCCGAATTTCTTCATGACCATCCGCGCGGGTGAGGCGACGACCGTCATGTCCTTTCCGCACCCCGACGGCGACCCCAACCGCTGCATTTGGCACGTAACGGCCTACCTGTGGCTGCCCCCGGCACTGCGGGCTCGGCATCGGGCCGAGCTGGTCGATGTCAGGGAACCCCACAGCTACCCCTATTTCCTGGCGCTACAACAAGATTACGAACAGATGCCGCGTCAGCAGAAGGGCCTGCGCAATCACACGCTCAAATACATGTCCCTGGCTCGGGAGGAAGTCAGCATCGCCCGTTTCCATTCCGTGGTGGATAGATATCTTGCAGGCGAAGCCGGGGAATCGACCTGATGCGATCGGCGAAATCCGGGGAACGCATCGATGAGGGCCTGTATCTTGCGGAGCTCGATTTCAGGCTGTTCCGAAACCGTGTCACGACGGAGCGCTACAGTTCGCGTGAATACCATGAGCACGAGCGCACACTGCTCTGGATGCGGGTTTGGCAAGTTGCCGGGCGTGCCGATGAGCTGCTGGCCGCAGGCGACTGGAAGGAATATCGAATCTTCGACCAATCCTATGTCATTGTCCGGGGTGATGACGGGAAGATACGCGGATTCGTCAATGCGTGCAGACACCGCGGTAACGTGTTGTGCACGGGCAAGGGTCATTCGAGTCGGCTCAGGTGCCCCTACCATCGTTGGCAATACGGTCTCGATGGACGATTGCTCGTCGTCCCCAGACCTGACTTCAAGGGCTCGATCGAGGAGTTCGTCGGCCCCAAGGATGAATACGGACTTCTGCAGGTGCCGGTCGAGAGTGTCGCGGGTTTCATCTTCCTCAATCCGGATCCCAGGGCGGCGCCGCTGGCCGAGTTCCTCGGGGAGATGGCCGATCTCCTGGCACCTTACCGTCTCGAGGAAATGGTTCCCGTGGGGTTGAATGTCCGCGAGAGCCTGGACTGCAACTGGAAGGTGGTCATGGACGCGTTCCAGGAGGGATACCATATTCAAGGCATTCATCCGGAGCTGGTCGCAGCGATGGATGAGTCCAAGGAACGCTACAGCTTCTTCGGCGATCATAGCGTCGCCACCGCTCCCTTCGGCGCGTCCAACCTGGCCTCGTTCGGACCTGAGCGGCAGGTCGAGGCGATACGGGAGCTGCCGCAGACCTTCCCCGGGGTGGCGGAAGTGCTGCCCCGTTTCGAGGAGCTGGTCGGTGCTCATCGCGACAAGGAAGGCAGCCTCGCTTTCCCCGAGGGCATCACCGCGCGCAGACTCCTTCAACAGGCGACGCGTGACACCTTGAGCGGTAAGGGCCTGGACGTGAGCGGGCTCACGGATAATCAGTTGAGCGACAACCAGTTCTATCTGGTTTTCCCGAATTTCTTTCTGACGATCCGCGCGGGAGAGGCCACATTCATCAGCGCCGTGCCACACCCCGACGGCGATCCGAACCGATGCATCTGGCACGTGGCCGGTTATCAATGGTTGCCTCCGGAACGGCGCTCGGAGCAACGAGCCGCGCTGATCGATGAGCCGAAAGACTTCAAGTACTTCCTGGCCCTGCAGCAGGATTACGAGCAAATGCAGCGCCAACAGAGGGGCCTGCGCAATCACGCGCTCGAATTTCTCGCTCTGTCGCGACAGGAAGTCCGTCTGGCCCATTTTCATTCAGTCCTAGATCGTTGGCTTGAAGAGAAGGCGAGATCATGAACATCATCACGGCCACCGCCACCATTGAAGAGCTCGGGCCGCTTTCCCGCATCGTCGTGCGCTATTGCGAGCTGATCGAGAGCCGCGCGAAGGCGAAGGGTTCGTCCGCGGCCGACTGGGTGCCTCTCGCCGAACTGGTCGCGGTCGAGGATTTCGAGCGCGTGGGCGCCTACCAGGAGGTCATGACTTGGGGCGAATATGTTCGCTTCCTCTCCGAGTGGGCCGGCGCCACGCGCTTCGAGACGACCGTACACCGGATCACGGAGGTGGGTCGGGTCGTATTCCAGGAGATAGAAGAGCGGCACTTCAAGGGTGAGGAGTTCATCAGGAAAAATGTCATCGCGGTGTACGAGTTCGACGAGGGGCACAAGATTCGTCACCTCGACATCTACGAGCAGGCTCGGGATACCGGCCGGTGGATCGTTACAGCCGCCCGAGCGTCGCTCGATCCGACCTCCGCATCGGAAATGTCATGAGCCGTGAGCAAAGCGCCCTGGCGACGCTCATCGCCAAAGAGGAAATTCGCGAGCTCGCCATGCTTTATTCGCGCGGCGTCGACCGCAAGGACGCGGCGCTCCTGCGCACGCTCTACACCGCCGATGCCACCGATACCCACGGCAACACCTTCGACGGCAGCGCCGAAGCCTATGTGCAGTTCCTCGAGCGCGCCTTCCCGCACATGCGCTACAGCGGCCATCACATCTGCAATCACCTGATCTCCGTGGACGGCGATCGAGGTGAGGGCGAGGTCTATGCCATCGCCTATCACGTCATCCCGGACGGCAAGGGCGGTTGGGTCGAGGACCTGATGTGCGTGCGCTACCTGGATCGCTATCGCCGCGAGGAGGACCGCTGGCGCTTCGCGCAGCGGGTCGTCACCTACGACATGCGCAGCCAGCGTCCGCTCGCCGCGCCCCCGGCTGCGGCACCGCCCGCTGACGATCCGAGCTTCACCGTGCTCAGGAGGCGCCTCTTCGCCCGCGGCCCGCGAGCGTAACCCGGCGAGCGTGGCTCAGAACCTTGCGATCACCTGCGGCAGATCGACCGTCGTGCGAATACCCGGCTCGGCCTCGCAGACCGTGATGACGGCATTCACCGCGCGGTGCGCGGTGAGGCCGGGCATCACCAGCGGGTAATCCTCGAGCGGCACCGGAAAGCGAATGCGGATATCCAGGGGCGTGTCGCCTTCGACGCGCACCCGCCAGCCGGTCTCCTCGAGCTCCCAGTCGGCATTGATGTTTTCGGTGCAGTACCAGTTCGCGCGAAAGCGCAGCAGCGGCTTGCCCTTGCGCACTCCGGTCACCGTGATGCGCAGCGCCGCCTCTCTCCCCTTCTCGATCCTCCCGGCGGCGATCCGCGCCTCGCTGCGGGCAGTGGCCATCTCGCCCTTGACCTCGGTCGAGTCGAACGGCAGACCGATCGCATCGGCAATCTGACTCAAGGTTCCCGAAAAGTCGTGATGGACGTAGTCGAGCTTGTGCTGGTCAAACACACCGGGCACCGCGCCATAACCCAAGATGTTGAAGATCATGTCGGGCGAGTCGCGGCGGGACAAATTCGCGAACTCATCGATCGTGAGGCAATCGAGCCGTCGCTCCAGAGAGAGGAGCGGCAGGCTGAAGGCCTCCGTGATGAAGCCGGGGCTGGCACCGGTGCTGTAAATGGAGGCCTTTCCGGCCTGGCATGCCTCTTCCACCCGCCGGCGCACCGCCGGATCCATCGAGCGCGGATGATGGAATTCGCCGCGCGTCGTTACGATGTTCTTGCCCGAGGCGAGCAAGCGGCACACCTCGTCATAGTCGATGCCCTGCCTCATGTAGAGAACGCAGTCCGCGTCGAGTGCCACGATGCTGTCGACCGAGTTGGTGGCCGCGATCCCAACGGGCGCCAATCCGCACAGCGCACCGGCATCCTTACCCACTTTCTCGGGGGAGCTCACGTACAGCCCGACGAGCTGCATGCGGGGATGCTCGATGACGGTGCGAAGCGAGCGTGTGCCGATATTACCGGTCGCCCATTGAATGACACGATAGGTCTTGGTGTCGCTCATGATCCTATCTTATCGCGTAGGATAGTCTCATGAGCAAGGTTCCGAGGCGTCAACTGGTTCAGGCAGCGGCCGCGAAGCTGCGCGACCTGATCCTCGCGCGCGAGGCGGGCGCTCAGATCGGCTCCCTCAGCGAAGTCGCTCAGCTGCTTGGCGTCGGAATCGTGACCGTCCAGCAAGCCGCTCGCATTCTCGAGCACGAGGGTCTGCTCGCGGTACGCCGCGGACCGGGTGGCGGCTATTACGGCACGCGACCCGACGAGGCGGCGCTCGAACGCGGCTTCGCCGCCTACCTGCGCGTGCATGGATTCGGACACCGCGAATCGCATCGCATGATATCGCTCCTCGATTGCGAGATCGTTCCGGCCGCGGCGCGCTGCACGGACGAGAGTCTCCGGCAGGCGATACGGGCGCTCATCGAGCGCCTGGACCGTTGCGAGTCGATCGATGAGCGTGTCGCGTTCGAGACCGATCTGCGCGATACGCTGCTGCGGATGGTGGCCTGGCCGCTCTTCGAGCTGCTGTGCCGCGTCACCTTGCGGCTCTACGTGCATACTCGCGCGCCGCTGGTGTTCGAAGGTGAGGATGCCATTGCCGAATGGAAGCGAGGCCGGCGGCGCATCTTGCAAGCGATCCTCGATCGCGACGATGAGCTCGCGCAGTTCGAGGCCGAGCGCTACCGTCGGCTCGTCCTCTCGCGACTTCGCGTGAAGGATGAGACCTATCGGCCCCCTGCGCACTGACGCCTCCCGGCGCGCCGATCTCGGGCGGCCCTCAGGGACGCAGCACCCAGCCGCCGTCCACGTGCAATACCTGCCCGGTGATCCAATCGCCCGCGGGCGAGCACAATAGCAGTAGAGCGCCCACCAGCTCGTCGGGTTGGCCGCGCACGCGCATCGCCACCGTTGCTTCCAGCATCTTGACGAAGGGAGACTCATCCGGCGTCAGCATCTTGCCCGCATCGCTCATGGTATTGCCCGGAGCGATGGCGTTGACATTGATCTTCTCGCGCCCGAGCTGGCGAGCGAGCGTCGTGGTGAGACCGACCAACGCCAGCTTGCCGACACCGTACACGGACAACGCCGGGAATGCGCCGCCGGAGACCTGGTTGATGATCTTGCCGCCGCCGCGCTTGCGCATCAGCGGAACGATCGCCTGCGCGCAGATCAGCGCGCCGGTGAGATTCACCTCGAGGATGCGATTCCACTGATCGATCGGGATATCGATCGCCGGCAGATAGCCGAGCTCGGCCATGAGGGCTGCATTGTTGACTAGGATGTCAACGCCACCGAATGCATCGGTGGCGGCCGTCGCCATGTGCTGCACCGAATCGGGCTTGGTGATATCCACGCCCACCGCGATCGCCTTGCCGCCGGCCGACACGATTTCATCACGGACGTTCTGTGCGCCCTCGGCTTTGATGTCCGCAACCACCACCGAGGCCCCTGCGTCAGCGAGGCCGAGCGCGTAGGCACGTCCGATGCTGTTGGCCCGCCCACCGGCGCCGGTGACGATGGCTACTTTCCTGTCAAGCCGAAAATGATCGAGCGAGAATGTCATGCGCGGGCCGCCTCCTTGAGCACGAATTCCAAAAATGGTGCGGCCACGTCGCGAAACGGCGCGAACGCGGGATCTGCGCCCAGTAACTCGCCGAGGAGCCGCACGTCCTTGGCGAGCAACTTCGCTCCGTGTCCGAATGCGGAAAGCGCAGGCATGCGAGCGTAGACTTCGAAGCCGTAGCTTCGGCCGCTGCTCGCCTTCACGATCTCGCAGAGCGCCGCCCGATCGAGACCGAGCGCCGCGCCGGCTTCGAGCCCGTGATGGGCGATGGCAAGATGGGCGGCCATCAGCGCGTTGTTGACGAGCTTCGCCATCTGGCCTGCGCCGACGCCGCCCACGCGGACGATGAGTCCGCCGAACGCCTCGAAGATCGGGCGCGCGGCGCTCACGGCCTGTTGTTCGCCGCCGACCATGACCGTGAGCGCTCGCGCCGCCGCGGCGGGTCCGCCGCCGCTCACGGGAGCATCGATGAGCGCGACTCGACGCAGGGCCGCTCGCTCGGCGAGCTCGATGACCGTGTTCGGGTGGACGGTCGAATGAACGGCGATGCGCCCACCCGGCCGCATCGCCGGAATGAGCGCTTCGCAGACTTGCCGAACGCCCGCATCATCCACGACGCAAACGCCGACGTGCTCCGCGCGCGCGCCCAATTCGCCGATGCCGGCCACCGCAATCGCCGGGGTATCTTTGAACGCCGCAAGGACCTCGGGGCGCCGAGCCCACAAGAGGAGCGGATATCCCGACTCGACGATCCGCCGTGCCATCGGGCCGCCCTGACTTCCCAAGCCGATGAAACCGACGGTGGTCATCCAGCCTAGCCCGCCGTGATCCCGCGATCGATGTTGATGCAGGCGCCGTGGTAGCTGCGGCCGGCATCGGATGCCAGAAACGCGATGAGGTCGGCCACATCGTCGACTTCGACCGTACCGCGCAGACCCGAGAAGCGCTTGATCAACGCGTAATCGACGCCCTCGGGCATCTTGATCGAATCGGCAATGTTGGTTGCCATGCCACCCGGTGCGACGGCGTTGAACCGAATGGGCTTGTGCACGTACTCCATCGCAAGCGCCTTGGTCATGTGAGTGAGACCCGCCTTGGTCGCGCAGTACGCGGCGGCATAGGCCTCGCCCACGTACGCGGCCGAGGACGTCACGTTGACCACAGCGCCCCCTGCCTGGAGCAAATGCGGGATCGCCGCCTGCATCAAGTAGAACGGCGCGCTCAGATTGACGGCAAGGGTGCGCTCGTAGTCCGCGGCAGACATCTCGTGGGCGTTGCACAGCACGATGATCCCGGCGACGTTGCAGAGCGCGTCGAGCCGGCCAAACTCGGTGACGGCCGCAGCGACGGCCCCGAGGCAGTTATCGCGCTCGGACAGATCTGTCACCTGAGCAAGCGCTCGCGCGCCGGCCGCGCGCAGCTGCGCGGCGGTTTCTTGAAGGCCCGCCGCATTCATGTCCACCACACAAAGATCGGCCCCGGCGCGCCCGAGCGCGAATGCCGTCGCGCGACCCAATCCGGAGGCTGCGCCCGTCACGAGCGCGGCCTTGCCTTTCATGCTGCTTGCCGTTGGCATCTCCTCAGCCTCGTTCACAACTATTGATACGGAAGCCCTTTGCTCACTCGCTCACCCATCTCGAGCACCACGGCCTGCAGGAAGGAGGCCTTGGGCCAACCGCCGTCGACGGCATACTGCAGCACGAATTCCTGCATCTCCTGAAGCGTCGCGTTGCCGCTCGCGAGCGCAGCATAGGTATGCGTGCGAATCGGCGTGGTCGCGGAGGAGTCCGCGACGCCGACCAGCGTGACCCAGCGCCGGGCGCGCTGGTCGAGTCCGGGGCGCATCCAGACTTCGCCGAAAACGAAGTTGAGGATTCCGCCCTCGAAGTAGGGGGTGACGGGCGCAGGCGCCGGGAACATCATGACAGATGAGAAGTTTGCGGCGCCCTCGGCCAGCCGCTGCTTCGGATCCCAGGGCTTGTCCCTGATCGGCGGATAATCGGCCGGCGCCAGACCGATTTCGCCGGCGACACGGGTCACGGCCGCATCGAACGAGACCCCGCGCGACCAGCCGCCATAAACGGCGAGTTGCAACGCCGCCTCCCGCAGCTCGGGAAGCGTGATCTCGCCCGTCGCCAGCGCTCCGCGAATATAGCCGTCCACCACATCCGGGCGGCCCCCTTCGCACACCGCAGCGCTGATCGAGATGAAATAGCGCGATCGAAGATCCAGCCCCGGTCGCGTCCAGACCTCCGCAAACACGTAATCGCGCCACGAGGCTTCCATCAGCGTGCGCGGCGCCGGCGCGCGCGCCCCGAGCAGCTCGGTCTGCTTCTCGGCTCCGATCCGAGTCCGTTCCGCCGGATCGAGCAAGCTCATGTCGAGCTCTGTGGCCGGGTCGAGCCCTGTGGCCAGGTCGGGCCGCTCGAGCGTTGTGCTCTGGTCGAGCCTGGGGGGTTGGCCAGGTTCATCCACACGTTCTTCACCTGCAAAAATTCGTGCAGCCCCTGCTCACCGCCGAGCCGCCCGTAGCCGCTCTGCTTCATGCCGCCGAATGGCGCGAAGGGTTGCATCCCTTCGCCTGAGCCGTTCACCTGCACCATGCCGGCCTGCATTTGGCTCGCGACGTAGTGCGCCCGTTGCAGATTCTGCGTGTGGATGTAGGCGCCGAGGCCGTAGCTCGTGCCGTTGGCGAGGGCTATCGCCTCCTCCTCGGTATCGAAGGGCGTCACCGCGAGCACCGGACCGAACACCTCGTGCTGCGCGAGTGCCGTGCGCTGGTCGACGTCGGCAATGATGGTGAGCGGCAGGTAGTAGCCGTCGGCATACTCATCGCCCAATCGCTTGCCGCCGAGCACCAAGCGCGCGCCATCTTGGTTGACGGCGGTGTCGATCACACCGAGGATGCGTTGCACCGAGGCCTCCGAAATGATCGGACCCATCATCGTGGCAGGATCGAGCGGATCCCCAACCTTGATGTGTGCGGCCGCGGCCTGGAGCATCTTCAGGTACTGCTCATAGATCGTCCGCTCCACGAGCAAGCGCGTGCCGTTCACGCAGCCCTGCCCGCTCACGCTGATGGCGCCCGACAAGCCGCGACGAGAGGCCTCTTGCAAATCGGCATCGGCGAACACGATCACCGCCGATTTGCCGCCGAGCTCGAGCCCGCAAGGCTTCAAGGTTTCGGCGGCAGCGCGCAACACTTTTTTCGCGGTCGCGCCGCTCCCCACGAACTGAATCTTGTCGATGCCGGGATGTTTGACCATCGCCTCGCCGACATCCGCTCCACCGGCGAGCATGTTGACGACCCCGGCCGGGAATCCGGCTTCGAGGAACAACTCCCCCAGGCGCATGACCGTGAAGGGCGCGAGCTCGGGAGCTTTCACCACGATGCAGTTACCCGCGGCGAGTGCGGGTGTCATCACCATCGTCGCTGCAAACAGCGGCCCGTTCCACGGCACGATGGCGCCGATCACACCGTAGGGCTCATAGGCGACGTAGTTGTGCGCGGGCCCACTCCACGTGCTGATCGTTTCGCCCTGGATTTTGTCGGCCCAACCGCCGAAGTAGCGAAATTTTTGCGCATCCACGGCCGGGATGAACGAGGCCATCAGGGTCGGATAGCCATTTTCGAGCGTCGAGAGCTCCGCGAGCTCTTTCGCGTGCTGCTCGATCATGGCGGCCATCCTGAACATGAGATCGCGACGCTTATCCCCGGGCAGCGCACGCCATGTCGGGAACACCGCGCGCGCCGCTTGAACCGCCTCATCGACCTCTCGCCCTGAGGCAAGGCCGATCTCGCAAGTCGCGCGACCGTTCGCAGGATACACATGACGCTGCAGGATTCCCGAGCCGCGCTCGAGCAAGCGGTCGCCGATGATGACCGGATGCCGCGGAAGGGCTGCAGTATCGGGTGTTGTGAAGCTCATGGGCTGATCCTCGTTAGCACCGCAATAATGTATCGATATTACGGGGCGGATGTCGGTATGTCACGCCCGGTATGGTGCTCATGTGGTATTTATATGCACCTATTTCTGTTGAGGAGGAAGCGATGCCCGCGTGGGCTCTGCGCCGCTTGGAGAGCGGCCGCCACATGGGCAAGATCGTGATCTCATTCGATTGATCGACTCATGGACTTGAATCTTTCCGGCAAAGTCGTGGTGGTCACTGGCGCCACTGCCAACATCGGGCGCGCCATCGCGCTCGAGTTCGCCTCCGAGCGCGCGAAGCTCCTCGCCGTCGGACGCGATAGGCAAGCGGGCGAGCGCGTCGTCGGCGAAGCGCTCGCGCGCGGCGCGCACTGCGCCGTGTTTGTCCAAGCGGACCTGCTCGACCCGAAGTCGCCGGCCCGGGTCCTGGCGGCGGCTGAACCCTTAGGCCCGATCGCGATTCTCGTCAACAACGTCGGCGGGAACGTGGGCGCAGGATACTTCATCGATTCCGACCCGCAAAGTTGGCAGGCCGATCTCGACATCACGTTGCTGACGACGCTGCGAATGACCCACGCGGTGCTGCCGATCATGGTGGCGCAGCACGCGGGCCGCATCGTCAACATCGGCTCGACCGCCGGCCTGGTCGGCGATTACATGTTGCCGGTGTACTCGGCCGCCAAGAGCGCGGTGCATGGCTTCACGCGCGTGCTCGCCAAGGAAGTCGGTCAGCATGGCATCACCGTCAACTGCGTCGCCCCCTATGGCACCCTGTCCGATGATCCCGCAGCGTTCAGCCGAGGCAGCCGCTTTCACCCTGACAATGCCTTCTTCCGCAGGGCGTTCAGCGGCCTGAGCGAATCGGAAATGGCGAAGCGGCGGCGCACCGGACCGCTCGAGCGCAGCATGGCAAGGCCCGAAGAGGTCGCCGCGGCGGTGGTGTACCTGGCCTCGGACCGTGCTGCCTTCGTCACCGGCCAGGTGTTCCAGGTCGACGGTGGCACGCTGCTTTGAAAAGCGGCGTTTCCATAGGAGGGTGACGAGATGAAGGCACCGCACAGCAGCGATCCGGCCGCCGCGGACCCAGCGGACGGCATCTATCTTCCGGCGCGGTTCATTCCCACCCCGCGCTCGATCAGCCGAGAGGCGCAGGCGTTCCTGTCGCACTCCTCTCCCTTCGACGCGGACCTCGCACCCGGCTCCAAGGACGACAAGGCCGCCTGGCGCGCCCATGCCGAGAAAATCAATGAGGGCATCATCGCATTGACTGAAAGGAATGCCGAGCGCTATCCGGCGGAGGTGGTCACGCACTCGCTGTCGGCGTCGCTCCTCTACGAAGTGAGACCGCGAAATCTCTCGCCTCGGCGCGAGCAATGCGCCATTTTGTATCTGCACGGCGGCGGTTTCTTCGTGGGTGGGGGACGTGCCGCGGTGAATTCGGCCATGAAATTGGCCGGCTTGTCGCAGACCCGAGTGTTCTCGCTCGACTATCGCATGCTGCCCGATTTCCCGTTTCCGGCGCCTCTGGAGGATTCGGTCGAGGCCTATCGATTTCTATTGAAGGGCCATCGGCCGCAGAGCATCGCGCTCTTTGGCCCTTCCGCCGGCGGAAATCTCGCCCCCGCCGCGATCTTGAAGGCACGCGATCAAAGCCTGCCGCTTCCGGCCGCCTGCGCGGTGCACTCACCGGTCTCCGATCTGACCGAATCCGGTGATAGCTACTCGACCAATGACACCCTCGACATCGTACTCAAGCACCGGATGCCGTCCCTCCTCGAGCGCTATGCGAACGGCCATGACCTCTCCGATCCGCTGCTCTCGCCGATCTTTGCGGATTTCAGCAAGGGCTTCCCCCCGACGGTGCTGACCTCGGGCACTCGTGATTTGCTGCTATCGAGCACGGTGCTCCTGCACCGCTCGCTGCGGCGGGCCGGCATCCTAGCCGAGCTCCACGTCTTCGAGGCGATGACGCACGCCCCTTTCTTCGACGCGCCGGAGGAGCACGAGGTCGACCGCGAGCATGTCGAGTTCCTTCTCAGGCACATGAAGGGCGCTTAGCCGTCTTCGCGCGCGAGGACGGGGTAGGGTCGGATTGCCGCCGCGGCGGCGAATTCCCTCGAGCTCGCTCAGGGCGATTTCAGCGCCTCATCGCGGCTTGCAGCAGCGGCACGAGCTTCTCGCGCACGAGGATGGAATTGCCGTGCTCGGCGATCGAGGCAATCCGGCCGTTGCGGATGCGGAACATGAACATGTAGGTGTTGTGAAAATCCTCGCCGCTCTTGAGCTTGCCGCGTGCCTGCGCCTCGGCGGCGACCCGATCCTCTTCCGCGGTCAGCGAATCCACGGTGTAGCGGTATCCTGCCTCGAAGAGCGACTGCAGCACCTTTACGCCCGCCTGGAACCTGGCTTTGTCGGCCTTGCCCGCGGTGTTCGTCCAGATGCTCACATCATCGGTGAACAGCTCATCCTTGAGATCTCCCGCCGACAGAGCGGTGAAGAAGTCCCGGACCAGTTGGCTGTTGGATCGTTTCCCGCTCGCTTCCATGATCTCCTCCATTCATTGCACTCCGGCACGGACGAACCGGCCGCGCCCCCGTCGCCGATTCAATCTTTCAATGGATGCCCGAAGCGCGCAAGCGCTGCTTCACGCTTGCTCGGAATGTGCTCGCTCGGAAATAGCCCCGGCGCGGGCTTGGCCGTCTTGAGGAGCGCATTGGCCACCTGCACCAGGTGTACCTCGGTCGGCCCGTCCGCGACCGCAAGCATCGGGATACCCATCCACATCTTGGCGAGCGGCGTGTCGCGCGAGGTGCCGAGCGCGCCGTGCAGGTGGACCGCACGCTCGACGATGTTGTGATAGACCTTCGCCATCGCCACCTTGGCCATGCCGACGTGCGTGCGCGCCGCTCCGTGCGGCTCGTTGTCGATGATCCAGGCGGTCTTGAGCACCAGCAAGCGAAACTGCTCCAGCTCGATGGCGGACTCGGCAATCATGCCTTTGACGAACTGATGATCGGCGAGCAAGCGGCCCTGCGTGCGCCGCGACACGGCGCGCTCGAGCATCATCTCGAGCGCGCGACTGCACACACCGACGGTGCGCATCGCGTGGTGAATGCGTCCGCCGCCGAGCCGCGCCTGCGCGACCTTGAACGCCTCTCCGGGTTTGCCGAGCATCGCATCGAGCGGCACGCGCACGCGATCGTAGTGAATGTAGGCTTGCGTGCCTTCATCCTCCGCATCGTTCATGCCCGCGACATTGCGCTTGATCACGATGCCGGGCGTTTCCGCGGGCACGATGAACATCGACATGCGCTCGTGCGGCGCATTCTGCGGATTGGTCACCGCCATCACGATGAGAAACGCGGCATAGCGAGCGTTGGACGAATACCATTTTTCGCCCTCGATCACCCATTGGTCGCCCTCGCGCCACGCCTTGCAGGTGAACTCCTTGGGATCCGCACCCGCCTGCGGCTCCGTCATGGAAAAGCAGGAGACGATCTCCCCGTCGAGGAGCGGCTGCAAATAGCGCCTCTTCTGCTCGGCCGTGCCGTAGAGCGCGAGGATCTCGGCATTGCCCGTGTCGGGCGCGGCGCAGCCGAACACGGTGGGCGCCCATGAGCAGCGTCCGATGATCTCGTTCATCAAGGCGAGCTTGAGCTGCCCGTACCCTTTGCCGCCCAGCTCCGGCGGCAGATGACAGGCCCAGAGACCCTGCGCCTTCACCTGCGCTCGCAACGGGGCGATGAGCGAGCGCGCTTGGTGGTTCTTCGTGTCATACATCGCTCCCGCACTGGGAAAGAGGAGATCGAGCGGCTCGACTTCCTCGCGCACGAAGCGGCTCATCCAATCGAGCTTTTGCTGAAATTCCGGATCGACTCTGAAATCCATCGACGCCTCGCTCTCAACGGCCGGCCTCGAAGGTCGGGCGGCGGGCCGCGGCACGCGCCTGCGCGCAGCCGGCTCGCGTTCACGTGCACTCGCACCCGCGCGCGATGTCATTATAGGATACGAGGCTCAACGCCGGGAGCAGGTAATGAGCGAGACTCAAGCGCTTCGTGCGTCGGATAGCGGACGACGGCGCGTGAACAAGCCACGGCGCTTGCGCCGACCGGGCGCCGGCCGGCCCACGCGCGAGCAGGCGGAGCTGCGTCATGAGGAGCTGCTGGACCGCGCACTCGACCTCTTCCTCCGAAAAGGCTTCGAGGTGACGACCATCGAGGCCATTGCCGCCTCGCTCGGCATGGCGAAGCGCTCGGTGTACGCCCGTTATCGGAGCAAGGCTGCACTGTTCAAAGCGTCCGTGCAGCGTGCGATAGAGCAGTGGACCGTGCCGGTGGAGGCGCTGCGCGCGGCCGAGACCGACGATCTGGAGGCGACGTTGACGGCCGTCGCGCGCATCCGCATGGCGAATGCCACGAGCCCGGCGGGCCTGCGGCTGCTGCGCATCGTGAACGCGGAATCCTATCGATTTCCGGAAATCTTCACCCTGGCCTTCGAGCAGGGCACACGGCCGACGATCGACTTCCTGGCCGATTTGCTCCGTCGACATACGCAGGCCGGCACGGTGAGCATCGCCGAGCCTCGGATCGCGGCCACCGCCTTCTTGAGCATGGTCGTGGGAGGACCGCTGCGCGCCGTCGTGTGGGGAAAGGCGATCGAGCCGGCGGCGCTCGAAGAGCGCATCCGCTTCTGCGTGCGGCTGTTTCTGGACGGTGCCCGCCCGCGCTGATCGCCTGCGCTTCTCACCCGCGCTGGTCGCTATCCGATGGCTCGTGCCGATCGCCCGCGCTGACTAGGGCTGCGCGTGACGGGGCGGCTACGTGCGCTCGCGGGCGGGTTGCAATAACTCGGGGTGCCTCGCTTCGATCATACGGCGAAATCCGTCGCGCCAGTGCACCCGCGTGCGCCCGAGGATCCGGTGCATGTAGCTGACATCGGGCCACAGAGGCGTGTGCACGGCCGGCGTATACTCGAAGATCGGCCGAATCCCCACGAGCTCGCCCATGTAAGTGCAGTACTCCTCCGCACTGACGGTCTCGCTCCCCGCCCAATTGACGACGATCGGGGGAAGAGCCGCCACCTCCATCGCCCGGATGCCGAGATCAACGTAGTCGTCCTCATAAATCGGGTTGAAGTTGTTGGGCTTGTCCGGGTGAAGCCGTATCGGCTTTCCCTGTAACATCATCTCCAGCCGGTCCGCCGGTGCGCCGCCTTGCGGACCGTACGTCGAGCAGATGCGAATGATGGTGAGCGGGACCCCGAACTGCTCGGCGACCCACGTGCAGACGGCTTCGCCCGCGACCTTCGAGAAGCTGT
>Ga0187784_10000712_pt1 | contig 25130 bp, 24 predicted proteins | sample 1015_SJ02_MP15_2_FD_132964 | JGI IMG/M metagenome (GOLD analysis project Ga0187784, IMG submission 132964) | Tropical peat soil microbial communities from peatlands in Department of Meta, Colombia - 1015_SJ02_MP15_20_MG | ecosystem: Environmental > Terrestrial > Soil > Wetlands > Peat | place... | reverse complement strand
GAGCGCAGACGTCATGATCCTTCGGCTCACCACTAGCCATGAAAATAGCTCAGTTGAAACTAAGCCCTTTGTTTTCAATAAAACGTTCCGCTATTTCCATGGCAGCGAGGAATCTCGCTCTGCCTGGGATTCAACTCGGAGTAAAAATCAGAGCGAGGTTCCTCGCAGCGCCCCGTCGAAAGCCACGTCATTCCCGCGAAAGCGGGAATCCAGTTCCTCCGGGACGTGGGCCCCCGCTTCCGCGGGGGCGACGAGGATGGGGATTTTCATCAAATTGGGTGGGCCACAGGTCCATGGTGACTCCGTCGAAGGCCACGTCATTCCCGCGAAAGCGGGAATCCAGTTCCTCCGGGGCGTGGACCCCCGCTGGCGCGGGGGTGACGTCTCGACTTTCATTTCTATGGGCGGCCCGCCAGCCCATGTGCGCTCGGAATGACACGGCGGCGTGGGGTTTGAGGACCGCTTGATCGACACTAGGGAGGAGTCAAAGCATTGACCTCCAACCAACTCCGGGCGCGCGCCCGCAAGATTAAGCTGCTGCTCATGGACGTCGACGGCGTCCTGACGGATGGACGCTTCTTTTACGTTCCACGTCCTGGCGGTGGGCTGGTTGAAACCAAGGCGTTCCACTCTCGCGACGGGCTGGGCTTTCGGCTAGCCCACCAGGCCGGGCTCAAGACCGGCTTCATCACAGGCCGCAGCTCCCCCGCCGTCGAACACCGGGCGAAGGAATTGGGTGTTCATTTCCTGAAGCAAAATGCCCGGGAAAAGCTTGCGCCTTACCAGGAGATCCTTCAGGAGGCCCGCCTGAAAGATGAGGAAGTGTGCTTTGTGGGCGACGACATCGTGGACTTACCTGTACTGACGCGCGTCGGCTTGGCGGTGGGTGTGGCCGGCGGGCACAACTTCCTGCGCCGCCACGTTCATTATTTGACCCGGCAGCCGGGCGGCAGGGGCGCGGTGCGCGAGATCATCGAGCTGATTCTCTCTGCCCAGGGCAAATGGGATACCGTCCTCCAGAATTACCTAAGACGATGAGCTGGTAGGGGCTGCGATTTAGCGCCATGTCACGGCCTCGTCGCCATAGCTTTCGCGGCCTGTGATTTGGGCGCAGTTGGCAGGGTGAGGTAGCCACTGGGATCTGACAAAATCACCTGTAGAAAGAGGGAGTACTCAGCTTGGAACACGTCAAAGCAAAAGGGAGGACAATCTGACAATGGCTGGGGGTGAGAGTCAAGACGGCCTTGTTAGCCGAATTGTAGCACTTTACGAGCGTTCGCCCGTTGCGCGCATGGTGGTGGCGGCCTATCCTCCGCTGGCCATCGCTGAAGCTGGAATCCTGGCATCGTATAAGTGGTGGAGGGCGCGCAGACTCTACGTATTTACCGACGAAATCATCTCCTTAAACCTGAACGCCACTGAAGAGCAAGTAAAGTCTCGCGAATTCAGTGAGGCATTCGGTGCCGCTGCTGAGCGCGTTCTCCAAACGAAGCGGGAGGAGAAGATTCGCCTTCTCGCGCGGCTGTTTGCATCGTATGTTGAGACCAACGACTGCAGCCCGGAGGCGTTCGATGCTTTCGAGGAAGAGCTTGACATCCTCGATGAGGTTGGCTACCGGGAGTTTCAGTTGCCGGTCGTGCTCTGGGGCCACGAGTTGCGGTTCCCCGTCGACCCACGCGAGAATGAACTGCAGAGAACGGAGCACTACTGGAGAGATTTTCAGTCTGAAGCGACGAAGAAGCTCGGTATCAGTATTGATGAGCTCAATGCGATGCTTCAGCGCCTCACACGCACCGGGTTATACCAAATCATCACCGGCAATTACTGGGACTATGCCGGCAACAGGGGGTATTTGACCCCTTTATTTGAGAGGCTTCTGCGGAACTTGCGAATGAAGGGATCCTAGGGTGGTGCAGGGAGCGCCCGTTCCTGAGAGTATAAGGCTCGAACCCGGCAGACCGCTTCAGCTCGCGCTGTGGTATACTGGGTTTGGCTCCCGGGACGCGGGTCATGAGTATTGAGGATTACAAGACGATTCTTTACCGCCAGGAAGACGGTTCATGGGTGGCCGAGATTCCCGCCCTACCAGCTTGCTACGCCCTGATGCCCAGCCGGGAAGAGGCACTTGCTGAACTCAACGGCGTTTTTGAAATGATCTCTGAGGAATACCGCGACAAACGCATTCCTCTGCCTGCTGATACCACTGAGATTGTCCATGCCTAGCGCCACCGCACGAGAGTTCCAGAAAGTGGCTCGCGCACTAGGGTTCACCAAGACAAGACAAACAGGTAGTCACGAACGCTGGAACCATCCCGACGGCCGCGCGGTGACCATACCTCTCCACTCTGGGCGCGGAATCGGTCCGCCCCTTTTCTTTAAGATCATCCGACAAATGGGGATCTCGCTGGAGGAGTTCTCGAGACTGAGGTAGGGCTGCTGGGCGCCTTGTTAAAAGGGCATCGGTGAACACGCCTCAAAACCGGCGTCCTTCTTCGAGCAGTTCACGGACGGTCGCGCCTTCGAGTCGCCCTCCCCTACGCAAGGCGCGAATCCGTTCAGCAACTTTCTTCGGATCCTTCTTGTGACGATTCGCAGCCGGGACTAAGAGTGCCACCGGCACGCCGTGCTTTGTGATGGTGATCTCTTCCCCCTGAGCGACGCGCTCTAGCAAGGCTGAGAGATGGGTTTTCGCATCCGACAGTCCAGCGGTGTTCAAGACGACCTTTCCACCGGTGCCCTTCTTTGTTTTAGGCACGGGGTGGCTCCGGACCGCACCTCACACACACGCCTCCGCCGTATGCGAAGTTTCCGTGCTCGCCGTTGCAAAAACCCCACCCACATTTGTTGCAATATTGGAGGGTCAAGCGCAAGCGGCGGAACGCAGCTTCGCAAATGCGACACGGCACAGCCCTATGGTCTCGATCAATCTTTTCGCTATCCTTGTATTCGGGGTCGTAGGGGTGGAGATCTGGATTTGTCCATGCTTCAGGATTCATTGGCATACTCTATTACCTCCTGTGAAATCGCCTTTGGATCCGAGGAACCGTATTTCCCGGACTACCCGGAACGGGCATGGTCAATGAGCAAGCCCACTTCAGAGCCGCGGACCTCAAAGGCGGAGGTCCGCGCTACCCCCCATCAGCTTCCTCCTCCCTGTCATTCTGAGGCCGTCGAGCGACGGCCGAAGAATCGCAGCAGTTTCTCTTCCGTCCCGGTCTATCGGATGATCACGCCGCAGGCAATGCGAGCCCCGGCGTTGCCGGCGGGGTCGGTTTTCCCGTCGTCGGGTTTCTCATGGATAACAAGGGAAGTACCACCCTCATGAAATAGCGAATTCGGCCCGTCTCCAAGCGTCACCCCAGGAACCAGGAGTTTGATGTTTGCCTTTCCGTCCGGACCCACGTTCAGATTTTGCAGATCGCCCAGGTGATGCCCTAGCGGATTGTCCCAACCGTGTTGCTTGCCCTCAGGATTGAAGTGGGCGCCGGCCGACTTAAAATCGGGTGCTTCACACCTCCCCACCGCATGAATGTGGAAGCCGTGAAGGCCGGGAGGAAGATTAGAGACCTTCAGCTCTAGTTGGACGCCATCGGATTTCTCGCTGAACGTAGCTGTGCCAACTGGCGCGCCTTTGGCATTGAGAAGGTCTGCCTTTGCCTTCTTCGCCGCCTGCACAGAGATTGGACATGCGAAGAGGCAGAGAATTCCTGAAAGGACCAGCAGCTTCTTTGTCATTGAATGTCCTCCTGAAGAGTTTGATTCCTGCGTGCCACACACTGCACTATTCCGCCCCCCTAGAACGTGAGTCGCAGTTGGTCCCCCGACCGGGCGAAAATCAGGTAGGCAACAAGGATACCACAGGAAGTCGGGTGCGAACCACGTTCGCAATCGGGTTCTGCCCTCTCCCCTGGGAGAGGGCAGAGCCCAGCCGCGGCGCTCCCATCTCCGAAACTACAGGTAGTGTCCTTCGCCCGTCTGTTTTCAGGATGAGAGGGGCAACTAGTTCAACCCGCTGTCATTCTGTTGTCCCGGCAAACCTTTGCAGAAGACTTGGCAATTGGCTGACAAAGGCGGAGCGTGCCAGCACGAGGTCGCATCCCGCCTCACGCGCCGCAGCAATGAGCTCGACTTGGACGTGAGAGACAAAACCAATGGTTGCGATCTGTTTTGTGTTCAAGTCAGACTTGAGGGTGCGCAGAACTTCCAAGGCCTTCCCCGAGCGATGGTTTAGATCGATGATGAGGACGTCCGGAAAATCCTGGAGGGCTTGGCCGGGCAGATCCTCAGGCTGGGCGGATTTCATCCCTACGCCGAGGCGCAGGGCAGTTTGCTGAATTTTGGAGAGAAAGAGGAGATCGTCTACTAGAGCCAGAATCAATGATGCCCACTCCTAGAGGCAGAATCGGGAGATCGGATGATCGCGAGATCGGGTGAGAAGTGAAGCTGTGTTCCCGATCCCCCGACAACCACATTCCCCGATGTCCCGACGAGAAAGGCATGGTAGCACGCAAGGGGCGAAAAGTCATGCCCCCAGCTTTGACAGCCACCTGCTTTGATAGCCCCAGCCTCAGCAGTCCAGTGCTAAATGACCCGCGTTTGACGATGCTCAGCATCTGACTTGACGAAAGGCGGAATTACTCGTACAATCATCCCACCCTAGGCTAATATGTCAGCTTGGTGTCGTAGAGTTGAGTTTACTCGTCGCTACGCATATCAAATGGCGTGCTAAAGCGGACTTTATGTTACATTCCATCCCGACGTGTTCTGACCTACATACCCGGAACAGTAGGAGGTCGCCTACGGCCAGCAAACATGTGCGAGTGAGAGCCTCATTGCTATTACTTCTCGCCGTCCTTTCCACCTCGGCTTTCGCCGGTCCGACGGTGGTCGGCTCGGTGGTGGGAGGTGCGGAGTCGACGATCCACGGTGTCCCCGCTCTTGTCGGCACCACACTTTTCAGCGGCGACACTTTGGAAGTCGGCGATGGGGGAGCAGAAGTAACTCTTGTCGGCGGCAGCCAGACTATATTCGCCTCACGGAGTGAAGCAACGTTCGAGCGTGACTTGGATCGAGTGACGGTGCGGCTTGGGCACGGCCTAGTGACGCTTGTGAGCCCACCAAGCGGGGCCGAGCGAATCCAACTGGCGGTGGGCGGCATCACCATTGAGCCCGTGCAGGGACTCACCACGGTGGCCCAGGTGTCACTGTCGGGCCGCGAGGTCATTGTCAGCACGAAGGAAGGTTCGCTCGAGGTAGAGCGGTTCGGTGGGCGCGTCGAACTGGGGAAGGGCAAGGCGATCAAGATCCTGCCGGCGAATCAAGCACCTTCGGCGGGCGCGGGTAGCGCCCAGGGCATCGGATTGGGCAAGCTGGCGGAGTGCATGGCGGTGGGCGGCGTTTATAGCGTGCCAGCCGAGGTGGTACTGCACTTGGTCAGTCCGTCGGTACCGAACTGGCAATGGGGACTGACGCCGATAGGCCCGGGAGGCGGAGCCCTTATCTGTACGGAGTTTTCTTCTCCGGCTCCTCCGAGGCTGGCCGCGTGTAGTTTGACCGCCGACCGGAAGGAAATCAATCTCGGAGAGTCCGTCACTTTGAGCTGGGTGTCGCCGCCGGGGTACTCGGACTATCTCTCAGGGGTGGGGCAGGAACCGCCAACGGGGCAGGTGACGCTAAAACCCGAGAGCACGGGCACGAAGACCTATGAATTGAGTGGCAAGGGTCCAGCCGGCACGCTGGTGTGCATGGCGGAAATTAAGGTGAAGTCGTCTGAACCCACGACCTGCACTCTTGAAGCAGACCGCACCGACGTGCCTGTCGGCGACTCCGTAAACTTGTCTTGGAGCATCCAAGGCGATTTCAGTAACACCCGCCTCCTGGGCAGGTTGGCCAAAGAGCTGACCAAGGTCGGCGATGCCGAGGGTTCCTTTGAGGACAAGCCGCCGGAGGGGGAGACGCTCTACCAGCTCACGGGGACGGGGGGCGACAACAAACCTTTCCGCTGTACGGCCAAGGTCTCGACGCGGCGATGCATGATCACGGCCGACAAAGACCGGGTGGCGAAACCCGGCGACGAGGTGACGCTCACTTGGCAGGTGGTCTCCGACGATTTCAAGCGGGCCGAGATCGTCGACAGCTCGGGCTCGGGCAAGCCGGTGAAAGGCCTGGAAGATGTCAAGGCGCAAGGCTCGGCGAAGGTCTATCCGACCACCCGCACCACCTACACGCTGCGCTGGTGGAGCTCGAAAGGAAGAGAGGCCGGCTGCAGCATTATCATTTATGTGGGAGAACCCCCAACCTGTAGCCTCGAAGAGGACCCCTCCAAGGCAACCGACAAGAACATCACGCTGAAGTGGACCAGCCAGAACGCCAAGACGGGCGTGCTGGAGTTTTGGGACAGCACTAAACGCCCGCCGGCGTATACCCGAATCTCGGAGCTTCAGCTTAAACCCAGCGGGGACGAGGGCGAGAAGGAAATGCCGGCGCCCAAGACGAACACGTTTTACCGCTTGCTCGTCGATAACGGAACCGGGGAAACACACGAATGTCACGTGTGGGTGGAAACAGGTTGCTCACTAAAAGCAAAGCCGCCCAAGGTGAAAGCGGGCGGGGCGGTGGTGCTCACTTGGAGGGCGCCCGGAGCCAAACGGGAAATTGACCCCGGAGTCGGAGAGGTTCCGGTCCAGGGTACTCGCGAGGTGAACCCCACTCAGAGCACGGTGTACAAGCTGACCAAGACGCCGGGCGGCCAAACGCCATCCTGCAAGACGTGCGTCACTGTCCCTGGTAGTGGCAAGCCGGGTGACGGTAGCCGGACGCTCGATATTCCACCTCTCTTTCAACATACGGCAGTCTGGTGTTGGTTGGCGGTGAGCGAAATGGTGTTCCGATATTACAAAGTCAACACGTTGAACCCCGTGTCGTATCAATGTGGCATAGTGAGCGCAGTCTTCCCGCGCTGGTGCGGCGCCAACTGCCTCAATTGTGTGGTGGGAGCCGGGAGCGCCGCCAACATTCAGAAGGTCCTACGGGAGTACCCGCCGATCGCGGGAGCTCCCGCGATCAAATCCCAGCATCTGGTTCGACCCCTAACGCCTGCGGAGGTCAAGGCTGAGATCGACGCTGGCCGCCCGGTGATTGCCGGCATCTCGCCCAGTCCGGGGCCGTCCAGTCCCCCTCAGCACGTGGCCCTTATCACCGGCTACGTTGAAGACAGTGACGGCCAGTTGCATCTGATCGTAAATGACCCGTACCCCCTCGACACGTCCGGGATGCCCAATCCTTACGTCATGGCTGGCGCACAGAACAACCACGACGGCAGCACGTGCATTCGTTACGACTCGTTCAGCACCAGGCTGCGCTGGACCGAGAGTTTCACCGGCATCCAGAAGTAGGGGTCGCCCCTTAGGGGAGTTTTCCGATCCACGAGGAGAGGTCTTTGGTCGGAACCAATAGACACTCTCCGCGTTCTCCGTGCCTCCTAAGCTCAACTCAGGTTGGAAGAAGCGTCTCAGTGGACCGCCAGTGGACGGACCATTGAGTGCGCATTGGTGCGGCCCAGAGCAGAGATTGGGTCTGGAGTGGGCACAATAGCCCACTCCTCCACTCGGAGGTGTTGTAAATGCCACATCAGTGAGGCTGGGAACGCGCTTTTCGGCAGTTTGCTTCCTGAGTCTGCGAAATGACAATGATCTTATGTTGCGGAATGCAACACAACGCGACCTATCGTTGAGGATTGGCTGGCAAAAGAATTGCTCCCTTGCACCTTCTGGGGTATGGCCAAGCGCAAAATTTGGCACTTGACCGGCGTGAACTCCACGTATCAGGCACCCCAGAGTGAAATCCGACGGTGTTTGAAGGAGGCTGACGCTGAATACCGAGAACACGAAGCAAACAGTGACTCCGGCGCCCGAAAGCCGGCCGAAGGTGAAACCCAACCCCAAGGCGCCTCGTCAACCCCTGCCACTCCTTTCCCCAGACGCTCGCCTGCGTGGTCCCGCGGAGGTCGCACTGGGGTTTTCGCTGGCACAGGTTCAGGTCGAGGCGCTCCGGTGCTTGCAGTGCAAGAGCCCGGTGTGCATTGAAGCATGCCCGTTGCACATTAATGTCAAAGAGTTCGTGGGCTTGATGGCGCAGGGCGATTTTGCCGGGGCTTTCGATAAGATCAGTGAGGAAAGTCCTTTTCCAGGTATATGCGGTCGTGTGTGCCAGCATGAGCTTTACTGCGAGCGTGCCTGCCTGCTGGGGAAGAAACTCCAGCCGGTGGCGATTGGTTCCCTGGAGCGCTTCGCGGCCGATTATCATCGTCAATCAGCCTTTCCTGCGCCGCCTCCCCTGGCGCTCGACGGGGCTCGCGTGGCGCTGGTGGGAAGCGGCCCCGCTTCACTCATTGCGGCCTACGATTTGGTGCGAAACGGCTACCGCGTAACCATTTTCGAAGCGCTCCACGGCCTGGGTGGCGTGCTGGCCTACGGCATCCCCAATTTTCGCTTGCCGCGCGAGATTATTCGTGACGAGGTGGACCGTCTGCGGAGGATGGGCGTCGAGTTTCGCACGGATTTCATCGTGGGCAAGACGGCCGCGGTGGAGGAATTATTCGCGCAGGGATTTCAGGCCATCTTTCTGGGTACGGGTGCCGGCCTTCCACATTTGATGAACATTCCCGGAGAAAACCTGATCGGTGTCTACACCGCCAATGAGTTTCTCACGCGACTGAATCTTATGGAGGCCTTTCGCTTCCCGGAATCTGACACGCCGGTGCGGGTTGGCTCTCGGACGGTAGTGGTGGGCGGCGGCAACTCCGCCATGGATGCGGCCCGATGGTCGCGGCGGATGGGCAGCAACACGACGATCATGTTCCGCCGCGGGCGTGCCGAATTGCGTGCTCGGTTGGAGGAGATAGAGCATGCCGAGGAAGAGGGAGTGCGCTTCGATTTCCTGGCTGCGCCGGTCCGCCTCTTTGGTGACGACAAAGGGGTGCTTCGGGAGATGGAGTGTATCCGCATGCAGTTGGGAGAACCTGACGAATCAGGCCGGCCGTCACCGGTTCCCATGCCGGGGTCGGAATTCCGCATGCCGGTAGATACGGTGGTGATGGCCATCGGTCAAAGCCCCAACCCAACGGTGCAGCGCGCCACCCCACAGCTTCTGACCAAACGTGGCAAGGTCGTTATTGATGCCAACGGGCAAACCAGTATTCCCAATGTGTTTGCCGGTGGCGACGTGGTGCGTGGAGGGTCCACCGTAATCCTGGCGATGCGCGACGGCCGCGCGGCAGCAGCCGCGATTCACACTGCGCTCCAGCAGCAAGCGGCTGTGGCACAAGCACACTTGCCTGTGTCACCTGTCCCGACAGTCGACAGTACACAGGAAGGAGTGGGCGTGCCACTGAGCTTGGGCAATCGGATTTTGGCCAAGCGCCTGCTCACTCCGGAAATTGCCTGGCTGCAATTGGAAGCTCCCGAAATTGCCGGGCGGTGGAAGCCTGGCCAATTCGTCATCATCCGGCCCACCGAAGCGAGTGAGCGCATCCCGCTGACAATCGTGGATGGAGACGAAGTGAAGGGGAGCATAACGCTCGTGGTCCAGGCGGTGGGAAAGACAAGTCGCGCCACGGTTCGGCTCGAGGTCGGGGACCGATTGGCGGACCTTCTGGGACCGCTCGGGCAAGCGGCCAGCATCGGGAAAGTCGGAAACGTCCTGTGCGCCGCCGGGGGAGTAGGGGTCGCCGAGTTACTCCCCGTGGCGCGTGCTTTCCGAGAAGTGGGGAACCACGTCACCGCGCTGTGCGGCGCGCGTTCATCAGCCCAGATTATTCTTGATGCGGAACTGCGCTCGGCGGCCGACGAAGTGCTTTGGGCCACCGATGATGGCTCGGCAGGTCTGCACGGCACCGTCGTGGACCTGATGCGCGCCTGGCGGGCCGGCAACCCCGGCGCGCTGGGGACAGCCCATGTTATCGGCCCGATTCCCATGATGCGCGCCGCGGCCGCGCTCACCCGCGAATGGGCAGTGCCGACCTACGCAAGCCTGAACCCCATTATGGTGGATGGTACCGGGATGTGCGGAGGGTGCCGGGTCACCGTGGGCGGGAAGGTTCGGTTCGCCTGTGTTGATGGGCCGGAGTTCGACGCCCACCAAGTCGACTTCGATGAGTTGACCCGCCGCACGCGCGCCTATCTCGAGCAGGAACGCATCTCCCGCGAGCTGCACGAATGTTCGATCGGTTTGGGAAAATAATCCCGTGATTCAGACACCAACCCCGACGCCGGTGTGTCGCAACCGTGCAAAATAATCGATTCACCCGTCACAGAAGGGGAGTATCATAATCTCTTAAGTGCAAGGGCCCCCGGGGGAGTCCTCAAAGTCTTGTACCCTTTCGCTCGAGGGTCAGTGCGGCGAAGCAGCCAAATCTTAAAGTGAACCATCATTACTAATATGGCCCAAGAACAAACGGCAAATGAAAGCAAAGAGAAAAGAGTGAGGTTGGTTCGCCCGTCGATCGTATTGCTCTGCGGACCCGCGGCCTGCGGCAAGTCGACTTTTGCGCGCCGCCTCTTTCGCCCCACGCAAATCATCTCTTCGGACCGGGCCCGAGCTCTGGTGTGCGACGACGAGCGGGATCAGCGTTTTCAAACCCAGGCGTTCGCGCTCGTCCACTACCTCACGGAATTGCGGCTGAGCTTGAATCGGCTCTGTGTGGTGGATTCAACGGCGCTCACGCAGTCGCATCGGAGAGAATACCTTGAATTAGCAAAGAAGTTCCAAGTTCCCTGCGTGGTTTTCCTTTTTGATGTTCCGCTGGAGAAATGTGTCGAGCGCGACCGGTCGCGTCAGAGGACGGTAGGGCGACCCGTAATCGAGCGCCAGTACCTGGCTTTTGGGCAGACTAAGACGGACATTCGGCAGGAGGGATTTACCGAGATCATCGAACTGGGCGAAGAAGAGATGGACAAGGTTCAGATAGAGATTATCTTTCGCCCCATTTCGCAGCCGGCGGTGATGCCGGGCTGGCGTCCACCAGGCGAAACCCGGCGCACTCCTCGCCCTTGGCCACAGGGAACTGGAAGGGAGCCTGCCGACCGGGAGGGGAAGCCGCCTTCGCACGTGCATCCTCCAGGCCCCTCGCGTGAACATGCCAGGCCAGTAGCCCGGCCTGCGAGTTCGCCTTCCAGGGCGCCCTCTGCCCCAACCACGGGGCTCAGGCAAGCCCCCGATGGCGTGGCCGCAGCTCCCTCGCCGGTCGAGCCAACTTCGCCGTCCGCACCGAGCGCAAGCCCGACAACACCCGGCGCCAAGCCCTAGTGCTCGTGAGAAGTTCCGGGTCAGTGTTCCGTCCTTCCTTCCAAGCGGTCATACACGGTTCGGGCGCAGGTTGAACCCAAGGACTCGTTGTAAAGGGAGGGCAAGCGAAGAATCTCGCGAACTTCCGCGTCAAAGCGATGGAGTGTCTGGAGTTCGGTTTTTCGAATGGGAAACCTTCTGCCCTGGTGGTACCAGAACTTCTGGTATCCGCGGTCCTCGAGTTCATAGTTCAAGCCGCGGATGGTGAAATAAGGCGGGCCAAGCGGTAGCCAGGCTTGCTCCGCTTTCTGTTCCAGGTATTGCAGGCAGTTGTATTTGGTTACACCGATTTTGCCCGGGGATACGCCAGCCTCCACAATCTCGAAACCAGCGGCCGTGAATTCCTTCCGTATGTCGGTCGTTATTCCCGCCTCTTGTTTCATCCCATTTGACCCCGCTAAGCGAAATTGAAACACCTTGCAATCTAGGCTCCAGCATGTGAATCTAATCTATTCCTGGCAAGAAGAGCAAGGGCTGAGCCGTTGAAAATGCCTGGAATAGCCGAGGGTCTGCGAGATGTGGTGGACCTGAGGGGGAAAGATTCGCGCGAAAGACCCATGGCGCTCAAACTCAATCACGCGCAGATGGAGGCCATTCGCCGGCATGCCGCTGAGGAATACCCCTTCGAGTGTTGTGGAGTGATGCTGGGGAAGGTAGATGACGTCTGCAAAGCGGTAGGTGAAATCGTGGCTCTGAAGAACCTCCGCCGCGAGTCCGCGCGGGCGCAAGAATGGCTGCCGGTCGACGACCCCACCAGAGAGTCGGGGCGAAACCGCTTCCTCATCGATCCACTCGACCAGTTGCGGATAGAGAAGGATGGCCGTGCGAGAAGTCTCGAGGTCCTGGGCTACTACCATTCCCACCCTGACCATCCGGCCCGGCCTTCCATTTACGATCGAGAGCATGCCTGGCCGTGGTATTCTTATGTCATAATTTCGGTTGAACGGGGAGTCCCAGGGGATTTGACGAGTTGGGTTCTGGCAGAGGATCGCTTGGCTTTTCGCGCCGAGGAAGTTGAGATAGTGAGTTGACCGCTTGAGGGCGCGGCTGCCTCGAGCATCAAATAGAATCCTTGGGACTTGCGATGCATCAAAAGAATCAGGGCTGGGAGGCGGCTGGCCGCAAGGCCGTGCAATGGCGCATCCCAGGGAGGAGGAATGCCGGTCAACGTTAACATCGCGACGCCGCTGCGTGAAAACGACCTGCTCAAGATCGTTCCTTCCATTACCGGCGGTACAACCCTCCGTTGTATTTGTAGCTAGCCTGGGCTCCTTTCCGCCTCGGCGGAGGGTGAATCCCGGGCGCACTCCTCACCCGCGACCCCATCAATACCGAAGAGCGTGTATGGTAGGCCGGCCTTGAAGCCGGATTGCATCAGCACCCGATTTACTATCGAAAGGACACCCCATGGCGAACATTTATCAGGATAATTCTCTCAGTATCGGAAGGACGCCGCTCATCCGGCTTAACCGGGTGACTCAAGGAGCCAAGGCCACCGTTTTGGCTAAGATCGAGGGCCGCGGCCCGGCCTATTCCGTAAAAGACCGCATAGGGGCGGCGATGATCTGGGATGCCGAGAAGAGAGGTGTTTTGACACCAGGTAAGGAGATCATCGAGCCCACTAGCGGCAATACGGGAATCGCGCTGGCCTTTGTGGCCGCCGCGCGAGGCTATAAGTTAACGCTGACCATGCCCGAGACCATGTCGCTCGAGCGTCGTCGAGTGATGGCCGCCCTGGGAGCCAACTTGATCCTCACTCCAGGGCCGGAGGGCATGCCCGGTGCGATCAAGAGGGCGCAGGAGATTTATCAGTCTGATACCAACCATTATTTCCTCCCTCAGCAGTTTGAGAACCCTGCCAATCCTGATATTCACGAAAAGACCACTGGGCCTGAAATCTGGGACGACACCGATGGGACCATTGACGTGTTAGTGTCTGGGGTGGGAACGGGCGGGACCATCACCGGCGTTTCCCGCTTTATCAAGAAAACCAAGGGCAAACATATTCTCTCGGTGGCGGTCGAGCCGACGGCCAGCCCCGTCTTGACTCAATTCACTTCTGGTCAGCCCTTGAAGCCCGGGCCACATAAGATTCAGGGAATCGGAGCCGGCTTCGTCCCGAAGGTTTTCGACGTGTCGGTTGTGGACCGTGTTGAGCAGGTCTCGAATGAAGAGGCGATTGAATTTGCCCGGCGTCTGACCAGGGAGGAAGGTATCCTGAGCGGCATTTCCTGCGGCGCCGCAACGGCCGTGGCGGTGCGCTTGGCGAAGCAGCCCGAGTTCGCCGGAAAGACCATCGTTACGGTCTTGCCGGATTCCGGTGAGCGATACTTGTCCACAGTACTTTTTGAAGGAATCGGTTAGAGCGTGAGAGTCGAGGAGTCGAGAAGTCGAGAAGTCAAGGAGCCGAACAGTCGAGAGGTTGAAGGGTCGAGAAGTCGAAGGGCTAGGGATTTCTCGCCCGCTCCACTTTTGAGTCGTCGAAAAGGCGAAGGTCAAGGGCAGTAACCTCTCGACTTCTCGACTCCTTGACTTCTCGACTTCCCAACTCATCGACTCCTCGACTGAAAGGTTGGCAAGCTATGGACGACGAACGTTTACAGAGCCTGGCAAGCGAATTTAGGGCGGCGCTCGATGCGCAGCTTGCCGGCGATTACGGGTGCGAGTTTCAACTTCCCAGCCGAGAAGCCGCGGGGCAAATCTGCCGCCACTACCTCAAGCTTCTCTTCCCGGTTTTTTATCAAGGCCGGGGCGCGGAACTGGAGCGTGCGGCGACGGGAACCAAACATTACTTGGCCGAGATGGAAACGTTATTGCGCGAGCAATTGTGCTCTGCTATGCGCTTTGATCGGCGTTGCCGAGGGGATCAGTCTACAGTCGACCTCGAGGAGCGTGCCCAGGAGCTGACCGAGCATCTGCTCCGCCAGTTGCCTGAGCTGGCGAGGTTATTGGCCACGGATATCGAAGCGGCTTTCCGCAACGATCCTGCCGCCCCCACCCACGAGGAAATCCTGCTCAGCTACCCATGCACCGAGGCCATTACCGTGCAGCGCTTGGCGCACCGGCTCTACCTGATGGGAGTGCCTTTCCTTCCCCGCATGATGACCGAGGTGGCGCATAGCCACACCGGTATCGATATTCATCCCGGCGCGGCGATTGGCGAGTCGTTTTTCATCGACCATGGGACGGGAGTGGTGATCGGCGAAACCGCCACTATCGGCAATAAGGTGACCCTTTACCACGGTGTGACGCTGGGAGCATTCAATCCGCTCCGCACTGACGAAAATGGCCAGCTTCGCCGCGGGCAGGAGAATAAGCGGCACCCCGACCTCGAGGATCATGTGACCGTTTATCCCAACGCCACTATTCTGGGGGGCGATACACGCGTTGGCCATCACAGTGTCATCGGGGGTAACGTGTGGCTCACCCATTCCGTGCAACCCCACAGCAAGGTGACGCTCAAAGACCCTAAACTCGTTATCCTGAACGGCGAGCCCGGCAAGTCGAAGAGGCAAGAGTCGAGGAGTTAAGAAGTCCTTGACTCAGACTCTTGACTCCTCGACTTCTCGACTCCTTAACCGCTCTGGTATTCTCTTCCTGGAGGTATAAATGGCATTAAAGGTTGGAGACGAAGCGCCTGATTTCAGGCTCAGCTCGAACACCGGCGACACCCAAGGCGAATTTCAGCTTTCCGCCTATCGCGGCAAAAACGTGGTGCTCTGCTTTTACGCCCTTGATTTTACCCCTGTTTGACGCGACCAACTGTCGGCAATCCAAGCGGACCTCGCACGGTTTGCCGGCCTGAACGCCCAGGTCGTGGGCGTCTGCACAGACACAGTTTTCTCCCATATCGCCTTTCAGAAATCTCTCGGGGGTCTTCACTTCCCCCTCGCTACGGACCGCTGGCCTTACGCCAAAACCGCGGCGGATTATGGTATCTTTCCTCCCACCAAACACCAGATACCCTTCGTCAATGATCGCGCGGTCTTCATCGTGGACCATCAGGGCAAGATCGCTTGGATGAGAATCTACGAGCTAAGGCAACAGCCTGACAACGCCGAGATTCTGGAGGCGTTGAAGAAACCGGCGTGACTGCACCATTATTCCGCCGGCATTCGGAAGTTGCTGTGAACGAAGGTTGTCTAGCGAATGGCAGAACTACCCGCGGCGGCAATTACTTACTGCTCTCGGACCCTCGCGCCTCGACGTAGACCAACTGAAAAACCGTCAGGTTTCCGCTCGTTTTAATCCCAACTACATGTTGCTCCTCTTTTGTGCCGGCTTTCAGGACGAGCTCGCCTTTGTCCGGTCGGTCTTCCGCGCAACTCAGTTCGTTCGACGAAATACCCTTCGCCTTCTCGCTCTTAGCCTTCGAGGAGTCGTCACAATTCAAGACTTTGCCGTACTTTGCCAGCGCCTTACGATAGAACCCTGCCACCTTTTCAGGGGCATCGTTTGACTCGAGCTTCAGCACCGCCAGCTTGAAACCCGAGTCGCCGCCCCACAAGCCAAGTTGAACTGCCGCACTCTCGTCGGACGTCTCCTTGTGGGGCCGCGCGCCGGGGTATAAAGGCAAGCCCACGTCCTTCGCACTCGCTTCTTCGCTGGCTATGAACCCGATGCTTTTTCGGCCCCTTTCTGATTCGGTCTTGCCCGAGTCCTTGTCGTCTTGTCCGGCCAAGGGCAGAGCCGCCACCAACAGTATCCCAAGCACGATGACTCCAGCCGCCTCGCGCGCGTGGCGAGCACCTGGGTTACTCATATGATCCGATCCCAGTGTTTTCATCTTAGCCTCCTCATTGCTCCTATGTACGCGGCGCAAGGGGGCGGAGTTCCATCGCGCTATAGGAAGATGATGATCGCCGGCGTGCCCACTGGCGTGTATTGGTCGGTGAAGGTGAGGTTGCCGGTTTCCCGATCGATGCGGAAAGTGGTGATGGCGTCGCTGCGCTGATTACACGCGTAGAGGAAATTGCCTGTGGGATCGACGTTGAAGCTGCGGGGATAATCGCCTCTTGTCCAAACCTCGCCGGCCCAAATCAGGGTGCCGCCCTTGCCAATGGAAAAAACCGCCAGGGTGTCGTGCAGCCGGTTGGCGGCGTACACGATCCTCCCGTTGGGCGAGACCATAACCTCCGAGGTGAAACTGGTGCCAGTGAAGCCCTTGGGCAGGGTCGAGATAGTCTGCCTGGCTGCTAGCCGTCCACGCGCGGCGTCGAAATCGAACAACACCAAAGTGGAAGCTTCTTCTTGCAGCGAGTACAACCATTGTCCGTTGGGATGGAAGGCAAAGTGACGCGGGCCATCTCCCGCAGGCAACGAGACCGACGGGGGATCGTTCGCCGTGAGCGCGCCCTTTTGGATATCGAATTTCCAAATAAAGATCTGGTCTAACCCTAGGTCGCTGGCCAGGACGAATCGACCTGTCGGATCGGCTTGGATCATGTGCGCATGCGGGCGGTCGTGGCCGCTAATGGCAAAGCTCCCGGCAGGGGCGCTGACAGCGCGTGTTGTCGTCACCGCGCCGACATCCTCTTTGACGTCGGTGGCCGCGCCCAGCTCACCGTTCGACCGGATGGGGAGGACTGCAAACGTTCCCCCGGCGTAGTTGGCTACCAGCACGTATGCGCCGGAAGGGTGGACGCTCAGATGGGCTGGGCCGGCCCCTTGTGAGCTGACGGTATTGAGCCGCGCAAGCTGCCCATTCGAGCGATCGATCGAATAGGCGCTCACCGAGCCGGAGTTAGTGCCCTGAAAAGTCGCAGTCTCATTCGCCGCGTACAAATGTGTTCGAGAGGGATCAAAAGCCAGCCAGGAAGGATTCGAGTCATTCGCATAAAGCCCGCATTTGGAAATAGCCCCTGTTGTCGGGTTCATTTGAAAAACGTAGATGCCTTGCCCATTACCTTTGCTCCCCTCGGGGCCTTGGGGTGAACTGTAAGTTCCGACATAAGCCAGGGTTGGCCCCTCCATCGAACTCGCCTGACCCTGCGTCAGGGCGAGTGATGGCCGCGCTACGGCTAGAGCTGCGGCGCCTCTCAGGAACCCTCGACGCGAGATTCTCCTGAAGGGTCCGCTTGGACGTGGTAATTTATTCCGCGGCATTCGAGCTATCCTTTGATGACTTGATTCAAAACTTGATACGGTCAAATTATGGGACTGATTAGTTTCACAAAGCAAGGGCTGAGGGGTGGCGCAGACGTGCCGTAGTTTGGCATGTCTGCGCCCCTTTCGAGAGGGCGCATACATCCCGCCAAAGAACGGCGGGACGTATGCGCCACCCTGGTCTTTCGACCCTGCGCCACCCGTGGCGAATCACCATGAATACCTTCATCATGAATACGGAGGATTGAGATGAGATCAGCGTTGATTGTCATTCTTCTCTTGGCGGCGGCAGTCGCTTGGGCGCAGGCCCCAGGGAATGATTTCCTTGGTAACCTTGACTTGGCGCGCCTAAAGAACTTCTCGGCGGCGCGCGTGTCGAGCGACAACCGCTACGTGTTCAGCAATGATGACAGCAAACATATCATGCCGGGGCAGACTCTGGTAATGGCGGACTTTGCCGGTCCGGGCGTAGTGACGCATATCTGGTTGACGGTGGCGGACAACGAATATGGCTGGCCGCGCCTGCTTCGTCTGCGCGCTTACTACGACGGGGAAAAAACGCCAAGCGTGGACTCGCCACTGGGTGATTTTTTCGGCGTTGGCCACGGCATGGAGAAGGATCTCAATTCCATCATGGTAGAGGACAGCTCATTGGGTCGGGCAAGAAACAGCTACTGGCCGATGCCCTTCCAGAAGTCCTGCAAAATCACGGTGACCAATGAGGGCAATCGGCCGGTTCGGTCCTTTTACTACCACGTTGACTGGCAGAAGTGGCCGGCCTTGCCTAAGGACCTCGGCTACTTCCATGCCTACTACCGGCAGGAGCGTCCCGCGGTGGCGGGCCGGAACTATGAATTCCTGAGCATCCGAGGCACCGGCCATTACATGGGAACGGTGCTAAGTGTTATCCAGACGGCGGTGGGGTGGTTTGGCGAGGGTGACGACCTGTTTTATGTGGACGGGGCAAAGCATCCGCAGATCTACGGCACCGGCACCGAGGATTATTTTAATGAGGGCTGGGGCTTGCGCGATTTCTGCGGCCCTTGGAGCGGCAGTCCGATTGCCGGCGGGGAGCTCACCGGAGCCAGACTCGGCGCTTACCGATGGCATGTTCCCGATCCTATACCGTTCACCAAGTCGCTCTGGGCAGGTATCGAGCATTATGGGTGGACTTACGACCCGGACGGGTCGGTTCGCTCCGGCTTCGAAGAACGCCCCGACTATTATTCGAGTGTCGCCTTCTGGTACCAAAAGGGCGTGAATGAGGATCTGCCTGAGCCACCTTACGGTGATGAGCGCCTGCCGCTCGGCAACGCTGCGCAGCTCACAGTGGAGAGCTCGATCGAAGAGGTGACCACCGAAGATGGGAAGGCCTCCGTACAGCGGGAAGTCGACTGGGCGAAGGACCTGCTCTTCTTCCAGGCGCAGGGCAAGGGCGCTAGAATCAACGTCCCCATTGACATCGCGGAGGCCGGCCGCTACGAGCTCGTTGCCCTCCTTGCGCAAGGCCCTGATTACGGGGATTACGTGGCCCTGCTGGATGATGAAGCGACGAATCTGGACCGCCGCAAGCCGGCAACTTCCGAGGTTCCGGCGCCCGGTCCCGAGGTCTTCCACAACTATCTTCCTGAAGTGTATGTGGCCCAAGAACGACCCCTCGGTTGGTTTTCTCTGGCCAAGGGACGACACACACTCAGCTTCGTTTGCATGGGAAAGGACAATCGCTCCGCCGGTTACAACTTGGGCATCAATGATGTGATTTTGGAGAGGATTCCATCCTCCGCCGGGGAGCAAGAGCCCGAGACGAAACCACGGTTGATACCGGAACTGCCGCCAGTGGCCGTGGCGCCTCTCGCCGGGGTGCCCGTTTTTCGCGGGCTTCCGCTATCAGCCTATCGTGAACGGCTCAAGCACGCCACCAGCACTGCCCGCCCTGCCGCGCTTCGGGCCATCGGAGCCTTCGGCGAGGACGCCGGGCCGGCGGCAGACGATGTCGCTACAGCCCTCGCCGATCCCGATTCTCAGGTGCGTTCAGCGGCGGCCTGGGCGCTCTCCCAAATTGGGCCGAAAGCCACCCCCGCTCTCCCCGCCCTGGCCAAAGCGCTCTCGGATTCCAGCCCTCATGTACGCGACCTTGCAGCCCTTGCGTTGAAGGCTATGGGGCCCGCGGCCGCTCCCGCTGTACCCGAGTTGATTACAGCCCTGAGTGACCCTGTGGCTTACGTGCGTGCTCCTGTGGCCGACGCGTTGGGCGCCATCGGCCCCGCCGCGCGCATGGCAGTTCGTCCACTAGCAGAGAGGTTGCTGGCCAAGGACGAGCAGGCGGGGCTAGTACTGAGCAGCATCGCCACCGCTCTGGGAGACATTGGTCCCCAGGCGAAGGATGCTCTCCCTGCACTCCAGCAGGCCCTCAAGACACACCGCGCCGGCTCGGCTGCGCAGGAGGCGATTTTGAAGATCGAAGGAAAACCCGTGCCCACGTGGTGGTGAAAGGACGCAATCAGTCTTCCACGAACGACTTTAGCCTGGCCAGCGCCTGATCCCACTGCTCGGAGACGAAATCGAGGTATTCCTTGATTTCTTCAATCGGCTCCGGATCGAGTTCGAACCGGCTCTCGCGACCTGCACGGGCGCCGTGCACGATCCCTGCGCTTTGCAATACGTGAAGATGCTTGGTGATGGCCTGCCGGGTCAGCTTGGAGCCCTGGGTTAACTGCGAAATCGAATGTGGCTGCCCGTTGCACAGCCTGGCCACCAGCCGCAGCCGTGTCTTGTCGCCCAGCGCGGCAAAAACGGGTGCATGAGACTGCCATTTCGCGGTCTTGCGGCTACGGCTTTTGTGCGACATGACTCTCAATGTTCTTCATCTGCTCCGTCCAGCCGCCGTCATTCATGCGGAATGCTTCGAGGCGGCGTTCGCTGGGGATCTTGTCGAAGCCGGATTCCGTAAGCAGAAGTAGGGTTCCGGTCGCGGTTTTCTCCAGCCTGAATTCAACGAGCGTGGGCGTCTCATTCGAATAATCCACATTGGGGTCGATGGCATAAGGATGCCAGGTGAAGGAGAAGAGCCGCTCGGGTTCCATTGCCTGTACTACCACCTCCCATTTGATGTGCTCGTAGCCGGGATAGGTAATGTGGCCGCGCAAGGCCTGACCCGGAACAAATGGGCCTTCCAGTTTCACGCGAAACCACTCGCCAAACTCACGATAATCCGTCAGCGCGCGCCAGACCCGCGAAACCGAGGCCTTGAGTTCGATACGCTTCTCAATACGATCATTCATTTTAGGCAACCTCCAGGTTGCATAGTAACCCAGGCCCGCAGGAAAAGCAACCTTTTAGTTGCGCTTTTGCAGCATGTGTATTGCACACAACCGGCGATCGTGCTAGGGTTAGGGACATCAGGTTTAAAGGGCTAGGGTTGCTTTTGCTCAAGGGTTCCAAGGTGTGTAGGGGCGACTTCGTCGGCTGACGAATGGTCGCCTGGGGCAGGTTGGGGGCCAACTCTACTCCAGTGGCCCAGCCGAGGGTCAATCAACCTATTTGTGAGGTGCATCCATGAAGCGTAGGGATTTCTTAACCAAGTCGGTGATGGGCGTCGCTGCGGCGTGGCTGGGTCCAAAGCCATGGGCCGCTGCCATGCCGCCGGTTACGGGGAAGTTCGGTGCCGCGGATATTGTCGCCCTGGGCCAAACCGGTCTCAAGACCTCGTGGCTGGCCTGCGGCACGGGGACATCCGGGTTCAACCATCGTTCCAATCAGTCGGCACTAGGCATTCAGGGCCTCGCCGATCTGCTTTTACAGGGATACGACCACGGTTTGCGTTTCTTTGACACGGCGGATTCCTACGGAACGCATCCCCACGTGGCGGCGGCCTTGAAGAAACTGCCGAGAGAAAAAATCACCGTCATGTCCAAATCCTGGGCACGCGATGCCGCAGGCATGCACGCCGACATTGACCGTTTCCGTAAAGAATTGGGGACCGACTACATTGACATTCTCATGATGCATTGCCTGACGGAAGACGACTGGACCGAAAAGTGCCGGCCGGCCATGGACGTGATTTCGGAGGCGCAAGAGAAAGGGATCGTCCGGGCTCATGGTTGTTCCTGCCACACCCTGGCCGCACTTCGCGCCGCCGCAAAGTCTTCCTGGGTCCAGGTCATGCTTTCGCGGGTGAACCCCATCGGGTCGCATATGGACGCAGACCCCAATACCGTCGTGGCCACGCTTCGGGCGGGGCGCGAGGCGGGCAAGGCGATTGTCGGTATGAAGATCCTCGGTCAGGGCGACATGAGATCACGCGTGGATGAGGCGATGAAATACGCCTTGTCGCTCGACCTGCTGGATGCTTTTACCATCGGCGCCGAGAACCGCAACGAGCAGCTTGATTTGATCAAGCGCATTGCCAACGTGTAACGGCTTTGGGGTGCGGCAGCGGAGCCTGTTGAGCTGCTCCCTTATGCCAAAAACTTCAGATCCTCTCCCTCGCAAGCCGTAGGGGTAGGGCATGCCCTACCCCAGTCGGTGATCTATGCCGACGGCGGGTCGGCAAGCCGTCCCCCAACAAGGTTTCGCAGTGGCCGCAAAAGCCGTCTCAACAAGGCTACTCGCTGTGCAGAGCCACCGCAGGGTCGAGGCGGCTGGCGCGCCGCGCTGGCAGATAGGCGGCGACCACGCTCACCACCAGAAAAAGCAGCGCCACCCCTGCGTACATCGCTGGAGATCCTGTCGCGTCCGAGTCCGTCAATGAGCGGATGACTTTGCCGGTGGCCACTCCAAGGTAAAGACCCCCTGCAAGGCCGCCCATCACCCAAAAGCTCGTCGCCCCCACAACCGTTTTGATAATAGCGCTGCTCCCGGCGCCTAGCGCCATGCGGATGGCAATCTCGCTGGTGCGCTGCGAGACCAGGAATGAAATCACGCTGTACATTCCAGCCGCCGCCATCGCCACGGCCAGAAGAGCGAATACGCCAATCAGATACACGTCGAAACGCGGCTCGACCACTGAATCGGCAATTAGCTCATTCATCGTGTGGACGCCAAAGACCGCCTGATCGGGGTTGACGGACGCAATCGCTGCTTTCACCTGTCTCAGCAGCGGTCCTGGTGGGAGCGTCGAACGCACCACCAAATACACATTCGGCCAGGATACTTGCTGTGCAGAATAGTAACATTCCGGAGACGGCGCGGTCTCCAGGCCGCGCGTCCGGACAGTGCCGACCAAGCCCACGATGGTTTTGGGCCCCATAGGATCGGCGATCTGCTTGCCGACCACATTCGGTCCAAGGCCGAAGTGCCGGGCGAACTCTTCGTTCACAATCGCAACCGTGATTTTCGGTCCCGCGTCGCTCATGTGAAAAGTACGCCCGGCAAGCAGTGGAATGCCCAACGTGCGAAAGTAGTCCGTGCTAATCTGATGGCTCCAAGCGAACGTGCCAGGGTCCGTCGAGCCCACCAACTGGTTCGGTCCGCCCCCGCGTGCAGGACGAAGTGGCGGGCCGGTGACAGTGGCCGCCGCCTCGACTCCCGCGATAGCTTCTATTTTTTCCACGTAGCCTTCGAGCACCCCACCCGCCCTCGGGTCGGGTTGCTCCACCTTTCCAAAGGGCAATTGCAACCGCATCGCCAGGACATGTTGAGGATTGAAACCCAGCGGGGCGGAAATCAGCTTCCACAGGTTTTGCGCCACCAGCCCCGCGCCACAAAGCAGAAACACGGAGAGAGCCGCCTCTATCGCGATCATCGCGTGGCGCCAGCGGTTTCCCTCACGCATAGTGGCGTGGGCGCTGAGGCTCGGCCCTGGGGTCCAGCGGCTGCCCTTGAGCGCCGGGAGGATGGCGAAAACGACTGCCGAAATCATCGAGATTGCCAGCGTGAAGCCGACCGCGCGCGCGTCCACATGCGCTGAAGCGAGAAGGGGACTGCGCACCGGCAGCAATCGCACGAAAGCGCGGGCAGTCCAGCCGGCCAGCAGCAGCCCGGCCACGCCGCCGCAGCATGCGAGCACCAAGCCTTCCAGAAGGAACTGCCGGATTAGCCGCAGGCGGCTGGCGCCCAATGCCGAGCGGACGGCGATTTCCCGCGCGCGTCGCAGCGAGCGCGCGAGCAGCAGTTGCGCCGTATTCGCGCACGCGATCAGCAGCAGCACCCCGACACCTCCGAGTAACAGCCATAGTAGAGATTTCTCGTTCCCTACGATGGCGTCGCGCAACGGCATGGCGTTGAAGCCGAACATGGCTGGGTCATGTGGGTGGCCGGGGAAGGGCGAAGTATTCTCGCGCGCCAGAACAAGCGCCGTGTCCCAAAGGTCGGATTGCGCCTGCTCCAATGTGACACCCGGCCGCAATCGACCCAGCACGCGAACTGGGACGCCCTGGCCGTTGGCGGCCCGCTCGAAGGATGAGGGCGGCTCGATAGGATACGCGACGTAGATGTCAACCGGCTCCGGAATGTCCAGCGTGGGATAGTCGAAGTGGAATCCCGCCGGGAGCACGCCGATAACCACGACGGCATGGCCATCGAGCCGCAATGTGCGCCCGATAATGCCGGGGTCCGATCCCAGGCGCGACTGCCAAAAGGCGTCACTGAGGATCACCACCCGCGCGCGGCCCGGCTGATTTTCTTCCTCGAGAAATGTGCGGCCCCGCGACACATTCACTCCCAGCAAGGGAAAGAAAGAGGCCGTTACGCGCGCGGCGAAAACCCGCGTGGGCTCGCCCGTTCCGCTGAGTTGCATGTCGCGGTACTCGGCAAAGGCCATCCGCTCGAGCGTGCGGGTGTGCGCGCGAATCTCGAGAAACTCGGATACGGTCGGAATCCAGCCATTATTCTCTGTGATCGTAACCAGGCGGCCGGCATCGCGAAACGGCAGCGGGTCAAAGAAAGCGGCTTTCAGCAACGTGAACACTGCCGCGTTACCGCCGATCCCTAGCGCCAGCACCAGCACAATCAGGCCGGAGACACCAGGGTCACGCCGCAGCAGCACGAGGCCATAACGCATATCCTGAAGAGAAGAGGCCAGCCACCGCACCATGCGCGCGTCGCGCATCTCTTCTTTTGTCACCGACAGATTTCCCATACGCCTCCTTACCCACTCCGCACGCCCAAGCGGCAAGGCCTGACCAATCAATTACACTTCGACCTCGGGTGCGAGTCAAGCCCGACCCTTGGGTCATGGATAAATGGCCCAATGATTCAATCGGCTGAACTGCCCCCTGCCAGCCGTCGGGTAGTGGGTCAGTTTGATGTAGCGGCGGCTTTACGCCGCCATATGGCGATATGAACTCGCCATATGACGAGATAGACTCGCCGCTGAACAAGCCGATGCTGTTGCTTGTTTCCCCAATTGTCGTAATGTAAGATGACGATTTACGGATACGAACGTTCAGGGAAGAGCCGGATTCAGGATTTAGGGATCGGGGAAAAGCCACTAGCAGATTTCCCTGAATCCTGACTTCTGATTCCTGAATCCTGGCTCCTGAATCCTGCTGAATGGAGGTGTCGGTTTGGCTGAGACTCCAAAGTACGACATAGTGATTATCGGGAGTGGGCCCGGCGGGTACGTTGCGGCGATTCGAGCTGGGCAATTAGGACTTAAAACGCTGGTAGTCGAGAAAGATGACAAGTTCGGCGGGACGTGCTTGCACGTGGGTTGCATTCCGACGAAAGACCTTCTCCTGAAT
>Ga0187784_10000711_pt1 | contig 25138 bp, 30 predicted proteins | sample 1015_SJ02_MP15_2_FD_132964 | JGI IMG/M metagenome (GOLD analysis project Ga0187784, IMG submission 132964) | Tropical peat soil microbial communities from peatlands in Department of Meta, Colombia - 1015_SJ02_MP15_20_MG | ecosystem: Environmental > Terrestrial > Soil > Wetlands > Peat | place... | reverse complement strand
GATAAACTCGTGTCTCTCTCCCCAGGCCTTAGGTTTGCGTTGAAAGGCTTGCACGAAGCCTCGAGAGACGAACTTGTCCGTCACCTCGCCGACGAATTCAACATCACGCCGACCGCCATGCGGATCCGGCTCGAAGAACTCCGGCTCATTCCCCGCCGGTAGTGGAACCCGCGCGATGCCCACCAAACCCGTCAGAGCCCACGCTATCGCTCTCGCGTCAGTTCGCATCACCGCGATAATGCGGTGCATGTAGGACCAGAACGCCTGGTTGTCGCGTAACCGCATGCCCCACGCACGGAGAGTCACGAATCGTAGGAAGGACCTCCAGGTATGCGTTCGTGAAGATTAGACAGTCTTGGAACGTCTGGGAACGGGACCATGGCCCTGATTGTGGGTGCCAACATGGCTTTGACGGAGACTATCGAGAACCAGAACGATGAGATTCACGCGTCTTCCTCCACTCACCGCGGAGCTGAGCCGTCAGGCTGGGAGCGCGCCCCTGACGATTTCACCTACGTACCGCCGCCTCCGGGCCGCCCGGCGGCGCAAACCAACGACGTCTTCGTGGACGGGCGCGGGTTCGTGTATGCCATCGACCGATACGTGGGGCTGAGCGTACTCGAGCTCCGGAGGAACGACTAGGGGGGGTGAGCGATGCCGCGAGCGACACCGGTGATCGACGTCCACTTTCACGTGGTGCCGGCCGAATTCTACGATGCGGTGCGCCGGGGCACGTTCCGCGACTGGGTCGAGATCGAACGGCGCGGGGGGCAGGAGCACATGGTGTACCACGCGCCGCCCGGGGTGGTACTGGAGCCCGACGGCGCCATCGAGCCTGAGTGCACGGACCCCCGCCTGATGCTCCAGGGCCTGGACCGACGCGGGTTGGACGCGGCGGCGATCGGGCCGTCCCCTGGCGAGTTCTACTACTGGGCGGACCCGGAGACCGCCGAGCGGATCGCCCGCGTGATCAACGACGGCATTGCTAGGCTGGCGACGGCGCACCCCGACCGGATGTTCCCGCTGGGGTCCCTCCCGATGCAGGACGGCAAACGGGCGGCCCACGAATTGGAGCGTGCCGTCACTCGCCTGGACATGCGGGGCTTCGAGATCTGTACGCACATCAACGGGCGTGACCTCGACGGCCCCGAGTTCGCGCCCGTGTTCGCCGCCGCGGCGCGGCACGGAGTCCCGATCTTCCTGCACCCCCAGAACTGGGGCGAGGTACGCCGTATCAAGGACTATCACCTGTGGAACTTGGTCGGGTTCCCGACGGAGACCGCGCTCGCCGCGGCGCGCCTCGTCGTCGGGGGCGTGTTCGAGCGCCACCCCGGGTTGGCTGTCATCCTGGCCCACGGCGGCGGCTACTTCCCCTACCAGATCGGCCGGCTCGATCACGGCTACAAGGTCCGCGCCGAACTCCATGAGCGCCTTCCGAAGCCGCCGAGCGCATATCTCGGCGGCATCTACTGCGACAGCCTCACCCACAACCCCGCGGCGCTTCGGTTCCTCGTGGATCGCCTCGGCGACGACCAGGTCGTGGTCGGCACGGACTACCCCTTCGACATGGGGGACGAGACGCCGGTCGAGACGGTGCGGGCGTGCCGGTTCGGCCCGGAGGCGGAAGCGAACGTGCTGGGACGCAATCTGGCCCGACTCCTGCGTCTCACGTAGGGGTTGAAAAGCGGCTGGAACGACTCGGCTACCGGGTGGCAGTGGAAGCGGCCTAACCACTCTCCATTAGATTGACCGCTTCAGGACCATTTCGAAGGAGAAGACTAGTGAGCGCGCATTGCAACCCCCCGGGAGAGCATCGACCCGTTGGGTGGGAGGGCGCAATGATTGAAACGCAGCTCGTGTTGCGGACGGAGGCAAGAACGGCCCCCGGTAACTATACGGGTCCAGGGCTGGACTGCGCGTTGAAGCGCACGCTCGCCGAGGAATACTGGTTGCATGAGCACGTCCGCGTGCTGATCACTGGTCCGGCCGGCGTGGGCAAGACGTCCATCGCGAGTGCCCTGGGAAACGCCGCATGCTGGCAGGGATCGACGGCGCTACTACCGGCTCTCGCGGCCGCTCGCGGACCTCGGGATACTCAGAAAAAGGGTCCCGGGGAGCGATCCCTGGTCCCACTCAACTAGACGGTGCAGGTAATCGCCGGAGGGATACGGGTGCATCGTCGGGAGGTAGAACTTCGGCCGCAGATCGGTGCCCCGCGTACGGTACAGCCCGTCCGCTTGCCATCGGGCCTGCCACTTGTGCTCGATCGCCTGTGGATCGTACCCCCTGCGCCCCATCACGGGCACCCCCCATAGGGGTGTGTATTCCGATGAATTCGTCCAGCGATTCCGGGGTTATTCGTCCACCGATTCCAATTTGAAATCGTCCACCCGTTCCAACGGATTCCGGCCAGCCCGCGGAGCGTCAGCGACGGCGCGGCTTTTCCTCCCTTGTCTGGTTTGACTTGACTCCACCCAAGACCTTGCGCATCGACTCTCCTTTCAGAGCGAGTTTGTGTGCGTGGTGTACCAACCGATCCAAGATCGCGTCGGCGACCGTGGGATCCGCGATCGCGGTGTGAAGGCGGTCCAAGAGCAGTTGCGAGGTGCGGAGTGTAGCGCGCATTTGCAAGACGATTTGGCCCGGAATCAACGGACGATTTCGATTGGAATCGGTGGACGGTTTGCGTCGGAATAAGCACAGGCTGTAGAGCACTTCACTCTCCGCGATCCGCGCGGTGATCTCCGCTCCGATGCTCCGATGCCGAGGGTCTTCGGGGCCTCGTAGACGATCACCACGCGCCCGGTCTTCCGCACCGACGCCAGAATCGTGTCGGTGTCCAGCGGGCGCAGCGTCCGCGGATCGATGACCTCGGCGCTGACACCGTCCTGCGCGAGCCGCGCTGCGGCTTCGAGCGCACGCGAGACCATGACGGACGTGGCGACGATCGTGACGTCGGGACCCTCCCGCTTGGCGTCCGCCCGGCCGAGTGGGATGGCGACGCTCTCTTCAGGACGGGACCGCGTACCCGATACAAGAGTTTGTGCTCGAAGAAGATCACCGGTTTGTCGTCACGGATACTGCCCAGCAGCAGACCCTTGGCGTCGGCCGGCGTGGACGGCATCACGACCTTCAGACCGTGCACGTGGGCGAACCACGCTGCGCCTTCAGCGACGGAATGTCGTAATTCATCCTCGAGGCGCTCCCGATATTCGACGTCGACATGTTTGCTGTGCTTCCGAATCTCGCCATGCCGGCACGGACGTGCTCGGCGATCTGCGGTCGCTCGAACCGTTCAAAGCTGCGAGGATGTCAGGTAGTTGTTGCCCGTGCCTAATCGGCCACCCACGCGATCCGAGCGACGCGTACATTCGACGCGCGGACTGTGTCGACAATAGCCGCACCTCCGACACCCCTCGCGACCGCGCGTACTCCTCCATTGCGGTGACCAGGCCCTTGCTGATCTCTTGAAATCTGTGCTCGGGAGACACGTAGTTGAGCTGAATCTCGACGCGCTCCCCGGCGTGCTCATGCGAACGCAACTCGCACCGACAGAGATCCCGCGGCTCGGCGACACACCGCTCCCTCCCGGCGATGATCTGCCTGACTAGAAAGCAGGAGTGACAAGCGGACGCGCCAGCCGCGGGACGAGCCGTCAGCGCGGCGCGGGGGCAGCAGGCCCGACCAGACTAGAGAGTTCGACCTGGTACATCCACGCGGTGTTGTGCGCCGGAGTGAAGTTGCAATCGTAGCCCCCGAGATACACGACCTGTCCGCCGTCTGCTGGAAACGGCGAGACCTGGATCGCGCGCACGGCGACCAGCGCCGCGGTGGAGCGGTGTGGATCGGGGATCGGGTGGACCTCGCGCAATTCATAGCGCGCGTCGGCGTGGCGGATGAGATACCATGCCGAGTCCGATCGGCCAGGGGCGGGGTCATGTGCCTGCAAACCGAGCACGAGCTCGGGCTCCTGAGTCCGCGGGTCTGTCGTCACCGACATATCGTTGTACGCGATGATGACGTACTGATCGCGCGCGAGTCCCCACTGCTGGCGCAGCAGGGCTTCGACGTCCAGCTCAACGACGGCCCTATAGCCGGCCATCGGGTCGATCCGGAAAACCCGACCCGCGACCCCTTCCAAGGCGACGAGCAGCGACTCGCCTCGCCCGGATGGGTTGGGGATCGCGACCAGCCCGCGCAGGCCGCTGTTCTTCGGGACAATCGGCCGCGGCCACGAGAAGACCTTGACCCACGTCGGGGTCGGCCCATCCACACGCCGGTACATCGTTCCTCGAATGACGACATACAGAACGCCGTTGGCTTCTGCAAAAGCCATCGGTCGGCCGACGTAGTGTGTGAATTCGGGCACCACTTTCCAACGGATGCGACCGGGGACGGCCGGATCATAGACGCCGAGGAAGATGCCGGTGTTCTCTTGGGGGATGATGCGGTACGTCCACCCGCGGTCCAGCCACCGCGCGTTCGTGTTTGCCCCGGCGAAGACGTAGTCGACTCCTGTGATGGCATCGTGGTGGAAGCCGAGCGCGCGGACGTCCGTCAACGCGCCCGGGTGCGCCAGCACCATTTCGGTCCAGGTCCCGGTGGCGTCGTCCCGGCTCCAGACGGAGGCCGTACCCTGGACTAGATCGTCCGGGGTGGCAAGCAGCACGCTGGTGGGTGGTATTGCGTGACCCTGTCCGTCGGTGGTGAACGTGACGGAGCGAAGCGCGTCCAGGCGCAGAGTCCCCGGGAAGACGTGGTCGGAGTGCCACGGGGCCGATGGCCCGTCGCGCACCACGACCTGCGCGCCGGAGCGCGGGTCGATTCCCGGACGATCCTCCCAGTACCCCACGCCTGCGTATAGCCTGCCGTCGTGGACCGCGAAGTTCATGAGCTCAGTGCCGCCCATGAACCGGCCCGCCGCGTCGCGGACCCCGGCGACGTAGGAGATGTGAAATGGGGACACGGCCGGCTGGGCGAACGCCCAGGCGACGCAGATGCACAACACGCAACACGTGAGGATCAACCGCAGCATCCGTCCGCCCATCGCGATCGTGACCGCCCCCCATACCCCAAGCGGGGGCGCGCGTCACAAAGTTCCGTCGCCGCGGCGGCTGCACCAGTCGACTGGGGGCGGAGTGGGCGCACGATCCTGTTTAACACTAGCCGCATATGGATATGAGGGGAGTCAGTCGAAGATACAGTCGGGCGGTGGCACGGGCGTCGCCGACGCAGTAGCGCGCGATCTCTCCCAATCTGCCGTCCCGATATGCGGCGCCCACGTCTGATCCGTCGAACCCACCTTTCGGCGACTCAATACCAAACTGTCGGCACCAGAAGTCCAGGGTCCCTTCGCACGGCTGGACGTTCCAGAAGCTCAGGACCTCCATCAGATCGCAGTGCTCGCGGAAGCTGTAGCGGAATGAGTGGGAAGCCTACGGATCAAGGCGGTGCCGGGAGGGGGATTTTTTCATCGTCCCCCCTCCCTCTCCGTGCCCGGCGGGTCGTTGCCTAGGATTCTGGGACCGTCAACAGTTTGCGGTCGAGCGGCCGTCGAGTCGTGGATCCAGTGACCAGTTCCCTCGTTCGAATGAAGGGCCAAGACGCGACGGACGCTCGGGATCGTAGAGTGACTCCTCTTGCCCGGGAGACCTGGAGGGCGGTGGTCGCCACTCATGCGCCAGCCGTGTGTCCCTCCTCGCCGCTGTCATTCGCACGCAAGACAAAGTAGGCGCAATTGCACGGGGGGCCGTCGCTACGTCGGGCCGTACATCGCGTCGCGATGACGCCTGCCCGGCCGATGTGTTCTGCGTGACACTTATCGCACACATAGGTCCCGCTCACCGGCCACGGCAAACCAGCTTTCGCGCGGACGCGCTCGGCCACAGAGCACCTCGTAACGTGCAACATACCCACACTAGCAGTTCATTCGACCACCCGCAACCAGACAGGGTGGAGTATACTGTCGGTAGCGTTTGATGGTCCTGACGGAACCACGGGAGGCACCTAAAGCGGGGGGTAACATGCCACTCGACAAGGACCGAAACCGGACTCTCGTCGCACTTCGGGACGCGCCCAAAGGAGTGCAGAGTCGAGAATTGCCTGATGTGCTCAGCTTGCCCTTGGACGTGATCGAGCGTCACCTCCAGTACTGTGTGGACTATGGGCTCGCAACGTGGAAAAAGAAGGATGACACCGGGCTCGCGGTTATTACGGACCGCGGTCGCGACTATCTGTCCCGTCAGGGCTTGTAGTAGCCGTCTCGCCGGGTCTGGCGGACAGGCGGCAAGTCGGTCGTCACAATCTCATCGGAGATGTGCCCGAGGGCGTTTCTGGCTTCGTCCTCGCTGCCGAAGGATCGGATCAACACCTTCTCCCCGGCCGCAAAGACGAGCACGAGCGGCGTGCCCTCGGTCCCGACTTGCCGGACCTGATCCAGATTGATCAGAATTCGTTCGTCGCGAGCGTTGAGCCACATCTTGACGCCCCCGAAGATGTTAACCCTAGAACAGATGAACGAATCGCGGAAGCCGGTCTTTCGCTCGACTAGGATCTGGCTCATCAAGGTTAACGGCGGCGACGGCGTGAACCGGGGAGCGGCATGGAAGCATGGCTAGCGCTCCTGCGGTTCCTCGCGGGGCCACGAGGCTGACAACAAGGCAGCCTCGTGAACACCCAGTTCGGTCAGCTCGTAGAGAGTGTCGTATTTGCGCCAGATCAGACGTTGCCGTTCCATTTCATCGAGCGCGGCGCGCCATTCAAGGCCTTGTACGTCTAGTTTGCCCGTGAGGATTCTCGTGTTGTGGGTCGAGTCGAACCGAAAAATCCTTCCCTGATTCACCGTCGCCCGATACGCGACACGCAACAACCTCTGGGCCCGCTCGCTCAGATCTGACCCCGACGAATCAACCATCTCAACCTCCGGGAAGACTCAAGGGAATGGCCGTGCTGCCTGCACGCGCGGCGCGGCGCGTCCGTTGACGGAGAACGGATCCACTCGACATGCAGGGCTGCGCCAACGATATTTCATTCTGATGCCTGCGCTTCCCGCTAAGACCACTGAACCAGCAACGTGTGGGACGGCTCAGGAGACTCAATGGTACAATGGAAGCGGTCCAAGGGATCGTCTCCCGGTTGACACGGGGAAGAAGCACATGCAATCTATTGAGGCACTCCTGGTCAGAATTAGCCCACGATACGCCGTGGTAAATGCTGTGGCCGCTCGCGCTGAACAGTTGATCAGAGGGGACATTCCGGCGATTGAGACCAGTACGCGAAATCCAGTCCTGGTCGCGATGGAAGAGCTTGCGTTGGGAAAGCTTCCCCTAGACAGCAAACGCGCGTCGGGGAATGCACCAATCAAGGTTGCACCAGTTCATGCCGGCCACGACGTGCTTGACCTGACCTCGTGCCCTGCACGTGAGGAAAAATGATGACACGACACCGGCGGGGCTCCACCAAACCCCTGTCATTCTATGGCATCAAGTTCAAGACACCCGCTGCAACGGTTGCTCGCGCCAAACCCTTGGACGAAAACGCTCGGCAGGAGGAAAGCAATTCGCCGAAACGGATCGCCGATCGCAAACCGAACGAGGACGCCCCGGATACCAAGCGTGCGTGATCAGATCGACATCCACGGCATCCTGGATCGGCTTCCACATCGTTATCCGTTCCTGTTGGTGGATCGCATCCTGGAAGTCGAACCCGGGAAGCGGATCGTCGGCCTGAAGAACGTGTCGATTGGCGAACCATTCTTCGCCGGACAGCCGGTGATGCCGGGTGTCCTGATCGTGGAGGCGATGGCGCCGGTGGCGGCAGTGCTCCTGATGCTTCAACCTGAGGCAGAGGGACACATCGTCCATCTCGTTGGCATTAAGGACATGCACTTCCGCCGCGTCGTGCGCCCCGGCGACCAGCTCATTACCGAGGTCGTGTTTCTGGGCGGCCGAGCCCGGTTTGGTAAGGCGCACGCGACGGTGATCGTCAATGGCGAAATGGTGGCCCACGGTGAATTGACGTACGGCCTCGTAAGGCATAATGAAGGTCCGGCGGCCGAACCCATCCACAGGCTGGCGTTCCCTCGCGACCAGTCGCAGCCTACGCCCTGCGACGAGCGTGACAGCTAAGCTATCACGCGCACATTGCTGGCTTGTGGGCCTTTCTGTCCCTGCGTGGCTTCATACTCCACTTTTTGCCCCTCGCTCAGCGACTTGTAGCCCTCGCCGACGATCCCGCTGAAGTGCACGAACAGGTCCTTGCTGCCGTCCTCGGGCGTGATAAAGCCGTACCCTTTCTCTGCGTTGAACCACTTCACAATGCCCACCGCCATATCGCACCCCATCCCATCGAACCAGGCTACCAACCGACTCCGCTGTCTGCTGGTGCCATTTCAGTATGACAGGCTTTCGAGCAACCACAAGAGGTTCGTTGGGTTGTGCGCTCGCATCTCCTAGTCGCGCCTTCGCCCAGCGAGCCCCTCTGCGGCCTTGCGGACGATCTCTTTACCGCGCTCGGCGAATAGCGTCTTAGCCGGAGCCCGGCCACCCTTGGGGCTCCAATTCGAGAGCGCCAGCGGCCGCGCTAACGCATTTTTCGCCATAGGCACATTTAGGCCATCTGTCATGCCCGAGAAGAAGTGCGCCCCGTTACGAGGACCCATTGCCGCCCGAGGCCCTGAGAAGTGTCTCGGTGATGCACGAGATGGCGTGCTGGGTGGCCCTAGGAAATACCGAAATGCCTCGTAGGGCGTGCGTCCCGCCGCAACGCGAGCGAGCGAACACGATCCCAGATCTGCTCATCGACCCGCCGCGCCGGGTAGCGAAGGGTCGCCCGCGGCGGTTGGAGCGTAATTTTCCCCTCGGAGACGTTCCAACACCGTCGCAGCACGCGATCGATGGCGGACAGCACGTCGGGGGACCCGTGCAGGGCCAGACGCCCCCTACGCGGGAACGTAGACGCAGGCCAATCTCCGTCCAGGTAGCCGGCGAGAAACGGTGCGCCCAGGTCGCTCGGGATATCGTCGAGCAGCGCCGGATCTTCGCCGTGGAAGTCAGAGGGAACACCCCACGGCATCAGCGCGTGGCACAGGCTCGGCTCGCGGACATATACCTGCCACCCCAGAAGGCTGCTCTGACAATACTCCTGGCGGACCCGCGACCCGGTGATGTCCTCCATGAACCTAGCCATGTGCCTTTCCGCGCGGTCGCCCAGTGTGATGACGACCGCCATCGACGAACCCTGGCCGAGAATGCGCCCAGCCGCCGTCAGGAACCCGATCCAATACAACTGGACCTCCGCTGATGCGTGCCCTTCCGGTACTGCCTTTGCCGTGAGAATCTCCGTGGGGTCCGAGAGCCTCCCGTGGTTCGCCGGCGCAAGCACCCGGTTGACGACGGCAATCGGGAATTGACACGCCTCCGCGATCTCGGTGGGGCCCATACCCTTTCGTGCGGCGGCGCGAATTTTCGTGATCTGAGCGCGTGCCTCCGGAGCCAGTTGCCGCCCGCGCAGGGTCATGCCGATGTGCCAGTGGACGTGCGGTCTTGATCGGGGAAGTCGGGAGTCGGTGCCGTCGGCTCCGCGGCGGGCGGCATGTCGGTGGCACGGGACTGCCTGCGGGCCAGTTTTGCATCACGCTTGGCCTTCTGCTTTAACTCCCGCGCTCGTTTGGCAGCGTTGTAATTTGGTCGCTTCACGCTTCACGCTCGCTTGTACCAGAATGTACTCAATATAACATTCAAAATCGGCCCTGTCGCCCCGTGTCGCCTCGCGCGGTAGTCCACCATTGCCAACGGTTTCCGCGAGGCTCAGTGTCGCGCCCTGCCGTGCTGTGACGCCCCCTGTCGCGCGGCGTGGTAGCAAGTCGGTAGCAGATTGGCCGCCAGACTGTATTCGGCAGGAGCCTCGTACCGAACACCGGGAAGACCCCAAAGACTTCGTTTCGAGGGGGCCCTCCTATGTCCGAACCCGAGCATTACCCTGGCCTTTTCCAAACCGCCGAAGGCGGCTGGATGACCCACAAGGATTTTCTCTCGTTCATCGGTGGCGCGTCTCCGGGAGAGAGCGACACGACCGAGCGGGCGATGGCGTGGCTGCGTCGTCAAGGGGTCACCGGTCCGATCGAGTCGCTGTCGCCCGAGGACGTGAGCCGGCTGTGCGCCGCGGCACAGAAGATCATCCTTGCCAGGAAGGACCGTGAGAAGCACGAACACAGGTAGACAATCGGGGAGGAGAACACACTGGACGACACCCGTTACGCCCTTGCGCGCAGCCGCGCCAGGATTCCTGGCTCTGAGCCGGCAGCACCCGCCCATTGATGTCTGTGCCATCATCGAACACATGGGTACTCCGGTGGTCGAACGCGCTCTCCCCGAGGTGAGGGGAACCATCCGGGATATCGCCGACGATCGACAACCCCGAGTCACAGCAGTTCAGTCCCGTCGCGGAGCGGTAGGACCGGCATCGGCACTCCCAGTGCCAGCGGTGTCGCGGGCCGGACTGCGACCTACACGGTTGCGGTGATGGTGAATTGTTGCGATTGAAGTGCACTGCCGACCACGCTGAGTTGTCGGTGCTTGTCTGCGTTGTTCAACTCCTGCAAGACCCACAAGGCATGACGGTTCGGAGTGGGGCTGTTGAAGGGCTGGAGGCGTTCGATGACAGCGGCCGCTTCGGCAGATATGCCTCGGATTCTTCTTGGCGCGTCCATTCGGTACCGTTGAGCTTCAAGAAGGATCGGGAACTCTGTAGCGTTGGTAGGCGTCTCCCCGTTCGCCAGCACGAGTTGATAGCTCAGGTAGTCAAGAGCCGATCGAAGGTGCTGTGCCATTTCGCCAACGCGCGTCGCGAGTTTCGGTGAATCCTCTCGGACTTGAACAGGCAAAACCCGCTCTCCGGTCTGCGGGGCATCTCGCTGGACAAGACGATACGGATTTCGAGCCAGAAATTCCTGAACTGAGCGAGTAATGTCCACGAGATGCTCACGCGCCCCCGTAACTCTCTCGCTGCAATCATCTAGCGGATGAGACATCCCTTGATGCTCCTCTGACTTTGCAGAAACCCCCGTGACTCCGCGGACTGCCGGTGCGTTCCAAAACGACCTCTTTGTCGAACGGGCTGGGCGTTTCCGGCATCGCGTAGACGCCCCGCCCCACGCGCGGTCGCGCCCTCCTGGGATGGACCTCGACCACGATCAACGGCTGCCGTAAGAAGGCGATTGGGATTCTCAACAATCCGCTATACATCGGCCGCGTCGTTTGGAACTGCAGCGAAAAGGTCCGTGATCCCGACACCGGCAAGCGCACGATGCGGCCGCGTCCGGAACAGGAATGGCAGTGGACCGAGGCCCTGGACTTTCGTATCATCCCGCAAGACCTCTGGGGCCGCGTCCAGGCGCGCCGGACACAAAGGCGGCACCCTGGCGGCGGAGTCGGGCGAAGCCCAAGCACCTCTTGAGCGGCCTCCTCGTGTGCGGCGAGCGCCGAAGCCACTACGCCCTCAAGGACCGCAAGTACTACATCTGCGGCGGCCACGTCAACCATGGAGGGCACATCTGCGCCAACAACAAGCGGGCTCGCAAGGACCGCGTCGAGCACGTCCTCACGGATTGCGTGCTCAACGATGTCTACCGGCCCGACGAGGTTGCCTTCTTCGTGCGGGAGTTCAACGCCGCCGTGAAGCGGCTCGCGACGGAGCCGGACGAACGCAGGCAGGGCCTGGAGGCGCAACTCCGACAGGCACGGAGCGAACTGGAGAACGTCCTGGAGGCTATCCGCCAGGGGCTGACCACGCCGGCCACCCGGATGCTCCTGCTGGAGCGCGAGCAACGCGTCGGCGAACTGGAGGCGGCGCTGCGGGCCCTACCCTCCCGGTCGTCGCCCCCGGCGGCGCACCCGGCCGTGGCCGAGACCTACCTGCGAGAATTTCGCGAGACTCTGGAAACGGACCCAAAGCGAGCGCACGCCCTCCTGGCGAAGATGATCGATCCAGTGGTGCTCCGCCGCGACGGGTCGCACCTTGTGGCCGAAGTGCAGGGCAACATTCAGGCTCTGATCAATCTCGACGAAGTGCAATGGGGGGACATTGTTGGTGCGGGGAGCCCATTTTTGACGCTGCCACACATCGTCGAGGATGACATAAACGTCGCCTGAGAATATCTGTCCACCATGGTGAACGGGCCCCCTACGCCGCTCGCCTCTTGGCGAAGACCGCGGACGGCCAGCGTCCGGAGGTACCAATCGGGGGCTCGATTCATATCGTATCTGCAGTCCCGGTTCCGACCGGTAACCGGGGACGGCTGGAGTAGCTTGGGCCTGCTACTTCAATTGCCAGTAATATGGGTACTCGTGGCAGGGACGCGGAACAAATCGTCCGAGTGCTAGTCAACAACATGGGTTCGTCATCGACCAGGAGGAACTCGAGGCGCTGGTCGACCAAGAAGATGGCGTGTTGGGCATTCGAGGAGATAACTGCACGCCCGAAGTGGAGAGAACAATTGATCGCGCAGCACGGAGAGCTCCGGCGCCTGATCCTCTCTATCAAAGGGTGACTGGATGAACGCGCATATCGACATCGACCCTGTCACCATCGAACGTCGCCTGCTGTCGCTGGCTGCATACGGTGCATATGAAGACACGGGGGTTTGGCGACCGGTGTATTCCCCCGCTTGGAGCGCGGCGCAGGGACAAGTGGCGGCAATGTTCCAGGGCGCGGGGCTGAAGGTCAAGCGCGACGTTGTCGGAAATCTCTGGGGACAATTGGAGGGCTCCTCCGGCGGACCGTCAATCGTTTCCGGGTCCCACATTGACTCGCAGTTGCCCGGGGGACGGTACGACGGGGCTCTTGGCATCGTGGCTGCGCTGACAGCAATCGAAGCGCTGAAAGATCGTTATGGTACCCCCAAGCGAACGCTCGAGGCCGTCGCTCTGTGTGAGGAAGAAGGGAGTCGATTCCCCGCGGCCAACTTCTGGGGATCACGTGCGGTAATCGGCCACATTCGTCAAGACGAGCCTCATGCCATCACAGGGTATGATGGAGAATCCATGTCGGAGGCCATGGAGGCCGTCGGGCTCGACCCCGGTAGGGTCATTGAGGCTGCACGCACCGACATCGGCACCTTCCTCGAGCTCCACATCGAACAGGGACCGCTGCTCGAGCAAGCTAATCTTCCCGCGGCTGTGGTCACCGCGATTACCGGGTTACGGCGTTACGTCGTTGACGTGGCTGGGCGGGCGGATCATGCCGGCGCGGTACCGATGGACCTCCGTCGCGATGCGATGGCGGGGGCAGTCGAAATCATCCACGGGGTGCTGGATACGGCGCGAGCGATGGGTCGGCCGGCCGTCACGACGGTCGGCCGGATCGCCGCGTATCCCAACTATCCGGCGATTGTCCCGGAGCGGGTGACGTTTACAGTCGACGCCCGCCATCCCGATTCGAGGGCGCTTGCGCAGCTCTATGAGCGTCATGAAACGCTCTTCCGAGAAGTCGGCAGCGCGCGAGATCTTGCTGTTACTTGGAAGGTTCCCTTGGATCAACCACCTGTCTTGTGTGACCCAGGCCTCGTGGCGACTCTGAAAGATGCTGCGAACGTCGTGGCTGTTCCGATCCTCACCCTTCATAGCGGTGCGGGTCACGACACGCAGGTGATGGCAACACGGCGTCGTGTGGCGATGATCTTCGTCCGAAGTCAGGGAGGACGTAGTCATACCCCGGCAGAGTTGACGACCGCCGAGGACGCGGCTGCAGGGGCTCGAATATTAGCTGCCGCTCTGTATGCGCTCGCCTACTAGTGCCGCTCCAAGTTGATGGATCGAAATCTGTAGAGGGGACACGTGGTGCTCCTCGCATTGCGATCGCGCCAGGTCAGATAACGGCTGATGCGCCGGCGCCGGACGAGATGGGTTGGATCATCAGATCCGTTGAGCACCGCGCGCTTCATCGCCCCCAGGTGGGCCTCGATGAGATTCAGCCAGCTGGCGTAGGTGGGGAGCGGCACGACGGTGATCCGCTGGGTCCGGTAGAACGCGCGCAGCAGCGGATGCCGATGGGTGCTGAGGTTGTCCATGACCACGTACAGGCGCCGACGGTGCGGATAGCAGGTGCGCACCCGACGGAACGCGGCCAAGACATCCCGGGCGGTCTTCCGGCGCCGGCAGGTGCCCATCAGACAATCGCCGTGCACGTCGTAGAAGCCCAGGAACTGCTCGGTCCCCTGCGTGCGGCGGTACGTGGCCCGCTGGCGGCGGGGATGGCCCGTGCGCGCCAGCGTGATCCCCGGGAGCGGGCGCAGTTCCAGGGGCCCGCATTCGTCGAAGCAGATCACCGCTCCACCTCGCGGCCGCCGCTCGTAGAGGCGGAGAATGCGCGTTTTTTTGCTTCGAACGCCGGGCCGGGGGAGGCTTTCCAGGTCTTGAGCCGCTGGGGTGTTACTCCTTCGCGCCGGAGGACGCGCCGCACCCATTCGTCGGTGATCGGGGGCAAGAGGCCGCGCTGCTTGCAGTACGCCGTGAGCTTGGCCGTGGACCACTCCGTAAAGGGCAAGCCCAGATCGGCGGGCCGACTGAGGGCCACCTTGACGAGTTCCCGCACTTGGGGACCCAGCAAGACAGGCTCGCGGCCCCAGGGATTGGTCGGTTGCTCGAATGTCTCGAATCCCGAGGTGTTGAACCGATGGAGCCACAGGTACGCCGTCTGCGGGTGACAACCCACGCGGTCGGCGATCTCGGGGACCGTCCGGCCCCGCACCGCCTCGGCCACGATCCGGTACCGTTGGTAGAGACGCACGGGCAACGTCGTGGTGCGGAGTTTGGCTCGAAGCATTCGTCGTTCGCTGGGGCGCAAGCGCCGAAGGGTGAGAGGATGCATGGAGGCCTCCGCTGCTGCGATGTGTGGTGGCATGGTCTGTTGCCCCCATCTTATCACCTTCGGGCAATTAACTTGGAACGGCACTAGAAGGCCAAACGCGGGCGGGCGACCCCAGCGCCAAGTAGGCCGAGTGGGCCACGGGTTGCGGAATACTGGTGGGCTATCCGCGTTTCCAAACTAATCACACTATCCTCGAGCCAAACATGATCATTTCGGCAGAACCAATGACCAGTACGATATACGGATGGATTACCGTCGAAGAACAGTAGCTCGTGACCGATACCGGCGCGGGAAGTTGCCCTGGAGCAGGCTCATGAAGAATGTCCCGACGGTGGATCGATGGGTGCTCTAATTCTAATTGGCTGCGTATCGGCACTCCTGAGCAACGCATAGTTTGGGTCAGGAAGGTTTAGAGCACTTGACGGTGCCTCCAATTGTGTGCGCTTCGGGGGACGGGGATGTAGCCGACGCAGCCGTTTGAGTACCCACATAGGAACACATACGGGAATGTAGCAACCCGCAAATCGACGAAAGGTTCTGCTGGTACCGCTAAGAAAACTGCTTGGCTACCTAGCTTCAAGACGGTGAGCGAGATTGAACAACTTTAGGTTCACAAAGCCAGAACTCGGCACCTTGGTCAAATCCCATCTACGTGGGGCGGTCTCTTCGCTGCCCACACCGTCCGCTCGGACTCGCGAGGCATTCCGAGGGTAAGATCATGTGGAGTGTCTCTCGCACCTCTGGCTCAACCGTGTCTGAAGGGCACACCCACGAGAAGTTCGTCCGCAACGGAATCCACCTCCAATATACCTGGCCAGTGGGGGGCCATGGGCGATGTGTCGAGAGAGTGTGCGCAGTGTGAAGCTGAGGACACTTGGCGCAATGACGGCGCCATTTCGGGCCGCCGAGATGCTGGGGGAGCGTGATTCGAGATGACAATTAACAAGGTCGCGATCGTCACCGGGGCAGGAACCGGTATTGGCAGAGCTGTGAGCCTGGCCCTGTTGCAGGAGGGATATGCCGTCGTTCTGGTTGGTCGGAGAAGGGACCCCTTGGATGATGTCGCTCGAGCCGCGCCTCGGGAGTCGCGGACGCTCGTCGTGCCCACCGATGTCGCCGCCCCCGCTTCGGTCGCCAACCTTTTTGCGAAGACGAAGGAAGCCTTCGGCCGGCTCGATCTCCTGTTCAACAACGCAGGAACCCGCGTGCCACCCGTCCTCCTCGAGGATCTGCAGGACGAGCAATGGCACGAAATGGTCGACACAAACCTGACCGGTACATTTCTTTGCACCCGGGAAGCGTTCCGCCTTATGAAGAGCCAAGATCCGCGCGGCGGGCGCATCATTAACAACGGATCTGTATCCGCCTACGTCCCACGGCCAAACTCGGCGCCGTACACTGCGACGAAACACGCGATTACTGGCCTCACCAAAGCGGCTTCACTGGATGGCCGCAAGTACGACATCGCTTGCGGGCAGATTGACATCGGCAACGCCGCGACCGAGCGAACGGCGAGGATGACACGTGGCGTGCTGCAGGCTGACGGCACCGTGAAGGTTGAGCCGCTCATCGACGTGGCTCACGTTGCGCGCGCGGTCGTCTACATGGCGAGCCTTCCGCTGGATGCGAATGTCCAGTTTTTGACCCTCGTGGCAACGAAGATGCCACTCATCGGTCGGGGATAATGCGTATGATACAGCGCTTTTGCCGCGGCGCAGTAGCGCAAATGGGGCGATGTCAGAATCTCACGTCGCGTTATGGGCCGAGCACGAAACTGGACCCCGATTCCCCCTGAACGCACCTGGGGTTGTGGGGGCCCAGCGGGGAGGCGTGCCGCTCAGCTTGGCAAACGCGTGCCGCACAGGAGACACTCGAGCGTTTGATCGAGGGCGAAGCGGGCCGGTAAATCGTTTGGTCACAGAAGTTTAGCTTGGCGGGCGCAGCACTTAGGAGTGTCATCGAAAGGCTGGACTATTCTCAGATCACTGACAGTTGGGACATCGGCGAGGGACGTTTTGAAGGGCACGAGTGCGCGTGTCCCGCTTTTCGATGGTCCCGCTTATCCTAGCGAATGAAATACAGTCGACGCCCGTTGGGCAAAAGGGCAGAACCAGAACATGATTTTGATTGAGTGTTTCGCAAATGCGCACCTCGGTGGCGGCGTGACTATCGAGAGGGCGCTCGCCACAGCCAAAACGCTTAGCAGCATACGGAATCACGGTCGTTCCAGGGGGAGGGTGCAGGGCGCTTCACCTCAATCGCCGTGCGGAACATGAGGTAGTCCGGCGGTCTTCAGTTCGGTTCCTCGCCGCGCCGGTCATGTTTTGCCTTCCATGGCCGCAAACTGCTAGACCGTGAACAGGCTGACGCCGCGAATCTCCTCGGTTCTTTACATCGCATGGCGTGGCCCATGTGGCCCAAACCCGCTTCAAGAGTGGCGCGGCATGACAGCTCCGTGGCCCAAACGAGCAACAAGCTGGGCCATATGGGCTAGCGTAATGCTCGGGAGACAGCACGTCAGCATCGAACGACCGATACTCCCGTCCTTATGGGAAGGGTACGTGCAGCAACTCTACAGCCCTTTTCTTGATCTCCTCCCCTCGCCGATCGTACTTCGCGGTGGTCGTGATATCCGCGTGTCCTGCGAGCTGCCGAATCGCGCCGATGTCGGCCCCGAGGTCGAGCATCAGGCGCCCCACTTGGTGGCGTGAACGGCTCGCCGCCTGGCTTGCATGGCGTGCGCACGCAGGGCGACAAATCTGCTCCTCACTTCCCCTGTATAATGTTTAAGGAGTTTTCAGGCGAGAGGAGACCTTCTATGTACGGATACGCCGGCAAGATCCTTCACGTTGATTTGACGACCGGCAGTATTCACATCGAGGAGCCGTCGGAGGCTTTCTACCGAACGTACGTCGGCGGCAGCGCCATGGGCACTTTTTACCTATACAAAAACACGCCCGCGGGCGCTGACCCCTTAGGACCACAGAATACCCTTAGCCTGATGCTGTCTGCCGCCACCGGCGTCTCGATTAGCGGGCAAAGCCGCATGACCACTACCGCCAAGAGTCCGCTGACCGGCCTGATTGGCGACAGCCAGGTGGGCGGTTTCTTGCCCGCCGAGCTTAAATTTGCGGGCTTTGACGGCATCGTTTTGACCGGTCGCTCCCCCCAGTCAGTATGCTTGTGGATCCACGACGGCCAGGCTGAGCTGCGCGACGCCTCTCATCTGTGGGGCAAAATCACAGGAGACACCGAAGCTCTGATCAAACAAGAACTCGGCGATCCGAAGATCGAAGTTGCCCAGGTGGGGCCTGGCGGTGAGAAGATGGTGCGCTTTGCAGCCATCATGAATATGTCCAATCGCGCCAACGGCCGCACGGGCATGGGCGCCGTGATGGGCAGCAAGAACCTGAAGGCCATCGCTGTGCGCGGGCATCACAAGGTGAAGGTCACCGACCAGGCCACGATCGCAAAGATGCACCGCATGGGCCCCAAACGCCTTCCCGATCTCCCCGACGTACACGGCCTGCAAGTCTACGGCACCGCTTCGGGCATGAACTACCAGAACGCCATGGGCGGTTTGCCCACCCGCAACTGGACCAGCGGCGTCTTCGGTGAGGCCGAAGCGATCTCGGGCGAAACGATGTCGGAAACCATCCTGAAAGAGAATGACACCTGCTACGCCTGTGTCGTCCGTTGCAAGCGGGTCGTCGAAACGGAATACCGGCACAAGAAGGTGCAGCCTTTCTACGGCGGGCCTGAATATGAAACCCTCTCCACCTTTGGCTCCTACTGCGGCATCGGCGACCTGAACGCCATATCCCTGGCTAACCAGCTTTGCAATCAACATGGGCTGGACACCATCTCCTGCGGCGCAACCATCGCCTTTGCGATGGACTGTTTCGAGCATGGCCACTTGACGCTGGAGGATACTGGTGGGATCGACCTGCATTTTGGGAATGCGGAGTCGATGGTGGCTCTCGTCGAGAAAATTGCCCAACGCGAGGGGCTGGGCGACCTGCTTGCCGAAGGCTCCGCACTGGCCGCCGAAAAGATTGGGGGCGGCGCCCGGGACTTGGTCGTTGCGGTCAAGGGTGAGGAGGTCCCGGCCCACATGCCGCAGGTCAAGCGCAGCCTGGCCTTGATCTACGCCGTCAATCCCTTCGGCGCCGACCACCAGTCTCACGAGCATGACCCATTCTACAATCCCGAGAGCGCCCCGCTCTGCTTGGAGCGCATGGCCATGATTGGGTTAACCGATCCGCAGCCTGACCGATTGTTGAACCAGGAAAAAGTCAAGATGGCCGTGCACACGCAGAGGACTTACTCTTTCACGGATACGGCTAATCTGTGCCAGTTCGTCTATGGACCTGCCTGGCAACTCTACGGGCCGGACGAGATGGCAGCGCTGATGCAGGCAGTGACCGGCTGGCAATGGACGGTGGAGGACGTGCAGAAGATCGGCGAGCGGCGCTTGAACATGATCCGCGCCTTCAATGCCCGAGAAGGCGCCGGCCGCGACCGCGACACCCTCCCAAAGCGTATCTTCGATGAGCCGCTCAAGGGCGGCGCTTCCGATGGCGTCTCGGTCACTCGAGAGGAGGTCCAGGCCGCGTTGGACTTGTACTACGAGCTATGCGGCTGGGACAAAACCACCGGCATGCCCACCCGGGCGAAACTGGAAGCGTTGGATCTGGGCTGGATGACTTAGGACAAATCATCAAGACCAGCATGCAAGCGAACCGACGCGCTTCGCTGCGCTTTGCCAGCAGTACTTCCCGAAGGTGGAGGATCCGCTGTGATCATTACGATCCGGCTGTACGCGACGCTGAGGGCCCATGTTCCCAATGGGAAGAAAGTCCTCGAGCTCGATGTGCCTGAAGGCAGCACCGTGACTGATCTTGTGGCGCGCCTGGGCATCCCTGCCCAGGTCGTGCGCAAGGTGTTCGTCGGCGGCGTGGCCAGAGAAAAATCGTACGTCTTGCAACCTGGTGACGAGGTGGGGATGTTCCCACCCATAGCTGGCGGCGCGCCGGTACAGGAGTTCCTCCAAACCTCAACGCGCTAATGATGCCAGCTGTCACGGTCGGTTCGGCGACGCCCAAATCCTGGGCGAAAGGGTAGCGAATTGCCACGACCTGATCTCCTGGAGGACGCTCACAGAATCCGCAAGTTTGAGCGCGCCCGTCTGCAAAGCCACTACCAGAAGCGCCAGATCCTCCCCCGAAATAGTCGGGCGGTTCCGGTTAGCGAGAGCGCGGATTAAGCAGCAAGCTGAAGCGCGACCTTGTACCCGAGTTGCGCCAGCGAACAAAAACCCCAAGGACAGGCCGATGACCGTGACAGTGGGTAACAAAGAAAGCGCAACGCGTACCCGAGAATAAGCGGCTCGGGATCGAGCACGCTCGCGAGCGCTGTTCTGAATTGACCGGAAGTCTTTCCCTGGCACCGAGCGAATTCAGACACTGAGCAATCGCGTCGAGACGATCGAAACAGGCGATGACAGTGCTTCTTCCGCCATCTCACGCCTCAGACGAATCGGGCGACAGACCCATTCTAAACGAATCGAAACACCTATACGCATCGCCTCGCACGTCAAACAAAGAGCCCAATAGTTGGTTACTCCTGCCAAATAGCAATGTGCGGAAACCCTTCTATGAAGGCGCTGCTGTCAAGCCCCCGAATCGATCGTACACATCGCGCTAAGTGCAAGGTCGGCTGGCGGCCTGTCGTCGTGGGATCGGGCCCAATGGCCTCGAACCACCTTCTATCCGTGCTGGCCACGCCGGACCAGACACCTCATTCCATATTCGCTGTGGCAGCGAACTCGACAGGCCTGGAGAAAGGCGCCCCATCTTATTTGCGGTCGGTGTCGTGACCCGAGTTTAGCTTCGAGCGCCTTCCACCAGCTTTGACACTCAGGGCGTCAGTATCCCTCCCTGCTAAGAACTTGGACGAACCTGTTTCGGCATCTACGCTTTCAACAGAGCTCCTTCGGGAACCGTCCCATCTTTAAGGAACCGCCATATTTCGATTAACAACTTGCGTGCCAGGGCGACGATGCCGATCTTCCGCGCGCGTGGTCCGCCGCGACTGAACCGTTCTTCGAACCATCGACTCAACTGGCTTCCGGGTTGGTATCGCAGCCAACACCATGCCATCTCGATGGCGATCGCTCGGATGTGTCGGCTCCCGGCCTTACTGATGCCTTGTTCTTGCTTCCCGTCCCCGCTTTGGTAGGGCGTCGGGACAAGCCCCGCGGCGGCACCGACCTCTTTCCGATTTCTGAACTGGCGCCAGCCGAAGAACTCGTTCACATACACCCAGGCGCCATTCTCTCCGATCCCTCGCAGACGCAGCAACTGACGTACTCTGTCGATGGTCTCCCCGCGTTCGTGCTTGATCGCTTGAGTGCGCTGACGCTGCAACTCTTGGATCTTGGCCTGCAAGAACTCAACATGCTCCCACTCGCGCCGCACCCGCTCTCGCAGTCCCGCCGGCAACGGGGAGCCATCCCACAACCGGATTGCATCGAGGAGAGCAGGTACGTCCCGGCCTTTGGGTAGCCGCACCCCCTGGCTCGCCAGCAAGCCTTGCATCCGGTTCACTGCGCGAGTGCGTTCCTTTTTCAACGTCCGCAACTCGCGATGGAGCTGCCGCCGATCTCCCTCTTCGAGGGTGGGAACGCGTACAACGCTCCACACTCTTCGTTCTCCGGCATGATACCGAAGGAGCATCCCCAGCAGCCTACGCACATCCAGCCCGTCAGACTTCGCACGTCGCTGACGTCGATTCACCTCGATGCTTGACGAGTCAATCACCTGGTTGTCAATCCCCACCGTCGCAAGATATCGATGCAACCAGAAACCGTCGCGTCCCGCTTCGTAGCAGCTCCGCACGACGGCGTCTTCCGTAAGTGCGAACCATTGTTTTGCTGCGGTGATCTCTCGAGCCAACCGCTTCATATCTCCTGCGAGCATCACGCGCACTCGTGGCTCGGTCCTTAGATCTTTGGTGAAACCGATCTTCCACTCCTCGACTCCCAATTCGAACACAAGGTACAGTGCCTGCGATGTCTCGGACGTCGTTCTGGTATACTCGCTCTGGCGAGCCGCTGCGGTCATTCGTGTGCTCCTTTCTCCTTGTCTGGTCGACTAGGGTCAAAGGAGCTTACCAGCAGCGACTCGTCCTACCTTTTTTGAGGCGCCCTTCATAGTTGTATATTGAGCGCGACCGTCATCCGCGAGCATAGAAGGGGTTCGGGGTGAATCAAGGAAGGGTCCTTCCCGCGGGCCAGGGATGGCGCAATTCATAGTGAGGAGCCTGCGGGCTGCCTCGTAAGATACAGTGCGATGTCCCCGGGGAGGACCCGATTAGGGAAATTGAGGCGCGCATGGTGCATCGCACAGCGCGGCCTCGGATGACAAACCGCAACGCTGGGCCCCCGGAGGGAACCAGACAGCCGTCACTGGCACGACACTGTAGGGGAGGGATGTTGTGCCTGGACCGAGCCTCGGCATCGATCTCAGCATCAACGGCGCTCATGACTGCACCATCCTCGACGCGACTGGCCAGGTGACGCAGCGCTTTACCTTTGATTCTTCCGAGTCAGGCTTGCGGAAGCTCGAGGGCCATATCCGCGCGGTCGAAGCCTCGCATGGCACACCTGTCGTAGTCATGGAACCTACAGGGTTGGCCTGGTTCATACCGTGCCTCTGTCTCCGCGCGCAACACCCCAAGATCAAACTCGTGCGCATCAAGACGAGTAAGGTTGCCGCGCTGCGTCGATATCTCAAGCAGGACGCGAAGTCCGACCGCCTCGATTCGCTCACCTTGGCCAAGATGCCTTTCGTCGATCCGGAGAAGCTCTACGCTGTGGACCTTCCGCCGGCGGCGCTCCACGGGTTGGATCGAATGACCCGACAGCGCGCGCGCTTGATCGAGGATATCACCAGGCGGAAGAACCGCCTTCAGGCACTGTTGCGCGGCTATCTGCCAGGCTTGATGCAGGTCGTGGGCAAACCGTGGGAGCCAGAGTTCCGCGCCGTGCTGGCGGAGTCGTTGAACCCCTTCATCCTCGCAGACCAGGACACAGCGACATTGCGGAGAGCCTTGCAGGGTAAGCTTTCGCGCACGGCACGCCTTGAAGAGCTCATGCCGCAGCTGCGCACCATCTGTATGCAACTGGCGCAACTCTACCGTCCCATTGTCGAGGCCGGACGGTTGACCGCAGGCTTCTTCGAGGACGTCCAGGATGAGGTGGCGCGGGAGCTGCGCTTGATGGACGGAGCAGAGCGGGAGGTGAAGGAGCTTGAGGCGGCGATCGCCCGCCGATACGAGGAGGCCGTACCCGAGGATCACCTAGGCACGATGAAAGGCTTGGGCGACGTGACCGCCCCCACAATCGTGGCCGCGGTCGGCACGCCGCAGCGCTTCCAGAGTCAGGCCGCCTTCCGAGGATGGACCGGCATCGTACCACACGCGTCGCAATCTGCCGACAGCGACGTGAAGGGACTGACCATGACGAAAGCTGGGCCGAAGCGCGTGAAGCTCGCGCTCTACCAAGCCGCCGAGACCGCGCGGCAGTGGGATCCGCAACTGGCCAAGATTTACTACGACCAGATGGTCAACAAAGGCAAGCCGCACCACAAGGCAATGGGCGCCGTTATGAGTCATCTCGCGTCGCGCATCCATGCGGTACTGACCGAGCAACGCGACTACGTCCTACGGGACGTGGACGGACGCGAGGTGACCACGCGCGAAGCGCGGGCCATCATCCTGACGCGATACCAAGTGCCGGCGGAGATCCGAGCGGAGCGGCGGACGAGTAAAAGAAGGAGGAAGCAAGACGTCTCAATAGGTGCTCATCGAGGCAGCGCGGAGCGCTCCTCACGGAGATCGTCTCCTTCCTCCACCGTGCATTCTACTCGAGCTCAGGAGGTGCCGCAAATCGAAGCGGCGGCAGTCAGCCGCTGACGACTTGGCTGTCTCCGGCCAATTTGCGGGGTTGACACAGCTTAGGAACTGTATCTTATTTTGATACCATTGGCGCACGATTCGCAGGGCCTGCGCAGCGTACGAATGCCATTCGAAACAGCACGCGGGACAACCACCAAACAAGCGTCGAACACATGCGAAACAGCGGTGTCTGGTCGAAACACCTGAATGACAACCAACCTGCCGAAACTCAACAACCTATGATTGCCTCTTCTCGGTGGGCGGATTCGCCTTTCCGCTCTTCGCCTTGGCCCATCTGGCTAGGACGGCTTTGCGCCCGGCCTCTGATAGCTCGCGTTTGGTTAGTCGCTGCTTTCTCGCGAGGGCACCCTCCCGGGCTATAGCCTGCCGCTCAGACCGTGTCAGGGCACGCTTGCGTGCCAGGCCACCTTTCCGTGCTCGCGCAATGCGCACCGACCTCGGTACCGTTCTCCGACCGTTCGACTGCATCCCCACAATACCCAATGGTAAGATAGCAAGCTCGTATTGACAAAACCACCTGTTGATTCTCTCCGAAAAGGTTCCAGTTTCTCTCTGAAAAGGTACCACCCCGAGGGGCAGTGCGTCCTATGATTCGCGGGATATCGGCGCCTCCCTGGCGGTGCTCTGGGGTTCTCTTTAAGGAGAGGCGCCATCTCTACATGCCGCCATGTTTGGGCGGACGCTTGTCCTTGGTTCGATAACTGGGCCCGTTGATCGCGACGACGTGGCAGTGATGCAGCAGCCGATCCAACACTGCGCCAGCGATCACCTCATCGCCGCCGAAGACGGCGCCCCATTCCTCGAAGGGCTTGTTGGTCGTCAGGATGATGGAGCCGTGCTTGTAGAGCCGACTGATGAGCTGAAAGAAAAGATTCGCGCGCCGCAAGTCCATCGGGAGATAGCCCAGCTCATCGAGAATCAAGAGGTCCAGTCCCCCGAGGGTTGCCAGGCGCGCGCCCAACGTGTGATCGACGGTGGCGGCGACGAGCTCATCGAGGAGGTCGGCGACGGAGCGAAACAGAACGCGCTTGTGCGCGGCGCAGGCCCGGATACCTAGCGCCAGGGACAAGTGCGTTTTCCCAGTGCCCGGCGCCCCGACCAGGACGAGGTTCTCGGCGCGTGCAAGAAAGCCGAGTTCGGCCAGTTCACGGATGAGCGGTGCAGGAATAGAGGGTTGAAATTCGAACTGAAAGCCCTCCAGGGTCTTGATCGTTGGGAAGCGCGCGCGGACGATGCGGGCATTCACCGAGCGATCGGCCTTCCGTGCCAACTCTTCGTCGACGAGGTGATCGAG
>Ga0187784_10000710_pt1 | contig 25139 bp, 27 predicted proteins | sample 1015_SJ02_MP15_2_FD_132964 | JGI IMG/M metagenome (GOLD analysis project Ga0187784, IMG submission 132964) | Tropical peat soil microbial communities from peatlands in Department of Meta, Colombia - 1015_SJ02_MP15_20_MG | ecosystem: Environmental > Terrestrial > Soil > Wetlands > Peat | place... | reverse complement strand
CACGGCAAAAAATGATGTGACGCCTGGGTGGAGCAGCTCATCGATGCCCTCATACAGGGAGAATACCGCACCGGTGACGAACACGCTGAGAGCCGCGATCAGTGCCCAGAAGTAGGCTTCCCGGCCGTACCCCAGGGGATGCTGTTCGTCGGGATGGCGACTGCTGTGATGCGCAGCAATGAAGAGAAATAGGTCGTTGGCGGTCTCGACGAGTGAGTGCGAAGCCTCAGCTGCCATCGCGGCCGAACCGGTGAAGATCGCTGCGCCGACCTTGGCGAGCGCGATCGCAAGATCTGTGCCGAGGGCTACCAATACGGTCCGCGTGCTTTGATTGCTTTCGTTTGGCATTCCCTAATCTCCGCTCTTCATCGCGGCCGCCTACGGTATGCTCGATCGGCGATATCAACTCTCCGAGCGAAAGGACGAGCGGTCGAATTCAGGTCCTGATGATCGCTGAGCTACTTTCTTTTCGCCAAGATCTGCACATATGCGCGTGATTTGATTCTTTTTAATGCTCATTGCTTTTTCAAACGTTTATATTGTTTTTCTGTACACCAATGCGCCGAAACAGCTGACAGCGTGATGAATGCACAAATGACAGAGGTCAATCTAGGGAGTCATTTTCCATTTCGGTGTGGAATTTTTTAGACGGTGGAGCATGGTCCGGTCGTAGATCAGTTGCAATTAATCAGTACGATGAAGTTATTCGTCGGTAAAGGGCGTAAACGATGACATCGAACAGTACCACGGCTGTTCCCTCGATCAAGGAGGCTTGCGGCAGCGAGAACGCGAGTATGATGCAGCCCGCGAAACACAACACAGGGAAGTTTTGTTAAACAGCCGCTCGTGCGATCTCAGAGTGTGCGAGGACGCGGTGGTAAGCTCGTATTACAGCAGCACCGTAAACGCGCTGAACCCGATCGCCGTACGAACGTCGGCGAGTAAAACGACGGCGACCAAGATCACTCCCACGGTCATCTCGGCTAGATAGGGAACCTTGTATCTTGGGTGCACGCGCGCGAGATATGTGGGAAGGTTACGGTCAGTAGCCATCGCGAACATCGTGCGGCTCGTGCCCGCCATGACAGAGAGCAGCACGCCGAGAGTCGCCGAGACCTAGCCGACCAGCACGATCCATTGCCATCCGCCTTCAAGACCCCGAAAATGAACGTTTTTGGCAGTGGACAAGACGACAAAAAGCAAACCAATGCAGTAATCTTTAGTTATCTCTGAAAGCCTGGCCTTACGCGATCCACTTGAGGACAACGTCTTCGTTACGCGGCGGCGCACTCTGGACTTCCTTTGCCGGGTAGCCGAAGATGAGCGGCGCCATCAAGCGGTACCCTTCTGGCACGTTTAGCTCCCGCCGAATTTCCCGATCAGACTCTAGGGGCATGCCAAAGCCTATCCAGCAGCTGCCGATGCCGAGGGATCGAGCGGCGAGCATCATGTTCTCAGCAGCAGCGGCACAGCCAGCCTGGAGCATTCTATTAGCAGCTTCTGCAAAGGATTCCTGATTCGAAGCAGCAGGTGCCGCCGCGAAAATGAGGACAAGCACCGGAGCATCGTAGAAGATGTTGAGTTTCGTTTTCAAGACGTTTAAGACCTTCTGTGCGTCCGGATCAGGGTTCTCGCCAAATTGATCCAGCCACAAATGTTTCGCCCGCTCAGAAAGCCGAGCGATCATCTCTCTGTCCTTGATTACCGCGAACCTCCACGGCTGGCCGTTCATGGCACTCGGAGCATAAGTGCCTGCTTTAATCAGCTCCCTGATTATGTCATCAGGCATGTCCGTCGGCTTGTAATTCCGTATAGATCTTCTTGAGTAGATGTTCTCAAAAACTTCGTTCATATATTCCTCCTTTTTCAAAAAACGGTCAAATCACGTTTGTTTCAAGACCTCCTGCATCATTTGCTCTGCGGCCACTGCCACTTTTATTTCGCACGGGTTATAATTCAAAAAGTTCATTGTCGCCGGTTAGCTCGAATGCTTGCCAAATTTGTAACGACGGAAGCACCGCATAAAACACTTTGTAACACGTATGTGTGTAACTTTACACTCCAACTGCCTATTAAACGAATAAAAGTACACCGCAACAAAGCCAGCACATACATCCTGGGGCTTTCGAGGCTCAAAAAAAGCCAATAGAGCAAGGCGATGCAATATTCCATGCATTCCATGTGAATAGCACCGGCAACGACGCAAAAGATGATCGACACGGGATTGTTTTAACTGGCGATGATGCGGAGTTATTGAGCCGTGCAATCGAAGATGTATAAGCCAAAGCATCGGAGAGCGCGGTCACCGTGGATGACACCCAAGCCTTGCACGCTCTCACAGCGTTCCTCAACGGCTATAGAAAGAAGGGCAAGATACACGTCATACGTATCTTAACTCGCTGAGAAGCGCTTATTTTGTGGCACTATCATCAAGCGCTTACCACTGTATCAGGCAAAGGGAGGTGCTGCAGGGCTGATGCGCCCATAAGGCGCATCTCACACTTCTTAATCACGATGTTGTCAGCCATACCTTTGCTATCTAGCATCCCTTTGGGTCAGACGCGCCCTCTCCGTTGAATATGGGCCATAGTTTTTTTTACCTCTTACGCACACAGTTAGGCGATAGAGCCAGAAAGGAGGTGAACGAACAAATGGCAAATGAAATGACCTCAGCCCCTCAAATGCCCGCTGCCCCTGAAACCACGCCGGTGGCGCTGCCATATCGGAGCGTCGGTGTCAGATTCGTCGCGCTGCTTATCGATGCCATTGTTGCTGGTCTTATTGCGTCAGTTTTCTCAATACCTTTGCGAACGCCCACGGCGAACAGCGTAAATTTTACGAACGGTACCTTTCAGGTATCGAGCACCGCAAACCCGCTCGCAGGCGTTGGCAGTGTGATCGCAGCACTCGTCGTGGTCTTCTATTTCACGATCCTCTTGGGTGCATATGGACAGACGGCGGGCATGGTGGCAATGAAGATCAAAGTGGTCAAGGAGGACGGCTCAAAGATCAGCTACGTCGACGCACTGGTGCGCTCATTGCTGCTGATCATCGACGCAATACCCTACGCCATTCCATTCCTGCTCGGGGCAATTCTTATCTGGACGTCAGATAAGCGACAGCGGATCGGAGATCGTGTGGCGCACACTGTCGTAATAACCGCGTGAAGGGCTTTTTTTGCCCTTCTTTTTTTGCGCTACGACGTTGCCCTGGTCATAACCCCTCGGTTAATTTGTGACGTTTAGCTGGCAACATTTTTACTGCCAAACATTTACATAGAATAGTTCATATTGAACTATCGCAGGCGACTTCAATGCGGAAAACCGAGATAGATATAGTCATATTGGGCTCGATGATGAACGGCCCCATGCACGGCTACCAACTAAGACAATACATTCAGGGCGATTATTTCAAACACTTTGTTTCTATCAGCACAGGCTCACTCTACACGAGGTTGTCTAAGTTTGAGGCCGAAGGGTTGATCGAGGGAAAGCGGGAGCAGCAAGATAAAGTGCCAGACAAAAAGGTATTTTCAATAACGGAAGCTGGCAAGAGACGGCTTGTGGAACTCGTGGGATCGCCAATCGGCACATCTGGCGTCCTACTATCCGATGTGAACAATTTCATAATTCACGCTCTCTTCTTCGACTATTTAAGCAAGGAGCAAATGAAAGGGTTCATTACGCCATTTTATGGCTATGTACGAGACGAACTCAAGCATGCCGACGTAACACGCGATTCTTTTTCATCGCACGGCATAACACTAAAAGATCTCCAGGTGCTCACCTTTGGGATGGGAAGAGATGTTTTGAAAGATGTTGCGAAATATCTCGAGGACTTAATGGAGATCCCCTAGACTTTCGTCGTCAATTATTTTTTAACTCTTTTTTGAAATAGGCTGGCGCTAACGCTTCGAGCTTTGGGACCTATTGTTGGGAAACTTTAAATATTGGTATGATCTATGATATTTCAACTTAAAATAGTATGAGTTGGAATACAAGACGAGAAGGTAATTGTATGCCCGATATAAAAGCTAAAATGTACAATCGACGCGCGTCAGGACCCCAAAGCAAGCCTGATGCAGTTATCAAGAGCTTAGATCTGCGCCCTGGACAGATCATAGCGGATATAGGCTCTGAAGGCGGATTTTTTTCGTTCCGTTTTGCTCAAGAAGTAGGCAAAAGTGGTAAAGTATACGCCGTCGACGTCAATTCAGCGATGCTTAAGTACGTTCGCAAGGAGAGCGTGACCATCGGCCTATCTAACTTAAGCACGGTGCCCGCAAAAGACTTCTTTTCCGCTGTTACCCCAGGCAGCCTGAACGTTGTGTTCTTACGGAACGTGTACCATCACCTGGATGACCCCGTCAGATACTTCGCCCAAATAAGAAAATACCTCGAGCCAGACGGAAAGGTCGTCATCATCGACTACAGGGGCGACGCGCGGGGTTTGAGCTTCTTTAAGCTATTCAAGCATAGCGTGACTCCCAACAAAGTTACAGAAGACATGACCGAAGCTGACTATGCTCTCGATAATTTCTTTGAGTATCTTCCAGAGCAGTATTTCATGGTATTCAAACAAAGAAAACGGTAGCAGATAAGATGTTCAGATCATCTGGAATGCGGATATCTCCCAACAATTTCCTGGCTTCTTCGAACGCAGTCACATTAACTCGCCCACATACGTCACGCGGCTTTCGGCCTTTTCGCTAGGCCATGTACTGCGTCTCAGGATGCCTTGCGAGTCCACACCCCGGTTACATCCGCACAATCATTTAGGCGGGTAGCTTCGCTCAAGAAATAGCAACGCTTAAGCTCTTAGCATTAGCTTGAATACTTGTTTAATTTTCGTCCTCGTATGCAAGGAGCGGCAAGACGGGTTATGGCGTTTGGATAGGGGGAGACATTTTATGGCATACTGTAGTGCCTGCGGACATAAAATCGGAATGTTTGAGAGACACTGGACACTCAAGAGCGGCGCACTGATGTGCAACGGCTGCTATCAGAAAGCCCTACAAGATGAGAAGGAGAAAGCGCAGCAGGCAGCCCTCGCGCCATACGAGCAGAAAGACCTTCCTGTCGTGCACGTCGATGGTGCGATCATGAAGCAAGGTGAAACCGCTTACGCGCACGCGCCAACCGTGCTTGAAGAGATTAAGACCGTCAACCTCGGGTATCAGGGAGGCAGTCAGGGCTTCTCGATCCCGACAGGGATCAAGATCGGTGGCTCCCCGATACGGTACAGGGTCGGACAGTCGCGCGGCCACATCGTCAAGCACGACGAGTTACAGCAAACGTCAAGGGGCGACCTGATCGCCACGAACAAACGGCTCTTCTTAAACCCTGTTGCCGGCAACAAGCTGCTTAGCGTGCCACTCGGCAAGATCACGAGCTTTCACGTCTACGAGAATGGGCTAGAGGTCTGGCAAGACAATAAGGCCAAGCCATTCTTGTTTACGCTTGACACGGTGCACGCAGAGATCATGGGTCTGGTGCTCTCCAAACTGCTTAACCTGACTTGAGAGGATGAAAGCAATTTATTTCGGATCGGGTTTAGATAGCAACTCACGCCTCAAACCGAACGGGAACTTGCTTCCGGCGGAGGTCGAAGGGCAACGGCGGAGCAGGTTAGAATACTGGCTCTTTTGGATCGTAGCGCTCGTGATAATCGCTGTGATCTTAGCGTGGGCCTTTCTTTAGGTTTCGTTTCTTCTATCTCTCACACGAGAGGTCATCGCTTGGCCAGTTGCTATCGTTTTGCCCTCCGCACAAGTCCGGCTCTCGGTGCTAATCTTAGGCAAGCAAATGTTTGGCGACCAGTTTAAGCTGCTTATGGTTGTGGGCGGTGCGAGAAGCATAATCATTATATGCCGAAGCCCACAGTGCACTTAGGTCAGCTCTTCGCTGACTTTGCGGTCCCAAACATGAAGTTTTAGTGATCCGTCGAAGCAAATCTCACTCAATGACGCAAAGGCGGGAGACGGCTGCTCCATGATCCGACTGGCGCGTAGATTGTAAAGCTTGCCAGACAAGCGTGCAGTGACGAACTCTCATTGAAATTTGATAGAAAAATGCTGGGGTTCAAGGTTGCGCAAAACGTACGCCCATGTCGAACGCCTTTTGGCAGTTTTTTGGAAACTCTTGTTGTCGCCGTCGTGCTTTTGTCTCCTCGTCCCAAAGCGTTGACTCGTACTTCGCGTAGTCGTCAAATTGATAAGTGTCGTACACCAATAGCGACTCTGCGTTTCCGAAGATCCTCGTCATCACCTCTTCCGCGACGCGGACATTCCAGTCATAGCCCATCTGTTTCGTCTGGTCTTCGCGTGCGTTCATGGTATAAATGAAGCCCGTCTTGATCCTCCTCGGAAAGAGTCGCGTGCGACGCTGATCGTATACCACGTACGGGAAGAACAGCCGCTCCATAAACGAGCGCATCTCTCCCGTAACCGCGTGAAAGTAGATCGGCGACCCTAAGATAAGGGCGTCGGCGTCTTCCGCTTTGCTGAGCACGGGCCGCAGGTCGTCGTTAACCGCACACCTGCCATAGCTCTCGCCGTCTAGCTGCTTGCAGGCGAAACAGCTTATGCAGCCCCTAAAGTTGAGTTTATACAGGTGAACGAGCTCAGTTTCCGCTCCTTGTGAAGCGGCTCCGCCAAGGGCATTTTTTAGAAGAGTAGCCGTGTTGCAGTTGGCTCTCGGACTTCCGTTTATCGCTAATATATTCATGGCGTCAGTCTCTTGTTTTATTATCACTAAACGCATCACCTATCTCGTTTTCAGGCTCTACTTCGAGCTCTTTGCCGGTAAATTGAACAGGTTTGAGTAAAATGGCATTCAATTATCTCTCAATTTTTCGAGTATGTTTAGTATGTTGAATATATACTGTCGTGCTTTTCGTACTTATGCGTTACGGACGCGGCATTTGGCGCAATTATCCGAGCCTTCACACCATCTTGTTCTCTGCGCAACGATAGCTTAGAAGTCGATGAGCTCATGGTCCTGCTGCGTGATGAGTCTAGGAGCGCGCGCTTCGCAACCATGCGCGGAGCTGCTTGTGCTATGTTATCGCACTCACAACTGACGATCGGGCGTGAACGCCAGCACCACTTGAATATAGCGTCTTGCACCTCCCTGGGAGGCGAAGCGCGATCTAGTCAGCTTAATTGAAGAGAGATATGTTGTTAGCGTTACAAGGAATGCACGAAAGAGCTGATAAAGGGTCCTCTGCCCATCGCTTACATTGTGTTCTGCTCAGAGAATACACTTTTTTATATGAAAATACTCATAAAAATAATTCGTGCGGTGTTGAGCCCGTGTAGGCTGGTGGGACAAAGAATGGCGTTGAGGCACCATTACAACGCACATAGTTTTAACTACAAAAAATGAGACCGACTGATCGTTATGCAGACTGAAAAAAAGATCTTCAAAGTACGTCAAAAAGAGGCGCGCATACAAATAAGTGAGAATGGGCCATACATCGTGTCAGGACGGATCCCCCTTACCAAGCTGACGATTCGCACGGACGCAGCGGGCTATCCCGAAAGTTACGTCGAATGCGAAGATTGCCGTGAAGGTTATCCCCTCAACGATACGTACGCTATGTGCCGATGCGGGCGGTCTAAGAGCAAACCGTTTTGCGATGGCACGCACGCCGAAGTGCATTTCGATGGCACCGAGACGGCCAGCCGCGTACCCTACCGCACGCGAGCGAAGGAAATTGAGGGGCCTACTCTCACGCTGACAGACGCTCCTGACTTGTGCAATCATGCAGGGTTTTGTCTAAGAGCCGGCGGAATTGGCAAGTTGACAAGGTCCTCAGACGATCCGAAGGCCAAGCGGTTAGCCATCGAAGAGGCATGGAACTGCCCCTCGGGACGCCTAGTCGTGTGGCATAAAGAGCCCGAAAAATCGATTGAACCTGAATTCGGGCCGTCTATCGCGCTCGTCGAAGAATCACACAAAGGCTGCAGCGGCCCGTTATGGGTGCGAGGCGGCATTCCCGTCGTGTCATCCGACGGCCGCACCTACGAAGTGCGAAATCGTGTTGCCCTGTGTCGATGTGGCGCCTCGTCCAACAAGCCCTTCTGTGATGGCAGCCATATGGGAATCAAGTTTATCGACGGCCTCCTATTTTGAGTCGAGAGGAACTTGACTGGTGTGTTTTCAAGTCTCGTCGGCTGAGCTTGACGCTATTGACGTACCGGAGGCAACGTTGCGCCGCAAAATAGCGCTGCGTTGACACGCCTCCACCCCTCTGCCGTTTTAGACCGCGGCTTGACGGACTTCATACTTCACGTGGCTCGGGCAGCCGATGTCAAGGCCACGCACTATTTACCCTGCATTTTGCTTCGCTCGATTGCCTTCCCGTCGCCTATCGCCCCGAGCCCATTGTTCTTTTTGCAGTCTGAAGTAGTAGAGCCGTCAATTGGGCTTTTATCTTATGCGAAAATCATGGCAAAAAAGAAGCACAACAACGCTAAAAGGTTGCACAACTCATGAAAAGTTGCATGACTCTCGCGAGCAAGTCCAAAAAAATGATTGAACTCTTATAATGATGCGCTGCCCGCCGAGAGCGATGCCAATCGCCCTGCGGCTTTTCAAGGAGGAGTTGGTGACGTTTTTCACGTGCATTGGCAAAAAGACGACTTACCGGCAATAATGCTTGCGATTTTGAAAGCGTTTTTTTGAGAGCAGCAGGCCGAAACAATCAGTCTACAAATCGGCGAATGATCAGCCGCGGCGGCTAAACAATCGGAGCCGGAGTCAAAGACTCCGATTGTTTGCTACACCACTGTCCACAAAAGGAGATGTTCGTGGTGTTGCAAAGTAAGTCCGCTCAAAGCGGCATAATTGTTTCCCTCAGAAAATGAGAGAGCTTGCTGCTGAGATCAGCGGAATATTGACTTGCACTACGGAGACTGAACCGACGAGATGAGTACAACCGAAGAGACCCGCGGTGACGTACATCAACTTGTAACAAAGGTTCAAATAGATTTTAGATACACTAAATTCTGAATTAGCCCCAACTGCTAAGGCTGAAACCGCTCTGTGCATGGGTCGATGCTTGATCCAAATAAGTCTTGTTAAGACTTTATAATGATGCGCGGGGTGGTCAGCAGCCTTAGTTGCATCTTTTTACACCTGGCGCACTAGCTCTACGGTAAGGTAACAATTACCCAGCTCACCCCAGCATTTTGCCCCATGAACAACGATTTCGTTAAGGTCGATGAGCTCATCTTCGAAATCGCGGACTATAAAAACGACTGTGCCGATGAGGCTGCCGAAAAACTTTTGAGAGAGTGCGCGACCAGTTGGGAAGCGTACCAATGCCTGCGAGACCGTGTGCACGATGGTTGGTTACATAACCGCGCACATCATCAGGTGCGTCGAATTATCAAACGGATCAAGTGCACACACATCAGCTTCGCCACACGCAGCAGTTTGGCTCTATATTTTATGTACAATTTGATTTGTCTATTAAAAATCTGGTTCTCCTCTATTTCACTCTATAGTTTCACAGCGGAAGAGTAATGTCGTGGCCTGTGTAATGAGTTATTACATCCAGAACTCCCTCAGCTGGGTGCGTGCTACACATACTTGATCTCCTTTTTTCTCTGTGTATGGATAGCCGCACCCAAGTAATCTTAAAAGATCATTGAGTGTTGCAGCAGATCATGCGCACCCGCGACGCGCAGAGCTGATGACGTCTCTCTTTTTTCAAGCGATGCAGTAACCTAGTGAGAGAGCCCTCTTCCGTCCGCGCGGCGCTTACCACTAAAAAAGTTCCTTTTCGGTGATCCACAAAACGAGAAAAACGAAGGAAGGTGAGCGCGTGCCTCTTTTCGGTCAGAGCACGCGCGACGCGTATGGGATCTTCAGCACCAGATAGGCCACCGCAAAACAGAGCGGGATCGTGATCACCGCAGCGAGACCGAACTTGAGCAGGTGCTCGATCGATAGCCCCCTCAGCGCCAAGGCAACGAACACGATGATCGGTGCCTGGATGAAGTAGACGGTGTACGAGTGTCGTTGCAGGAACCGGCTGCGCTTGCCCGACCAGTTGATACGCTCGCGGAAAAACGTTATCAGGCCAAGTGACATGCCGACCGCAACGATCGAATCCCACAGCGCGTAAACCGCAGACTGCCAGTATCCGTTACCGACGACGAACGTCGCGCCGGCGCTCACCGCGATGGGGAAAATCGTTATCGTCGCGACCAGCACCATGAGGAAGCCCGTTCTCCCCATCGACTTCGGAACGGTTCGGAGCCAGTCGTGGCGGACGGCGACAATGCCGATAATAAAGAAACTGAGGTATTGGGGGAGATAGGCAAGAGACGGAAAACCCGCCGCAAACGCACCTATCGGTATGACGATGCGGATTAAGTAACTCGTGAACGCTAGGAGAAGGATGAACGCTGCGATGGTCCGATAGCGGGGAGGTTGTTCGTTGTGCGTCTCTCGCGCTACGCGGTTCCTTCTTGCAGCCCACCAGATCGCGTAGCCGATGTCAAAGAAGAGGAGCATCTCCACAAACCACATAGGGCCGACCCCGAGCAGAGAGGGGTAAGCCTGCCACGTGAAAGGCGTGGTGATGCCATCAAGGGACGCCGGCATCTCATACAAACCGACGGCCGCGATCGGGCTAAGCACAAAGAAGAAGACGACGAGCGGGATGCCCAGACGGATCAGCCGGTCCTTGACGAAACGCCTCGGCCCCTTGCGCTCGAGCGACCCTGACGAGAAGTAGCCTGAGATCAGGAACAAGAGGCCCATAAAGTAGGCCTGGTCGACAGCCGCAAAAATGATCAGCACGGCGTATGCTAGGGGATCGTTATAGGGGGGTTCATAGTAATAGAAGGCCCCGACCATCCCGTAGACTATGGCTATGTGGTGCAGCACCACGAGCACGACGAGATAGGTCCGGAGGTTGTCGGCGAAGTAAAGGCGGTCTGAAAGTTTTTTGGATCGAGGGGGCGTATGGCGTTCTCCCTCGGTGATGCTCATTCCCTCGGCAGCCGCCTGTCCAGGCATAAGCCATTCCTTAGGTTGGGGTAGGTGTTAGCATTTCCTATTCGCTCAGTGCTTAGGCCCAAGAAAGATTAATAGATGATGCACAGTTTGCCCTTAACACGCTCTCTTTCATTTTGCCCTGCGCTACAACCCTACGTGGAACTTATACGTTATTTTGTAAAAATAAAAATAGCCTTATACGTCCCCCCTTGTGCTTGGACACACGGCCAGCTCAGGCCGGTAAAAACAAAAAAAGCCGAAAGCTCAGTTTTGTATGCATTTAAGTAGTTTTGAGTTCACTGACAGGTGCAGGTGAAAATGGATTTTCCTCTGCCAGTGATTCCGAAGCCCGAAGAAGGGACAGCTGCAATTATTACTTCACTAGTAAGAGGAGACGGATACGATAACTACGTATGCGGCTATTGCGGGCGTATTCTATGTGAGAATGTCACTAGAGGCCAGGTAACGAAGTTTATAGCCACGACGCGGGGATTATCGGTAGTAATGCCTTGTCCTGACTGTGGTAAGTATAACGATTTGACGCGATTCGAAACGCAATTCCAAGAGAAATAGCATCTTCTCTTCTTAAATTAGTTATCATTCCTGCATTCTATGGCATGGAACGCTACACAATAGAAAAAGAAAAATACGCCCCATTACGTTACGGAAGCGTCCCCTACCTGTGTCGCGCGATACGGTCTCCATATCGGCATCAGCAATCCCGAGGACGTTAGGGTGGGCTGCCCAGGGAGAACCATTGGTCCCAGTGACCGATACTATCACGAACGCTCCACCAAATGTCCCCGTTAGTGCTGCTGACAGCTATCAATGGATGCATGTGAGCATCCGTGCAGAGGGCGCCTGGTGAGGCGGCAGATAGAGCTTCTAGGGGGTTCAAGTTAAAGGCGCCCCAGGTCCCTATCCCTCCATAATAATTCATTTGCGAGAGCTGATGGTTCAGGCCCTGGTACAAAAAGGTCATTGAATGAGGTCACTGCAGGGCCCGCATGAGTTGCTGCCTTTTCACCGAGGGATTTCCAACTAGACCACACAGTGACATTCCACTCCCTCCACCAAACGGCGCTATCAGCACCGCGTACGAAGACGTCAATCACACCAACAGTGAATGGTGATGTCGCGGCGGGTGACGAGGTGAGTTTTCCTCCGAGTGACTGCCAGCCTGACCACTTTGCGCCATTATACGATTTGTGATATAATGCGTCATCCGTGCCGGTTACAAAGACGTAGCGGCGACCTGCGCCCCACGAAGCAACTGCAGGACCTGTAGCTCGCGAGCTTTCCTCCGAGGGATTGCCAACTAGACCATCTGTTCTGGTAGTACTTCCACTAGAGGGCGCCTGGCCACGCGCAAAGACGTCTAGTCTGAGACTGGAATAGCCGCTCCAGGAGATAAGGGCGGCGGAAGATGTGAACCAACCTCCGATAGATTGCAACGTGCCGTTTTCGCTACCCCACGTCGTCGTGAACCAGACGGAGCCGCTACTTCGGGCAAAGATGTAGCCATTGTTATTGGCAGGCCACAAGGCCACTGCGGGACTTGTGCCTGGCATTATTCCGTCGGGCGGGCTTGTAGCAAGTGGCAGCCGCTGCCTTCTGTGACGTCCTTTCCCCACAGCACTGCACGCGGTCATCGTCATGATTACAATCATTAACAACGCAATGACTTTTCGCTTCATTTTGAACTACTTTTTAAAAGCTGATTAGTGCCGCAGGTGCGTAATTCATCGGCTGTAAGCGTCGCGGGACAATTTCGACTCTTCATTTGCCTCTTCGACATCAACGGCCCTTATGTCCGCCTCTATCGCTTCCCGCTGCTTCTTTTTCTCCATCGCGACTTCGTGACACATGTCACAAAAAATAATCCCCTGCGCTGTAATCCAGCGCCGCCCGTACCATTTAGCCATAGGTTTTCCACACAAACCACAATAAGGCATCTTGATAACCTCAGTTTTGCTATGCACACCCGCCCGCGCGGGATTTCTTACTTGAATTAAGTACCAATACTTGTAGTCGTTATAAAAGTTGTGTAACACGCACGTGTTACAGCCTGCCGAGTATACGCCGACGAGGAGAAACGCGTGTTATATTTTTCAGTTACGACACTTCCGCACCACTTGTAGTCAACAAATACCCAGATAGACACATCACTTACCGCGTGAACAACGATTGCCTGGACGTCGATGAGCTTATAATCGAACTAGCCGACTGCAAGAACGACCTCGCCGATGTGGCGGCCGAAAGGCTTTTGCGGAAGTGCTCGACCAGTTGGGAGGCTTACCAATACATGCAAGACCGCATGCACGAAAGCTGACTACGTGACAGCGCACGTCAGCAGTTGCGACGAATTATCAAAGGGATTCAAGTGCAAATGCACTAGTCTCCGAATACGGTTATGCGTACGAGGGGCCCGATTGCTGAAGGGGAGCTTCCTGAGCCGAGGAGTTTGGCAGTCATATCGCATCCGAACTGACGGCGCCAACTTAATAGATAACTATGTTTTGCCAGAAGCGCACCTATTCATACAGCTTCTCTTAATCAATTAGTGTTACCGAAGTGATTAAAAAATGAGCAAAAAAGCACGCAACGACAATAGCCTAGTCGCTTATTTTTCCCGTAAGGGCAAGAACATCGTCGGCGGCGCGATTATCGATCTGCCCGCGGGCAATACAGAAGTGGTTGCACAGATGATTCAGGAAACAGTTGGCAGTGAAAGTTTCCGGATCGAAGCAGTGCACCCCTACCCCGACGACTACCGTGAGACTACCGAGGTGGCGCAAGAGGAACTACGTGATAACGCTCGGCCTGAGCTCACCGCTCGTGTGGAGAACATGGAAGTTTACGACGTGATTTTCCTTGGCTATCCCATTTGGTGGGGCACGATGCCGATGTCGCTGTTCACGTTTCTCGAGGCATATGATTTCTCCGGAAAAACTATTGCCCCGTTTTGCACGCACGAGGGAAGCGGTCTGGGGCGAAGCCTTGATGACATAAAAGTGCTGTGCCCACATTCAACCGTTCTCGATGGCCTCGCAATCTTGGGCAGCGAAGCAAAGGAAGCGCAGCACGAGGTATTAGAGTGGCTGAGCAAACTCGGTGTGATAGAAGGGGCACCGAAGTCGACTTAAACGCTGCTCACTCAAGATTTTGCACACGCTTCTTCGAGTTCTGATGATTAAGGCCCCAAGTAAACGGCCGCGCTAACAGATGACGTAGCCACTTGCTGCAAGTACAATTGCAAACATGGAACATAAGACGCTGCGGAGGAAGAGAGAAAGAAAGAGGTGCTTTCGCACACGTTCTGCCTCTACGTGGCTAATGGCCGTTCTCTACCGCAGCGCCCATACGTATATTGCACTCACGTAATATAAAACTAGAGAGCGCAAAAAATTTCTCGGGCCACAGAGTCCCTCAACTAGACCTGATCCACGCTGCTAGAAAAGGAAGTAGTCGGCGTAGTTAATATCCGATCCGTTAGCACGACCCCTGGAAGAATCCAGATATTGTTGATGCGTGTTCCAAAACATTTCTAGCCCTCGTAGTTGAAACATAGTTTTAATCAATTCTTCAGCCGATGACCTGTCTGCTGGATAACCGATTTGTGTGAGGTAATCAAAGCCTTTTAGGGCCATTTCGATAGCTAAATGCATGACTTGCTGAGTTGCGCGTGGAAAGTGTATTTCGGGGTTTTTTAGAACCGCGGGGTCGAGCCGAGTGAGCTGTTCGCTGTTAAACGCGCCATCAGGGTGATGGTGTATTATCCAGCTTCTCAGCACGTTGTGATTAAGGTGGGTAACGTCTTCCTCAAAGTCAGTGAGGTCATCAAGAATTTGAAGACTAAGCCCGATATTGTTGACGCCCAACTTGGCTGCGTGAATCTTGTCGGCTATTTGTGGTTCATTCACCTCGGGCGCGACAAAGGCTAAGAGAAGTAATTCACCTCCGCGGAAGCGATGGATTCGGTCGAGTAACTGCTTCGGATCGAGAACTGTAAGCACGTTGCCTTCCTCGCCGCTTTCTTCGGCACCAAGCGAAAAAAGGGCGTGCATAATGGCCTGCACGGTTGCCTTGGCAGTTTTTGCGTCTTCGGCAAGTTCGTAAATCGATTCCTGAAGAACGCCCATTTCCAGCAGTGATAACATCATGTTCGGCACGACCCTCCCTCCCTGCAGCGAGAGTTGCACCGAACCTTTGGCCTCATTATCGAGAATGTTGTCGGTGGCAGTCACGATCCCGCGGATTGCGTGCAGGATAATTCCATACGTTTGTTGGCGGCGTTTCGCGATGCCAATCGCGTCGAAAATGGTAAGAAAAAGAATGCTGAAAAAGTTGCGTTGCCAGTATTGCGCCGGCGCCATTTTCATGTAGGGAAAGGTGAGCGCTTGCGGCAACGAGCAGAGCTCCTTTAATCGGTGGTTAAACTCCTTTTCCATACGCCGATGCAGAAGAGCGGCATTGGCAAAGGCATAGCTTAACCCCGGGTGCTTGATCGTTTGCTTGACAAACGAAACGTACGCATCGCGTTCTTGTGGCATTCGCTCTCTCGGCTATGAAAGGAATGTCTCCCCAATGCTTCATATACACGTCATACGTGCGCCCGCCGCAGATGCTTAGAGTGCCACAATCTCGCTAACCCGCTACTCGCGTGTATGCTCCATTCGAATGATCCACCCTGTCGTATCACCGTATTGCCCGCAAACTTTCCCAGATCGCCGGGCACGAAGTGCCTGAAGGCGCGACAAAGGAAAGAGATGATGACCGTAACTTGATGCAAGAACGGGTGATGGCAACAAAAACACCTTAAGTGTTGTTCACGTAGCTTTCCCCACCCCCAAGTGACGAGGTGGTTACGATGGAACCGGATGAAGATGTTACGATAGTCTTTGCAGAGCCCGCAGTGTTGTTCTTGAAGGATAATCCAGAGCTGCTTCCGCAACAATACCGTTCGATGTTAGTGGCTTCTGATTATTTCAGAACCTTGTGGCATATCCTTCACGGGGAACACAAACGTGACGTGCTGAACGAGCTTACGAAAAACGGCGCTGCGATGAAGCTCAAACAGCTCATCGAATATTTCGGTGAGTTTTACCTCGAATCGATAGCGCTCAATGTCGCTGCCACGGTGGGGAGCAATATTTACATGCTATCGGCACAAGGAACGGCAGGCATCACGATTACGGTCAACCCTCAAAAGTCGGCGAAGTAGTTTTGCAGCCCCGCAATAACGCTGCATTGTAAGGCTGATGATCGGAGTAATACTCCCCGGTTGAAGACGTTATGTGGGAGGAGACTGATGGCGCCGCTTCAGGGCTTCGTTCCCGCCACTTTTATGCTCACGATGGCTTGAGCGAGGTCGCGCACTTCTTCTGCAGTGAGGCTGATGCCCTCCCGAATCGCTTGCGCAGATGGATCATTTGCGAGGCAATCAATCGGGAATGAGTTCTGCCCTATCAGGCGCACGTCTTCAAATCCCGCAGCGCGAATGGCCGCGAGGTAGGCGTCTTTCATGATGGCTCCCGAAAGGCAGCCGACGTATGCGACAGCCGATTGTTGAATCACGTCAGGCAGCCCCTTGAGCAACACCATGTCAGACACCGAGAACCTCCCTCCAAACCTCAACACGCGAAATGCTTCCCTAAATACCGCTGCCTTATCAGGAACGAGGTTAATCACGCAATTTGAGAGAATTAAGTTGACGGAGTTATCAGCGAGGGGCAGATGTTCTAATTCTCCGAGCCGGAACTCCACGTTATTGTAGCCGCCTTTACGCGCATTATCACGAGCTTTCTCAATCATTTCAGGCGTCATGTCGACGCCGATAACGTGGCCTGTGGGGCCCACCGCGTTCGCGGCAAGGAAACAATCAAATCCCGCCCCTGAGCCGAGATCCAGCACCGTCTCGCCTTCTTTCAATGAAGCCAGCGCAGTTGGATTTCCGCATCCTAAGCCGAGGTTTGCCCCTTGTGGAACCGATGCCAGCTCATCTTCGTTGTAGCCTATCGTGCGGCTGATATCGTGCGTAAGATCGCCCGTGCAGCAGCTACACTTTATGGGATTGAGAGGGATAGAAATATCGCGCTTGGCCACTTTCGCATACGCGCTCCTGACAACCTTCTTAGCTTCTTCTTCCTCCACTTGCGATCACCGCGTTTACTCCAGCTCCTTGAATATTGGGCCTAAAAAGCCTTTAACCGTCGCTGAGAGCTCCTCCACTTTAATCAATGAGATGCAGCACACTTCGCCGTGCCGCTCACAACTGACGGCGGCGAGCTTGTCTCCGGCACGTATGTGGGCACGCTCGCGCAGCTCTTTTGGCAGCACCATCTGCCCGCGTTCGTCGACGCTTACGACCGCTTCAACCTTGCAGTTGCTCTCGCGTACGGCGCTGGGTGGATGACGTGGGCCTTCTTGTGACATCTTGGTCGATAGTCTATTTAATTCTCAGCATATTTTAACTTTCCTGATAAATCAGAACAATCTAAACAATTGGAAGAGACAAACTTGACCTTGTGCGGCAAGACGGTTACTCGTTCAAATTGCCAAATGTTATTTGAAGCCACTGCCAGATCTCGTCACGCACACACCTAAACGACGCGCAGTTGCTCAATCCTCCGGGATTATCAAAAGGATGGTGAAGGTAATTGACCCCTCCCGGAAAAATGGGGCAGCTCTCTGCGGCATCAGCACACAGTGTAACGACGCAGTCAAAGGTCGCGTTGTCAAAAACACTTACTGATTTCGTACGTTGGTGTGAAATGTCGATGCCCAGCTCGGCCATAACGCGGATCGCGCAGGGATGCAGTTCAGTTGGAGCACTCCCGGCGCTATAGGCTTTGAAACGGTCGCCGTAGCTGGCATTCACAAGCCCTTCGGCCATCTGCGAACGGGCCGCGTTGTACGTGCACGGAAACAGAATCTTCCTCACGTTATCACTGAATCTTCACAGACGCGTTTAAGCGTAATAGAGGAGGAAAGCGAAGAGCTCTTGTCGGAAGACATCGTGAATAATCAAAAGGCAAAAGATAGCTCAACTCGCAGTGCCGAACAAAGCAATCCGGCGCAACGGTGCGAGGGTGCGATTTTGCAGAGTGACGAAGAACTGATGAGGTTAGCTCGAAAACGGGCTGAAGAGAGGGTTGGATTCTACATACACTTCACTATTTATCTCGTGGTGAACCTGTTCCTCGTGGCAGTGTGGTGGTTTACGGGCGCCGGGTTCCCGTGGTTTCTCTTTGTGCTCGGCTTTTGGGGAATCGGCTTATTCGCCCACGGAGCGAGCGTCTTTATGGGCGGCGGGATGACCGATAGAATCGCTGAACGGGAGTTTCAGAAACTCAAACGAGGCAAGGAGTAGGGTTGCCTTTCTAACAGGTTAAGAGTCAAATCTCACATCTTTTCAGTATTGCGCGTAGACGTCATATACGTGCTGCAGCAGCGGATGCTGGTAGTGCTTCCAATCGATGCCGCTAACGCCGTGCGTCACAATATATGCGCGGTTCGACTGGTCCTATCCGATCACGTCGCCGTGCTGCTCGCAAAACTTGCGGAGATTACTGCGCACAAAGAGTCTCTCCAACCGCCCTATTTCTTCAGCTCCCGAGCAGTCAAAGCAGAAGCGCGCGATCACATCCAGCCTTTCTTGATCCAAAACCCGTACTGATACGTCCACTCCTCTTTGTTCGCTTTGATTAGTTGTCTAAAAAACTTACCTCTCTCGGCAATCGCGCTTTCCTGATCATCATAGTGGCGCTTTGTCTCTATTGCGTCCACAAGAGTTTGCCCGAGACTAAACGCTTCGGTAATCGCCGACTCAGGCGCGGCATTCATCCCAACAGTAGCGCCGACCCCTCCAACCGTCAATGCACCCATCGCGTTCAGGAAATAGTTTATGTAGCCGAGCACTTCGCTGATGCTGCCCAACCCCCCTGCCGTGGTCACCGCGCAACCATACTTCCCGGCGAGCATCTGACAATGGACTGCGTTAGCGAGACGGTCGATCACCGTCTTGAGCTGAGCGCTGATTGAATTGAAGTACACCGGTGAGCCGAGAACGATCCCGTCGGCGCGCGTCATTTTTTCCCAGAGGTCAGAGAGGTCGTCTGCGTGAACGCACTCGCCTTCGCCGTAACAAACCCAACACCCTAGACAATACCGTATGTCCAGTGCGGCGATATCAACGAGTTCCGCTTCTGCTCCGCGCTGCCTCGCACCATCGAGGACAGCGTCGACCAGCCTACGGGTTTGACTTTTCTTTCCACGCGGACTGCCGTTTATTCCGAGTATTTTCATGGTTGCACCTCGATTAAGCACTAAGTACGACGCTGCGGCTAAATAATGTTCAGACTTGCGCAACCAGTAGTCGATAGAGACTCGCTATTGCTGTGCCGTAATCTTTGTGATGGTGAGAATGCTTAACTGATGATGATGTACTCCAAGCGCAGCGATTGCAGACATGATCTCCACATATCGCGCCGTAATGCGTACGCCGCCTGCAAATCGACGCGCACATAGTGTCGAGTCCCCTTTTTGCAGCCTGAATCGAGAAAAGCAGCCGCAAGGGCGATGTATAGGGGGTTTTTTATGTCACAGTTCGCTAAGAACTTCGGCAACGAGAATAGCTGCGTAATGTTGTGACACCTTGGCCTAGCTGAGCCGCAAGTTCTCAGGTGACGCTCAAGACCAAGCATCTGCAGATAGCAATTTTTATGCTGTGTCGGCCCCACGCTGCCGTCTTGATTCATTTTTCCGTCATGGGCGGACAAAGGAACCTTGTTGACCTTGTAAAGCGGCTACGCAAATTTTTCCTTCAGGCCACGCGCAAACATCCGGGCCGCCTTCAGATCCTCCTCATTTGGTTGTCCCTTGTTAGTCCCCCCAACGAGTTTGAAGGGCCCCCACGTATCCCATCCCTTACAGGCGAAGTCGCCTACGATTGCAAATCCTCGGTTCGCCAGCACCTCTTTCAGGGCAGCATGCCTCTCGGTCCCGCCGGCACCACTTGTAGAGAAGACAAACGCCTTTTTCCCTGCGACGGTCGAGAGCCCCGCTATGAACTGGAGAAGAGTCTTGTGAAACTTTAAGAAATAGATTCCCGATCCAAACCCGATCAGGTCATACGTCGTCACGCTATCGGGGTGCGCCTTCGCCGCAAGCACAAGGTCCGCCCCCAGCTCTTCAGCCAGTGCTTTTGCAACTTTTTCCGTGTTCTGGTGATGGACTGAAGCATACACGATCAGTGTTTTCATAGCAAATGCGTTTAATGATGTTTATCTTAATAGCCTCACCGTTTGCAAGGCTTATCGATCCATAGCTTTATCGACTATGGCGTCACGCTGCCTCGCGACAAAAAGCATGCCACAGCCGAGCATGGCTACAAGCAGTTCCGTTTGGCCGTTTTCAGGGGCTTTTTTAGGCCGGACGGCTGGCGCTATGCTAGTGCACAGCGGCAGCGTAGCTCGGGACTACACAGGCGCTTTTTGTGATACCCTAGACGAAAGAAGCGTATCGAAGATAAAAACCGACCAAACAGGAGATAATTATGAGAACGAGAATAAAACTGCTCTCTGTTGCGCTTGTCGCAATTATGGCGTTAACCGTCATGTCGAGCGCAGCGCTGGTAACTGCGCAGGGATCACTTGCACCCACGCTGGTGTCAGTTACTTCGACTCCACAGCCTGCGGTAGTGGGGATACCAGTCACGGTGTCCGTTACCTTTTCTGTTGCAGCAGGTGCCACACAAGGGACGCTCGTGAGCTTACAGTTTACGTGGCCGGATGGCAGCATGACCGGCACCTCCTCCTATCTTCCGGGAGGCACGCAGACGGTATCTACTACGTGGACGCCTACACAGGCGGGAACGGCTTATGTAGATATAGTGGGAGGTTGGACGGATGTCGCTACAAATACAGGGGGGCCTATGGGACCCTACGCCTATAGTTTCTCGGTGATCTCGACGCAGCAGACACAACTGAGTGCTACCGTGGCCCCCGCCGTCGTCGCGGTCAACCACCCCTTCTGGATCAACGGCACGCTCAGCACGACCGCTAACACGCCTGTCGCAGGGGCCGCCGTCCAGCTCCAACAGTACGTCAGCGGCGCATGGACGAACGTCGCCGGGGCAACGGCCACCACGACGCCTACTGGAGCATACAGCATCAGCACGAGTGAGCCCACTGCAGGCACCTACCAGTACCAGACGACCTATGCCGGCAACGCTACCTACGCCGGCAGCACCAGCAACAGCGTCAGCGTGAAGGTAGTAAGCAAGACATCAGTCCTACAAGACTACACGACCCTCCTAACCACCATGAACCAGCTCCCGAACTCAGCCTTCCTCCCCGGCACCAAGCTCCTTCTTCTCGCTGCGGTGGGAGTTAGCGACCTTCAGGCCCGAGCCAACGATTACGGCGCTGCGGCTGCGACGTTACAACTGGCCGTCCTGCCGCATATGGACGGCTGTTCCGCGACAGGATCGCCGAACAGCAACGACTGGGTGCGGACGTGCGCGGCGCAGGGCCAGCTCTACCCACAGGTGCAGAATCTGATACAGGAGTTACAGGCGTTGCAGCACTCGTGAAGGGGTTTTTTACCCCTTCACCCCCTTCTTTTTCTTGCTTTTTGAGCCCGTTCGAGCTGTCGGTATTCGCCCACTGGTGACAGCCGACTTTGAGCGGAATTAAATGGCTATAGAGGCGGTATCCGCCGCGATTCGTACTGCAGCACTGCCTGCATCTCCCTGTCAGAAAAACTTTGGCGGTTGAAAACTATAAGCTTGCGCTGCAGCAGTAGCTTAGTTTGAGAAGTGGCGTTTTTGGGTTCTCCCGTTTTTTCAGCAAAGTTGAGTTCGACGTCCTTCAAATATTGTATGTGCGCAGTGCAGACGTTTTCGAGCGAAGCACCTACCAGCATCCGAGCGAAACTAACCCTTTTATGAGCTGATTTTGGTGCCTAGCCTAGCCACGCTGTCTGAAAATGTGAACCCAGAGATTGATCGCCATCGGCACCATCGTGATTAGGACAACCAAGATGACGAATAATGGCGTTATTTGTGCTTTTCCCCTCCAGATCCGGTAAAAAACAATAGCGTCTGTGACGGCGACGATGATAGTAGCGATCATAAGAGCTCTCGCAAAGAGGTTGACGGTTTGCTTCGTCCCGCCATTTACTTCCCGTGTCATAATTTCTTAGCTCAGTCGAACGATAATTCTATCACGTGTATTAGCTTATCCTCACGTTGTATCACGTGAATCGTGCAGCTATCCGCTTTAAGTCGCTCCATCTCTATTTTATTCGGCGTCTTTAACGCCGTCGTACCGTTCGGAGGATAAACAAAGATCGCGACACCATACTCTCTACTCGGTAAAAAGTACGCTTCGGGATACATAGCGGTCAGCAGCTGAATCGTCTTAACGCCGTCAAACTCGTTATAACTCGGTACGATTTCGGGCACAATGACGCGCAGCGCCGACGCGGTATAAAGGGTATCGGAATACCAGATTAAAGCGTGCTGTTTAGCGTTTCGCTGCAGCCCGTCATAGTCATATTCGTCGTCGTTATCGGCAAACGCTTCTTTAAACTGTGCTATGTCGTGCTCACTGGGAGGCGGCGCTTTTACATTCGTTAAAGCCTCGTCACGTATAGTGTGATACTCGTCTATATTATCGATGTTACAGTCGCGCCCCGCTTCATATATCATTTTGATACGCCTCCGCTACACAGTCGTAGGCTGCTCAGGCAGCGGATGCTTGTAGCGCTTCCAATCGATCCCGCCGAGCTGAAATCAATAGCCATGTGCGCTTCGATGGCACAATATCGAGCGCCGTTCGCTTTAAGACGGCTACTCTATAGGTTGGGCAACGCGAACTCCCATTTCAAAAGCTTTCTGACAATCTTTTGGAAATTCTTCTTTTCGTCTCTTTGCCTTCGCTTCAACATCAAAAAGTGTTGTCTCGTACTTAGAATAGTCGTCAAATTGATAGGTATCAAACACAAACAACGATTCTGACTTTCCGAATATCCGTGCCATGACCATTTCAGCAAGACCGAGGCTCCGGTCATAGCCAATCTGTTTCATCTGCTCTTCTCGCACGTTCATAGTGTAAACCAAACCTGTCTTGATCCGCCTGTTGAAAAGCGTTGACCGATTCGCATCATACACTGAATACGGAAAGAGCAACCTCTCCATGAAGGATCGCATTTCGCCCGTGACGCTCCCATAGTAGATAGGGGAGCCGAGGATAAGGGCGTCAGTTTCCCCTGCTTTTTTGAGCACGGGTGTCAACTCATCTTCTACAGCACACCTGCCATAGCTCTCGCCGTTTTTCAATTTGCAGGCAAAACAGCTTATGCAGCCTTTAAAGTTGAGTTTATACAGATGCACGAGTTCAGTCTCTGCTCCCTGTGAAGCTGCTCCTTCAAGTGCATTGTTTAATATGGTTGCGGTGTTGCAGTTGGGTCGCGGACTTCCGTTTATCGCTAATACTTTCATAGACACACATCTCCTCTTATAGCGATTTAACTTTTTTTAGGCGAGTATGTTGGTAAACATTGACCCCCCTAAGACGCCTCAACCTGCAAGTTTGACATTCCCCCAGTATCGCATGTAGGCGCTGTAGACATTCTCAGGCAGCGGATGCTTGTAGTGCTTCCAGTCGATGCCGCTCAGCCGGTGACTCATGATATACGCTCTATTTAGATGATCTTTGATACTGATGGCGGGCATTCCGAATTTCATAACAACGAAAAGTTGAACGGCGTTGTTGGAATGGTTGTGGAAGCCTCATTGAGCAGACGCTGGGGCGAAGCGTTGTATGACAAGGAATCACATTTATAGATCCCTAATCGTATCCTTGAGGACGCGTAGCCTGACCTGAAAGGTATTGCGTGGCCAGAAGTAAAAAAGATTGAAGCGCTGCCAGCATACGTTCCGTTGAATGAATGGGTTGCGTTTCACAACCAAAAATGCTACAAGGAGGCAATCGCCCGCTTCGACAAGGCCCTCAACATCGACCCGCGCTACGCGCACGCGTGGAGCAACAAGGGTAGCAGCCTCCACGGCTTACAACAATGCGAAGAGGCCATCGCCTGGTTCGACAAGGCTCAGCCTATGACTGCTAATCACTGCGCCGGATCTGAAAAGCATCTCAACTTCGGAAGCTTTGAGTTCATCTTGAAGTGCAACTTGACAATTCTCTATTGGAAGAGATAAGGCAATTTGCCTGATCTTATTTAATGTGGCAACGTTGTCGTTACGAGGACTATCAAACTCAAAATACCGCTCTTCAACCCGTTCTACATCTTCGTGCAAATTTGTCAGCGGTGCGCTACTGCAGAAGCTGTATTAGGTGCTGTCATGTTCGTCGCTCACAAAAGATAATGTCGTCGCTCAGTTCGAGAGCTGACGAGACTTACAATCCCTGCTGCCAGTAAAAGAGAAGTCGATAAGGAACTGTCTCTTACTTATCGTTGTTTCTTTGCTTATCTCAGCGATCTATGCTCCATCAAGGCCTTTCATAGCTAGATAGGAGGTCACCCGCATCAAAGTCGAATCGGGGTAAAAATCGTGCTCAATCAACTTATTTTTCAAAGTTCCGTCTAGGTTTGTCATATCTATCGTTGTCATGCTCTTCACATCCAGACGGCTGCAAGTTTAGCTCAAATAGCAGGAGCTTGGAGAGCAACGCCTCTCTGCCTTAAAACTCCCAAAAATAAGCCCTGCGATTTGTATCAACGATATTTGATTCAATAGGTGGATTTTTACTTGGAAAGTGGCGAGGGTCGGAGGTGCAATAGCGATCCTCTCACTTTGGCGTTTTGCTGTGTTTTTTATATCGCTCTAGGGGATCATATCAGCTGCGATATTTGTTGCAGTTTAGCGAGTGCAACACTTCTTCGCGTCTTAGCCGCAAGCAGTACGTTGTAAGAGATGTCCATCACGCGAGATCGCTGACCACGACAAGCGCTTTTTTTTACAAGGCCTGATCATTGTAATGCAAGTTTATTCATTGGGCACGACGTCGACCCTATAGATGCTTTCGTCCTGTTTCATACCCGACTCGATGCCCCGCACCAATGACTTGACCTGGGCACCGTTGAGCCCATCATCGATGT
>Ga0187784_10000709_pt1 | contig 25140 bp, 29 predicted proteins | sample 1015_SJ02_MP15_2_FD_132964 | JGI IMG/M metagenome (GOLD analysis project Ga0187784, IMG submission 132964) | Tropical peat soil microbial communities from peatlands in Department of Meta, Colombia - 1015_SJ02_MP15_20_MG | ecosystem: Environmental > Terrestrial > Soil > Wetlands > Peat | place... | reverse complement strand
GGCATCATCCCGACGCCGATCACCATGGACGAGCTCGAGGACATGCTCATGGAGCATGGCGTCATGGCGCAGGTCGACGAGAGCCAGGTCGGCAAGACCGCCGCCGAGCTCGCCATCGCTTAAGCAATGATGTCGGCGCCGACCCTTCGAACCCTTCAAGGGTCGGCGTTTCTTCCCGATAGGAGCGTGACGTGAACGTCCGCGCTGTTGTGGAGATGGATACGTCCGAAGCCTGCACGTTCGAGGCGGCGCAGACGGATATGGGCGTTTCTCCAGCTAAAGTGTATGGGGTGCTCTCCGGCGTCGCGCCAGAGCGGGCCGGCATCGAAAGCGAGGACGACTTTGATCGTCACGTACTCGCGTCGATCCTGTCGATCGCCGCGAGCGAAGGCGGACCGCTGGCGTCCCGGGTCGGATTGAGCGACGCGCATCTGTCCATGGTTCTCGCGACCTATTTTCCCTCAAGCCGGTTTTCGCCGCCCCAAAAGGCTCTGGCGGCCAACGAGCCCGATCTCGACGAGATCGAGATGGTGCGCAACCTTCTGATCGCGAACAAATCGAGCGATGTCGAGTGCGCATCCTGGCTTGCCGCCATGGTGGCGCGTCGGGCCCTCGAGCCAAACCACCTGTGGGAGGATTTGGGCCTCCGGAACAGATCCGAGCTCACGCGGCTCATCGCGCGCCATTTCGCGCCGCTGGCGACACGGAACGACAAGAACATGCGCTGGAAGCGATTCATCTATCGCGTGATGTGCGAGGACGACGGCTTCGTCATGTGCGCCTCGCCCGTTTGCACGAATTGCGCCGACCATCACCTGTGCTTCGGCGAAGAAGCCGGTCAGAGCCGGGTCGCCTCCGAACCCGCCGAGACCGAGCGCCTGTCGCGACGCGCCTCCGCCTCGTCGAGTTTGTGACAAATCTCATAATCTGCCGTCGTTTTCGCCCTGCGGGGGCAGGGGTTTCCGCTGGCATCCGCCTTGCTTGCTGATTTGCAAATAGGCAAACCACCCAGAGGCGCCAACATGATCACCGTTTCGGAAGCCGCGGTCGCCGCCGTCAAAAACGCGATGACGAGAGCGGGCCAGCAGGAAGGCGGCCTGCGCATTCTGGTCAAGGAAGGCGGATGCGCCGGCTACCAATATGTCGTGGACCTCGATCGCGAGCAGCGAAGCGACGACGTCGTCGTCGAGTGGGGCGGAATCCGCGTATTCATCGACCCGGCCTCCCGCCCGCGTCTCGAAGGAATGACGCTCGGCTACAAGCATGACTTGCACGGGGAAGGATTCACCTTCGAGAATCCGAACGCGAGTTCGACCTGCGGCTGTCAGAAATCGTTCAATTGAGCGCCGCGCCCGGCGCCGCAGGGCATAGGCGAGACCCCGACATGGTCAGCGCGGCGAAAGGCCTTACTCCCCTTCCAGATAGCGCCACGGACCACTGCATAGGAGGGAGCGGAAGCGCTCGGTCGTGCGGATGACGAGATTGACGCGCGTGACGAATATCGAGCAATCCTCGCCTGCGCCGAGCGCGCGCTCGAGGAGGATCGTGTTGAACGACACGACTCTGCGCGACGGCGAGCAGGCCCCTGGCGTCGCGTTCACGGCGTCGGAAAAGGTCGAGATCGCGCGCGCCCTCGCGCGGGCCGGGGTCCGCGAGCTCGAGGCCGGCACGCCGGCCATGGGCGAGCCGGAAGTGGCGGCGATCCGCATGATCGTCGAGGCCGAGCTTGCGCTAACGCCCATCGCCTGGTGTCGGATGCGCGAGGGTGACGTCGATGCGGCGATCGCCGCCGGCGTCTCCATGGTCAATCTGTCCGTGCCGGTGTCGGATGCGCAAATCTCCGCAAAGCTCGCGGGCGGCGCGGCGCAGGCCCTGGAGATGACGACGCGCGTCGTCGGCTACGCCCGGGAGGCCGGCCTTTCGGTCGCGGTCGGCGGCGAGGACTCGTCTCGCGCCCATCCCGAATTCCTCATGGAGGTCATGGCGACGGCGAAGGCCGCCGGCGCGCGGCGCTTCCGTTTCGCCGACACGCTGAGCGTGCTCGATCCCTTTGCGACCTTCGAGCTGATCTCGAAGCTGCGCCGGTTCTGCGACATGGAGCTCGAAGTCCATTGCCACGACGATCTGGGGCTGGCGACGGCCAATACGCTCGCCGGTCTGCGCGCCGGGGCGACGCATGCGTCGGTCACGGTCATTGGCCTGGGCGAACGCGCGGGCAACGCGCCGCTCGAGGAAGTGGCGGTGGCGGCGACCCAGCTCTATGCCTACGAAACCGGCGTCGCGCTCGCCGAGCTCCAGTCCATCGCGACGCTCGTCTCCGCCGCGGCGCAAAGACCCATTCCCGTCAACAAGTCGATCGTGGGCGACCACGCCTTCACGCATGAGTCGGGCATTCACGTCGCCGGCCTTCTCAAGGACAGACGCTGCTACGAGGCCTTCGGCCCTGAGCTGCTCGGACGATCGCACAATATCGTCATCGGCAAACATTCCGGTACAGCGGCCATCACGGCCATGCTCGACGGCCTGAGCCTGCCCTTCGAAACGGAGGAGCTCGGCGCTATTCTCTCGCGCGTGCGGGCGCATGCGCTCGACCACAAGGGAACGGTCAGCGGCGACGCGCTCAAGCGCATCTGGCGGGACGTGCGCGAGCGGTCCCTCGCGAGAAGCCAGTGAGGCGGCATGCCGAAGTGCCTCGACACGTCCGCGTCTTTGCCGACCATGGCGAGTCTCCGCCATTTGCCGAGACTGCTAGAGCTGCTCGGAGAAGATCTGGCCTGCGTGGCGACGCGCGATCCGGCCGCGCGCGGAAAGATCGAGACGCTTCTGACCTACCCCGGCGTTCACGCTTTGCTCTGGCACAGGCTGGCCAATGTTTTGTGGCGACGCGATTGGCGCTTCCTGGCTCGGCTGGTCTCCTGGTTCGCGCGCTTTCTGACAAACATCGACATTCATCCCGGCGCGACAATTGGACGCCGTTTTTTCATCGATCACGGAGCCGGAGTCGTGATCGGAGAGACCGCCGTCGTGAGAGATGACGTGACGATCTATCATGGCGTGACGCTTGGAGGCGTTTCGTGGTCGCCGGGCAAGCGCCATCCGACGGTCGAGTCCGGCGTGGTCATCGGGGCGGGCGCCAAAATTCTCGGACCGATCACGATCGGCCAGAATGCGCGGGTTGGAGCCAATTCGGTCGTCATCGAAAGCGTCACGCGCGACGCCACCGTCGTCGGCATTCCAGCAAGGACGGTGATGCGGGACGCCGGCCGCTACACATTCGGCGGACGCGTGAACCTCAACCATCACCTGATCCCAGACCCGGTTGGAGAGGCGTTCTCGGTGTTGGCCGATCGCATCGAATTCCTCGAGGCGCGGGTGTCGCATCTGCAGCAACGGCTGAAGGAGCGGGCCAAGCCCAGATCGGGCGAGGGCTCGTCCCACAGAATCGAGCCGCCACGGATCATATGAAGGAGGAACGCATGACGAGCGCGTCGGGCATCCTGGAGCAGCTCAAGAAAGCCTCATCGGCGGAGGATTTCTTCGCGCTGCTCAGCGTCGACTACGACCCGAAGGTCGTCAATGTCGCGCGACTGCATATTCTGCGGCGGATGGGCGAATATCTCTTCAAGGAGGACTTCTCGGCGGCGTCGGAGGCGGAAGTCGCCGAGCATTGCAGGACCTTCCTCCAAAAGGCCTATGACGACTTCCTGAAATCCTCGCCGATCGCCGAACGCGTGTTCAAGGTGCACAAGGATGCGGTGAAGCCGGCCAAGCCGCCGAATCTGGTCCAGCTCGACGTGTTGAAGTGACGGGCGGCCAAACGAAGGACAATCCGATGCATATCGTCGTGTGCATGAAACAGGTGCCAGACTCGGCTCAGATCCGCGTTCATCCGGTGACGAACACGATCATGCGCCAGGGCGTGCCGACCATCATCAATCCATATGATCTCTTCGCCATCGAAGAGGCGTTGCGCCTGCGCGACAAATTCGGCGGCGAGGTCACGATCCTCACCATGGGCCCGCCCTCCGCCGAGGACAGCTTGCGCAAGGCGTTGAGCTTCGGCGCCGACCGGGCGGTGCTGCTCACGGACCGCTTCTTCGCGGGCGCCGACACGCTCGCCACGACCTATGCGCTCGCGACCGCCATCCGGAAGATCGGCAAGGAATTCGGGTCGCCGGACATCGTCTTCACCGGCAAGCAGACGATCGATGGCGACACCGCGCAGGTTGGCCCCGGGGTCGCCAAACGCCTTGGACTGATCCAGCTCACCTATGTCTCGGCGATCAACGCGGTCGATACGGCCAATCGCACGATCGAGGTCGAGCGTCGCTGCGAAGGCGGCGTGCAGAAGCTGCAGAGCCGGGTGCCGTGCCTCATCGCGATTCTCGAAGGCGTCAACGAGCTGCGCGTCGGCTCGCTCCCCGACGCTTTGAAGGCCGCGCGCGCCGAAGTCATCAAATGGAGCGCGCAGGACGCCGGCGTCGAGGACATCGCCAAATGCGGGTTGCGCGGTTCTCCGACGATCGTGAAGAAGGTCTTCGCCCCGCAGCCGCGCGCGCAGAAGGCCGAACTGATCGACCTTGGCGAGAAGCCGGGAGACGCCCTCATAGAGGAGCTCTTCAAGCGGCGCCCGAAGCTCGAAGCCGAGCTTGAACAACTGGCGCGCGGCTATTGACTGGCGAAAAACGGGAGCGAGGACAGATGAACGACAAAGCGAAAGCTCCTGCGGCCAGCGGGCGCGCGTCGACGAAAAAGGAGCTGCCGGAGCATCTCAAGTGCTACAAGCACGTCTGGGTGTTCGTCGAGCAGGAGCGGGGACAGGTTCATCCGGTCTCCTGGGAGCTCATGGGCGCCGGGCGGGAACTCGCGAACAAGCTCGGCGTCGATCTCGCTGCGGTCGTCGTCGGCCCCAAGGGCGAAGCGACGCAGGCGGTGGTCCGGGAGGCCTTCTGCTATGGCGCGGATCTCGCCTATCTCGTCACCGATGATCTCCTCAAGGAGTATCGCAACGAGAGCTTCACGAAGGCGCTGACGGATCTCGTCAACAGCTATAAGCCTGAAATCCTCCTGCTCGGGGCCACGACGCTTGGGCGCGATCTCGCGGGTTCTGTCGCGACCACGCTGCTCACGGGCCTGACCGCGGATTGCACGGAGCTCGACGTGGACGCGGAGGGCTCGCTCGCGGCGACGCGTCCGACCTTCGGCGGATCGCTGCTCTGCACGATCTTCACGCTAAACTACCGGCCGCAGATGGCGACCGTTCGTCCGCGCGTGATGCCCATGCCGGAGCGGGTCGAGAAGCTCGTCGGACGCGTGATCGAGCACCCCCTCGGCCTCGTCGAGGACGACATCGTGACCAAGGTGCTGGCGTTCCTCCCGGATCGCGATTCCGCCAAGTCCAATCTGGCTTTTGCCGATGTCGTCGTCGCCGGCGGCTTGGGCCTCGGCTCGCCCGAGAACTTTCAGCTCGTTCGCCAGCTCGCCTCCGTTCTCGGCGCCGAATATGGCTGCTCCCGTCCGCTGGTGCAGAAAGGGTGGGTCTCGTCCGATCGTCAGATCGGCCAGACCGGAAAGACAATCCGGCCGAAGCTTTACATTGCGGCCGGCATTTCCGGCGCGATCCAGCATCGGGTCGGCGTCGAGGGCGCCGACTACATCCTCGCCATCAACACCGACAAGAGCGCGCCGATCTTCGATTTCGCGCATCTCGGCGTCGTCACCGACGCGGTACGGCTTTTGCCTGCCCTCACGGAAGCCTTCGCCAAACGCCTGTCGCCGCATCAGCGCGATCGGCTCGCGAGCTGAGGAGTGACGCATGATCGACGAGAGGTTCGACGCAATCGTGGTCGGCGCGGGCATGGCGGGAAACGCCGCTGCGCTGACCCTCGCCCAGAGAGGGCTGAAGGTTCTGCAGCTGGAGCGCGGCGAATATTCCGGCTCCAAGAACGTGCAGGGCGCGATCCTTTATTCGGAGATGCTCGAGAAGCTCATCCCGGACTTTCGCGAGGATGCGCCGCTGGAGCGTCACCTGGTCGAGCAGCGTTTCTGGATGATGGATGACAATTCACATACGGGCCTGCACTACCGTTCCGACGAATTCAACGAGGAGCGCCCGAACCGCTATACGATCATCCGCGCGCCCTTCGACAAATGGTTCTCCAAAAAGGTCCAGGAGGCCGGCGCGGTCGTCCTGTGCGAGACGACGGTCGTCGAGCTCCTCCAGGACGCGCGCGGCAAGGTCATCGGCGTGCGGACGGACCGCAAGAACGGCCAGGTCGGCGCGGATGTCGTCGTGCTGGCGGAGGGCGTGAACGGGCTGCTCGGCACGCGCGCCGGCCTGCGCAATCGTCCGGATCCGAAGAATGTCGCCCTCGCGGTCAAGGAGATGCACTTCCTGCCGCGCGAGACGCTCGAGGCGCGCTTCAACCTGCGCGGCGACGAAGGCGCCGTCATCGAGGCGGTGGGCACCATCTCCGCCGGCATGACCGGGATGGGGTTCATATACACCAACAAGGAGTCGATCTCGCTCGGAATCGGCTGCCTGGTCTCGGATTTCGAGAGGACCGGGCAGACCCCTTACGGGCTGCTCGAAAAATTCAAGGCGCATCCTTCCGTCTCCGCCCTCGTCGAGGGCTCGGAAGTGAAGGAATACGCCGCCCATCTGATCCCGGAGGGCGGATTCAAGGCCATTCCGCAGCTCTATGGCGACGGATGGGTCGTTGTCGGCGACGCCGCGCAGCTCAACAACGCCGTCCATCGCGAGGGCTCCAATCTCGCGATGACCTCGGGCCGGCTCGCCGCGGAGGCGATCTTCCAAGTGAAGTCGCGCCGCGACCCCATGACCGCCGAGAATCTGGCGCTCTACAAAAAGATGCTCGACGACTCCTTCGTGATGAAGGACCTCAAGAAGTATCGCGACATGCCGGAGCTCCTGCACATCCAGGCGCAGAATTTCTTCCTCACCTATCCGCAGCTCGTTTCGAAGGCGATGAAGAATTTCGTCCGCGTCGACGGCGTGACCAAGCGCGAGAAGGAGAAAGCGACGATAGGCTCCTTCGTGCAGGCGCGGTCTTGGACCGGACTCATGGGCGACGCGTTCAGATTCGCTCGCGCCTGGAAGTAGCATCAACCCAACACGGACGCTGGAGATCGACATGTCGGCACAAGCTGCGCCTCGCGTCGAGGACAAGCTCTACCTCAATCGCTATCTCGTCGACTCCGGTCGCGCCCACATCAAGGTGCGGCCGCATGACAAGCCCTCCGCGCAGCTCTTGAGCCTGCTGAAGCTTTGTCCCGCCCATTGCTACGAAATGAACTCGGCCGGACAGGTGGAGGTCGCGACGGACGGCTGCGTCGAATGCGGCACCTGCCGCGTCATCGCCGAGCCGAGCGGTGACATCGAGTGGAACTATCCGCGCGGCGGATATGGCGTGCTGTTCAAGTTCGGCTGAAGCGGTTCGCTCCAGCGTCCGGCCAGAATTCCCGAGACGCGCTCACCCTTGAGGGGCGCATCTCGGGAGGGCCAAAGAAGTCAGGCGCGTTTGCCGTTTGCGCGTGAGGGACGCGAAGGACATTTGCCGCCCACGGTAGCCGCTCAGACTCAGTGACGGCTGTCGTGGGGATTTCCGGGATCGTTCCTCATCCAATTCGCGAGTTTCGAAAGATTTTCCCAAATATGCGCGCGTAGCTCCCGGTCTTCCACCGTCTCCTCAAGGGCCGCGTTCATGCAGGAGAGCCAAGCGTCCCGCTCGGAAGGCCCGATCCGAAGATGCATGTGGCGCGACCGAAGACGCGGATGCCCTTTGACGGCGGAATATTCCGTCGGCCCGCCGAGCCATTCCGCGAGATAGAGCTTGAGAACGGCTCGAGTGGGTCCGAGATCCTGTGCATGCATGGCGCGGATCTCCTTCGCCTCGGGCAACTCCTCCATATGACGATAAAAGGCCTCGACGAGGCTGTCGACCGTGTCTGCTCCGCCGATCAGGGCAAATAGTGAACTCGGATTGTCGAGCATTTGTGCGTGTTCCGTCCACTTCCTGACGAATGAGGGATCGGCGGCCGGCCGAGGCGGGGACCGCCATGTCTGAAGCGGCCAATCGCACATTCGAGTCAATGTCAATTATGCGACATTTTGTCTGGCGCGCCGGGGAAGGGGCTTTTCAGTGAAGCGTGACGGCAGGCGGCAAGCTTTTCTGGCCCTGCGCCGCCAGTGCGATGGCGCGGATAGTCGCTTCGGCGATCGCGCGCCCGCGTTCGTCGCGGCCCTCCCAGCTCGAGTCACGGCCGCGCGGATCCACCTCGACGATCTTGACGCTCATCGGCGTCCTGGATCCGTCGCGCGCGACGCCGCGCAGAAACCCGTCCATCGGCGAGACGACCGGAAAGCCGTCCAGACGTCCGATGACGAAGCCCTTGAAGACATGCGCGCCGATGTCGAGAGGCGTTCGCCAGATCCCCCCGCGCGCAGAATAGATGAATCGCTCGCGGCCGACCCCGCCAAGAAACCGGGGACTATGGTCATCCGCAAGCGTCGCGCCTTGCTCGACCAGTCGGCCGGCGTCGGACGGGTGTGTTTCGACGGCGACGTCGCAGTTCAGCCCCGCGACGAAATGCGGGCCGAGCCCGATCGACACGCGGGAGATCTTGCGAAGATTGGGAACCAGGCCGAGCTTCTGGACGCGTGCGTCGATGAGGACGTCCGGCGCGCGCAGCGTCAGGAGGTCGCTCAGTTGAAGATGCGTCACGGCGACGGATCTCGGATGAGCCATCGCCTCGACCACTTCGATCACTGTATGCGCCCTTCGCCCGATCACGCCTTCGACCTCAGCATGGTCGTCGAAGAGCGCGTCATGAAACGCCATGCCGCGACGGATCACCGGCGGAAAAGGATCGTGGCTCATGACGACGCGGAAACCCTCCATCGTCAGCTCGACAGCCACTGCCGAAGCGATCTCGCTCGTCCCCAGGACGATCGCGAAGCGGCCCACGCAATCCGAGAAGAACTCGCCCAGCGGAGAATGCGCCATCGTCCCCTCCATGCGAAAGCCTGAAAGCAAGAACGACACCACGATTCAGGAGCTCTCGCCGGAGTGTCCGCTTTCATCAGCGCTTGAGGGAGGAAGCTCGTCCTGCCGCCTCAGCCGTCCCCGAAGGATCTCCGTCGCCGCGGTCAGAGAGACGCTTGCCGGTATCGCTGCGATGAAATCGAATGGCTGGACGGTCTCGCCGCCATCTATCCGAGCGCCAGTGTAATCCATGTTCCGCGCGCCAACGTCGGCGCTCGCCCGCCTCTACCGAGCTTTGAAGGCGGGCGGCAGGCGTTTTGCCAGCAACGACGCCGGCGGCGAAGAAGGACGCGACAGCGTCGGCCGCTACTACTACAATTGTCCCTCCCCACGGATTTCGTCGGATCCCACCAAGCTTCGGCGCCGAGGGTGATGGGGGAATGTAATCAAAGATACTGGCGGCGGCTTCGAGCATGGTGCGGGACCTTGGCTCGCGATTAGGGCCGAGCCGTCTCTTTGAGGCGAAGGCGGGCGGCTTTTTGCTCCGGGCGCCGTCCTCTGCCTTACGAGGGCGCGCACCGGTCGAGCCAGACATCGGCAAGGTCTCGCCGCTCACATGCTCCGGCGAGATATCTCTTGATCCGCGCCACGCGCTCCGCATTCTCCTTTGTGCCCGGCGCGAACTTCGTCGTGTTGTTCGTCGCGATGAGCGCGAGATAGTCGTCTCCCTCAAGCGCATCGAGCGGCTTCCCGAACCAGCGCCAAGACAAGGCGTCGAAGCCGTTCATATCGATGAAGGCTGCGAGTTGCGCGTTCTTGGAGGCGAGTGGGCCGACAGCGAAATAGGCGACGAGCGTTTGCTCGATCTTCTCGATACCTGGCCCGAACTTCTTGAAATATAGCTTCTTGACGATCGACTGCGTCACCGTCGTCGCGAGCGGCGCACGCCAGTCGACGCCGCCATGCGACCAAAAGTTGGGATCCTGCACCTTGACGAGAATTTCGAGCTTTTCCGGTGAAAGAGCCGAGGGCGGTCGCGCGCCATTGTCCGTCGCCGTCTCGTATTTTGAGAAAAGCTGCTTCGTCGTCTGCCGCGCGACGATAACCGCATAGGTTTCATAGGCGGCGCCGCCGATGAGAGCGGCGGCGAGAGTGAGGAATATATACTTTACAAGAGAACGCATGCGTGGCCTCCTGTTCAGCTTTTAGCTGCAAAGATCGACAAATTCTGGGCGAAACTCCCTCGTATTCTTCGCACGCGGCTTTCTGGTTCATCCATGGCGCGCTTGGCCGGCTGGAGGAAATCAGAGACGCTAGAACGGGCATGGCGGATGCTTCGGAAGGAAGCCTATTGGTTGGAAGATCTCGAGTGGAGCGGGTAACGCCGGCATCGGCAGTTGCTCTGTCGCTTTCGCTGGGAGGCCGATTTTAACGGAGAGACATTCGAGATTTCGGGCGCGGCGCGACGGTTTTCCCCGTGAAAGGCGGCGCATGGAAGATCGCCCACGGATACCTTAAGCCGGTTTCTCGAGCAGGCGGGTGAGCGATGCGAAGCGTCATGAGCAATGACATCGCGCGGTCGCCACCCGCCTAAAGACTCTCTCGGTTCCGACACGGTCCTTTTGCAGTCACGCCGGGTCCTGGAAGCGGTTCAGCAGGCCCGCGCGTCATCAGAGCTTGCGTCCGAGCAGCGCTTCGACGCGGCGTTTTTCCCACGCCGGCGTGAAAACGGGAATCCTGTCGAAAACACGCAGGCCGTGAAAAATGACGCTTAACCCCCAGCCGACCGCCACGAAAGGCGCCCAGATCGCGCGCGGCGTGAGGAAGACGTTGATCGCCGCCAAAACGGCGACGGTGGTGAGATATTGCGCGAGATGTATATAGAAGCGCTTGCTTTCCTGGACCTTGGCGAGCGCGAGCGCCTCGTCGGCGCGCAGTTGGCCACTGTTCGCGTTAGGGTTCATATTCCTGTCCTTCTCGACGGGTTTGAGCGCGGAAAAGTCGACATCAAACACAGCCCCCAAAGCTTTAAGCGACTCGACGCTCACATTTCCGCCGCGCTCCAACCGCTGGATTGTGCGAACACTCAGCCCGCTCATTTCCGCCAGTTGTTCCTGCGACCAGCCGCGTTGAAGTCTCAGCTTTTGGATCAGCATAAAGAAGTCTCCTATTCCATCGGCGCCGACAGACTGCCTCGCTCCGGGCCAGCGCAAAACGACACCAACACGACAAACGCCCGACAGGGCTGCGACACGTTTGAAAACAAGTGGTTCAAGGGCTCCAGCGCATTCGCGCGCGCCTCACTGCGCGAGGGCGCCGCCCGACTCCTGCACGGCGGTGAGCGCCTCAACCCTATCCTTGATGGATCTCCAGATCTTTGGTTCGAGGTCCTTGCCGCCGATCTCGAAACTCCGCGCCATTTCGTCGGCAAAACCCACGCCTTCCGCGCCATATTGCTCGGCGATGATCCACGCCGCGCTCCATAGCTTTTTTTGGCTCGGGATTGCGCGCTTCCCATTCGCTCCAGCTTCCGTCACAGGTCCAAGACGAGCAGGTCGCCTTTCGCGCGGGACACGCAGGCGAGGAAATATCCTTCCGCGCGTTGCTCGGGCGTCAGCCGCTTGTCGCGGTGGTCGACCTCGCCTTCCAGCACCTTGACCTTGCACGTTCCACACAGGCCCTGCTCGCAGGAGGTGGGGATCCTGACGCCCCGCTCCTCCAGGAAGCCCGCGACGGTCTTGTCTCCGGGGATCTTGTGGGTCGCGCCGGTGCTCGCGATCTTGACCTCGAAGACCTTGTCGAGAACCGGCGCTGCGAGCTTGGCGGCGAATCGCTCGACATGGATGCGCTCGTCTGACCAGCCCGCCTGCCTGGGGAAGTTGACGAGAGGATCCATCCACCAGTCGGCCCCGCAGATGAACAGCTGCGTGTCTTCGGACTGACCCGACAGCAACGTCTTGGGATCGAGCAGCTGACCGTCCGCCGTCGCTTCGCGATAAAATTTCGTATTTTCGGCGAAGGCGGATTCTGAGATGAAGCCGACGAAGGAGTCGGGCGACATCAACGCGAAAACATAATGCAGCTCGAAGGGTATGTTCTTGCGCTTCAGATGGTCGGCGATGCTCAATATGGGCGTCACGCCGATGCCGCGCGCGAGCAGCAGCGCGCGCCGCGTGTTTCCTGGCACGCGAAAACGATTGCGCGGCGGGCTGACCTGCAGCGAATCGCCGACGTTCACGCGCTCATGCAGCTCGACGGAGCCGCCGCGGCTGTTCGCGTCCTTCCAGACGCCGATGACGTAACGGCTTCTGTCGAAGGGGCTGTTGCACAACGAGTACTGGCGCACGAGCCCGCCCGAAAGGCTGACGTCGATGTGCGAGCCGGCAGAAAAAGCGGGCAGGTCGGCGCCATCGGGATCGACGAGCTCGAACGAAACCATGTTGTGGGCTTCGACAGCTTTTTTCGCCACGACAACCGAGCGAAGCGCTTCTTCCGTCATGCGTCTCTCCGATTGAAAACGAACTCTGAGATGAAAAAAGCAAGGAGTGGGCCAGGAGCCTGAGCGCGGCGTCGGGCCATCGCTATCCGACGATGATCACGACGCGCGGGGCGAGCCGTGGGGCGAGGCGCGCCAAGTCGCGCGCGCGCAAGGCGACGCACCCCGCCGTCGCCGAAAGCTCCGGCGTCGCCACATGCAGGAAGATCGCGCTGCCGCGCCCCGCGACCCGCGGCCTGATATTGTGGTCGAGGACGCCGATGAAGTCATAGAGGCGGTCGTCGCGCCACAGCGCCTCGCAGCGCCACGGGCCGCGGTCGCGCGCGAAGCGGTTGTAAGAGAAGCTCGCAGGGTCGTCGCACCAGACGTCGCCCTGGCGTAAGGCGCGCAGAGTCGGGGCGACGCCTGCTCTCCCGAAGCGTCCGGGACGAAAGAAGGCATAGAGCAGCGCGAGCCGACCCTGCGGCGTCGCGCCGTCTCCCTCGCGCTTGTCGCGCCTGATCCCGGCGCGCCCAAGCGCGCAGCGAAGCGTAAGAGGACCCGCGACGAGCCGACCTTCGTGGGGCGCTCCGCCGACGACGCGCGCGACGCGCAGCCGGCTTATCCCCTTGCGTCCGCCTCGCTCTTGCATGCCTCGCACTTTGCAATCCGCGCCATTTGAGGCAATGTTCTGGCGCAAACCGAACTTTCGGGCAAGACGCGCTTCGGCGCGACGCCTACGGAGCAGAAATGACCCAACGCGTGCTGATCGCTGCGGGCGGCGATCTGCGTCGCGCGCTGGTCGAGCAATTCGCTTTCGCGAAGGACACGGACGTCGCCGAGGCCGACAGCGCCGAGGGCGCGCTCGATCTCCTCGCGGCCGGTCCCTGTGATCTGCTGATCGTCGGCGGCGAAGTCTTCGTCCCGCTCCCCGAAGCGCGCGCGCGCGGCTTCCAGGCGCCGGCGATCCTGCTTGCGCGTGCTGAGGACGAACCCACGCTCGGCGACCACTATGACGCCGTCCTCTTGCGACCATTCCGCTTCTCGCGCCTCTTCGCGCGGATCGCCGCGCTCGGCGCGCGGCCCGACTCGGGCGGCGTTCCGCCGCTCACGGAGAAGGAGGCCGCGCTGCTCGCCCGATTGGCGCGGGCGCGGGGTGCGATCGTCGCGCGCGAGACGCTGCTCGCCGAGGTCTGGGGATATGGTTCCGGCGTCGCGACGCACACGCTCGAGACGCATATCCATCGCCTGCGCCGCAAGCTGGAGCGCGCGCCGCGTCGCCGGCTGCTGCTCAAGACCGCGCCCGGCGGCTACCTGCTCGCGACCGACGGCGGCGCAGCGGACGCGCTTGAACTTGCCGCGGGGCGACTCAATGGCCATTGACGCCGAGCTTTGGACCATCCCGCTCTTCGCCGCTTTCGAGCCGGTCGCGCTCCAGGAGCTCGTCGCCAGCGCGTCGCTGCGCAACCTCAAGCCCGGCGAGGTCCTGTTCAGACGCGGCGAAGCTTCCGACGGCGGCTTCGTGCTGACCCGCGGCGTGATCAAGCTCTCGAGCCGCGAGGATGGCCGGCGCGCAAACGAGAAGCTCGTGCGACCAGTGGCGCTGCTCGGCGAGATCGCGCTGATCGCGCCGACGACGCGTCCCGCGACCGGCGTCGCGCAGGAGCCCTCGACGCTCTTCCACATCCGGCGCGCGCAGTTTCTTCTCACGCTGGAGAATCATGGAGCCACGGCGGGCCGCGTCAGGGAGCTGGTGAAGGACCGCCTCGAGCAGTTCGCTGAAACCCTGCGTTATTCCACCGAATAGGGTTGCTTGGCGCCGCGCGCGGCGCGCTTCGCCAGCGTCCGCAGCCGCAGCGCGTTGAGCTTGATGAAGCCTTCCGCGTCGCGGTGGTCGTAAGCGACCGCGCCCTCTTCAAATGTTACGAGCTCCTGGTCGTAGAGCGAGTAGGGGCTCTCGCGACCGACGAGCGTCGCCGACCCCTTATAGAGCTTCAGGCGCACGCGTCCGGTGACGAACTCCTGGCTCTTGTCGATGAGCGCCTGCAGCATCTCGCGCTCCGGCGCGAACCAGAAGCCGTTGTAGATGAGCTCGGCGTAGCGCGGCATGAGCTCGTCCTTGATATGCGCCGCGCCGCGGTCGAGCGTGACGCTCTCGACGCCGCGATGCGCGACGATGAGGATCGCGCCGCCGGGCGTCTCGTACATGCCGCGCGACTTCATGCCGACGAAGCGGTTCTCGACGAGATCGAGCCGTCCGATCCCGTGCAGCCGTCCGAGCTCGTTGAGCTTTGAGAGCAGCGCTGCGGGCGAGAGCTTCTCGCCGTCGATCGCCGTCGCGTCGCCGCGCTCGAAGTCGATCGTTACATATTGCGGCTGATCCGGCGCGGTCTCGGGGTCGTTGGTGCGCGAATAGACGTAGTCGGGGACCTCTTGGGAAGGATCCTCCAGAACCTTGCCTTCGGAAGAGCAGTGCAGGAGATTGGCGTCCGTCGAGAAGGGCGCCTCGCCGCGCTTGTCCTTGGCGATCGGGATCTGGTTCTTCTCGGCGAAGGCGATGAGTTGCTCGCGCGAGGCGAACTCCCACTCCCGCCACGGCGCGATGACGGTGATGTCGGGCTCGAGCGCATAATAGCCGAGCTCGAAGCGGACCTGGTCGTTGCCCTTGCCGGTCGCGCCGTGGCAGACGGCGTCGGCCTTCGTCTTGCGGGCGATCTCGATCTGCTTCTTGGCGATCAGCGGCCGCGCGATCGAGGTGCCGAGCAGATAGAGTCCCTCATATTGGGCGTTGGCCCGAAACATCGGAAAGACGTAGTCGCGCACGAATTCCTCGCGCAAGTCCTCGATGAAGATGTTCTCGGGCTTGACGCCCAAAAGCTCCGCCTTGGCGCGCGCCGGCCCGAGCTCCTCGCCCTGGCCGAGATCCGCGGTGAAGGTCACGACCTCCGCGCCATATTCGGTCTGCAGCCATTTGAGGATGATAGAGGTGTCGAGACCTCCGGAATAGGCGAGGACGACGCGTTTGATGTCTTTCTTATGGCGGGTCATTTCGGGCTCAGGCTCGAGGGCGCGGAAGCGCGCGACTATAGTGAGCGAAGGCGCGGGCGCAAGGGCGTGGCGCGCCGCGCGCCAGCGCTCCTATCGCCGTCCGTGCGGCAGCAGCACGTCGCGGGCCTGGTTCAAGCGCGCGGCGCGCTCGACCGACCCGCCGTGGTCCGGATGGGCTCGTTTGATCCTCTCGCGATAGGCGCGCTCGATCTCGGCGCGTCCGGCCCCGACGCGCAGCCCGAGCGCCGCGAAGGCCCAGGCCCGATCGTCAAGCGGCCTCGGGCCGCCGCGGCGCTGGCCGAAGCCGCCGTCCTCCTCGGCGAAATTCCGCTCGGTCCCAGGGCCGCGCGTCTCGCGCCGTCTCGCCTGCGTCCCATTGTCCTCGACGCGCCGCGAATGGTCATCCTCGTCGTCGACGAGACCCATCTCCCACAGAGCCTCGCGCATGCGGTGCGCCAGATCATGCGCGAACAGTCCCGCGAGCGCGGCGAGCGCGCCGGCGAAGACGGCGCGCGCCATGAGGATCACGGCCGGCTGCACCAGCGCTTCGCGAAAAGACCCGCCGCGCGGGACATTGACCCCGAGCCAGAATGTCGCTGCATAGTCGACGCGCGCCGCCGAGAGCTTGGGCATGAAGGCGGGCGCGATGAGGATCAGAGCGAGGCCGCCGATCCAATAGGCCTGCGTCCAGCCGCGCAGCCTGAAATTGGTGAAGCCGCGCCAGAAGAAATAGACGCCGGCCGCGAGCAGCGCCGCGAGCGCCAGCGTCGTCTGCGCGCTCGCGGCGCGCGCGAGCGCCATGCGCCCATTTTCCGCGGCCGCCGTCTGCAGGACGAAGTCGCCGGCGTCGAACCAGCCCGAGAGCGCCGACGTCGAAACGCGGAAGGGCTCGAGGCTGGTCGAGGAGACCGACCGCAGCCAGAACAGAGGCGCGAGCGCGAGCGCGAAGAGGCCGACGCTCCAGGCTGCGAGCGTCACGGCCACGCCGCGTGGTCGCGGCTCTTCGGAAAAGTGCGGACCGGCGTCGAAAGGGTCGAAGGAAATCCGACAATCTCCCTTTTGAAAGTCACGCCGCGCGGACGCGGCGCCCGCCGTTCATCAGCGCGAAAGGCGCGCCGCTCAACAGAATGTCCACGGCTTCGAGCGTCTGATGCCGTCCGTTGATCGAGAGGCGCGGCAGCGCGTGCGGCGTCTCGCGATGCGCGGGGAAGATCATGCCGGGCCGCGTGGTCACCGCGCTGGCGAAGCCGAGCTTGCGCGCGAGTTCGAACTCCCTCTTGCCCGCGGACGTCGCATCGCCCACGGGGTAGCATAGGTGGCGCGCCTCGACGTTCAGCGCGCGCTCGAGCGTCGCGCGGCTCTCCGCCATCTCGCGCCGCGCCGCCGCGGCGTCGAGCTTGGCGAGCCGCATGTGCGAGACGCCATGCGCGCCAATCGTGCAGAGTTCGTGACGCGCCAACGCCTCGAGCTCGCGCCAGCCGAGACAGAGCTCGCTCGTCACCTGGCGCGGCGCGACGCCGGCCCGCTCCGAGAGCGCGCGCGTCGCGCGCAACAGCAGCTCCTCGGGGCCGTCGCGCAACAGCCAGTAGAGCTCCGCGAAGGCGCGCGCCTTGTCCTGCGGGCTGGCGCAGGCGGCGGCGACGCGCAGTCCTTCGACGCCGAACTCGACGCGGTCCAGGCGGCGGATCGATTCTTCCATCTCCACCCACCACAGGCGGGCGTCGTGGTCGGCGAAGCCCGTCGTCACGAAGGACGTGAACGGCGCGCGATGGCGCTCGAGGACCGGCAGCGCGTGCTCGAGGAGGTCACGATAGCCGTCGTCGAAAGTGAGCGCGACGAAAGGCTCGGCGAGATTGGGCGCGTCGAAAAGCTCGGCGAGCGCCGCGTCGAGCGAGAGGATGCGGAAGCCGCGACGACGCAGATGCTTGAGCAGAGCGTCGAAGAAGCCGATCGAGATCTCCAGGCCGCGATTGGGCTCGAAGCGTTGCTGCAGGCGATGACGCACGCGGTGAAAGGTCAGTATGGCGCCGAGGCCGCGCGTATAGGGCTCGGCGAGCCGGTGCGCGCCGCTCGCGCGAAACAGGCTCATGCCGGCGTCGATCGCCAGTTCACGCCAATTCGCCATGGTCTCGTTCCTCCGCCGTCACGGGGCGGCAACAGGCCAAGCCGGACGATGTTCGCTTCTGCTTGACCTTTTGTTGCTATTAGAGCGCGAAGCGCCGAATTCGGGGGAAAATGTGAACGTAATGGTTACGAGGCCCGAAATGGCGACGGCGTCCGCCTGCGAGCCGCGAATCGACGTTTACGAACGCTTCGAGGAAGCGCGCGAGGATTGGCGCGCCCTCTTCCTCTGCGCGCCCTCGACGCCCTATCAGCGATATGAGTATCTGAGCGCCTGGTCCGACACGCTCGGGCAGGCGAAAGGGCTGCGACCCATGATCGTCGTCACGCGCGACGCCGCAGGCGAAGCGCTGGCGCTGCTCCCGCTCGCGACGCGGCGCGTGGCGGGGATCCGCGTCGCCGAATTCCTGGGCGGGCGCGAGAGCAATTTCAACGTCGCGCTGGTTCGTCCGGGCGCGCGGATCGACTTTCGTCGCGTCCTCCTAGCCGCGGCGCGATGTCTTCCCGCAGGGCTGGATCTGTTCTGCTTGCGCAACCAGCCGCGATTGCTCGAGGGCGTTGAGAATCCTCTCGCTGCGCTCGCCGCCCGCCCGAGCCCGAGCTTCGCCTACGGCGCGAGCCTTCCAGCCGACCTCGACGGATTGGAGCGAAGCTCTTCCGGACGCGCGCGCAAGAAGCTGCGAAGCAAAGTCCGGCGTCTCTCCGAGGCGGGCGAGGTCATCCTCGAACATGACGCAAGAGGCGCGCGCGCGGAGACCGTAATTTCGGCGCTCGTCGCGCAGAAGTCAGCCAGGCTCTCCGGCCTCGGGGTGGGCGACAATGGATTCGCGGCGCCGCAGATGCGCGCCTTTCTGCTCCGCCTCGTGCACGAAGGGCTGCTCGAGACGCATGCGTTGAGCCTCTCGGGTCGTATCCTTGCGACCTACGTCGGCCTCGAGCATCGGGGGCGGTTTTCGCTGCTCGCCAATTCTTTCGACATGACCGAAGAGTGGGCGCGGCTGTCGCCGGGCGAGATCTTGCTCGCCGATCTGCTGCGCCACTGCGTCTCGCGGGGCCGGAGCTACGTCGACCTCGGCATTGGCGAAGCGCGCTATAAAAGCGCCGTTTGCCGCGAGACGATCGAGCTCCATGACAGCGTCCTGCCCGCGACGCCGGGCGGCGCTCTCGTTGCTCCATTGCTGCGCGGCTGTCTCGCGGCGAAGCGTTGCGTGAAGCAGTCAAGGGCGGCGACGCGACTCATCGCGCGAGCGCGCCTTCTCGGCGCGCGTCGTTCCTAACGTGGTTACTGCGCGGGGTTCTGGACCGGTCTTGCCGCGGCGGTCGCGGCCCGGCGCGGCGCCGGCGTCGCGCCGGCCTGGATATCGCGCCAGGTGTTCGACTGCGAGATCATCTCGCGGATTTGAGCGATGTTCGCGGCTGCGTCTATGGGCGACAGGTCGTGGCGCGCCCACTCTTCCGCCTGCTCGAACTTGCCTTGCAGCGCCAGCACCAAGGCGAGATTCTGGCGCACGCGCATGTCCGCGGTCGGTTGCCGCGCGGCGCGCGTGAGCGTTTCCTCGGCGCGCGAAAGCTGCCGCGATAGCGCATAGGAGAGCCCGAGATTGGAGAGAACGCCCGGATCGTCGGGGCGCTGCTTCAGCGCTTCCTGATAATATGCGCGCGCCGCCTCGTGATTGCCGAGCTCGTCGGCGATCTGCCCGCGCGTCGATTGGACCGACCAGTCCGGACGGTCCGGCGTATCGGCATGGGCAAGCACATCCGACGCCTCTTGCAGTCGCCCGGCGTCGACGAGCGCCTTCCCGTAAGTGCTGAGCACCTTCATGTCGTTTGGATTCTGGATCGCGGTCCCTTGCAGGACGGCGACGGCTTCGGTGGTCCTGTCCAGCGCGCGCAACGCGCGGGCGTAGGTCATCGCGGCCTGCTTGTCCTTGCGATTGCTCTCGTAGCGCCTGCCCCACTCCTCGGCGAAGAGGCGAAGCGACGCCTCGTCTTTCGGCAGCTCCACGTCCGCTCCGGCCGGTCGGCGTATGGACCCCGTGACGTCGCTGAGATTTGCTTTCGAGCAGGCGGCAAGCCCGACGAGGGTCGCCAGCGCGAGCGCCTTGCAAAAGGCGGAAGCGGAAAGCGGTGTCCGAACGGCGAAGCGAACGTCAAGCACGGCGAATCGTTTCCATTTGCTTTAGGACTTGGCGCTCGAAGCAATAAAGCGTTAACGCTAACGACTGATTAACGATGCGCGTCGGCGTCCCCGGCTACAGGCCGGCGCCGGCTCGCGAAAGAGGAGAAAAGATGGGCGTGGCAGAGGGGCTCGAGCCTTGGACCGAGGACGCGGTTCCAATCCACTGCGTGGACGCGCAGTCTTTCGAGGCCCTCGCGGATCGGTTGAGCGAGCCCTTGCGCGCGTTGGCCGTGACGAACGGCTTCGAGCCCAAGGCGGGCAAGCTTCTGCTCGCGCCCGACGCGTCGGGGCGGCTCGCGCGGGTCGTCTTCGGGGTCGAGCCCGCCGACGCAAAGCGTCGCGATCCGTTTTTGCCGGGCAAGCTCGCGACGGTGCTGCCGCCGGGCCTCTACCGGTTTGAAGCCGGCCCGATCGACCCATCAGCCGCGGCGCTCGCCTTTTTGCTCTCCAACTACAAATATTCCCGCTTCCTGGCTTCAAAGCCCGAGGCGCCGAGGCTCTGCGCGCCTCGCAGCGCCGACGCCGAGCGCCTGCGTCGCATCGCCGCCGGCGTCACGCTCGGGCGCGATCTCGTCAATACGCCGGCCAATGCGCTCGGGCCGGAGGCGTTGGCGCGGGCGGCGCTCGATCTTGCGGAGCGACACGGCGCCGTCACGCGCGTCATCGAGGGCGAAGCGCTGCTCGCCGAAAACTTTCCGCTCATCCACGCCGTTGGGCGCGGCGCGGAGGGCGCGCCGCGCCTCGTCGACTTCGTCCACGGTTCCGAAGACGGTCTCAAAATCACGCTCGTCGGCAAGGGCGTCGCATTCGATTCGGGCGGACTGAACATCAAGCTCGGCGGGGCGATGGCGCTCATGAAGAAGGACATGGGCGGCGCCGCAACGGCGCTGGCGCTCGCTTCCATGCTCATGGACGCGAATCTCCCCCTGCGCCTGCGCGTCATCCTGCCGATCGTCGAGAACGCGATCTCCTCGCGGTCGTATCGGCCTGGCGACGTCTATCGGAGCCGCAAGGGGCTATCTGTCGAGATCGGCGACACCGACGCTGAAGGACGCCTGGTGCTCGCCGATGCGCTGGCGCTCGCCAGCGAGGATGCGCCGGACCTGCTGCTCGACTTCGCGACGCTGACAGGCGCCGCCCGCGTGGCGCTCGGTCCCGAGATCGCGCCCTATTATACGGACGGAGACGCGCTCGCGCGTGATATCGCCGAGTTCGGGGAGCGCGCGAACGACCCCGTCTGGCGCCTGCCGCTGTGGGACGGCTACGACAGCGGGCTCGAGGGCAAGATCTCCGATCTCGTCAACGTCACGAGCCACAGCTTCGCGGGCTCGATCACCGCCGCATTATTCCTGCGCCGCTTCGTCGCGGACCCGGCGCGCTGGGCGCATTTCGACGTCTATTGCTGGAACGGCGCCGCGCGTCCCGGACGCCCGGAAGGCGGCGACATCCCGGTCGCGCGTCTGCTCTACGACCTCTTGGAGGCGCGCGCCGTTGAGGCTCAGCGATGAGCGCGGCTTTCGACAGGCGCCTCACCCCGGCGCGCCCCGAGGTCGCCGCGAAGCATTTGGAGGGGCTGGTCGAGGCGGCGCGCTTCGTCGAAGGCGCGCTCATGCAGGTCAAGGAGGGCGTCGTCGACGTGAAGCGGGAGCCTCGGCCCGACGCCGCCCTCGACACGCAGGCCCTCTATGGTGAATGCATCACGGTCTATGACGAGGACGACGAGGGCTGGGCCTGGGGCCAGCTCGCGCGCGACGGCTATGTCGGCTGGATCGCCGCCAACACGCTGTGGAGCCGCGTCTATCGCGCGACGCACCTCGTCTGCGCGCCGCGGACCTTCGTCTATCCGGGGCCGAGCATCAAGCTGCCGCCGCTTCTCGCGCTGCCGATGGGCGGCGAGCTCGAGATCGTCGCCGAGCGCGACGAATTCCTCGTCACGAGCGAGAACGGCTTCGTCTTCGCCGCGCATCTGACGCGAATCGGCGACTGGGCCGCGGATTTCGTCGCGCTCGCGGAAAAATTCGCCAATGCGCCCTATCTTTGGGGCGGCCGAAGCTCGCTTGGAATCGACTGCTCCGGCCTCGTGCAGACGTCCTTGCGGCTTGCGGGAGTCGACGCGCCGCGCGACACCGATCTGCAGCTGGCGCAGCTCGGCGTCGAGGTCGCGCCCGACGCGCCGCTGCGGCGTGGCGACCTCGTCTTCTGGAAGGGCCACGTCGGAATCATGCGCGACGCCGAGAGCTTGCTGCACGCGAACGCCACGCACATGCTGGTCGCCGCCGAGCCGCTCGCATGCGCGCGTGCGCGCAATCTCGAACGCGGGGCCGGGGAGATCTCAGGGGTCAGGCGGTTGTGAGCGACATGGCGGAGAAGCTCTATCTGGAGGATCTCTACGTCGGCCAGAGCGTCAAGAGCCGTGTCCTGACGATCGAGGCCGAGGAGATCGTGGCCTTCGCGCGCGCCTATGATCCGCAATATTTTCACACCGATCCCGAGGCCGCCAGGAAGAGCCTCTTCGGCGGCCATGTCGCGAGCGGCTGGCACACGGCGGCGTTGACGATGCGACTCCTGGTCGAAAGCGTTCCGATCGCCGGCGGCCTGATCGGCGTGAAGGTCGAGCTCGCCTGGCCGCGCCCGGTGCGCCCGGGCGACGAGCTGCGGCTCGAGAGCGTGATCGAGAGCGTTTCGCCGCCGCGCGCCGGGAGCGACCGAGGCGCCGCGACGTGTCGGTGCACGACGCTCAACCAAAGAGACGAGCCGGTGCAGATCATGACGGCGAAGCTGGCCGTGCGCGCCAGGCCCGCGGACGAAGGGGGCGGACCTGCGTGAGCGGTCGCCAAGGCTCAAGCGTCATGCGATGCGCGAATTTGCATGCCCCCCGAGAATAGGGATGTTTCCCGATAGACAACCCCTACCGACTCTGTTAAGCCGCCGCCACGGATCAGGCGCTCCGTCAGCGCCCGGCGAATTGTTCCCTTCAACTCCCCCGCGCCGGCGGCTGCGGGCCGAACAACAGGACGCTTACGTGCAGGTTCTCGTTCGCGACAATAATGTCGATCAGGCTCTTAAGGCGCTGAAGAAGAAGATGCAGCGCGAAGGTATTTTCCGCGAGATGAAATTGCGCGGCCACTATGAGAAGCCGTCCGAGAAGCGGGCGCGCGAGAAGGCCGAGGCGGTGCGCCGCGCGCGCAAGCTCGCCCGCAAGAAGCTGCAGCGCGAGGGTCTCCTGCCAGGGAAGCCGAAGCCGAGCTTTGGCGCGCGTTGACGCTTGATTAACGATCCCGCGTAAAGTATCGCAAAAAATCGCCGCGCGCCCGTCGCAAGGCGAGCGGGCGGGATTGGACGGCATGACGGCATTTCGACTCGCGGCGCGCGACCGCCTTCCCCGAGTAGCCCTTGGTATCCGACGCGGCGTCTCGCTGCTCGGGGTCTCCGCGCTGTTCGCGCTCTCGGGCTGCTATGAGGAGAGCACGCTCCTGCGTCCCCCAGGGCGCGGCATCGCCGAGACGACGGAGACCGATCCGACGTCGGCGGCGGCGAACATCGAGTCGCTGAGCGACGTGATCCGGCGCAACCCGTCGAGCTCCGAGGCTTTCAACACGCGCGGCGCGGCCTATGCCCGCATCGGCCGCTTCGGTGAGGCGATCGAAGATTTTTCGGCCGCGATCCGCATCAATCCCGACGACGTAGCCGCCTACACCAACCGGGCTCTGGCCTACCGTCAGGCCGGACGCAACGACCTCGCGCGCAGCGATTTCGACCGCGCCATAACCGTCAATCCCAATCATGCGCCGGCTTATATCGGCCGCGCCAATCTGCTGCGGGCTCAGGGCTCCCTCGATCAGGCGATGGCCGATCTCGACCAGGCCATCAGGCTCAATCCCGAGAACGCGCAGGCTTTTCACGCCCGTGGCCTCGTGCGGCAGAAGCTCGGCGACAATGAGCGCGCGGTCAGCGACTTCGACAACGCCATCGACCGCGACCCCTTCGCGGCGGCGCCCTATCAGGCGCGCGGCGAGAGCCTCGTCACGCTCGGCAAATACGACAAGGCGATCGAGGACTTCAACGCGGCGCTGAACGTCGACAATAAGAGCGCGATCGCCTGGGCCTGGCTCGGTCTGGCGCAAGACCGCCACGGCGACCGGGCGAAGGCGCAGGAGTCCTTCCAGCGCGCGCTCTATCTCGACCCGAACCAGCCGATCGCCAAGCAGGGGGTGCGGCGGATCTGAGCTGGGACCGCCGCGAGCGCCTCATGGACCTCTCCGGTCTCTTGGTCGTCGCAAGACGAGGCTGACTCGTCGCCTGCGACGCCGCCGCGCGCTCACGGACTGGTCGACTCGTCGATCGTCGCCGCCTATTCTACTCTTCTCTTCCGCTACGGTGCCGCGTGCTGCAAGGATACATGCCTCTTGCCGCATGCGGCGCGTCAGTCCGCTTCAGATGCGCTTGCGCTCGCGCAAGGCGCGACTGGCGAGCGTGGCGACGCGAGTTTCCCCTTGCTCCGCCTCGCTCACAATGAGCTCGGGTTTCCGGAAGCTGGAATGCGATGCGCGTTCTTCCTTGGGGACCTTGCGCTCCATGCCGCGATATTCCGTCGATTCGGCCGAGCCGGAGAGCACGCCGCCCTTCTCGACTTCGATCTCGCCATAGGTCCACTTGCCTTCGACGCGTCCCGAAGAACGCACGGTCAGCAACTGCTTGACCGTGATGTCGGAACCGATCTTGCCATAAACGTCGGCTTCGGAGACGGCGATCGTGCCGTTGACGACGCCTGTCGGACCGACGATCAGCTGACTGCAAGAAACTTCGCCGTCCACCACGCCGTCGACCACGACGGTGTCTTGCGCCTGGATCGCGCCGGTCAGCGTCACGCCTTCCCCGATGTAGACGACATCTTTCTCTTCCGGTCTAAAATCCGCCATTTGCGCTGACCCCTCAGTTTTTCTCATTGTTGCCACCCTCGCTCCAAGCTCGCCATGCATAACTGGCTATGCAGATGACGCATGCGTCAAAACCCGCCAACCTGAAGCAACGCCGCGTCGCCGCACGCCCTCTCGTGCTTCGTTCGTCCCTCTGACGTCAAAGGAGTCTTACAGACGCACGCTCGCCCCCTTGGCGCTTGCGGTGACGACTCGAGTTCTCTCTTCCGCCACAGAGCTGAACGCGTCGACCCACTCCTTCCGCGCCCGGCGGCGCAAGCGGCTCGCACGCAAGAAGTTCTGCTCTCAGGCGTTTTCCGAAAAACGGGGAAGATCGCGTAACGTAACGCCTCCGACGGCATCCACCAAGACATTTTGCCTCTAACACGTGGCGCT